>Ga0209521_10002182_pt1 | contig 16022 bp, 15 predicted proteins | sample Rifsed19ft4_FD_184016 | JGI IMG/M metagenome (GOLD analysis project Ga0209521, IMG submission 184016) | Soil microbial communities from Rifle, Colorado, USA - sediment 19ft 4 (version 2) | ecosystem: Environmental > Terrestrial > Deep subsurface > Rock core/Sediment | place: Rifle, Colorado...
CGTCCCTTTTCGGGGCCCATGATCTCGGCTGGTGAGCTGTTACGCTATCTTTGAATGGTGGCTGCTTCTAAGCCCACATCCCAGCTGTCTGAGACCACGAACTCCCTTCGCAAGTTGCACTTAGTCGACACTTAGGGACCTTAACCGCAGGCTGGGTTCTTGCCCTTACGGACACCGAGCTTACCCCAGATGCCCGACTCCCGGAGTCTATGGCGGCGGCAGATTAGGAGTTTGACAAGGCACCGGCGGATTTCTCCGCCTAAGCACCCAATCAGTCGCTCTACCCCACCGTCTACCTCGTCCGAGGTCCAGCTGCGACTGGTTTCGAGGGGAACCAGCTATCCCCGGCCTAGATTGGCCTTTCACCCCTATGCCCAGGTCATCCGAGTGATTTGCACATCAACATCGGTTAGGTCCTCCACCCCCCTTTCGGAGGGCTTCAACCGGCCCAGGCATAGATCGACCGGCTTCGGGTTTCGCACCCACGACTCCTCGCGAGCACACGACGCGCCTCGCCCCTTGCGGGGTTGCGCGCATGTCGCTTTCGCTGCGGCTTCCCACGTGCAGTGGTTAACCTCGCCGTGGATCAGAACTCCCTGGGTCGTTTTTCAAAACGCACGACACGACGCTGCTCCGTCCTTACGGACTTCGTCGCTTTCACGCCGTATCGGCCTGTAGCTGTCTGGTTTCAGGCCCTTTTCACTTCCCGTCAAGGGTGCTTTTCATCTTTCACTCACGCTACTACTGTACTATCGGTCTCGGGACGTATTTCGGGTTGGATGTCAATGCCACCCACATTCACGCGCGATATCCGACGCACGCTACTCTGGATCCTCCGAATCACCTTCCCCGCGTACCGCGACGGGGCTGTCACCCTCTCTGGCCTCGGCATTCCACCGGAGTTTGCGTTGGCGAGGTAAGGTGTGCCGGAGTCCGAACTCCACATCTCCCACGTCTTTCGACGCGGGATTCGGTTTGCCCAATGCCCCTTTCGATCGCCTTTACTAAGGGCATCTCGATTGATTCCTTTTCCACCCCGTACTAGGATGCTTCGATTCCGGGGGTTCCCGTTCCTCACGGAACGGCCTTGCGACCACGAAGTCGCATTCGGAAATCGTCGGATCACAGGTTCCTTGCGCCTACCCGACGCACTATCGCGGCTTGGCACGTCCTTCGTCGGCGCCCGAGCCGAGCCATCCCCCAGACAGCGAGTTAGCCGCTGACCTATCGGCTTAGCACACGTCCAGGATGCATATGATCGGCGTCAACGAACGCTGTGCAAACGGCCGAGGCCTCCAGCGTCTCAACCCTTCCCCTCCCAGCGTCCCGCGCCCGTGGGGGGTGCACGACCGTCTTCGCGGACGAAAATGGGGATGCCAACACATTGGCGCAGAGCCCCGCTGTCCTGAAGAGCGCTCAATGATACACGCGCGCGATATTTAATCCTTGCTCAGCGGCTGCTTCCGGCCCTGCCACGGCGCCCGCCTTCAAAACAGGGCCACGGGATGCCCCCCGGAACCATTACGTCTCCGCGGGACATCGCGAAGGTTCGGAGGCGAGCCGGGATCGAGGGGTTTCGCGAGGCGTTCTTCATCGTCGGCCTCGTGACATCGGACGAGTTCGTCGTCTATCTTCTTCTTTTGTTCGTATACTCGGTCGCGACGACCGTCGCGCTGCCCCTGCCCGTCGAACCGCTGTTGCTTCTGTATCCCGAGATCACGCCGATTGTGAAAGCAATGGTGCTCGGCCTCGGGAAGGGCGTTGGCGCGATCGCCGTGTTTCTGATAGGCCACAAGGTGAACGCGTGGCTGGAGCGGTGGATGACGCGCTGGCCCCTCGGGAGCAAGATCCTCCGTGCGCTCGAGAAGTTCGTGCGGAAAACCGGCGTGATTGGACTTGGCATTCTCCTGTCGATTCCGTTCATGAGCGACACGGCCGTGAACTACTTCTATTCGGTTCTCAACGAAGAAGGCCGCGCGATTTCCCGGACCCAGTTCGTCCTCGCGAACATTGTCGGAGGGGGAATTCGGACCCTCGTGTTCCTCGCGCTCGTCCCCGGCTAGGTCGGGGACTCACACCGTCTGCACAATGCGCACCTTGCCGCGGTCGATGAGAACCTTCGCGATGGCACGGGGCAGCGTCACGACATCCTGTTTCCGCAGGCGGTACATTCCGTCGATCCCTGCGAACGGCGGGATGTCCTCGAGCACGTGGACGACGACGAGGTCCTTCAGTGCGGGCGGCGGAATCTTCCTTGGTGGCTCCGCGAGGCGTTGAAACGTGACCGACTGCGATGGAGGCTTCTCGGGCACGGGCGATGGTTCAGGAGCCGGCGCGGCCGCCCGCGTCAGTCCGAAGGCCAGGTCGCGAGCCCGTCCGAAACGATCGATGAGATCCTCGAAGAGCGCGACCTCCGGAGCGGCGAGCCCGGTGACATCCACATCCCCACCGCTCGCCTTTGATGCCGCGATCAGCGCGATTTTTCTCGTTCGATACTGCAGAATCTGTTCCCGTTTCTTGAGGACCTTCCGGAGTTCGTCCTGCAGGAGCATCGCCTTCGGTGAATTCGGGGCACGCGCGAGCTCTTCGGAGGCGCGCGCCTCCAGCCCATGGAGGTAGGAGGCCAGTTTCCCATAGAAGTCTGATTCGAGGCGGGCGAGGGTTTTCTTCGAGCTCTCCTCGCGATAGACCTTCGTGACCCGGTCGAAATTGACATCCTCCACGGCCATGAACAGCCCGGGCCATGGGACGAGACGTATATGACGGTGGCGCGCGCGGGACGAGAACCGTGGCAGGAGGTGGAGATGAATCGCGCACAGACCTGTCCACAAGCCTTATGCCGGGCCTTTCAATGGTCACGTTCGATACCGATTAGAACAGAACGAAAACGCTCTCGCGCTCGTCCGAGTCGCAGGAGGCGCCGATGAACTACGGAGAGATCTACGAGGACCTCCTCACCGTGATTGAAGACCTTGCCGAGGCGAACCAGACCGCACCGATTGTCGTCGAGGGTGAGCGGGATGTGCGCTCGCTCCGGGAGCTCGGCGTGTCAGGGAAAATCATCGCGCTTAACGCGGGCGTGTCGGTGTTCAATCTCGTGGAGACCCTTGCCGCCCGCCATCGATCAGCGATCGTCCTGACGGATTGGGACCGCCGCGGCGGCCAGCTGTGCAAGCTCCTTCGCGCTGCCCTCGAGGCCAACGGGGTGCGGCACGACGTCGAACTCCGAGCCCGGCTCACGTATCTCTGCCGAAAGGACATCAAGGATGTCGAATCGCTCGCGGCGTACGTCGAGCGGCTCGCGCAACGCGTCGAAGCGGGGAGGATAGACGGAAAGTTCTCCAAGCAGTGGTACGCGGAACGAAAGTCTCGGGCCGTGCGGGAGCGCCGTGCGCGCAGAATCGCCGGAAAGCGAGAGCGGACCCGATCCGGCTGAATTCTCAACCTGAGAATAACCGCCGACAAACGTTTAAATAGACCCGGTGGCAGTGGGTCGTCCCGGGACAACGCAGCCGGCGAGTGTGTCACATATCCCTGTCATCGCATCCTTGTTTCACGTCCGCGTGAGGCACGCGAGCTTTCGAGACGCGACCCGGGAAAGCGGGTAGCTTGGGATCGAGGGATACCGAGACGCCTTCGCGCGCGTTCCCACAGGCAAACGCATGAACATCGATCCGACCACAACAAAATACCTCATCCAAGCCCGCCTCGAGGCGGAGGGCATCGTGGAGAAGCCCGACATCGTGGGGGCGGTCTTCGGCCAAACCGAGGGGCTCCTCGGGGAGGAGCTCGACCTCCGTGACCTTCAGAAGTCCGGACGGATCGGGCGCATCGAAGTCGAAGTGCAGAGCAAGAAGGGGCGAACCGAGGGCCTCATTCTGATCCCCTCGTCGCTCGACCAAGTGGAGACGTCCATCCTCGCCGCCGCCCTCGAGACGATCGACCGAGTCGGACCCTGCAAGGCCACGATCCGGGCGGAGAAAGTCGAGGACGTCCGCGTGACGAAGCGGAACAAGATCATCGAGCGGGCCCGGCAGATTCTTTCCGCGATGCTCGAGGAATCGAAGGTGAGCGGAACGGACCTCCTCGACGAGGTCCGCGTGAGCGTCCAGGTTTCCGAAATCGTCAGCTTCGGCCCGGAGCGGCTCCCTTCCGGTCCAAACGTAACGGACAGCGACGCGATCATTGTCGTCGAAGGCCGCCAGGACGTGCTGAACCTTCTGAGGAGTGGCATCAAGAACGCGGTCTCCGTCGAGGGGACAAACGTCCCGAAGACAGTCCAAGAACTATCGAAGGAGAAAGTCGTCACCGCGTTCGTCGATGGCGACCGGGGTGGCGACCTGATCTTGCGCGAGCTGCTGCAGGTTGCAGAAGTCGACTTCATCGCGCGGGCCCCTCGGGGCCGAGAGGTTGAAGAGCTGACGCAGAAGCAGATCATGAAGGCCCTCCGGAACAAGATTCCCGCGGATCAGTACGTCGAGATGTCTGGCCTCTCCGGTCAGGTCTACCGGCCCGAGGAGGAGCGGCCAGAACATGCGCCTCGCGAGGAGCGGGGCCAGCGGCCAGAGCCCCGTGCCGAAGTTCGCCAGGAGGACCGGTCGCTCCCCGCGGAACCGCCGGCCACGGCCACCCCACGCGCGCCGTCCGTCGCCCCCGCTAGCGCTCCGAAGCCAATGAACCCGCAGCTCGAAAAGTACCGGGACATGCTCCTTGAAATTGGCGGCTCGTCGAAGGCAAGGATCCTCACCGAGGACGACAGCGTTGCCGCAGAGGTCCCTGTCCGGTCCCTCGTCGAGACCCTCAGGACGAACCGTCAGGCAAGGGCCGTTGTATTCGACGGCATCATCACACAGAGGATTCTCGATGTCGCCTCGGAAATCGGTATGAAGAGCGTCGTTGGAATGAAGATGGGGACCATCTCGAATCAGCCGCCGGCCGTGGACGTGTACACGAAAATCGATCTGATCCCCGCGTGAGGGATTTGCCATCGCGAGAGAAAAGCTCGTGGGCATTGCCGAGGGGTTCACCCTCGATGAGATGGAGACGACCGCGGATGTCGTGATCCCTGCGGACCCGCTCGCGCGCGTGATCGGCCAGGTCGAAGCCGTCGAGCTCGCTCGGCTCGCCGCACTGCAGCGACGGCACTTCCTGCTCGTCGGCCCCCCCGGCACGGGGAAGTCGATGATCGCCCAAGCCCTCGCCCTCCACATGTCCCCTCCCGACGAGGAGATTCGTGTCGTCCACAATCCGGAGAATCCGGAGCGGCCGCTCATTGAGGTCAAGCGACGGGACGACGTGTTGCGCCAGCAGGTCGAGCGAGAGGGAGCCGAGGGCGATCTCATCGATCCGAAGGAAGCTCCCGTGAACGTCGCGGAGAGACTAGGGTACAAGTGTGTGAGTTGCGGGACATACTCGTCCCCGCGCGAGCGAGTGTGTCCGAAGTGCTCCCGTCCGAAGACCACGTTCCAAGGCGGCGCCGCCCAGAACCCGTTCGGGGATCTCCTTGGCGGGATCTTTGAGGTCACGCTCGGTCAGCTCCCAGGCAGGGATCGGGTCACGACGACGCGCCGTCAATTCGGCCAGGAGGAGGTTGTCGTTTACGAGCGGGCCGGCGAGATGGTCCGCGTGCTGGACCAGCCCGCCCTTGAGAAGCGGCGGGAGATGGAGAAAGCGAGCCCCCACAAGGTGCTTGTGCCCGTCAACCGCCAGCCGTTTGTCCTCGCAACGGGGGCGAGCGACACGGAACTCCTCGGCGATGTGCGGCACGACCCATACGGCGGGCATCCGCAGCTCGGAACGGCGCCGTACGAGCGCGTGGTCGCGGGGGCAATCCACGAGGCCCACCAAGGCGTGTTGTTCATCGATGAGCTGCCCCAGCTGGGCCATCTGCAGCGGTACATCCTCACCGCCATGCAGGAGAAGCGATTCCCGATCAGTGGCCGAAACCCGCAGAGCGCGGGCGCGAGCGTTCGTGTGGACAGCGTTCCGTGCGACTTCATCTTCGTGGGGGCGTGCAACATTCAAGACCTGCCGCATGTCCTGTCGCCCCTGCGATCGCGGATCACAGGTTCAGGATACGAAATCCTGGTCGAGACAGCAATGCCCGACACGGCTGAGAACCGTGCAAAGATGGCGCAGTTTGTGGCACAGGAGATTGCCGTCGACAAACGGATTCCCCCGGCGTCCCGGGAGGCGGTTCTCGCTGTGATCGAGGAGTCCCATCGCCGGGCGCGCGAAGTCGACAAGAAGGAGAAGGCCCTGACCCTGCGGTTGAGGGAGCTTGGCGGGCTTATCCGGGCGGCCGGCGACCTGGCCGTCACGGAGAAGGGTCGCGTGATTGAAGCAGACCACATCCGGCGCGCTCTTCGTCGGGCCCGTGCAATCGAGGAGCAAATTCGCGAGCGATACGGGTCGTACTATGCGGGACTGGGCCAGGACATCACGCAGGCGCAGAAGGAGACGTCGCCGTACCACTACTGGAACGTCCATCCCGGAGACGACGTGCAGGGATACGGCTGACCCCCTACACGGGGCACGTTCAGCCAATAGCCACCGAGCCCGCGGAGAATTCTTCATCCGCAAGCCGAAAGGTTTTTTTACGGACCACACATGGCCGATGTCGTCCCCCGCGTGGCGGGGGAAGAGGAGGAGTTGCGAATGCCGAGTGATCTGCATGCCGCCTTGTCGCATCTGAAGCATGACGTGCCGTTTCCGGCCGACAGGAAAGCTATCGTGACCGCGTGCAACAACATGTCGGATCTTCCCGCTGATGGCCGGGACTGGTTCGCCAAAACGCTCCCAGAGGGCCGATACAAGACCCCCGATGACGTCATGAGCGCCTTACTGAGAAAAGTGTGAAGCCCCCGGACCGAGCCGGTGTCCAGTAAGCCGGGCCGCTAGCGCGCTCAGCCACTGGCATAGCCTCACCAAATGTTGCCCTGCCATTCCGGAGACCGCAGTAAGGCTCAAGCTCGACGGGCTCAGTTCCATCTCGATGGTCGTAGAGGCCAGAGTCGGGATCTTCCGGGGTTCCCGCGTTTCGGCGGAGGGAGTTCAATATGAGGTGCGCCGCCTCCCCGGTTCTTGGTATGAAGTAGATGCGCCGGTCCCATCCGGGCGGGGTCGCGTCCACTATTCGGGCTGGCGGGACGTGATTCGAATCGAAAGGACCGACGGGGTCCTTGAGATCCGTTTTCGTCTCAGGGGGACCTCCTTCTCTTGGCGGGGGCGGACCTACCGGGTCGGCTCAATGCTCTGGGGACGCGTAACAATCGATGATCAGGGACGACCTGTGGCCTCGGGTGTAATGACGCTCTCTGGCGTTCGGTTGGAGTTTGTCTCTCCGGAATTGGAACCCATCGCCCGTGAACTCGCCTTCGGCCTCGCCCTTCGCACGGTACAGATGTGGAACGCCTTCCTGGTGGCCGGCTCGGTGTCGTAAGGTGCAAGGCGAAGGTCATGTATCATAGATGACGCATCATCTTGTAGCCGTCCTCGCCGTCCGTGTAGAACCTCGGCAGCGTCCCGGCGATCTGGAATCCGTACCTCTGGTAGAACCGGATCGCGGTTGCGTTGCTCACGCGCACCTCCAGTTCCACGGTCTTCAGTGCCCGCAGGGCACACTGTCGAAGGAATTCATCCATCAACGACGATCCGACTCCGTGTTGGCGGTGTCGTTCGAGGACCGCGAGCATGAGGATTCGCGCGTTGTGCGGTGCGTTGTTCACTCCCGCCAAGAAGCCGACGATCTGGCCATCCTGCTCCGCGACGAAGAAGCCGTCCCGCCACCACTTGTAGATGTCAAGGTACAGGGTCGCGGGGTAGCTCTCCCGAAGGGCCTCATGAACGATCGCTGCAATCGCAGGAATGTCGTTCGGCGCGAAGGGCCGAAGCCGGACCACGCGTCGAGGACCGCTGGGGCGGGCTTGAACGTGACGGTCGCGTAGCCTTGAAATCGCTGCGCCACATGGAGCCTAGCATGCGGATCGCTTTCGAACTGACGGGTGAGCATCCAACCCTGCCACGGGCGGATGCGCTTGCCGCTCTCGAGGCGGAGCGGGTTACAATCCGCGGTGTCTCTTTCTCACCGACGCTTCTAATCGTTGATGCCGTCCGTCCACCGCTCCGCGCGCTTCGCCGCGTTGCCATGAGCCGGTATGTCGAGACACTGGTGGCGTATGGTCCATGGATGCGCATCCTCCAGGGGGCGGAGCGGGTCGACCTCCATGGTCGTCGGTTCCGCGTACGGGCCCATGGTCCGTTCGAGCCCGCAGAGAAGGCCTTCCTCGAACGCCGGATCGGCGCGCTCTTAGGGAGGACGGGCACCGTTGACCTTGAGAGGCCGGAGCGGGACTTCCGAATCCTCCAACACGGCAGCGACCTGGTCCTGGGGGAAATCCGCCACGCCGTCGAACGATCGGCGTTTGAGGCCCGCAAGAGTGCGCGGAGAGCCTTTTCATACCCAATCTCACTTCACCCCAAGCTTGCCCGGGCGCTCGTCAACCTCTCTCGATGTCCGGTTGGCGGTGTCCTCTTGGACCCGTTCTGCGGAACAGGCGGCATCGCGATTGAGGCGGCTCGTCTCGGAATCCGTGTGGTCGCGTCGGACGTGCAAGGGAAGATGGTGACGGGAACGGAAGCCGCCCTGAGGGGGTTCGGCCCCGAAGCACGGACGTTTCACGCCGATGTCGGGGAGGTCTCCGATCGCGTCGGGACGGTCGACGGGATCGCAACGGATCCGCCCTACGGTCGCTCAACGACCACGCGGGGGGAGCCGCTCCTTCGGCTGTACCGGAGAGCGTTCGGGGCATTCCGCACGATTCTACGCCCCGGCGGATACACCGCGATCATCCTTCCCTCAGAGGAAGCGATTCGAATTGGAGAGGAATACTTCGACTTGGAGGAGCGCCACTCCCTCCGGGTCCACCGGTCCCTCACGCGGACCTTCTGTGCCTTCGTCAGGAGACCGTAACTGTGACGGTCACCTCAGAACGAGGGAGAACCCGGTCCGTATCGACGATGCGCCCCCAGATCTCGAACGTGGGTGGCATGGCCGGCGGGATCGGGGGCACGACGACGGAGACGCGAACCGTTGCGTACTCCGTGACGTTGAGCGAGATCACGGTCTCGTCGGCATCGACCCCAACCTCCCGCGCCGACCCCGGACCGTACAGCGTGTAGTTGTGAATCCGAATTGCCCACCCGATGATGTCGAGGTTGCGAGGGTCGATCCCCACGCGAACGCGGATGGGCACGTTGCCCGTGTTGTTCAAGTTCAGCGCCAAGAGGCTACTCGCTCCGCCCGGGATCGTAACCGCCATCGTCTCGATTCGCGTGTGCGGGATGTCCGTGGTCTCGAAGGCGAACGTGGTCGTGGTCGGGACCTCGATGAATGGTTGTGGCACGAACGTAAGGGCGAGGACGACGAAGGCCAAGACGCCGAGAACCTTTCGGGAGGGCCGCAATCTCGTGATATCGTTTAGCGGCGGCGGATGGCGAGCGCCAAGGAGGAGGATGATGAGGGCGAAGAGGAACCAGCCCGCGTACATCACCCCGAGGGCGAGGAGGAGGAAGACGGCGCCCCATGACAGATATCGGGCTTTCTCTCCAACGAGCGCGCGGGCAACGTGGCCGCCATCGAGCTGTCCTGCCGGGAGTAGGTTGATCGCGGTGACGAAGAAGCCCACCCACCCTGCGAACGCGGTGGGATGACGCCGGAACGGGTCGAGTACGGACTCCGGGACGAGGGCCTGCAGGAACCCGTATAGGAGCGAGGACGTCGTGATCTCGCCGCCACCGCCGAGGATTGGGGCCCTTGGGTCCGCTGCGGTGAGGAACAGCCCGATGATCGTGATCGGGACGGCAAGGGCAAAGCCTACGAGCGGCCCCGCGATGCCGATCTCGAGGAGGGCCCTACGGTTCGGAATCGGGTCCCGCATCGAGATGAATGCGCCGAACGTCCCAAGGATGGGGACGGATGGAATGAAGAAGGGGAGCGAGGCACGCACGCGGTGGCGTTTCGCCACGTAGTAATGCCCCATTTCATGGGCGCCGAGGATGAGCAGAAGTGGGACCGTAAAGCTCGCTATGCCGAGCGCGAACGATTCGAGGGACCAGAACGAGACGCTCGCATAGAGGCTCCAATTCACCGCGCCGGCGACCGAGGTCGTCCCAATCGTCGCGACGAGGAGGAGGAGGTTCAGGTACGCGCCGCGGAACTTCGTTTCCGCACGCTTCTGGACGTGGATCAGGACCTCGCCTTTCTCGGAGACGATCGACGGGACGTAGTTCATAGGAACAAGTTCCTGGCGGAGGGAGTCAAAATTCGCGTCAAGTCGTCCAGAGTCCGGAGCGACGTGGAACGTGAGCGCGAATGGATTCACGACGATTTGTGTGATCGGAAAATAGCGAGAGACGGAGGCCTTGATTGCCTCAATCTCTGTGTCCACCCCGAGCATTCCCACTCCGACTAACTGCCCTCGATATAAAAGGCCTCGTTTGTTACGGAACGATTCGAATCCCGATGGTTCCCAGTGACCACAGGAGGAGTGCGGTCCCGAGCCCAGTTCCGACAAACCGGAGCCCCGTGATGAAGATCCGCTCCCGAATCAGCGATCCGAGGTACGCGCCAAGGCCAAAGAGAAAGACAAGGGTCATGACGGTCGCGAAAATCGCCGCGTTCCGAAACGGCATGATAAGGAACGGGATGATGGGGATGAGGGCTGCGACCAAGGGGGCGATCCCGTGGATTCCCGCGCTGTAGAGAGTCGCAAGGCGAAAGGCGGACTTGTGTTCCCGACTCAGTTCCGCGAGCATCGCCCGCTCGATGCTGTGGCTCTGCACTTTCTTCTCGACCCGCTCAGCCTCGTACGCGCCGACGATCGAGCTGATGGCGAGTGCGAGGGCCGCGGCGAAGCTGATGATCACAACAAAGCTCGAGCCCGTGGGACTGTCGCCCAGCGTCGTTGCCGTGCCGATGACAATGCCGAGCACCGTGAGGGCTCCATCGAACGCACCGATCACGAAGTAGCGGCGAGCAATTGGGCCGACGTTCGTGATCTCGGCAACTTCCCGCCATCGCTCACGAAGCCCATGAAAGGCCATCTCATCCGCTCGCCGTCAACACCTTCAGGGCTTCGCGGCGGGCTGTCTCGAGTGCTTCGCCGAGAGCCTCTACTTTCGGCCCGGCCCCTTGGGCGAACTCCGGACTGCCTCCCCCACGTCCGCCGAGGAGGTCAACGGCGGACCGCACAACGGACGCTGCGTCGACCCTCCCGTTCACTCCCCGGGCGACGACGAGACTAGCGGTCTGTCCGGCGGCGCCCAAGATCGCGACGACATCTGGCGTCTCCACGAGCTGTCTTGAGAGCGGGAGGAGGTCCTCCATGGCGCCCTCGGTCCGGTGGACGACAAGCTTCACACCCGCGATTTCCTCCGCGTGAGCAAGCATGTCGGTAACCGCAGTTCCCGCTGAGGCCTGGCGAAGTCTCTCGACCTCCTTCCTGAGGTCCTTCCATTCTTGGACGAACCGTTCCACTGCCTGGGGGACCTGCTCCACGGGCACGTTCAGCGCTGCGCCGACCTTGTCCATGCCCGCGGAAAGGTTCCGGATTTCTGCGAGCGCGGGCTTCCCCGCGGCATACTCGAGTCGGACGACGCCGTCCTGGATCCGTTTCGACCGAAGGAGCTTGATCACGCCGACTTCGCTTGTGCGCGCGACGTGCGTACCCCCGCAAGCCTCGATGTCCCACTTCGGGATCTCCACAACGCGCAACACCCCACCGGGGACGACGCCTCCTTGGTACAGTCGGAAGCCGTACTTTGCCTCCGCCTGGTCTCGCGGCAGGTTTCGAATCCGCACCGGAGCATCGCTCAAGGCGATCTCGTTTGCGAGTTCCTCGATGCGCTGCATTTCCGGATCGGTCATGCTGTCGTAGTGCGTGATGTCGAGGCGCCCCAGGTTCTCCGACTTGTGCGCGCCCGTCTGCCAGACGTGATTGCCAAGGACCTTGCGCGCGGCGCCGAGGACGATGTGCGTGGCGCTGTGATTCCGCATCAGATTCTGGCGCCGGGCCCAATCGATTTCGCACGTGACGGGTTTCCCGATCTCGAGGGTCGGCGTGCCTTGAGCGAAGTGCAGGACCGTTTGGCCAACGCGCTGGACGTCAACAATAGGCAGCCCATGGATTGCCCCATGATCCGCCTCTTGGCCGCCGCCCTCGGGGTAGAAGTACGTCTGGTCGAGGAGGACGGCGGAGCCGTGGACCGCGACGACCTTCGCCCGGAACTTTTGCTTGCGTCGGTTCTCGTATACACGCAACCGCGTGGGCGGCAGGTCGGGGGGCACATCGAATCGCTTCGGAGCGGCCTCCTGCGTCGGGCGCTCGTGCCGTCTGGCGACTTGGGTGAAGAAGTCGTCGGGCACGGTGACAGGTAGGTCCGCGAATTCCTCTACAACGTCTGGTGTCAGGCCATGGCTGTCATACAGTTCGATCATGTTGTCGAGCCCAATCCGATCTCCGCCCCGCCCGCGAATCTCCGCCTCAACCCGGGCGACCGTGCCGCGGCCCTTCTCGAGGGTTTCGCGGTACCGAGCTTCCTCGACCTTCAGGAGCTTTAGGATGTCCCCCTTGTTGAAAAAGAGCTCCGGGTTGTCCTCCCGGTACTGGTCGACGAGGAAGGAGATTGTATCGGAGAGCGTGTACGTGATGTTCAAGTTCCGCAACGCCCGCAGCCCTCGCCTCACGAGGAGGCGCGCAAAGTATCCCTCGCGGGCGTTCGACGGCACGACGCCGTCACCGAGGAGGAACATCAGCGCGCGCGCGTGGTCGCAGATTGTGTAGAGCGCCTCAAGGGGCGCGATCTGATCAATGAGGTCCTCGACACTTATGCCGAGTCGTTCCGCAGTCCGCACCCGAATCGAGCGGATGTCGGCCATCGTCTCGACGTTCGTCATCCCTGCGACTTTCGAGTATTCTCGCAACACGCGATCGTCGACCCGCTTCGCTCCGGTTGCCCGCTTCAGGTAGGCAAGGGCATCCCCAAAAACGGCCTCGTACGCCGAGGTCGTCCCCTGTGAGAGCCACACGAGTCGCTCGAGCCCATAACCGGTGTCGACTACCTGCGTGTCCATTGCAACCCGGTGACCGTTCACGTCCCGGTTCACCATGAACACGAGCGTCGCGGCCTCGGCGCCACCGAAGACGACCTCGAAGCATGGACCGCTGTTCCCGCCACCCTCCCACCAGCTCTCCTTGTATCGGACGACCGTTGGATCGAGGCCGAGTCGATCTGTCAGGAAGAGGTGACACAGCTCCACCGTGCGATCCTTGAAGTAAACGAATTTCCCGGGGAAGTTGAACGCATGGTGGGCCATCATCTCGAACATCGTGAAGTGCTGACCGGTCTTTCCGACGTTGTCGATGTCCGTGAACCGCACGCACGGCTGGGACACCGCAAGAGGGTTCGCGGGTGGACTCGCCTCCCCGTTGATTACCCAAGGCTGGAACGGGTACACGCTCGCCTGCACGAAGAAGACGTCATCCCGCCATCGCGCAACGATCGGATACCGCCGAACGCGCGTATGGCCGTTCGCCTCGAGGAAGGAAAGGAAGTCTTCCCGCATCGCGCGCAGGGTGAGGCGCTTCTTGAACGGCGGGTTTCCAATGAAGTCGTACTCCTGGCACGGCGTCTCCCCGCACGTTTCGTGGGCGCCGAGAGTCCAGAAGAACTTCCCGCATTTCGTGCACTGACGGCGATGGAAGCCCTGAGTGCGAAACAGCTCGACCTCGTATTCGCTCTCGGGCATCTGGTTCGCAATAAAGGGACGCGATATAAAGGTATTAGAGATTTCATGGGGGCATTCAGTTGCAGAGAAACTTGACCGACGAATCTCAGGTGCCGTCATGGCGACCTGGCGTCGCCGACAACTGTTTCTTGACGAGCGCGTCCACGGCGCGAGCAAACTCCTCTTCCGTGCCTCGTGGAATCGTTGCACCTGCCGCGCCGTGATGGCCGCCGCCCTCCCCTCCGAATCTTCGCGACGCTTCCTGCATCACCGCTGCAAGGTCCAAACCTCGCGCAACGAGTTCCCGCGGCGCTCTCGCACTCACCTTCACTCCATCCGGCGCGTACGCGAACGCGAGGATCGGCATGTTTCGGTTCCCACTCGATTGAAGGGCGATCCCCGCCGCGATGCCCACGACGGTGTCCCGGATCTTGTCCTGTGCGTGAAAATACTGGATCGCGTCGAGTTGCGCAAGGCCCACGGTCTCGATCCACTCAAGGGACGACACGAGGTGTTTTCGATGGCCTGCGAGGAGCTGGAGTGCGGTCTCGAGGGCCTCGCCGCGATCTCCACGGCACACCCGGTAGCCCACTTCTGCCGCGTCGTACCGGCCGCACGCGTTCACCAACGTGGCGAACTCGTGCGCGTCCCGCGTTGGGCTGCCGATCGCCTCGCGGATGAGCGTGTACACCTCGCCCACGAGACGCTCGGTCTCCCGCCAGCCGCATCCGCGGGTGAGCATGTGGGTAACGAGTTCAGACACAATCCGCCGCTTCTCGCCTGGATCGAGTTCGGCCCACGTCCGCCACGTCTCGTCGACCTTCAGATCGATTCCGATTTCGAGGAGGAACGCAATCGCCGCCTCCCCGTTCTTCGTGAGGCGTGGAATCCACGGGTCCTGTGAGTACTCGAGCATCTTATGGATAGGCCGCGTCTCGCGCCCGAACAACCGGAGATCGGTTGAAGCTTGCAAGACGCCCGCGTCGATTCCATCTTGCACGATCTTGCGGTTGTATCCCAGCAGCCGGCGGTGTTCCCGGTCCTGGACATCCGCGACCGCCCCGACGACGGCGATCGCGGCGAGGTCCGTGTTCTTCGGGTCCAAGCATTTCGCCACCGCATACGCGAGGCCCGCGCCGCTGGCGGCGTCAGAGCCCTCGCCATCGAGATGCGGATTCAGCATGAAGATCCGGTCCTCCTCCTGCGCGAGGCGCACGAGGTCTCGGCGTCGCTCGACCGGAATCTCCCGCGCGGTCGGGACGTGGTGGTCCGTGATCACCGCGTCGAGGCCTTCCATGTGATGCAGCTGTCCCGCGCCGAAGTCGATGAACCACGCGAGTGGAGGTTCCTCGCGGCGGATGACCTGCAGGGCGGCCTCGTCGAGTTTTCGGAGGAATGAGATTTCGTGCTCGATTCCCAAGCGGGAAAGCGCCTCGGAGGCGATGGCTCCGCCCGTGATGCCGTCCGCGTCGAGGTGACAGTACAGCGCGGCCCGCTCGGCGGACCGAAGGCGCCCGGCGATTTCCTGGGCCTCTGCTTCCATCTCGCTATGGGATGCGCATCAAATGGCAATGAAGGTTTCCTCGGTAGGACCGAAGGTAGCGGCCCATGGTCTCGAGCAACGGCGTCGGGTTCGGCCCGGTCAGATTCGGACGACCGTGAACAGAAGGACGAGAAGCCCGATCACAAGGCCCGTGATTCGCAAGGCGTCGGACCACTTGTCGTCCCCGACTCCGCTGAGGAACAAGGGCAACGCGAGGAAGAAACCGCCGAGTGCGGTGAGAACTCGGGCGATGAAGGTTAGCGCGGGCACCGCGGCGATCGTGGTGAGAGCGAGCGCGATCGCCCCTGTGGTGATCGCGAGGAGACCTATGACGATGAGGCCGTCACGGGCCGCGGTCCGGCCGATCTGGGCGAGCCAGGATTCGGACAGGTCCATGGTCTTCACCTGTCCTAGGGCTGCGTGAAGAACAGCGATGGGGACGTGAACAGGAGCAGGACGAGGATGAACGCCACGATCCACAGAAGGAGACGTCCGAGCGGATCGACGTTCTTGACCATCACCGCGTACCCAAAGACGCCCGCGATCAGGAGGAAGAACCCGAGGTTCCAGAGGATCGGCGCGTAGACGTTCTGCAGGTCGAGTTCACCCTGGTCTATTGTCGGTCCGAGCCGTGCCGCGTTCCACAGGATTCCGGAAAGGGCGAGGAGGAACAGTCCCAACACGAAGGCCCAC
>Ga0209521_10002188_pt1 | contig 16006 bp, 14 predicted proteins | sample Rifsed19ft4_FD_184016 | JGI IMG/M metagenome (GOLD analysis project Ga0209521, IMG submission 184016) | Soil microbial communities from Rifle, Colorado, USA - sediment 19ft 4 (version 2) | ecosystem: Environmental > Terrestrial > Deep subsurface > Rock core/Sediment | place: Rifle, Colorado...
GCCGGTGAGCACTTCGCGGCGATAGGCTTTCAAGGTGCAGCCATAATCGTGCAGGCGCACGCCGGTCACCCGCGAGATCATGCGGTTGGCGATGATCGATGGCAGCGTGCGCGTCAGGAAATTATCTTTGCGGAACTTGCGCCAGCCGCTCACCACATCATATCCATTATTGATTTCGGCCAGCAGTTTGGGAATATCCGCCGGGTCGTTCTGCAGGTCTCCATCGATGAGCACAATGACTTCCCCGCTGGAATGGTCGATGCCGGCCGAGATTGCCGCGGTCTGCCCGAAATTACGGCGCAAGGCCACGACACGTACATGGTGGGCGTCCGTGCCGGCGAGGATCTCCATGGCCTGCAGGCTGCCGTCCGTGCTGCCATCATCCACGAAGACCAACTCCCAGCGTTGGAGGGTCGTCTGCATGGCTTTCGTGATGAGCGCATGCAGCTTAGGTACACTTTGCACCTCGTTGTACACCGGCGCCACGATGGTGACGCTGAGGCGCGGCCGCTTTTGGCCTGGCAGGGATGTTTTCCGGATAGTTCGTTTGGCAACCATAGTTAGTTTCGGCAAGACCGCAAGTCTAGCATGCGGCGGAAATTAACGTGGGAATTGTCCCAAACTTCGGCCATTGTGTGCACACAGGCTGCGTCCAAGCCAGCCGCTGCCTGTATTTCCGGGTTCAGGTTTTGCCACCAACGGCTGTCAATGAGGGCATAGTCATAGCCATTACTCACCAGGAGTTCGAGAGTAGGCGCAGCCATCAGTGTATGCCAAACATCGCTTGGGCTTGGCTCATCCAGCAACTGTCCGCTAAGTTGGCCGGTGAGCACCGTGGCGCTGGGCAAGGGACCAAATAACTTAGCGTCTGCCGGCAGCCGGCCCCAGAGTTGGCCGGCGAGGGCTGCGTCTAATTCGTTGTAGCCATCGCCAAGCCGGGTAATGCTGGCGGAAGAAAATTGAGTGCCGCTGATTACCAGGCCGCCAAAGACCATCAACCCCAGCGCAACAATCGCAGCCTGCCGCAACCAAGGGCGCCAGGGGAAGGCTCGGTCAGCCACTACGAAGACGAGCAGCACAGCCCAAATAAGCAGCGCCTGCCAAGAAAGGCGCGAAATATCCCGGTCGGATTGATATTGGAAGAAGAGCGGGATAAGCAGGCCCAGCCAAGCGGCGCTGGCCAGCACACCCAGGATCCAATCACCCGCCTGGGCGCGGCGCCAGGCCCAACGCGTGATCCAGGGCGCGAACAGGATCACCGGTCCCAACTCGAATAGACCGACGATAAGTTGCACGGGAGAAAAAATACTGAGGGCGCCCAAATGGGCAGAAAGGATGGCCGGAGGCCAACGCAACGAGAACCCAAAAATTTCGAGGCCAAGAGTGGTTACTGGCTGCAGCGTGGGGGCCAAAATTGCCAACCCGGTCCCTAACAGCCCAGGCCCTTCGATACCAAACACAATGTCGCGAGCCAGCTCGGTAAGGGTGCCTCCTTGCACCAGGACAATAGGCAATGAAAGCGCGGCCGCGCCCAGAACTGGCTTGAACTGTGGCAAAGTCACCCCGCTCTTTCGCCAAAAGGTGATGGCAGCAAAAGCGGTCAGGCCCAATAAAAACAGTCCATAAGTCGTCTCCCAAGCCAAAGCCCAGGTGCTGAAGACTGCGCCCAATAAAAGAACAGACCAGCGGTTAGCCAGCCGGGGGATCAGCAACCAAACCAGCAGCAGGATGAGCAGCGCCAATATGTTCGGACCCTGGTGCGCCATCACCATGGGGTCCATGATGCCGTTGAGGAAACCAAACATATAGGGCATCAGCGGGCCGCCATCCACCGGCCAGGCTGAACTCAAGGCTGCGGAGAACGGCTTGCCGATCAGGGCGCTGGTGCCTTGAAGCTGCACGACTTTGTCGGCCTGCAGCAGAAAGCCGGGCGGCAGCAACATGAGCAAATAGCGCGTGCCGCTGGCGAACGCCACTACGGCAGCCGCTGCCCAGCCGCCCCAGGGCCGCCCCACATAGCGCCTGCCAACCAGGCCGGCCAGCAACAGCATCAGGCCCCATAGCAAGGCCTTGGACGCATCGAAGGCGCTCCAAGGCAGCATGCCGCCGAGGCGCATCAAGCCGGCACCGAAGATATGGAAACCGTAGTGATAGATAAACTTGAGTGGATAATCCGGGAAGAAACTGGGCGGGATATCCCCGTTGCCGATGATCGAGATCAAGGACAAGTTCTTGTGCTCGTCGAAAAGGGTGAGGCCTTTGCTCCATAGCAGGAAAATATAAATGAGGCCCAACCCAACCAATAACCAAGGCCAGCGCTGCAAGTCATCCTTATAAAGCCAAGGACCTTCTTTTCGCCGCCAGGCAAACAGGCCGGCAATCAGAAGCAATAAAAACGCTGGCAGGATAAATGTTAAGTCGGGTGAAAACCAATGGCCCAACAGATTGGCTAACCAGGCATAGAGCACCAAGCCCAGCCCCAGGCCAACGATCAGCCGCTGGCGCGCCTGCAGGCGGAACGCGTGGGTGGCCAGCAGCCAGCCTGCCAACCAGACTGCCACCATAGCGGCAAGCCAGGGCAACAGGCTTAACGGGTTACCGTCACGATACCAGTACACGCATCACCCAGGGGAACATTAGTGAATTTTATCGCCAACCCTGATTCAGGGTGAGGCTTGGGGAGTGTTTTATATGCGTTTTCTACGCTACACGCAAACTTCAATTGAAGACTTAGCCCGCCCAACCTAGGCGTAATTCTTATTGTTAACCGGATGCCGGCAGGTCAAGCAGTATGCGCTGCGCGCGTTTCTCCCAAGTGTATTCAGCCGCGGTCTGCCGAGCAGCTTTCGCCAAAACCGCACGCTGTCGTGGAGACCGTTGCAAGCCGGATAACGCTGTTACCCAGGTGGGCAAATCGTCTGCGGGCAAGATGACTGCGTTTTGCTCGTTGAGGATCTCTCGCAAGATGGGTAGATCGCTGGTCACGATAGGACGGCCAGCTGCCAGGTACTCGAACATTTTCAATGGATTGGTAAAGGGCGCAATGTCGGCGCCCGAAGACCCAGCCACTTGTTGACTATATGGAATCAGCAACACCTCGCAGGCCGCCTGATATAGAGGGAGATGCGCATTGGGGACAAAACCCATAAATTGGACATTGGTTAACTCACGCGCTTGTTCTTTCCAGGCGGCCACATCCTCCAGGTGGCCGCCAACCAGCAGGAAACGTAACTTCGGCAGTTGGCGCGCCAAGGCCAGGATCAGAGCGACTCCGCGGCCTTTATATAAATGGCCGCTATACCCCACAGTAAAGGCTTCGGCTAATCCCAACTTTTTACGCGCCGCTTTGGGCTCTGGTAATTTTGAATAACGCTGCAGATCCACACCGTTAGGCGCAACTACCAAAAAACCGGGTCTGGCTGGCAGACAGAATCGTTTTCTGAGCTCGCCTGCCAGATAGTTTGTGTTAACCACGAGTCGGCGAGCCCCTTTAGCGCGCAGGAAACGGCGCATCAGCCAGGCGCCCATGATGCCGCCGGGCAGATCGTGCAATTCAAAGATGGTCGCCTGGCCGCGCCAGGCCGCCAGCGTGGCCGCCTGGGGCACGCGCGTATAGATTAACTCGGCCCCCCAAGTGAGTGCGGCGCGCACGGCGGCAACTGCAAAATCATAACGGCGCAGCCAGGGGCGGGCGCGCAGCCTGCTGATTTCGAATGCATGGCTGAGCCCATAATGGGCCGCCAATTCCTTCCAGTCTGCAGTGGCGCCGTTGGCGGGAGCCAAGACCTGCAGCTGGTGACCATCGGCGACGAGGGCCTGGGCCATTTTCATGACCTGGATGCTATTGGCAGTTTGGGCTGGGATGGGCCCCGGCGCGATCAGGGCGATCTTCATGCGCCAGCCACCGCGGGTGCATGGGCGCGCACATCCGCCACAACGCGCAGCACAGACAAACTTACGGTGAACACGTAATAACCTGAAAGCAGGGCGGCAAAGGCAACCGCGCCATAGGAGGCAAACAAGAATATACCGGCCACCTTCAACAGCATGCCGGCAAAATTAACCAGGGTGGGGTAGACCGGGCGGTTGAAGGCCAGCAAGGCGGCGCGGCTCCAGTAAAAAACATTGGCGAAGGTATAGCCCAGCACCAGGATCACCAGCGGCGCATAAGCAGGTAAGGCTCCCGGGTCATTGGTGTAGAGCAAGATCACCTCACGACCGAATAAGATCAGCACGATCGCCACGGGGATGGAATACAAAGCCGCCAGCAGCGAGCCGCGGCCCAGCACTTTGCGCACTGCCGCCCAGTTGTCTTGGGCTACGGCGCGCGACAATTCAGGATAGGTCGTGGCAGGCAACGGGCTTACCGGGATCTGCAATAAACCGATCAGGGTGCGCGCCAGACTGTAAAAACCGCCGGTCACGTTGCCCAGGAAAGCGTTCACCCACAAGTCTTCGCTATCCTTGGACACCAGGCTCACTGTGGCGCTCAGGTTTGTGCTGAAAGCAAACGTTAGCAAGCTGCGGCGTTCGGTGCTCAAAACCGAAATGGGGGTGCGCCACCAACCGGCGCCCCATTGCCTGCCGGCGGTGTACAAAGCGAAAGCCGTGACAGCCATGGAACGCAGCAGGCGTCCGGCCAGTTCGGCCAGGATCATCTCCCGCAAACCACCTCCGGTTAAAAAAACAAGCACGGTAAGCCCCAAGCGCACTACGCCTTGCGAGATATCAATAATTGACTTGACGTCAAAGCGATTAAACACCTGCAGCATGCCATCTGAGCTGTCAAAAAAAACGTTGATCAACACTAAACTGCCATACAGGATGAATATGGATTCGACCCCGGCTATGTCAGAAAACAGATAGACGCCCAAGGGCGCCAGCAGCATGATGAGCAGGAAGGCAGCCACTGAACCGCTCATTTCCAACAGGGCAGCCAGCTTATAGACTGCCGCGGCCCTTTCGTGCTGCCTACGTTCTTCGTAAAGCCGCACGTATTTCACCACCAACTCGTCGATGCGGAAGGAAGTGAAGCGGTTGATCACATTGGAAAAAGTGGCCACTGCCGCCAATAGGCCGATACCCGCAGCCCCCAAGGCGCGGTATTGAAAAGAATTCTGCAGCATGCCCATGGCGGCCGCCAAGACGGTGGCACTGACCAAATAGCTTGAGTTTTTGACGATGCGGCGCAGGAATTCAGAATCGAATGCGCGCAGGTAGAGTTGTTCTAAGCGGTCGAGGGGCAGCCTGAACATGGTGGTCAGTCAGTGCGCACCTGGCTGGCCCAGGATCGTTCTGCGTTGTACCAGGCGACCAGACGGCGGATACCTTCTTCGAGGCCTACTTGCGGCTTCCAACCCAAGAGCTCGCCCGCCTTGCTCACATCCGCCCAGGAAGCCAGCATATCCGCCTTATCCATTGGCAAGTACTCAATGGTTGCTTTCTTTTGGATGGCCTCTTCCAAAAGGGAAATTAGCTTGTTAATGGAAACGGACTCGTGCCCGCCCAGGTTGACGATCTCGTAACCTACCGGTTTGAGGGCTAGAATTGTGCCGTGCGCTATATCGTCTATATAGGTGAAGCCGCGGGTCTGCTCGCCGCTGCCAAAAAGCTGGATGGGGCGGCCTTCGCTGATCGCCTGGACAAAGCGGAACAGAGACATGTTGGGGCGTCCGGCGGGGCCGTACACCGTGAAATAAACCACCACGGTTACATCCAGGCCATATAAATAATGATAAGCATGGGCCAGCGCTTCGGCACCCTTTTTCGTGGCCGCATAAGGCTGCAAGGGATGGTTACTATCCGCGTTTTCGGGCGTGGGCAGGGGAGCAGCGACGCCATAGATGCTGGAGGTCGAAGCCAGCACAAGCTTGGGGATGTCTTGCTGGCGGCACAGCTCTAACATATTGAGTGTGCCGGTCATATTGGCATCCATATAAGCCCAGGGATCCAGCGCACTATCGCGCACACCGGCCCGCGCCGCCAGGTTGATGACCCCGGCGAAGGGCTCCCCTTTCAATTTCTCAATCACGTCACGAGAAGAAATATCCAAGCGATAAAACGAGAAGCCTTTGCGGCCCTCGAGCAACTTCAAGCGATATTCCTTCAAGCGCACGTCATATGAATCGTTCAGGTTGTCAACCCCCACCACCTGGTGCCCAGCCTCTAATAGCAGCTCCGCCACCCGCGCGCCGATAAAACCTGCCGCCCCGCTAACCAGGTATCGAGCCACTAGAGCCGCACCACCTTGGGATCGCTTTTGGCCATTTGGCCAAAGGCGTTGCGCGTGTCCACGATCAACTTGGAGCGCTTGAGCAGCGCGGGATAGTCATAGGTTGCATGATTGGTGACTATTACCACGGCATCTGCATCCTGGGCGGCTTTCAAATAATCGGGCACTGAATCCATGGCCCAATCCTCGTGATCGATATGCGGGATGTGGGGATCGTGATAGCTAACCTGCGCTTTCTTGCCGCGCAAGAGTCCGATCACGTCCAAAGCCGGCGACTCACGCAGGTCGTCGATGTCCGGCTTGTAGGCTGCCCCCAACACCAATACCTTGCTGCCGTTCAACGCCTTGCCGTGTTCGTTGAGCGCCTCCACCACCCGGTTGACCACATAGCGAGGCATATTGGTGTTGATCTCTGAGGCGAGTTCAATGAAGCGCGCCGTGTAATTCAGCGATTTCAACTTCCATGAAAGGTACAGGGGGTCGATGGGGATGCAGTGCCCGCCTAAGCCTGGGCCAGGAGTAAATTTCATAAAGCCGAAGGGCTTGGTGGCCGCTGCGTCGATCACTTCCCACACATCAACGCCGAGGCGGTTGCACATTACGGCCATCTCGTTAACCAACCCGATATTCACCATGCGGAAGGTGTTCTCCAGCAGCTTGGCCATCTCGGCCACTTCAGCCGAACTCACCTTCACCACGGTTTGCAGAGCCTGCCCATACCATAAGGCGGCTACCTCGCTGCAGGCCTGCGTCACCCCGCCCACAACTTTGGGCATATTGATGGTAGTCCAATCTGTGCGCCCGGGGTCCACCCGCTCGGGAGAGAAGGCCAGGAAGAAATCTTCTCCGACATTGAGTCTGCTTTTTTCGGTAAGCAAATCCAGCACCAGTTCGCGCGTGGTGCCGGGATAAGAGGTCGACTCCAATATGATGACCATGCCGGGATGGAGATACTCAGCTAGCTTTTCAGTGGCCGAGACAATGAACGAGAGGTCAGGGTCCCCTGTTTTCCGCAGCGGGGTCGGGACGCAAATACTGACCGCATCCATGTTGGCCAGTTCAGCGAAATCGGTGGTGGCACTAAGCTTTCCGGCTTTCACCAGTTTGGCCACCTGTGCATTGCTCACATCACCAATATAGGAGGTGCCCTCCGCCAGAGCTTTGATCTTCTTCGGATCCGGGTCTATGCCCAGTACCTGGAACCCCGCCTCGGCAAAGACCACGGCCAACGGCAGGCCCACGTAACCCATGCCAAGCACGGCCATCTTCGCGCTGCGTTGGGTGAGCTTGCGCTCCAGCGCGTTTCGAATGTCACTCATGTCACCTCTTAAAACAGGGAAAGTTGCTCCGAATGTTGGATGCGGTCCTCAGATATCACTGCCTCGGTATGTATCTCAGGGATATTACCCGCCTTTGCCATCCATTCGGGTAATTTGGAAAAGTCGGATACCACGGTAATGCGCAGCGAAGGCTGATGGAGGGCGGCTGCGGGGTGATACATGGGCACCACCAGACGGCCATGTACCCGCACGGCCTGGCCGTGCATTTCGCTGATCTTAGCCTTGGGTAAAAAGCGCGCCATGGAGAAACGTCCAAGCGTGACAATCAATTTAGGGTTAATGGCCTGGACCTGCCGTTCGAGGTACTCGCTGCAGGCCTGCAGCTCTTCCGGCTGCGGATCGCGGTTGGCGGGCGGGCGGCATTTTACCACGTTGGTGATATAGACCTGCTCGCGCCGCAGGCCGATGCCCGCCAACAGCTCTTCGAGGAAGGATCCAGCCGCCCCAACGAAGGGGCGGCCTTGCTCATTTTCGTGAAAGCCGGGGCCCTCCCCGATGAACATCAGCTCGGCATTCACCGGCCCTTCCCCGGGTACTGCCAGCTTCCGCGAGAAATGCAGTTCGCAACGGGTGCAGACCGACACCTCGGCCGCCACTTCCTTTAAAACCTCTAAACCGGTCAAGCTCCCTCCCTACCCGTTTCAGGTTGGCTGGCAAGGTCGGCTGCCTTCAATTGCGGCAATTGCATCAATAAAGCATCCTCATGATTGTCGCTGTAGTATCGCGGGCGGCGGGCAACCTCAACAAAACCAAAAGCGGCATACAAGGCCTGGGCGGCGTGATTGCCAGCCCTCACTTCCAGCGTGGCGCTGCGCAGGCCTTTCTCCGCCGCGCGGTTAAGCACAAAGCACAGCAAACGCTTAGCCAACTTTCTGCGCCGGAAGCGCGGCGCCACGGCAATGTTGGCGATGTGCAGTTCCTCACCCAACAACCAGCACACGCAATAAGCCACGACCTGGGGTTCTGCCGCGCTAACCGCTTCAATCACCCACTGCTCGGAAGCCGGGTTGCGCTCCAGTTCGAATTCATAACTTTTTTGCGTCCAGGGAGTGGGGAAGATGCGCTGTTCTAATGAAAAGACTTGGGCAATATCCTCGCGGCGCATTCTGCGCAATTTATAAGTCAGCTTCTGGTGCGTCGCCTGGCGGCTAGGCGCGTTCACAACGGCACGGCCTCACTGGCCTGCAAATAGATGGGCGCCAGGCCTTTTGGATCGTCAACATCCCCGGCTTGCCAGCGTTCCCAGGCCAACTCGGCCAACAGGGAGGGCCGGCGTACCGACCAGGCCGGGCTTTGTATATTGGCATTCTTATATTTGCGGCCCAACACTGCCCGATCGCTTTCCAGGAGTTCGCCGCAGATCAGCGTGGGTTGGTGGATGCCTTCACTCAAGGCCTCGGCGTTCATTAATGTTGGCGGCCCGTCGGCTTGCCAGCGTTCCTTTTTTACTTTGTAACGCCCCACAGCCAGCCTGCCGCGCCCGGCCTGCAGCACCGCCACCAACGGCAAATCCTGCACGGGTTGCCCGGCTGCCAGGATATCCAGGGTTGGCACCGCGATTAAGCCCAGGCGATGGGCAAAGGCTAGCCCTTTGGCCAGCGCCAAACCGAGGCGCAAGCCAGTGTAGGAGCCGGGGCCAACAGCCACGCCCACGGCGCGCAGCTCTTTCATTTTTAGTCCACACAACTTCAGGGCGCGCTGGATCTGTGGCGCCAGGTCGACCCCGTGATAATCCAGGCCGGACCACACGCATTCGTAGCGCACACCCAGCCCGTCGTAAAGGGACAGGCCGCTAGCGCGCGTGGAAGTATCAATCGCGAGCAGGGTCATACCAAGCCAAATACCGTTTCTTGTAATGAAGCCACCAGCGGCTGGTAGCGTTCACCCTGGGGGCTGATCTCGATCCGCCGCCGGCCTTCATCGATGTAAAATAACTTGAGCCAAATGCGTTCATCCGGCAGGACAGGTTTGATTTTCTGTGCCCACTCCACTACCAGGGAACCTTGATCCAACAACATATCAATATCCAGGGCTTCAGCCTCTCGGGCATCCGTAAGGCGGAAAGCGTCCAGATGGGCTAATTGCGCATCATCCGGGCGGCGATACACGTTTACCAGTACGAAGGTGGGGCTGGTGACGGCGTCCGTGGACCCCCAGCCGGCGGCCACGCCTTTGACCAGCGTGGTCTTGCCGCTGCCCAACTCGCCTTCCAGGCAAACCAGGTCGCCACGCTGCAGCAAACCGCCTAATTGCATCCCAAGCCGGTGGGTCTGCTCGGGGCTGTTGCTGAACATTTCAAAAGCACCCGCGCGCAAGATTGGCACCTTGAGATTATACGCGCGTCGGATTGAAAATGTTGCCCAACTCAGGTATAACCTTAAGTACAATCAAAATCGCAAGGAGTTTGTAGCTGTCTACTTTGGTAGAAAACATTTCGGTCTGGTTCCAGGGCGTATTGGATCAAACCAGTGAAAATGCGGGGATTATTCTCACCGCGTTCCTTTTTATTCTGGTTGGTTTTTATATTGCCCGCTTAATTTCCAGGTTAATAGTGCGCGGCCTGCGCTATCGCAAGGTTGACGCCGAACTTACCTTGCTGCTTAGCCGCATTACCCAATGGGCGATTATCATCGGGGTCATTTTATTTTCTGCGCAGCAGGTGGGCGTGAACGTTACGGCGATCCTGGCCGGCCTCGGCATCCTGGGTTTTACCCTCGGCTTTGCGCTGCAGGATGTGAGCAAAAATTTCATAGCCGGCCTACTGCTTCTACTACAGCAACCGTTCAAGCTGGGGGACACCATCCAAGTTTCTGGTTTTTCAGGCACCATCATCGACATCAACCTGCGCGACACCGAGATTCGCACTATGGATGGCTTGCGCGTGCGCATCCCCAATGGCGAGATCTTCACTCAGCCAGTGCTCAACTACACCGGCGTCAAGCAGCGCCGCTTACACATCAAACTCGGCGTAGCCTATGACACCGATCTCGAGCGGGCTCGCCAAAACGCGCTGGAAGCGATCAAGGCCATCCCCGGAGTGCTGGAAGACCCCGAGGTTGTTGTGCATTTCGAATCCTTTGGTGATTTCGCCATCCAGATGAACATCTTCTATTGGTACGACGAGAGCCGGACTTCCTACCCTGTTGCGTTGGACGCCGGCATCCGTGGTATCAAATCTGCCTTCGAAGCGGCTGGCATCATTATCCCCTTCCCGGTGCACGAACTGAAAATGGTGAATGAAGGGGATGCTTTATCCCCCGAAAAACGGAAGGGCTTGCCTAAAGAAGAGCGGCCTTAGTAGAGAGTTTAGAGGTCAATCCGGTAACGATCAAGAGGGTGCTGATGGGGTCGATGGTAGCCCACAAAACGAGGAAATCTCGCAGGAATTTCTGCCATTCCATTAGCTTTTCCGTCCTACGCCAGCCATCTCGTCTTTCACCGCCTGATACAAAGACTGGGCATGTAGTTCGCGCAATGTATAGCATGGCGATTTGAGGTGCTCAGCCAGGGAATTGGCCAGGCCTTGATCGAAGGCCGCATGCTCCATATTGATCACCACACAGCGAATGTCGTCTTTGGCGATTTCGGCAGCCAAATCATGGGCTTCCTTTTGTGGCGATCCCTCCCCCATGGCCACATTGCCGGCCCCATCGGTGAGCAGGATCAACAAGGGCATCACGTCAGGGTGCAGCCGTTTTTCGCGAGAGACCACCTCGTGTGCCAAGAACAAACCGGCCGAAAGAGGGGTCTTGCCGCCCACGGGGATATCCACCAGGGACTTTTTTGCCAATTGGACTGAATTCGTAGGGGGCAGCACCAAATTAGCGCGGTCTTTTTGGAAGACGATCAAACCTACCCGATCGCGACGCTGGTAGGCATCTGTCAACAACGAGAGAATGGCCCCTTTGGTGGCAGACATGCGCTCCGCCACCGCCATGGACCAGGAAGCATCCACCACAAACAACACCAGGTTAGCCGCTCGCTTTACGCGCACTTTGCGCTGCAGGTCCTGCCGCTGGATGGCGAAGGCCACCTTCTCGCGCTGTTCGCTGCGCCCCTTCTGGTGAGGTGCGGCAGCACGGAAGGTGGCGTCGAAGGCGATGTCGCTCAGGTCCTCGCCGGCCGGCCGGGCCTGGATATAGCGCCCGCGTTTGCGTTCGGTATGCGTGCGTGAACGCCGTCCGCTGTGGCGACGGGTGATCTTGTCTAAGGGATTGTCGATCTTACGGGGAGTGAAAGTTTCGCTGGGCTTGACCTGCTGGCCGCCTTCCCACCAATGGGCGTCCCCGCTGTCAAAAATATCCTGCGGGCCGGCTTCGGGCGTGCGGTCTTGAGGCTCCGCCTGGCTAAGTTGTTGCGGCTCTATGCCTTTTTTTTTACCGGTTCCTTTTCAGCTTCTTCCTCTTCCTCGGTTTTCACTTCGGCCTCGCCCTGGGCCGCGGCTTGCTTCTGCATCTCCGCAATGCGTTCCTGCAGCTCAGTGACCGAGATTTCCGTCTGGTGGAAGGGCCCTCGCTTGATGCGGTGCGGCAAGGCCAGTTCAGCGGCAATGGCGATATCCAGGTCATTGATGTTTGTCCGCCCATCGAAGGCAGCCTGGGCACGCGCGGTTTTTAATATGACCAGGTCGGCACGATGCCCGTCTACCTGCAGTTCCGAAGTGAGCGCGGCAATGGACACCAGGTCACGCGTCATGTACTTTACTTTTCCAACCCGCTCGCGGGCCGCTATGATCTTTTCAGCCAGTTCCTGTTCTTTCGGTTGCCAATCCAGATAAAAGGCTTCCGGATCGCTTTCGAACTTCAGATTGCGCTCCATAATTTGCACCCGTTGGCGTGCATCGGCAATGCCGCGGATCTCCACCGCCAGAGCAAAGCGGTCCAGAAGCTGCGGGCGCAGGTCCCCTTCCTCGGGATTCATGGTGCCGATCAGGATAAACCGTGCCGGATGGATGAAGGAGATGCCTTCGCGCTCGACAATGTTGACGCCCATGGCCGCTGAATCCAGCAACAAATCCACCACATGGTCGTCCAGTAAGTTGACTTCATCGATATACAAAAGGCCACGGTTGGCCGCCGCCAATACGCCGGGCTCAAAGTGGCGTTCGCCTTTTTGGATGGCGCGTTCAATGTCCAAGGTGCCCACCACCCGGTCTTCGGTGGCGCTCACCGGCAGATCGATAAAACCGATCTTGCGTTTGGACACTTTCAACTCGCCGCCGGTAGCCTTGCGCTCCTTGGCCCAATCAGACCAGGTCTCCGGGGCTCGCGGGTCATCGTTGAACGGGGATTCGCTGAATACCTCGATCTCCGGCAGCAAGGCAGCCATCGCCCGGGCTGCAGTGGATTTAGCCGTACCACGCTCCCCGCGGATGAGCACGCCGCCGATGCGTTGGTCAACGGCATTGAGGATCAGGGCGCGTTTCATGCGCTCCTGGCCTACGATTGCGGTGAATGGGTAGATATTACGCATAATGGGACGTGTTTTTAGAGAACGACGGCCAATGTTATCACAAAGGGGATTCGCCTTTATTAACGGTTATAATAGCGCCCATCTTAGAACCGGAGTTAATCATATAAATGGAGCAAAACGAGAACCATCAGGTTGAGGAACAGGCCGAAGTGAAGCAAACACAAGCTGCCGGCCCGCCGCCCGCCCTGACCATGGAACAATTACTAAATCAAGGGGACCTGAACCTGGACGTACCCAAACCCGGCGACGTGATCGCCGGCGTGGTTGCCAGCATTTCTAAAGAAGAGATCATGGTCAGCATTGGCGCCAAATACGAAGGCGTCATCCCTGCCCGCGAGGTGGAAGCGCTGAGCCCGGAAGAACGCGCCAAGTTGAAAGTGGGCCAGGAGATCCAGGTCTACGTGGTAAGCCCCGAAGGTTCCAGGGGCACCATGCAGCTTTCCTACACGCGTTCCATGGAAGACGACGATTGGGTGCAGGCGGAAAACCTGCTCAAGTCGAAAGACGCCTACGAAGGTGAAATTACCGGCTTCAATAAAGGCGGCCTTATCGTGCAGGTGGGACGCCTGCGTGGCTTTGTACCCGCTTCCCAGGTGAGCCAGACCCGCCGCATGCGTTACCAGGGCGACACGCCCGAGCAGCGCTGGAGCGAAATGAACGGTGAAAAACTGGTGGCCCGCGTCATTGAAGTGGACCGCGAACGCCACCGCTTGATCCTTTCCGAACGCGCTGCCACCCAGGAATCGCGCGAAGCCATGAAAGAGCGCCTGCTCACCGAGATCAACATCGGCGAAACGCGCCGCGGCCGGGTCACCAGCCTGGCAAACTTCGGCGCTTTCGTGAACATCAACGGGGCGGATGGCCTGGTGCACCTCTCCGAGCTCTCCTGGGAGCGCGTCGACCATCCGAGCAAGATGCTCAAGGTCGGCGACGAGGTGGATGTCAAGGTGATCAGCATCGACCAGGAGCGCCGCCGGATCGGGCTCTCCTTGCGCCAACTTCAAAAGGACCCGTGGGAAAACCACGTGAGCAACTATAAGGTCGGTCAATTGGTGGAAGGCACCATTACCCGCCTGGTCAAGTTCGGCGCCTTCGCCCGCATTGATGAATACGTCGAAGGCCTCATCCACATCTCCGAGTTAAGCGAAGACCGCATTGAACACCCCAAAGAAGTGGTCAATGAAGGCGATAAAGTAGCCTTACGCATCATCCGCATTGAGGCAGACAAGCGCCGCATCGGCCTTTCGTTGCGTAAAGTCGATTCGGCCCAGTTCAGTGAGCAGGATTACGATGCCGCCCTGGCCGAAGCCGGGCTGGAAGAGCAAGCTGTAGAAGAACCAACCGCGCAAGATCAAGCAGGAGAAGCCGCGCAAGCTGAGGTTCCTCCAGCCGAAACGCAGGCCCCTGAGGAAGCGCCCGTAGAGCAAGCACTAGGTGCCTCAGAGGAGACGCCTGCGGAACCTGTCGAAGTCCAGGCGGCTGCGGAGGCCGAAGACGTTGCCCCCGAGCCGGTGGAAAAAGAGGCCGCTCAAGCCAAACACTAAAAAATGCGCACTGAACAGTGCGCATTTTTATTCCTCCTCGAAAATCTCGTTTCGCTTTGGGGGTCACAGCCGCACTATCATCTACTTCATCAAGGGCGTACCATTCGTGACACGGTTTTCAACGTTAATCTGCTTGACCCCTTGACGCAAATGGATTTTGGTAGAATCGCACGCATCACCGGTATTACAGTTATAGCGCAGCCAACCTTCGCGCAACCGGAAGAGATCGGAGTAACAACTTGGCCGGAATGGATCGCCTCACCCAACGAGCCCGCCGTGTGCTGAGCCTCGCTCACCACGAAGCAGAGCGCATGCGCCACAATTACATCGGCACCGAGCATTTATTGCTGGGCCTGATCCGCGAAGAGGGCGGCGTGGCCGCCCGGGTGCTGCGCGAGCTGGGCCTGGAGGCCGCCCGCGTGGAAGAGATCGTGGAGCGCCTCACCGGGGCCGGCGAGCACGATGGCGGCAAGATCGATCTGTCGCCCGGCACCCAACAAGTCCTCGAATTTGCTTTTGAAGAAGCCCGCCGCCTGGGCAATCATTACGTCAGCACCGAGCATTTGCTGTTGGGCCTGGTGCGCTACGGCGAAGGCATTGCGCTGAACGTGCTGCGCAAGCTGGGGGTCTCCCCCGAACAGATCCGCCGCCAGACGCGGCGCGTCCTGCAGGAAAGCTCGGCGCCGCGCAAAGGCGCCACGGCCCCCGAGCGCCGCACCAGCCGTCGCGAGGTCCGGACTGCCAAGACCCCCATGATCGACCAATTGGCGGTAGACCTCACCACGCTGGCCGAGGAAGATAAGCTCGATCCCGTCATCGGCCGTGAAATGGAAATTGAACGCGTCATTCAGATCCTGGCGCGCCGCACCAAGAACAACCCCGCATTGATCGGCGAACCCGGCGTAGGCAAGACCGCCATTGTAGAAGGTCTGGCCCAGCGCATCATCAGCGGCGACGTGCCCGCCCCACTACTGGGCAAGCGCGTGCTGCAGTTGGATGTGGGTTCGTTGGTAGCGGGGACTATGTACCGCGGCCAATTCGAAGAGCGCCTTAAAAAGGTGATCGACGAGCTTAAGGCTTCCGAAGCTATTTTGTTCATCGACGAAGCCCATATGTTGGTGGGCGCCGGGGCGGCCGGTTCATCCGTGGATGCCGCCAATATCCTCAAGCCCGCCCTCTCGCGCGGCGAATTGCAAGTCATCGGCGCCACCACGCTGGACGAGTACCGCAAGTACATCGAAAGCGACTCCGCCTTGGAACGCCGCTTCCAGCCGGTGCTGGTGGACGAGCCGACTGTGGAAGAGACCATCGCTATCCTACGCGGCGTGCGCACCGCCTACGAGGAGCACCACCGCTTGCGCATCACCGATGAAGCTTTGGAAGCTGCCGCGCGGCTTTCAGCCCGCTACGTCACAGAG
>Ga0209521_10002190_pt1 | contig 15999 bp, 19 predicted proteins | sample Rifsed19ft4_FD_184016 | JGI IMG/M metagenome (GOLD analysis project Ga0209521, IMG submission 184016) | Soil microbial communities from Rifle, Colorado, USA - sediment 19ft 4 (version 2) | ecosystem: Environmental > Terrestrial > Deep subsurface > Rock core/Sediment | place: Rifle, Colorado...
TCGACGACCGTCACGTTGGTCGCAGACACCAGATACAGATATTCGCCGTCCGTCTTCACGACGTCGAGTTCGTCGACGCCGGCGACCTGGACGTTCGTCCGCGAGAAGCGTTCCATGGAACCGGCTTGAGGAAGTCCCGGGAGGAGGCCATCCCCCATGGCGGCCAGAATCCCTCCACCCGGCTGTGATCGCGCGTGGTCAAGGAAGCGGACGAGGTCCGTTTGACTCTGGAAGGTCGCGAGTTCGCCTCCGACGGGTCCCCCCGTCGGTCGGAGAATGAAGACGGCCGCGACGGCGATCATCAGGGAAACGAATACGACGACGCCTCGATCGACCCGCATGGTCGTCAACCATGGAGCTCGCCCATATTTGAAGGGCGGCTCGCCGTTGACTTTTGCGTCAATCGCATCGACGGCGGGGGGAGTTCTTTCTCGAGTGTTCGCGCCCGACAAGCCTTATATACGCCCCCCCATTGGACGACTGTTCCCTCCTATGGAGGATTCCATGCCAGAGAAAACCCCGGGCCCTGCCCCTGCACAGACCGCTCCGCCTCCACCGCCGGCAGCGAAAACCGTCCAACGGCCTCCCGACGCGAAGGAGCACTTCCGCTTCATCGTCCGCCTCACGAATACGGACCTCCCCGGTCAGCGGACCGTCGTTTACGCCCTCACCGGCATCAAGGGCATCGGCGTGCGCATCGCAGAGGCCGTTGCGGACCTCGCCTCCGTGCCGCGTACGGAGAGAATCGGGAACCTCACGGAGGAGCAGGTCGCGAAAATCGCCGAGGTGCTTGGGAACCTCGGAGAGATAGTCCCGGGATGGGTTGTGAATCGGCCCCATGATTGGGAGACCGGCGCGGACATCCACGTGTACGGTGCGGAGATCGACCTCCGGTGGCGCGACGACATCAACCGGATGAAGATGATCCGGTGCTACAAGGGAATCCGCCACGAGCAAGGGCAGAAGGTTCGCGGGCAGAGGACGCGGAGCAACGGGCGCACGGGCCTCACCGTCGGCGTCGTCAAGAAGACTGCCATCGCCGCCGCGAAGGCCGCGGAGAAGGAAGAGGGCGGCCGAAAGAAAGAGAAGAAGGAGTGAACGGTTGGGCGACCCGAAATTTTCCAGGCGCATGTTCACCCGGCCCTCGCATCCATGGGAGGGGGAACGGATCAAGGCGGAGAACGAACTCCTCAAGAAGTATGGCCTGAAGAACAAGCGGGAACTGTGGAAGGCCCAATCCGTCCTCCGAAGGTTCCGCCAGCGGGCGCGGCAACTCCAAGCCTTGGTTCGATCCGCGAACCCACAGGCGGAGAAAGAGAGGGGCGAGCTCCTCGCGCGCCTCGGCCGGCTCGGACTCCTCCCGCTCGACGGTGCAGCCCTCGACGACGTCCTCGCACTCGATGTGGAGGCGGTGCTCTCCCGGCGCCTCCAGACCTTGACGTTCGTGAAAGGCCTCGCCTTCACGCCGCGCCAGGCGCGGCAATTCATCGTACATGGCCATGTTTCCGTGGCCGGCCGACGGGTGGACGTGCCAGGATATCTCGTTGGCCGAGGGGACGAGGGAACGATCGTGTACGACCCCCGCTCCCCGATTGCGCACGACCTCCATCCCGCGCGACCGGGCGCGCCTGTGCCCGAGCCCCTCGTCGCCCCTGAAGGTGAGGGGCCTGCAGAGGGAGGCCCTCCGCCCGGCCCCGGAGGTGAGGTTCCGTGACGAAGTGGGGGATCGCGCACATCTACGCATCGTACAACAACATCATCATCACAATCACGGACGCCACGGGCGCGGAGACGATTACGAAGGCGAGCGGAGGGATGGTCGTGAAGGCCGCGAAGGACGAGGCGTCTCCATACGCGGCGATGAAGGCGGCCGAGAAGGTCGCGGATGCCGCTAAGGAACGAGGGATCGAGGCGATTCACGTGCGAGTCCGTGCCCCCGGCGGGAACAAGTCGCAATCCCCGGGACCCGGAGCCCAGGCGGCGATCCGGGGCCTCGCACGGGCAGGCTTGAGAATTGGCCGGATTGAGGATGTGACGCCGGTACCGCACGATGGCACGAAACCGAAGGGCGGCCGCCGCGGGAGGCGCGTGTAGGGTGAAGGTGAAGGTCCTGGCGTCGGCGCCCACCTCGATGACCGTTCGATTCGAGGACGTCACACCTCCGCTCGTCAACGCGCTCCGACGGACGCTCCTTGCGGACGTACCGAAAATGGCGATCGAGGACGTCGAGTTCCATCTCGGTCCGATTCGAGCGGAGGATGGAAAGGAGTACGAGAGCGTGGCCCCGCTGTTCGACGAGATCATCTCACACCGCCTCGGGCTCATCCCGATCCCGACGGACCTCGCCCTGTTCGTCCCCCGGAGCGAATGCCCGAATTGCAACGGAGAGGGCTGCCCGACGTGCACGATCATCTACTCCCTGAACAAACGGGGACCCGCCACGGTGTTGTCGGGGGACCTCGAGCCGATCGGGGACCCGAAGCTGAAGCCGACGGACGCGAACATCCCAATCGTGAAGCTCGGTGATGGACAGGCCCTCCTCGTCTACGCGAGCGCGATCCTCGGCACGGGACGGGACCATGCGAAGTGGCAGGTCGCGCACGGCGTTGGATATCGTTTCGTTCCGTTCCTCCGAGTCGGCGGGAAGACCATCGAGGCGAGCGAGGCCGAGGTTCCCGCATGCGAGGACCACATGCTAAGGCCATCGACCGAGGAGACGACGATCGAGCTCCGGTCCGACTGCAAGGCGTGCAAGAAGTTCGCGGACGCGTACGACGTGAAAAGCGTGAAGGTCTTCCACGATCCCTCGAAAATCGAACTTCGCTTCGAGACGGACGGGAGCCTAGGGGCCAAAGACGCCTTGTTCACGGCTCTCGACGTCCTTGAGAAACGCTTGTCAGAAATCGCGAGCCTTGCGGAGCAGCTCGGGTAGGCTACGTTTCGATCCTGCTCCGATGGATTAATAGCGACTGTACCTTACCCGCCCTGGTGGCCAGCAAACGGGCGACGCTCGCGACGTTGATGAAACGCCAACTCGTTGCGATCGATGGCACTCGGAGCGTTCGGGAAGCCGTCGCCACGATGGTCCGGGAAGAGACGGGGTCCGTCTTCGTCACCGCGGAGGAACGGGTCGTCGGCATCCTTACGGAGCGCGACGTGCTGCGCGCAGCCCTTGCCGAGCGGGAGGTGTTCGACAATCCCGTCCATGCAATCATGTCGAGCCCGCTGTTCACTCTCGCCTCGAACGCCTCGCCATTCGAAGCCCTCGAGTTCATGGCCAAGAAGGGGATCCGCCGCGTCCCCGTTACTGTCCGGGGCCAGGTCCGAGGCCTCGTCACGCAACGAGACCTCGTGAACTGGCTCGTTTCGCATCCTGAAGAGATTCCACATCTCGTCTCTGGAAAAACGTTGATATAGGATTACTATCCTTCTCGTAAACTCGTGGAACTCGGCGAACTCGAGCTGGCGGTCCTCCGCGCGATTCGAACCCTCGGCGAAGCGACGCCGGGCAATATCTACCGGGAAGTCCAGCGATCGCGCGGGGCCGCCTACACGTCCGTGACGACCACCCTGTATCGACTCGTCGACAAGGGTCTCGTCGCGATCCGCAAGGAAAGTCAGAAGAAAATCTTCTACTCGATTCGTGACGGGAAGGCCTACGAACGCGCAATGTCGTCCCTGATGCAGCGGGTCGTCGATGCCTTCGGCACCGCGGCGATCTCGTATGTCCTCGAGAATCCTGGATCCCTCGCTCCGGCGGAGGTCGCCGAGCTTCGTCGAATGATCGTGAGGATGCGGACCAAGGAGTCGCGCCATGGCCGAAGTGATTGAAGCCATTAGGCACGCGCTCGAGGCCTATTGGGCGAGCCCTGTTCCCCTTATCGTTGTGTTCGCGTGTCTCGCGTGCATTGGGACTCTCGCGTATGTGTTCCTCACAAACGCGCGAAACGCGAGGCTTCGCGTGAGCCTCCTTACGGGGCTGTATTCCGTCTCAATCTTTTTTTGGAGCTTCCTCGCGACAAGCCTCGTCCTATGTCTATCACTGGCTCCGATGGTCGCGTACCGGAGCTGGGGAGTTCCGGCGGCGGCGGGGGGAGCAATCTTTTCCAGCCTGGGGCTCAGTGCAGCGATCTCCCTTATCGCGTGGAGCCAGAGCGCAAATCGAGTGCTCCGACGAATTCCGACTCACGAGCTGCGCGGAGACGAGCAGTGGATCACGGATTTTGTGAATCTCATCGGTCGGTTCGAGCGGCTTGCGCACGTGGAAGTCCGCGTCACGGAGGACGTGAAGCCGATTGCTATGGCTGTCAGCGGGCCCCGCCATTTCATCATCGTATCGACGGGGCTATTCGCTGCTCTGGAGCGCGAGGAAATCGAAACCGTGCTCGCGCATGAGCTGATGCACATCCGGAATCACGATTCCCGTTTCAAGGTCGTTTCCGCTGTCCTGACAAGGCTCCTTTTTTTCGATCCTTTCAGCAAGTTCCTGGATCCGGCCGTCCATCGGGAACGGGAATACCTCGCCGACGAGATGGGTGGTCGCGTGACCGGGAAGCCGGCCGCTCTTGCCTCTGCACTCCTCAAGATTCACGAACGTGGAGGCGACGCCCCTCGAGCGCTCGCGGGGTTGAGCATCGTCGGCCGAGAAGGCAGAGTCTTTTCGAAATTTCCGCCCATCAAGGAGCGGATTAGTCGACTCATCCTGCTTTCCGAAATTCTATCCCAGGTGTAGCATGGCCGCACACGCGAACCGGCCCTGGACTCTGGAAGACTCTTTTGTATCACCGGACGGGCTCTCACGGTAGGGGTGCGCGATCTGTGCTGGATGTAACATCCAAGGAACTCCGACCCGATGTCGAGATTCGCGTGGGGGCGACCCTCACGCTCATCCACAGATGGGGGTATGCCCCGGACGTCCCCGCACTCGCCCAAACGCTCCTCGGGGGCCGCGTTTCGCCTGAGGACATCCGGTCGGCAATCTCACAATCAGAGGAGGTCGGGGTCTCCGATGGCTTCGCCTATCTAAAGGGATCTGAGGACCTCGTGGCGCGCTCGAAACGTCGCGTCGCTAGCCACCGAGCCCTGAACGGAACGGCGCAGTCGATTGCGGACGAATTCGCGCGAGACCTCATCGCCTTGTGCCCGTTCGTGGAGTGCGTCGCGCTGTCAGGATCCGTCGCTTCCGGAGGATACGGTCCTTCCGATGACATCGACTTTGACCTGATCGTTGTCGGCGATACCAAGTACACGACTTACCTGCTTGCGACCCTTGTGGGGCTGAAGTATGCATGGCGTTATCGGACGCGGGATGTTGATGAAATCCACCGCACCCCGCTCCTGCCGAAGGTAACGTGCGTGAACGTTGTTTGGACGGACGACGAGACGCGCCCCTTTCGACGGCAGGATGCGGACCTCGCGTTCGAGCTGCTCCGGTGCAGGCCATTGTACGGAGCGGAGTACTTCCGAGACGTCCTCGACGCGAACCCGTGGGCCCGTACCTTCTTTCCGCAGATGTTCGACACATCGTTCGTTGACACTGTCGTGAGGCAACAAAGTGCATTCAGCGGCGTTCTCGGGGCGCTCGGGCGCTTTCCCCGCGCCCTCCGACTCGTTGAGGTAGGGAGCCGCGGCCTCGTGTGGATGATATATCACTTTGTTCAATGGACCCGTCGGAAGAATCCCGAGGCGGTAAAACGAAACGAGTTCCTTCGCCGGGTCAAGTTCCCCTACGAAGTGTTCCAAGACTGACCGTGTGAAGACCGGGATCAGCGAAGGGAGACGGGTTCTACCGAACGCCAGATCGTGTCATGCGGCTGCTCCATGGGGCGTCTTGGACGACGACCACCCCTTCACTCGGAACGCGAGGAGAAAGGCAATCAGCCAGTGGAAACTGTAGACGTAGAACGCGGGCAAATACCGGATGTCCCGCGCGTGCCCCGTCCTGATCAGGATGAACCCCATCGTCACGTACGCCGCCACCCATAAGGAGAGCCACAGCACGGCGGGCGGATACCAGTAGGTGAACGACCACGGGAGAACGTGATACAGAAGGGTAATGATCGTCGATGCGTACCACGCGGCATTCGCGATCGGGGCCGCGAGGTACATCATGTCCGTGACGCCCATCCAGGTCCTCCACCGTTTCGCGAGGACTTCGAGGTGACCCCGCTGCCACCGGCTTCGCTGGCGCATGAGGAGCCGCCACGATGGTGGCTTCTCGTCCCACACGATGAGGTCGGGTTTGTATTCGATCCTCGCCCTGTCGATCACGAGCTTGCAGTACAGGTCGTAATCCTCGACGAGCTCGTTCTCCCACGCGCCGACCCGATCGAGCACGACCCTCCGGAAGAACACGCCGGTGCCCGCAACCGGACACGGAAGACCGACCACGTTCCGACCTCCCCAGAAGAGGTGCGAGAACACCCGGTACTCGAGAGCCTGGAGGCGCGTGAGCAGGGTCGCGCTCTCGTTCTTCGTCTCGATCTGAGACTGAATCACGTCAACGCCAGTATCCGTCAGGAAATAGGCGACGGCCCGGCGGACGAGTTGAAGGTCTCGAACGCGGTTGTCGGCATCGAATTGGGCGACGATCTCCCCCGAACTGCGTTCAAGCCCGAAGTTGAGCGCAAGGGCCTTACCCGAGTCGGAGGTATGAAGCTCGAGGACCTTGAGCCGAGGATCCGTGATGGGACGCAAGGTCTGCACGGTACGATCGGTGCAGTTATGGGCAATCACGAGGACCTCGAGGTTCGGATAATCCTGGGCGAGGAGGTCCGTGACGAGGTCATGGACCACGGACTCCTCGTTGTGCGCTGGAATCAACACCGACACCAAGGGCGAATGGATCTCAATGGAATTCGGATCGAGATAGGATGGGCGGAACACGAGCGACACGAGGGCGAAGGCGAGCCAGAGGATCGCGATTCCAAAGATGATGAGGCTGAGTCCGATCGTCACGAACGTCAGATCGAGGATGATGGGCCGGCCCGTCGGACCTGCGAAGGAGATGAGCCCAAAGTCCCTTGCGATGGCACCGATCATGAGGATAAAGATCGCGAGTGCGTAGCCCACGACAGACACAAAGATGACCACGTCACGCCACGACTTGATCCCGAGGCGAGCCAGCACGTGAGATCTCCGGCTACGGTCTCAGCGGAACGGAATATATTTGACTACACCCAAATCGCGCCGTTGGGTTGGGGAAAGAGGGAAGAACACAATCACTCGTAACGCGCGTGACGAGTGACGCAGACGTACACGTGGAAGGGGATTGGCATCCGGGCGACAAGGGAGATCCTTGGGCACTTAGTCAAACGACGGAACCTCATCATCCTCTTCCTGGTGAGCGCATTGCTTGCCATTGGTATCGGAATCCGATGGCATTACAGCGCTTTCCTCGACCCCTTTGAAGACGGCTATCAGCATTGGTGGATTTCCGCCAACCTCGTTTCGACCGGCGAGTACTGGGACAGACACTCGATGATGACACAGGGCAACTGGCTACCCCTGTACCACTTCGCTGGTGCTGGGGTCCTCGCGGTCGCGGGCCTTTACAACATCGCCGCCCTGAAGATCGCGAACATCGTTCTCTCGAGCGTGACGGCCATTCTCATTTTCCTGTTGTTCCGGAGACACGGCCTCGTCGTTGCGTTCGCGGGACTGGCGTTCTTCACGTTCAACTTCATCGACGTCGTGGTGAGTGGATGGTCCACTGCGGAGTCGCTCCTCACGTTCCTCGTCGTTCTCGGTTATGGCTCGTTGTTCCATCTTCGGCTCTCCCGAAATCGTCACCTCGCAATCGCCGCCACGGCGTTCGCCCTCGCGGTCGCCACGCGGTACGAAGCCTGGTTCGTTGTCCTTCTCCTCCTCGTCTTCGCGTTTGCCGGGACAGGGACCGATCCTTCTCGGGCGCAGGTTCTCCTCGTCCTCTCACCCGCGCTCCTGTTCATGGCGGGGTATTTCCTGTATGCCCTCCAATGGGGTTTTCTCCCGGAGATCGTCGTCCGTCAGACGTCGACCGACATCCTGTTTCAGGTTTCCGCGGGCACCCAGCGGAGTCCGATCGACATCCTCTCCGGGTGGTGGAGCGGATACTTCAGCTTCTTTCCGGTCGTTCTCGTCCTCGGGACCGCGTACTTGGTTGTCAAGGTCCGCTCCGAGTTCGGTTTATGGATTGTGTTCGGCCTGTGGGCCTTCGTCATTGCGTACGCGCTCCTTCGATTCGGGAACCCAAGCTACCGATACGTAATGCTCTCTGTCCCGTTTCTGAGCATGGGCGGAGCCTTCGCCGCAAAGCGTGTCGTTGAGTCGATCGCACGGCGCACGCCTGCCGCCGTCTTGAACACGCCAAAGAGACGGGGCACGGCAACCGCGACAGCCGTTGTCCTCATTGCCCTGACCTTGATTCCAAGCACGGCCACGTTCTGGACGCCCGGATTTCCCACGAGCGCATACATGGTTCCCTTCCAGCGGGCGGGCGAATTCGTGAGGACCCTCCCTCCGCCGGTTGATAAGATCCTCATCAGCGAGTCCTCGATTGCCGCGTATCACAGCGGCTACGCGCCGAACCAGGTCTTGGGATCACGGTGGTTGCCAGACAGCCGAGCGGAGGCACTCTCCTTCCTCAAGAGCGAGGCCGCGTACGTTGTCTATGTGGGGGTTCCTTACTACACTCTCCGTGTCCTGTTTCCCGAACTCGAATCAGGGACGACCACGCCCGATTTCGAATTCCTCTATGACGCGGGCGGAAAGGCTGCCGGCACGCACGCTGTTCTGGTCTTCCGCGTCCTCCCGTGAGGTGGCCGCGCCGTGAGCGCTTCCCCGAAACCGATGAAACCGCCGTGGCCTAGGTTCGAGCCGGGGGAAGAGTTCTACGGCCACGTCGCCCGAGGATACGACCTGACGGCGCCGTCGTATGATGACGTTGAGGGACGGAACGAGATTAGCGAACGCGTCCGTCGAGCAAGCCTGGAGGCTGCCCTGAACGTATTTCGTCCGGGGTCCCGGATCCTAGAGTTGGGCTGCGGGACCGGGCGCGACGCGGTGTTCCTTGCGCGCCACGGCATGTCCGTGGTCGCATCAGACGTCTCCCCCGCGATGGTCGCAATAACGCGTACACGGGCGGCCCTAGAAGACGTCGCCGATCGGGTTGTCGCGAAGGTCGCACCCGCAGCCCAGGCTGCCCAAGAAGGCGGACCCTACGACGGCGCGTATTCAAACGGTGCGGTCATCAACCTCGAACCCGACCTCTCAAGGCTCGTGCAAGGCTTAGCGAAATCCCTTCGGCGGGGCGCAGGGATGGTCCTCACGGCAGCAAACCGCATCTCGTTGTTCGAGCTCCTCGTGTATCCCATCGTCGCCCGTCCGCGGAAGGCGTTCCGGAAACTGGGCCGCGAAGTCCCGATCCCCGTATCCCGCGAAGGCGCGGGCAAGCGTTACGTGCTTCCAACCCGCTTTTTATCCCCCCGGGAATTCATCTCTGCCTTCCGTCCAGACTTCGACATCGAAACCTGGCGCGGGCTTCAGATCCTAACGCCTCCGTGGAACCTCGTCGACATGGCACGGCTGTTTCGACCCGCGATCGTGCCTCTCGAGGTGCTCGAAGATCGGTACGGCTCGATGCGAGGCTTCCGCAGTCTCGGAGCGATCTTTCTGATGACGCTTCGCAGGAGGTAGGCCCCACGTGCTGACTTCTCCCAACGAGCGGAAACTTGTGGAGCCCGAGGTGGCCTATGATGCGTATGCCGCGCGGTATGACAAGCTCCTCGAGGAAAACCGAATCAATGCCTACATGCGCGAAGCGATGCTGCGAATCCAACGCGAAACCTTCTCACCGGGTGAACGCCTCCTCGAGCTAGGGGCCGGAACGGGGGATGAAGCTCTCGCCCTGGCCGCGCTAGGATGCGAGATCGTCGCCTCCGACCCCTCGGCGGAAATGGTCCGAGTCGCGCGGGAGAAGGCCAACACACACCCCGCAGGCCAACGCGTCACGTTCCTTGAGTGTCACGCCCGCAATCTCGGCGAAGCCTTGAGGGAGGAGCCCGACGGCTCGTTCGGTGGGGCGTATTCGAGCTTCGCGTTATCTTATGAGCCCGCGTTGGGCTCGGTTCAAGGTGCCCTCGCCCGGTTGCTTCGTCCCGGCAGTTACTTTCTTCTGGCCGCGGTCAATCGAGTCTGCTTGAGTGAGTTGCTGATCGCGACGGTTGCCCTCCGTCCGTCGCTTGCCGGTCGACGACTGCGCACAAGCTCACCCCACAAAGTGGGAAGGGTTCGCACACGAATCTTCTGCCGCACGCCTTTGGAGCTCAGCAGGTCGTTTCGACCACAGTTCGCTCAGGATCGAATCTGGGCGCTCCCGGCCATTCTGCCGCCGCATTACATGAACCGCCCCTTCGAACGATGGCCATCACTCGTCGACATCCTTGAACGAGTTGATCTCCTCGTCCGCAGCAAACCACTCTTCCGGACCCTCGGAGATCACACAGTCATTCGTTTGCGTCGCGTCGGCTAGCCCCTCGAAGCTCCAATCGCGTTTGACGCAACGCCGCCCAAAGGTTGTGGCGGCGCGCATGTCCGAATACCGCCCCGAGGGCCGCGCACACATCTTGGATGACGCCGCTCTTCGTGCCAATCCGAAAGAATGGCGGGAGGTCGAACCTCACGCTCAGGTCGGCGTAGTCCAACCCATATCGGAAGTTCCTTCGGATGGGCGATGGCTTGAGCCGAACGAACGGACCTTTCAAATGGATGACTCTTCCCCCCGCCGACTTCACGCGAAGAAAGTACTCCAACGTCCAGAGGGCCATCGTGGAAATCGGACCGTATCGATGAAGCGCTGACTTCGTCACGAGCATTAGCCCACCGTGCCATTCGATCACGTCGGCCCGTGTGTCCTCCCATGTCGCGACAAGCCGCTCCACGTAATCGGAGGGGATGCGCGTGTTGCCGTCAAATAGGACGATGAGTGGATTGGACGCCCGCTCGGCGCCGGCTCGGACCGCCGCCCCGGTGTTCCCACAGTCCGCGATTAATGAGATATCTCCTCGGCCTTCCACGAGGCGCTCGGACCCGTCCGAACATCGATCGAAAACGAGGATGAGCTCGTCGGGCCGGCGTTCCTGGTCATCGATTGCACCGAGGATCTGGAGGAGAACCGTTGCCTCGTCATGAATCGGCAGGACGGCGCTAACGCCCGGGACCTCTGATTGCTCTGCCGTTCCGACGGCTACAGGACGCGCGTCCTCACAACTCCTAGATCTGGTCCGACGGAAAGCAAGTGTCCTTTCTCCAGCAGGTTCTCACGCATCCCCAAGATGGGTTGTGAACACACAAGGACCGCTTCCCCGAAGTGGTCGTGGTACAGCGTGTAGTAGTCTCCGTTTTCCTGGAACTCCCGGAACGCATGCAGCGATGAGCCGTCCGTGAGAAGGAAGTTCAGGCTCGAATAGCCGTTCTTCCGACGAGCTTCTTCAACGGTCGCTCGCGTGGCGGCCGCGACGCCCTTCGGATCTGCATCGTCGAGGTTCCGGAGTAACTCCTCAAACAACGCTTGCGAGTCGGTGGGCATCGGCTCCCTGCGGACCGGAAAGTCGTTCAGCCCTCCGTTGTGGGCAAAGGCCCAGGTGCGGCCGGCCTTCGAGGCGATGAACGGGTGTGACCACTCCTCCCCCACGGGCGCCTTCGTTGACGCGCGCCGGAGGTGCGCGATCACAACGAGCGACACGCCCGCCTTCCGGTCGATGTTCAACCTCGCAATCTTCCATGCGCAGCCAAAGTACCGCGGCTCGGAGGGAGCGGCTCCGCGTCCTCGAACGTGCTGCGCGAGCTTCCCGTTCTCGAAGAACGCGATCCCCCAACCATCTTGGTGGCCGCGTTCGTCCGGGTGGCCAGACGGCGTATCCCCGACGACAGCAAGGTCTGCGAACTCCTCAAACAGGTCGTAGTAGATCGGGCCTTGACTCACCGCGCCGAAGAGACGGCACATTGCCTCGGCATCGCAGAATGGCTATTCAAGATACACTCAGAAGTCAATGAGACGCTTCTGCCCGCGGTCGGGGGCGTGCACTGCTCCGAAATTTGCGGGCGGCAGTCCCGCCATCTCGCGGAACGCGTTCACACACGCGGGCCCGAAGCCGGCGAAGTGGTTATTGAAGAAAACGTGGGCGCGGTCGATGCTGTCCTCGACGGACCTGAGGTGTCCCAGCCACTTCTTCATCTCGGGCGTACGGTCGATCTGGACCCAGCCCAACTTCTTGAGGGATCGATCGCCGATGAAGCGGAGGTACACGAAGTCCGTCGTGGCGACTGGCGGAGGCTCCGTATACTGCACTTCGGACCATGCCATCGCGACTTCAAGCTTCCGAAGGGCTTCGTACACGGTCTCGTTGAACCACGAACCGTGGCGGAACTCGACTGCATAGCGGTAGTCGGTGGGAAGGGACTTCAGGAATTCGAACAGCTCTTCCTCCCCACGGATGAGCGTGTAGGAGGGCGCGAGCTGGAGGAGGAGGGCCTTCACTTTCGGCCTCAACTCCGCAATGGCGGTGAGGAACCGCTCGAGGGGTTCCTTCGCCCGTCGGAATTCCAACTCGTGCGTGACGACCTTCGGGAACTTCGCGGTGAACCCAAACTCCTGGGGAGTGAGCTGCCGCCAGTCCCGCGTCATCTGCGCAGATGGGATCCGATAGAAGCTCGAGTCGATCTCGAGGAGATCGAACACTTTCCCGTACATCTGGAGGAACTCCTCCTGCGATGCGTGGCGGGGATAAAACGGTCCGACCCATTCGGGGTAGGAATACCCAACGCACCCGATTCGAAGTTCCATACGCCCCAGATGGCGGGGGCCTTAAAAGGAGCTTTTCCGGACCCGCTGCCCCGATCGACTACGCGGCGGAGACGAAGGGCAGTCGCGTGACGATGCTGCGAAGCTGCCAGCCCTCGCTCTCGATCGTGACCCGCGTGCCCAGGGCATCCTGAGGACGTCGAATGTAGCCCATCGCGATCACGTTTCGGAGGGTCGGCGAATACGTCCCGCTCGTGATCTGCCCGACCTGCTTGCCTTCAACGACGACGGAGTCTCCGCGGACCGGGACCAGATCGCTTTCCACGCGAAAACCGACGAGGAGGCGGTTCATGTGGCCCTGGTACGTGGCCCGCGCGATCGTCTCTTGTCCCTCGTAGCAGCCCTTCGTGAAGCTAATCGCCCGCTCCAAGCGGGCCTCAAGCGCGATCGTGGTCTCGTCCATGTCCACGCCTGCTTTCGCCCGGCCAGATTCGATGCGGAGCGTGTTCCACGCTTCCCGCCCAATCGGCGTCGCGCCCATCGCCACCAGACGGCGCCACACGTCGTCGAGGGCGCTCGTCCATGAGATGAACTCGTAACCTGGAAGATGAGGGAATACGGAGGATCCAACCAGCATCGAACTCTTCTTGTGAATCGGGACCGACGCAAAGGCGGCCGGACCCTTGGGCAACGCGTCTCCGCCAATCAAGCGACGAACCAACGCGGACGCCTGGGGGCCATGGAGGCTGATATGCGCAGCGGGAAACTCCTCGAGAAGGACGTCATCGCTAATCAAGTGCTTCCGCACGTGATCTAAAACCCAGCCCGCCTCGTCCGCGGGCATGTCGAGGAGGAACGCGTCATCCAGCGCGTACACCCAGACATCTCCGACGACCTTCGCCTTCGGCGTGAGGACGAGCGCATACGTCCACGTACCCGGCGTTAGACTCGCGACGTCCTGGGTCACGAGGCCGTTCAGGAACGACACACGGTCCGTCCCGGACACCCGGACCTTCACACGGTCCGAGAGGTCGATCATTCCGGCCGATGCGCGGACGGAGCCCACCTCGACTTCGAGGTTCGAGTAGCTCGCGGGGACCTCCCACCCCGCGTGGACGACGAACGTCGCACCACCGAGATCGTGGCGGGGCCGGAGGGGAAGTTGCTTCATCCACATTCTCGTAGAGGACGGTCGCATATGAGGCTATCGCGTTACGCGAAGCCTTAACTGGCGCGCGGCGAATCGCGCCCCGCATGGCCCCGGCCCCGCGGGAGGGAGCGATCTCTACCAAGGCGCCGAAGCTCATGCGCAAGCTGCGAACGCTCCATTGTCCGTTTTGCGAAGGGAAGGTTGTCTTCACGCGGAACGAGGAGCACCTCGACGAGAAGAACTGCCCGCATTGCGGGATGCGGGTCGTCCGGAGGGAATGGCCTCAGGGACCGCAGCCGCCGTCCGCCTAGAGGGGCGATCCGCAGGCGATGCATCGTGCCCAGTTCTTCCCCGTGGGGTACCCGCACTCGGGACACTCGCCCGCGACGGCGGTCTCGACTTCCTTCACAACAACGAGGTCCCCCGCCGCGAGCTTGTCAAGCTGGGGCGAGCGGGCGAGCATGAACGCGCTTGCATCCGACCACGTCTCGAGCTGGAGGAACCGGACGTCGTTCTCCGCGAGGAAATCGTTGATCTCGTTGAACACCTCCCGAGGCGTCCGAAACTGGATCACGGTGGCGCGTTCCCCAAGGCTGACGGTTGCCTCGCGGGTGCCTTCCGCATCGTTCACCCGCACCTCCTCCGAGGAATTGACCTGAAGTCCGAAGCTGGACAGGCGCTGATTCGCGTTGTAAAGGAGGTCCACGAGGGTGAACTCCGGCGCGACGTGGAACCCGATCCACGACGCGAGGAACTGCGTAATCGTCTTCGGGCCCTCCGTCTGATATTGACGGACGAAGGCCTCGATGGACCCGAACTTCTCCGCGAGTCGTTTCCGGAAGACCTCGCGAGTGCCCTCAATCGTGAGACCGGCCTCTGCGAGTCGATGATGGGCATCCGACACGACGCGGTCTGGATCCGGGAGCGGAGCAGTCGGTGGGGGGGATGGGGCGGGCACCACCTTCGCTGACGGCCTTTGCGGCTGAGCCGGAGCCTGCTTGTCACCCCGCTTCCAGAATGGCATCCCGCGCCGCGAACGGTGGTGCCAACTATAAGGTTTGTCCGGCCACTCTCGCAATTGGGAAAACTCGAACGGTCGCTTCAAGAATGCGGGCGGGGTCGCCCGCTGAGATTCACCGGATGGATGCGTGGGGCAGGATTTGAACCTGCGAACCCCTACGGGACAGCGACCTCAACGCTGCGCCTTTGACCATGCTGGGCCACCCACGCGCACTGCGACGATGGAGAACCCGAGTATAAATTCTTGGAGGTTAGGGAGTCAGACATCTGCGGTGAACGATTAATATCAGACTAGGCATCCTACAGTTGGGTGATCCGATGGACCCCGACTTGAGCAAGGAATTCTTCGCGCTAATCAAGTCAGGCGAGACGGCCAAGGTTGACGATTTGCTGAGAAAGCACCCGGACCTCATCAATGGTCGGACGAAGTCCGGGGCGTCCCCGATCCTCTTCGCCCTGTATGCCGGACACCCGGACCTGGCAGAACACCTCGCCTCACGCGAGCGAGCTCTCGATGTTCACGAGGCCGCATCGCTCGGAAAGATGGACCGGCTCCGGAAGCTCGTTGCGGCGGATCCCCAAGTCGTGAACGCTGTCTCCGAGGAAGGATTTCCGCCGCTCGGCCTCGCCGCCTACCTTGGCCAAGCCGAGGCGGTGAAGTTCCTCCTCTCCAAGGGGGCCGACGTGAACTTCGTGGCACCGGCGACAGGTTTCACGGCCCTCACCGGGGCTGTGGCGGGCAACCACAAGATCGTCGTGGAACTCCTCCTCGCCCATGGCGCGAATGTGAACCACGTATACGAGGATGGTCTGACGCCCCTGAGCGAGGCCGCGGCGAACGGAAATCCGGAGATCGTGAAACTGCTCCTCGCGAACGGCGCGAACGTCCACGCGAAGACAAAGGACGGAAAGACGGCCCTGGCCTTTGCGCTCGAGAGAGGTCACTGTGAGGTCGCCGACCTCCTTCGTCAACGAGGCGGGACCGCTTAGCATCCGTTGCGATCGCGTGCGTCAGGCCTTGCGACTCCGGAGCATGTATTGGCATTCC
>Ga0209521_10002192_pt1 | contig 15990 bp, 13 predicted proteins | sample Rifsed19ft4_FD_184016 | JGI IMG/M metagenome (GOLD analysis project Ga0209521, IMG submission 184016) | Soil microbial communities from Rifle, Colorado, USA - sediment 19ft 4 (version 2) | ecosystem: Environmental > Terrestrial > Deep subsurface > Rock core/Sediment | place: Rifle, Colorado...
TCTGGCTCGGTTGTTCGCCGTCGACCAATTGCACCATTCTCCTGCCCAAAGCCACAAAAGATAGGTCGAAATGGTGCGGCCACAACTGTACCGGATCAGTTTCTTCAGCGATTTCGCCACGGAATTGTTCCAGGATTCGCCCCACATGGCTGAGTGCCGTAAAGTAGCGCTCCGCGGTGTCCAGCGCATAGGTGCGCGGCTCGTCATTGGCAAAGCGGGTCTCATCGATTGTCCCTGGCATTCCCAGGCTGGCCAGTTTGGCTGCCAGCTGCTCGCCCAACTGGGAAGCGCTCAGCCCTTCGCTGATGCGGATCTGGTGGATGTCGCCGTCGCTGGTACTCAGCAGTACATAATGGTTACGCAAGTCAAGGCTGAGCGAAAAATAGCGAGATGGGTCGCTGGGATGCGGGATAGGGGTACTGGTCAGGCCGGCAGTATACAGCCGTAAGCTACCATGCTGGAACCGTGGCTGTTCAGGCGTAAACGCAGCCCGGAACGCGCCTAACACCTTGCAATAGGTATGCAGGGTTTCGCGGGTCTCTCGCCACTCAGCTAACTTGGGGAAGGCGTTTTTGCTCACAACTCCTAGTATACAGCAGCCCAAAAGCCCTTCAGTCGGTTTTGTTCTCCTTCTGGGGTCGGCGGCAATCTTCCCTAGTACAATACTTTCGGTGCCTCTGTAATTTCTACTGGAGCTCAATCAATGCCGCCGACAAAAGATTTGGAACAGAAAGCCATCAATACCCTGCGTTTCCTCTCTGCAGATGCGGTCCAGAACGCCAATTCCGGCCATCCTGGCCTACCCATGGGGGCTGCTCCCATGGCTTATGCCTTATGGACTCGCCACCTGCGTCACAATCCCAAAGACCCGACCTGGCCGAACCGTGATCGTTTTGTGCTTTCCGGCGGCCACGGCTCCATGCTGCTGTATTCTTTACTGCATCTCACCGGTTACGGACTGCCCTTGGCGGAAATCAAACGTTTCCGCCAATGGGAGAGCAAGACCCCCGGCCATCCCGAGTATTGGGTTACTCCGGGCGTAGAAACCAGCACCGGTCCGCTGGGCCAAGGCTTCGCCAACGCCGTGGGTATGGCCATTGCCCAGGCTTATTTGGGCTCGCGCTTCAATCGTCCCGGCCACAAAATCTTCGATTACTTTGTATATGCAATCGTGACCGATGGTGATTTGATGGAGGGGATCGCCTCCGAGGCCGCTTCGTTGGCCGGGCACCTCAAATTGGGCAAGCTCGTCTTCCTCTACGACGACAATAACATCTCCATCGATGGCAGCACTAATCTAACTTTCACCGAAGATGTCGGCGCCCGCTTTGTCGCCTATGGCTGGCATGTCCAGCATGTCGCTGATGGCAACGATGTAGAAAGCATCGACTCCGCCATCCAGGCGGCTAAGGCGGATCCGCGCCCTTCGCTGATCCGCGTACGTACCGTGATCGGTTTTGGGCTGCCCACCCGGGCCGGAACCGAAAAGGCACACGGGGAACCACCCGGACTTGAGGAGCTGAATGGGGCAAAAAAGAACCTGGGCTGGCCGCTGGAACCCCAGTTCCTCATTCCTGCTGACGCCCTCGAGCTTTTCCGTCAGGCGGTGGACCAGGGAGTCAGGCGCACTTCCGATTGGCAAGCTCGCCTGGTTGCTTACCGCCAGGCGCATCCGCTCCTAGCTAAGGAACTGCAGCGCGTGCTCGCCGGCGAGCTGCCCGAAGGCTGGGACGCCGACCTGCCCAAATTCCCGGCTGACCCCAAAGGAATGGCCACTCGTGTGTCCTCCGGAAAAGTGATCAACGCCCTCGCCGAAAAACTGCCTGACCTGATCGGTGGTTCAGCCGATCTGCATCCCTCCACAAAAACTTTTATCGATTCCGCTCCGGATTTTCAGGCTGGTACGCCGCAAGGGCGCAGCATCCATTTCGGTGTGCGTGAGCACGCCATGGGCGGCATTGTGAACGGCATGAACCTGACCCCCGGAATAATTGCGTTCGGCGCCACCTTCTTGATCTTTTCTGATTACATGCGCGCCTCCTTGCGCCTTTCCGCGCTCTCGCCCTATCCCAGCATTTGGGTCTATACCCACGACAGCGTTGGTCTGGGCGAGGATGGCCCAACTCACCAGCCGGTGGAACATTTGGCTTCGCTACGTGCCATGCCCAATATGGTGGTGATCCGCCCGGCGGACGCCAACGAAACTCGCGAAGCCTGGGTGGCAGCTATTCGCCGCCGCAAAGCGCCCACTGCATTGGCCCTCACCCGCCAAAATCTTCCCACGCTCGATCGGAAAGAGTTTGCGCCAGCCAAAGGATTGCATAAAGGCGCCTATGTGCTGGCTGACCTTGGCAAACGCATCCCAGAACTTATCTTAATGGCGACAGGTTCTGAAGTGCAATTGATCATCGCAGCTGGCAAGCGGCTGTCCGCTTCCGGCCGCACCGTGCGCCTGGTGTCCTTCCCCTCTTGGGAACTGTTCGAAGCACAGCCCAAGCGTTACCGTGAGCAGGTGCTGCCGCCGCGCATAAAGCTGCGCCTGGCGGTGGAAGCCGGCGTGGCTCAAGGATGGGAGCGTTGGGTCGGCGACCACGGCGTGATCATCTCCTTGGAGCGCTACGGCGCTTCAGCTCCCGGCGAAATAGCTCTGGAAAAGCTAGGTTTCAGCGTGCAGAACGTTCTTCGCCACGCTCGTTCCTTGCTGGGCTCAAAGAAGCACTGAAATGGGTAAAAACTTGGATCTGGATTTTCATGCGCGGGTCATCTTTGGTGATAACCTGCCGGTGCTGCAATCCCTTCCCACCTCCTCGGTCAATCTCATTTACATCGATCCACCGTTCAATACCGGCAAGCGCCAGGCGCGCAGGCAATTGCGCACCCAGCGCAGCGCCAATGGCGACCGGGTAGGTTTCCAGGGACAACGCTATGCCACCACGGTGTTGGGCAGCCGCGCCTTCAACGACCAATTTGAGGATTATCTACTTTTCCTGGAGCCGCGATTAAGGGAGGCCCATCGCGTGCTGGCCGTCGATGGCAGCTTCTATTTTCATGTGGACTACCGCGAAGTTCATTATTGCAAGATCCTGCTCGATGAGATCTTCGAGCGCCATAATTTCCTCAACGAAATCATCTGGGCTTATGACTACGGTGGTCGCTCCAAAGACCGCTGGCCGGCAAAGCACGACAATATCTTGCTCTACGTGAAGGATAACGAGCATTACACGTTCAACGTTGACGATATAGAACGCATCCCCTATATGGCTCCCGGCTTAGTTGGCGAAGAAAAAGCCGCTCGCGGCAAGCTGCCTACTGATACTTGGTGGCACACCATCGTCAGCCCCACCGGCAAGGAGAAAACGGGCTATCCCACCCAGAAACCGCTTGGTATCCTGCGCCGCGTTATCCTGGCTTCATCCAAGCCAGGCGACTTGGTGCTGGATTTCTTTGCAGGCAGCGGCACCACCGGGGTAGCTGCCCTTGAGCTTGGTCGCCGCGTGCTTTTGGTGGATAATAATAAAGAGGCCATCGAGGTCATGAAGCATCGTTTTGCCGGTAAACGGGTTGAATTCGTGCAGGCCGCAAAAGTCATGAAAGGTTGAACTCGTAATGACCACTATCCCCCGAAAACTTTACGCCTTGGGCCAATCCCTGTGGTACGACAATATCGAACGCCGCTTGCTGAACAATGGCGAGTTGAACGCCATGATCCAGCGCGGCGATATCTATGGAGTCACTTCTAACCCCACCATCTTCAATAACGCCATCGCCAAGTCCAAGGACTATGACGAACAGATCGCCAAGCTGGCCAAAGAGGGTCGCAGCACCTCGGCGATTTTCGATGCTTTGACCGTGAGCGACATCCAAGCCGCTTGCGACCTGTTTCGCCCGCTTTACGACAACACCCGCGGCGGGGACGGCTACGTGAGCATCGAGGTGCATCCCGACTTGGCCAACGATATCAAGACTACTAACGAAGAAGCCGCCCGCCTTTGGGGTCTGATAGACCGGCCTAACCTGATGGTGAAGATCCCCGCTACCCCTGCGGGGGTCCCGGCAATCCGGCACTCCATCTCTGCCGGTATTAATATCAATATCACCCTCATTTTCTCGCGGGCGCGCTACGCCGAGGTCATTGAAGCCTACTTGGCTGGCTTGGAGCGGCGCGTTGAAAATAATCTGCCCATAGCCCACCAGGCTTCAGTGGCTTCGTTTTTCGTTTCGCGTATAGACACCAAGGTGGATGAGTGGCTGGACGCAGTCTCCAAAAAGGGTGGGGCGCAAGGTAAGAAAGCCTCCTCCCTGAAAGGCAAGCTGGCTGTAGCCAATGCTAAGTTGGCTTACCAATTGTTCAACGAGCAATTTTCCACACCACGCTTCGAAGCCCTGAAAAAGAAGGGCGCCCGGCTCCAGCGGCCGTTGTGGGCGTCCACCAGCACCAAGAACGCGGCTTACCCTGATTTGCTTTATGTGGACGATCTGGTTGGCGACCATACCGTAAACACTGTTCCGCAACAAACCTTGGAAGCGGTCAAAGATCACGGGATTGCTGAACTCACCATCGAACGCGATCTGGAAGCTGCGCGCCAGGTCATGGCGGATTTTGATAGTCTGAGCCTCTCTCTCGATCAGGCAACCGCTGAATTAGAGACTGAGGGTGTGGCTTCCTTCAGCAAATCGATCCATACTGTGTTTGACACCATCGCGGAACGCTCGGGAACGCTGGTGGCCTGACCGGCCGCCTTCCTTGGACCTAATTCCAAAACGAGGCGCATTTCCTGCCGCCTCGTTTTTCGTTAAACATTCTATAATCCCTGACAAGAAGGATGCAATGAGCGGCATTGAATATCAGTTGGATAGTAGCGGGATAGCTACCTTGGCGGTAAACCGGCCTGAGGTACGTAATGCGCTGGATTGGGAGGCAATGGAATCGTTCGCCGATACCCTGCGGCGTGCCGCAAAAACAAAGGATCTGCGCGCTTTGATCGTCACTGGCCGCGGCAACTCTTTTATTGCGGGGGGCGATATGAAAGCGTTAGCGCCTTTCGATTCACGGCGTGATGGTCTGCGCCTTTCCCGGCTGATGGGTAAAGCCCTCGAACGACTGCATGGCCTCCCGTGCCCAACCATCGCGGCGATCAACGGTCCCGCTCGCGGCGGCGGCGCAGAGATCGCCGTTGCCTGTGATTTGCGCGTAATGGCGCGTGACGCGAACATTGGCTTTGTCCAGGCCAGCCTGGGCATTGCCACCGGCTGGGGAGGGGCGCGTTATTTGCTGCAAATGATAGGTTATCCAAGAACCTTGGAACTCCTCGCCACTGGGCGTATCCTGCCCGCGGAGGAAGCCAAGCAACTTGGGTTGGCGGACCATCTAGCGGAACCTGGCGGCGCTTTGGAAGCCGCTTACGAGCTTGCCCGCCAAATGGCGCAGCATCCGGTTGAAGCTGTGCGCGCGGCCAAGCGTTTACTGCGCTACGCGCTCACTGCCCCCCTGTTTGCCAGGCCGGCCGAGCGCCGCTTGTTTGCCTCCTTGTGGGCCTCGGATTTCAAACGCAAGATTGTGTCCGAACGGTTTTTGCATAATAAACCAAAGGGCTAAGGTAAGATTTCCATTCTCGCCACGGTTGATACGAGGTGCCTTCGATGAAGCTGGCAATGCTGGGTCTGGGTCGCATGGGGGGCAATATGGCGCGCCGCTTGCTGCGGGCGGGCCATGCCGTAGTGGGCTATAACCGCACCCAGGCAGTTGCCGAAGAGATCCAAAAAGAAGATGGATTGATCCCTGTTGACTCGATCCAGGCCGCGGTTGAGCAATTGGTTTCACCTCGCGTGGTTTGGCTCATGCTGCCGGCCGGTGAAGTGACCGGACAAACATTGCAGGAGCTACAGGGTCTGCTGTCCAAAGGCGACATTATTGTCGAAGGGGGTAACTCGAATTTTAATGACACCATGCGCCGCGCCGCCTCGCTTGCATCTGCCGGCATCCATCTGGTCGATGCCGGTGTCAGCGGAGGGGTTTGGGGGTTGGCCGAGGGCTACTCGCTGATGCTTGGCGGAGACAAGCAGGTGGTGGCCGGCCTTAGGCCTATTTTCGAAAGCCTGGCGCCTGCCCCGGATAAAGGCTGGGGCTGGGTGGGGCCTCACGGATCCGGCCATTACGTAAAGATGGTGCACAACGGCATCGAATACGGCATGATGCAGTCTCTCGCCGAAGGTTTCGAGATCCTGCAATCCCGCCAGGATTTTGATCTCGACCTGCATAAAATTGCGCGGATCTGGCAGCACGGTTCTGTGGTGCGTTCCTGGTTGCTCGATCTGGCTGAGCGCGCCCTGGAAGCGGATCCGCAGTTGAAAGATGTTTCCGATTGGGTGGAGGATTCTGGCGAAGGCCGCTGGACAGTTTTTGAGGCTATCAATCAGGAGGTGCCCGCCCCGGTGATCACCCTTTCCCTCCTGCAGCGCCTGGCCAGCCGCCAGGAGCACAGCTTCGCGGGCAAGCTATTGGCTGCTCTCCGCAACCAATTCGGCGGTCACGCTATCAAAAAGCCAAGGCCATGAGCGAAAAACCCGCTGGTTCTCCAAAATTCGGCCCCATTGGCCTGGTAATTTTCGGCATCACCGGAGACCTGGCCCACCGCAAGCTGGTGCCTGCCCTGTATCAACTCGCCTTAGGTGGGCAGCTCCCTGAAGCCTTGCACATTGTTGGCTTTGCGCGCCGCGATTGGGGCGATGAAAAATTGCGTTCGGAGATGCGCACCGCGTTAAACGAACATGCCCGCACCAAGCCTTTGGATAAAAAGGTCGTTGCTAACTTGCTGGACCGCATGCATTATGTGACCGGCACCTTTGATGGCCGGGATGGATACAAACACCTGGAAAGCTTGTTGAAGGAACTGGGTGCGGTTAACCGCCTTTTCTACCTTGCTACGCCTCCACAAGCCTATCCTGCCATCATAGAGAATCTTGGGGCGAGCAACCTGGCCTCCTGCCCGGACGGGTGGACACGTATTGTGGTGGAAAAACCCTACGGCCGCGACTTGGAGTCGGCCAGGCAATTGGAAGAGGCCATCCATAAGGTTTTCACGGAAGACCAGATCTATCGCATTGACCATTACCTCGGAAAAGAAACTGTTCAAAACATCCTGGTATTGCGCTTTGCCAACGGCATTTTTGAACCGATGTGGAATAACCGCTACGTGGATTCGGTGCAGATCACCGTGGCGGAAGCGATTGGGGTGAATGGCCGCAGCGAGTACTACGATACCGCGGGCGTGATCCGCGACATGCTGCAGAATCATATTCTCCAGCTGCTAACCCTCACTGCCATGGAAGCCCCGGTTACTTTCAATGCCGACGCGGTGCGCGATGAAAAAGTCAAAGTGTTGCGCGCTTTGCATGTGCTGCGCGGTGAAGAGGTGATGCGAAATACGCTGCGCGCCCAATACGGCGCAGGCCGCGTGAACGGGGAACTGATCCGCGCCTACAAAGACCACGAGGGAGTGGCAGAAGATTCGAAGACGGAAACTTTACTGGCGATGTGCATAGGCATAGACAATTGGCGCTGGGCCGGTGTGCCCTTCTTCATCCGTTCCGGGAAGCACTTGCCTCGCCGCCTCACTGAGATCGCCGTACAATACAAGCAGGTACCCCTGGCGCTCTTTGGCGCCCGCAACATGGCCGGCGATGCGCCCAACCGCTTGCTGCTAAACATCCAACCCGAAGAGGGTATCACTCTAACCTTCGGCGCCAAGGCGCCGGGCAGCGAGGACCTCATCAAATCTGTAAATATGGATTTTTCTTACGCCGAGACCTTCGGCGCCAGTTCGCCGGAGGCTTACGAACGCTTATTACTGGACTGCATGGAAGGCGATCCCACCTTGTTTACCCGCAGCGATGAGGTGCTGGCGGCCTGGGCTTTCGTGGACGAAATTCTCAAGGCCTGGCAAGCCCATCCTGAACATGAGCTTTGCCAATACACGCCTGGCACTTGGGGTCCTCCGGAGATGGACGCGTTCATCCGTAGCCACGGCAGCGAGTGGCGGGTCATGGAATAGCAGGCTGGCTGGACTTAGAACGAAGTTGGCGTTTGGGTAGGAGTCGGTGTGGGGGTTTCCGACGGGGTTTGGGTGGCGGTCGGTGTTTCCGAAGGAAGGGGAATGGGGGTTTCCGTAGCCGTGCCTTGAGGTGTTTCCGTCGTCGTAGAGGTGGGGGTCTCAGTAGCCGTTTGGCTGGCTGTTTCCGTCGGGGTGGCGCTTGCCTCTTCAGACGGCGTCAGGCTGGGCGTTTCAGATGCGCTTGAAGTCGCGGTCGGCGTTTCGCTTGGGGTGATGCTTGGAGATGGGCTTACTGTCAGGGTAGGCGATGGAGTTGTGGTAAATGCTAATTCCACGCCTATACCGACGGGAATTTCTGATAACACGACGCCGTAATGACCCGTGGCTGCGTCGCTGGAAGAGGCTGGGGGAGCCGACATCTTCAACCATGCGTAATCGACGAATAAAGTCTCACCGAGTTCATATTCACCACCTTCGCTGTTAGCCGTATAACCGCCGTAGAATGAAATGCCAGCTTCCCCAGAGCTTGCAACTGGCATAGAAGCTTCAAAAACTTTTGTACCATTCACAAAGAATTGAAAAAATGAGCCGTTTCCGGTTACGGTTAAGGTATTCCAACTATCAGTAAATAGGTTAGACCACGTTCCATTAAAACAACCGGCAACATACACATCAAACATGCACCGAAATTGTCCGGCTCCATCTACGTATCCAATTTGGAGGTACGTGCCACCGAACTTGCTATGGGCATAACCAAAAAAGCCACTTCCGTTGCTATAAGGTTCTCCGCGGAACCAAATGTTATTTACCCATACTTGCTTATTATTAGCTGCTCGTCTCATCCTTACAGAATAGGTAAACGTGGAATAACTATTGTTATGCACGATCGCAGAATAACGATTTGAAACGGATGCGCTGCTGTAATTACCCGGGCTGGCTGTATTCAAGACCCAGGGTGGCGCGCCCAAGCCATTGTTGGCGTCAAAAAGCTTCCAGCCATTCGAATTATTGGTAAACTGCGAATTGAACCCGCCCTTGGTCCTGATCATGAAGGTTTCATAATCAGTCCATGGTTCCCACTTGCCATTTTTGTAAGCGCGCACCTGCCATTTGAAAGTGTCGTAACTCAAGACGGCGGTTGTGTCTCTGAAGCAAAAATCCGCATTGCAAGCCGATGACGGCACTACGAATGCATACATCTGTACCGTGCCGCCGCCGCTGAGCACTTTGAGCACCTGGAATTGATATTGGGTGGCTCCGGGGACCTTTTTCCATAAGTAGGTGGGTGCCTTATCGGAAAAAGGCCCAGTAGGTAATAGGGGTTCAGGTGATGGGTACAAATAAAACGCCGAATAAAGCAGACGGTTTGGTGAACTTCCCCATATATTTTTAACTTTCCCAATTGTCGCATGATTGACAATTGCCTCAGCCACCTGCGCTGGAGTCGCATTAGGGTTTCTGCTTAAATAGAGCGCCGCCACACCGGTTACGTGCGGCGCGGCCATTGAAGTGCCACTGGAGATAGCTAGCGCATTAGGGCTTCCTATGTACGCAGACGTAATGTTCTGACCCGGGGCAAAAAGATCAAGGCAATCGCCTTGGTTGGAGAAACTCGCTCGCTGATCCAGCGAATTGGTCGCGCCAACTGTGATTGCCTCTGCCATTTCGGCCGGCGAATAATAGCAAGCGTTAGTGTTGTCATTCCCTGCGGACACTACGACAGTCATTCCGGCATCGATCAAACTCTGCACGGCGGTCTCAAATGGTGCGTAGGCACCGGCTCCACCGAGGCTCATGTTTACTACAGAAGGATTGGAATGATGGCTCCTGACATAGTCCACCCCGGCGATAAGCACGGACCAAGGGGATGTTCCTTCACAAGCAAACACCCTAACTGCATAAAGCTTCACGTTTTTAGCAACCCCATATTTCTTGCCTCCGATAGTTCCGGCAACATGGGTTCCGTGCCCCCAGCAATCGTTGCCGTTTTGTCCATCGCCAATTCCATCAAAGATTTTGTATGCTCTTCCCCCAAATTCAGTGTGGGATGCATTGATGCCTGTGTCGATGATGTAAACGTTCACGTTAGATGCGGTGGTCGAGTAAGTATATGAATTTGAAAGAGGCCGGGACCGTTGATCAATCCGATCCAAGCCCCAGGTGGGGTTGCTTTGCGTCGCATCAACCGGCTTCCACTCCCCTTCATCGAGGGTCGCCATGCCATCCGCGATTACATAATCGACCAGCGGGTTTGCCCTGGCGCGTTCCAAGGCAGGGCCAGGCAGGCTAGCGGCATATCCCTGCAGGGCGCTCGTATAGACGAAATTGACCCTGCCTCCCAAAGCTTCCACGTCAGCGCGGTCGTCGGCCACTGCCAGGGCCGTGTTGATGCCCGCCTTATACACCACGATGTACGAGTCAGGAATGACATCGAGATCATCCGGGATGATCAGCGGCCGCGGTCCGTCGGGAGGTGGTGGGGTGACTGTAGCTTTGGGCGGAACAAACGAAGTTGGCGCGCCAACCGCTGATCCAGGGTGGGCTTGGACCAGGCTGCTTGGGTTAAAGCCCAGCATACCTGTTAGCAGGCTGAGTGTAAGGAGGGAGACGAAAATACCGCTAAATGTTGACCGGTGTAACATTTGTCCCAACCCTCGAAAGGTTGGGACTCCAGGTCTGGCGGATAGCGGTGATGAGGCGGAAGCCCGATAAAGTACGCCCGCCAGAACAACTTCATTCTAAGCCGAAAACTCCAAAAGTCAATTAATTTCGGACAGCCATTTTGAATCATCAAAGCGCTTTCATCGCGGCTTAATTCACCAATGGTTATAATCATCGCGTTTTGACCTGTGAGATGAAATATATTTTGATACGCGCCCTGATTGGAATATTACTTGTGGTTGGCGGGTTTTGGTTGTTTTCCTTTGGATCTGGCGTTATGCAAGCGCACGCGCAACAACCCACTGTGGCTGTAGCCACAGTTACCGGCACCCCGATTGGCCCTTATATCCAAGTTAATTCCGACCAGGATGAGGGCGTCAACGTGCGCTCCGGTCCGGGTGTGGAATACCCGGCTGTGGGCCTGCTGGTCGTCGGCGAGCAAGCGCCAGCCAAGGGCCGTTCAGCCGCCGGGTTGTGGATCCTGGTGAATTATGCAGGTGTTGAGGGTGGCCTGGGTTGGGTGTATGCGCCGCTTGTAACTTTGTTTCCCCTTTCTGCCAGCCTGCCAATCATCGAGCCGCCACCCACGCCCACGCCGCGGGTCACGCCAACCATCAATCCCACCATGGCAGCTCAGTTTATTTTGGAGATTCCCGCAACCAGGCTGCCCACCTTCACCGCAGTTGATCCGCTCCAGATCCCTGAGTACGAGCAGACAGGCACGGGGAGGGTGGGCGGCATTCCCATCGGCATGTTCATCACCGGCCTGGGGCTGATGGGATTGTTCGGGGCTGCAGTGGCTTATTTACGCGAACGATAGGTCAAGATATAAAAAACGGAGTCGAGGCTTTAGCCGGTGGTCTTAAAACAGACTAGGTCTCTATTCTTTTAATCCGACAGGAAATAAAAAGAGGGCCTCCACGTTGGAGGCCCTCTTTATCATTTATGTACTAGCTTCCTCAGCAGTTGCAGCCTTCGCCGTGGGCATGTTCGGGCGCGTCTTCGCCGTCGGTGCGGAAGGATTGCCCGCATCCACAAGCCGAGGTGGCATTGGGGTTTTCGATCTTGAAGCCGCTGGCCATAATGTCATTCACATAATCGATGTTGGCGCCGCGCAGGTAATTGATGGACACTTCGTCCACCACCACGCGTACCCCGTGTTGCTCCAACACAATGTCGGTTTCGCGTGGGTTGGACTCCAGGGCCATACCGTATTGGTGACCTGAACAGCCTCCGCCGGTGACGAACACGCGCAGGGCGTGGCCTTCAACCTTGCGGTCTTTCACTAAGCTGCGCACCGCTTCAGCAGCGGCCTCGGTTAACGAAAGCTCGGGGCTTTTGATCTCAGTTTTGGGTTCGCTTTGGATCTCGGTTAATGCCATCTCGACGCTCGCTTTCTTAGGCAATTTCTATCAATTTTATCAATTAAATATCGCATGTCAACCAATTGCCTTCTCCATTCTCCATTCTCCAATCTCTAATCTCTAATCTCCAATTCCCCTCTCACCACCATCCCCTTTAGCGTCTCTATTTCAGGTCCCCACAGGGCATCATGTTCGCGGAAAGGGATGGCCGCCCGGATGTGCCGGTGGGCTCTCACTACGCCTGTCCCCGCCTTCGCCTGCGGGCTCTGCCGCAGCCTCAGGTCTAGGGCGCGGGCCGCACAGGTAAGTTCCAGCGCCAGCACGTGCGCAGTGTTTTGCGCTACCTGCCAGGCATGCCTGGCCGCTGTCATGGAGTTGGCGTTATGGTCTTCCTTGCCCGCCGAGGTAGGTAGGGAACGCACCGAATCGGACCCGGCCAGGCCTTGGTTTTCCAGCACCAGGGAGGCAGCCGTGTATTGCAGCAGCATCACACCGGAATTCACGCCGGCTGTTTGCCCGTTAGCTACCAACATCGGGGGCAGTCCTCCATTCAGGTGGCTGTCCAACAGGTGATAGCAGCGCCTCTCCGAAATTGCCGCCACCTCGCTTAACGCGATCTTAAGGAAATCCATCGCCAGGCCTACCGGTTCCCCATGGAAATTACCGCCGGAAAGGCTGACTCCTGGACCGAACAGCAAGGGGTTATCTGTGGCTGCGTTGATTTCTTTCTCGATGATCGCGCGCACATAGGTCAAGGTCTCACGCGCCGCGCCTTGCACCTGCGGCGCGCAACGCACCGAATACACGTCTTGTACCCTCCCTGCGCTGTCCAGCAAAGTGCTCCCCTGGCCGAGGGCACGGATTCGGGCTGCCACCTCGATCTGTCCGGGATGGCGGCGAGCTTGGTGCAAGCGCTCGTCGAAAGCTGCCGAGGCGCCTTGCAGTGCTTCCAAGCACATGGCTGTGTTAAGTTCCGCCGCGTTCAACAGCAGCTCCGCCAACGAAATGGTGAGCGCGGCTAAGGCCGCAGAGAAGGAGGCGCCGTTAGTGAGGGCCAGGCCCTCTTTGGGCCCAAGCACCAAACGTGGGATGTTCGCTGCTGCCATGGCGGCTTTGCCGGTCAGCTGCTGGCCTTTGTAACTAGCCCACCCGGATTCACCTTCGCGGTCGTTCTCGTCGGTGCTCAGCACCAGGGCGAGCTGGGCCAGCTGGGCCAGGTCCCCGGAGGAACCCAGCGAACCTTGCGAGGGGATGCAAGGCGTCACGCCCAGGTCCAGCATGGCCAGCAGGGTCTCCACTAATTCCGGCCGCCCCCCGGAAAAGCCCCCCGCCAGCGTGTTGGCGCGGATCAGCATGGCAGCCCGCACCACCTCTGCTGGTAATTCAGGGCCGGTGGCTACCGCGTGGCTGAGGATGAGGTTGCGGTTTAACCTGGTGGTGTCCTCTGGGGAGATTTGCTTATCGGAAAAAATGCCAAAGCCGGTGTTGATGCCGTAGACCGGTTTGCCTGCCTCAACCATCTCAGTAACCCAAGCCTGGGCCTGCTGCACTCGCTCGCGGGCCGTCGCTGCGAGCTGCACTTGCGCTTCGCCGGCCGCCACACTTTTGATCTCTGCCAGGGTCAGGTGCTCGCCGTCGATCACCACTTGTTTCATCTTCAGTTCTCCGTCACTTTCGGTTTGTCATTCCGAGGAGGGCCAAAGGCCCGACGAGGAATTCCTTTCGAAAAACCTAGATCGAACTCGTTGGACATTCGCGTATTGGAAAAGGCGGACTCGTTTCACTTTCCCTTCATCGCTCGCGCTATTTCGCGTTCAGCGTCTCGCTTGGCGATGTCCTCGCGTTTATCCCACTTCTTCTTGCCGCGCGCCACGGCCAGCTCAAGCTTAGCGCGACCATCTTTAAGATATACCTGCAGGGGCACGATCGTATTCCCCTTGCGCTGCGTCTCCTCCCACAGCGCGTCGATCTCTTTGCGGTGCAAAAGCAATTTACGTTCGCGCAGCGGGTTATGCCCGCTGGAACTGGCTGGGTTATACGGCGCGATGTGCGCGTTCACCAGCCAGGCTTCGCGGCCATCGGTGCGCACGTAGGCTTCCTTCAAGCTCACCTGCCCGGCGCGGATGGATTTGATCTCAGAGCCGCGCAGCGCCAAGCCGGCTTCGAATTTCTCTAAGATGAAATAATCGTGGGTGGCTTTTCGGTTGCGGGCGAGGACTTTCTCGCTCATAGCCAAGCGATTCTAGCACGGATTGATTTGCATTCTTCCGGGCGCACCGTGCGCCGTTACTTCACCGCTCGCCACACCGCATCTAAAGCCTCCAGGGCGGACCGGCGGTGGATCTCCTTGGCTTCCTCGCTGAGCTCCCAGGTGCTTTCGGGGTATAGGCCATCTTCGGGCAAGTGTTGAACGGTAGCCCAGAAGTTCCAGATCGGCAGCCCGAATTCCTTGGCCAGGGCAGCCATGTCCTGGTTAACCCGTTCGTCCAGTTCGCGGTTGTCGGCTTTGGTGGCCAGCACGGGCACCGCGCCGTGCTCGATGATCTGTTCGATAATTATCGACAGGTAACGATAATTACGTGTTTCCCAATGTGTGCCGATATGGATAAGCACGATGCTTGGCCGCTGAACGCGCAATTCACATTCCAGGGGAGTTTCCCCGTACTGGCATTTGCCTTCCTTGTTGTCGTTCCATTCAGCCCACAACAAGGCTCCGCTGGTGGTACCGTCCTTGACCGTCGGGCTGTACCGGTCGAAGGAGCCTGAAAAATTGAGCACCGTCTCGTGCAAATAGTCGGGTAACGCTGCCACCCATGCCGGGTCGCTGTCATACACGCCCAGGAACTCATCCGGCAAGCTTTGGCAGTCACCTAAGATGGAGAAGGCGTGTGGATCGTTGCCGTTTTCCAACCCCAATTGATATATAGCCTTCATCTCGTCCGAGACGGTTGGCAGCGTAGGCAATGACTTCCAAGCCTCGTCGATATCCTTCGCGGTGGAGCTGGCCTCGGGGGTCGCCGTGCGCGAGTTGGACGTAGCGCTGGCCGCGGGAGATTCAGTAGGCGTTGGCTGACCCGTGGCCGGATTGGTGGGCGCGTCTGTCGCGTTACCTGGCCCTGCCGCTGCCGCGCTGTTGCCAAGGCAACCCGAGAGCAACGTAAAAACTATGATCGAAGTTAAGAGGATTATCTTGCGCATGTCGTACCTGAGCGGGATGGATCTAATATCCGCAAACCAACCAATCACCGCCCAATTCCACCATGCTGTAGGTGCGTTGGCTCAAATCAAATTCTTGGACCTCATCGAAATATCCTGCGACGATCTTCCCCTCACAAATAACTGTGGCAGCGCCAACCCCGTCGGCCGTTTGCCGGCAGCTCAATCCTTCCAGGTTAGTCTCAACCGATTGGAAGGCATCCAGTTCCAGCAGGGCGCTGGCTTCCCACTCCGCACACGAGAGCAGCGTCAACGTAACCTCGTCCTTGCTGGTCAGGGCAGTCAAATATTTAACCAATGTTTCAGTCGCCGGGGTGCTTGTCTCTGATTGCTGCGGCTGGCATCCACTTCCGACCAGAGCAATGACAGCGACAAAGAGCGTGCAATACAGCTTTCGCTTCATTCGTTCATCCTATCACAATCTTATGCTCTGGAATTCTACCGGACCCCTCCTTGACAAACCCTTATCTAAAGCCACCAATACATCATTTCGTGCTATTAATTTCGACGCCGAGTCCAAACCAAAACATGGCTTTCTAAACTGTCATATCGAGCAGCAAATTGCGATGGTTTTCCTAAAAAAGGTTTCCTCGTTGGGTGTTCAAGCCTCCTCGGACTGATATCCAAAATGGGTGCTTGTCGCCCTATCACATTTTTATTTCTCGCAGAGTTTGAAAACGGAAAAATCAAGCTACTGG
>Ga0209521_10002196_pt1 | contig 15968 bp, 17 predicted proteins | sample Rifsed19ft4_FD_184016 | JGI IMG/M metagenome (GOLD analysis project Ga0209521, IMG submission 184016) | Soil microbial communities from Rifle, Colorado, USA - sediment 19ft 4 (version 2) | ecosystem: Environmental > Terrestrial > Deep subsurface > Rock core/Sediment | place: Rifle, Colorado...
CGAAACAGAGCCTCGCCGCGCTGCTCACCCCCTCCGTTCGCACGAAAAACGCGAACGTGCTCCCCCACAAGGGGGGAGCGGGAGCGAGACGCGGGTCTCAATCCTATTTTATGAAGAGGCCCTTCAGCTGCTCATACATGGCGGTGACAGAGCCACCAAGCAGCGTGATGGCGGCAACGATGGCGATGGCGATGAAGGTCATCACCGCATATTCCACCGCGGTGGCGGCGGATTGGTCGGCGGCGAAGCGCCGCGCCGCAGCCGCCAAGCGGACCGGCGTCCTCATTCGCAACGTCACGTTTCTCGTGCTCCCCATCGTCGTCCCCCAAAGTCACAAGAGATCGCGCAAAGCGATCTTGAGCGGCTCGTCGGCCGGCGGCATGTCATAGCGGTGAAGCGCATCGGGCTTCACCCAGAGAAGCTCCTGACCTTCATGAGCGGCCACGCTCCCCTGCCAGCGCCGGCATAAATAAACGGGCATGAGCAGGTGGAAGTCGGGATAAGCGTGGCTGGCGAAGGTGAGCGGGGTCAGGTCTCGCTTGGCGATATCGATGCCAAGCTCCTCGTGAAGCTCGCGGATCAAGGCTTCCTCCGGCTCCTCTCCCGCCTCGACCTTGCCTCCCGGAAACTCCCAGAGGCCTGCGAGCGGGCGCCCCGCGGGGCGCTTGGCGATCAGCACGGCGCCCTCCCGATCGAGGAGAGCGCAGGCCGCGACGATGACGATCGGGCGCTTCCTGCCCTCGCTCATATTCGCATCCGGAGGTTAACGAGGTTTCGGCGTAATACCCGACTCAAGACCGGTAGTCGGCATTGATGGCGATATAGTCTTGCGTGAGGTCGCAGGTCCATATGGTTGCCGTTTCCTTGCCGACCCCGACATCCACGGTGATGGCGATCTCCGGGCTCTTCATATAGGCCGCGCCCTGCTTCTCGCGGTAGCCCGGGGCGACCTCGCCGTCCTTGGCGACGAGAATATCGCCGAGCCAAATGGCGAGCCGGTCGCGGTCGGCCGCCTCGCCGGCCTTGCCCACGGCCGCCACGATCCGCCCCCAATTGGGGTCTTCGCCGGCAATCGCCGTCTTCACCAGCGGCGAATTGGCGATCGACTTGGCAATGGCGCGCGCGGCCCCCTTGGTCTCGGCGCCCATCACTTTCACCGTGACGAATTTGGTGAGCCCCTCGCCGTCCCTGACGATCTGGTGGGCGAGGTCGTGCATCACCTCGTGAAGGGCGAAGCGGAAGCTCGCCAAGCGGAGATCGTCGCCATGCACGATGCGCGGGGCGCCGCGCGTAACGGACCGCCCGGTGGCGAAGATCAGCGCCGTGTCGCTCGTCGAGGTGTCGCCGTCGATGGTGATGGCGTTGAACGTCTCGTCGACCGCGGGATCGAGCGAGGCGCGCAGCACTTCCGGCTCTATGGCGGCGTCGGTGAAGAGAAAGGCGAGCATGGTCGCCATATCCGGCGCGATCATGCCGGCCCCTTTGGCGATGCCGTTGATGTTGACCGAGACCCCGTCGATCTCCGCCTTGCGCGTGGCGAGCTTAGGATAAGTGTCGGTGGTCATGATGGCGCGGGCGGCATCCGCGAAGCCGTCGCCCTTGGCATCACGCGCAAGACGCCCAAGGAGCGAGGTGATCTTGCGCGCGTCGAGCGGCTCGCCGATCACCCCCGTCGAGGCGATATAGATGTCGGCCTCCAGGCAATCCGCGGCTTCCGCCGCCGCGGCCGCGGTGAGTTTCACCGCCTCCTTCCCGCGCTTGCCGGTGAAGGCATTGGCGTTGCCGGAATTGACCACGAGCGCGCGGGCCATGCCGTGCGCAAGATGCGCGCGGCACCAATCGACCGGCGCCGACGCCGTCTTCGACTTGGTCAAGACGCCGGCAACCGCCGTGCCCGGGTCGAACAGGACGAGGAGCAGATCGGTGCGCCCGGGATAGCGGATTCCGGCCGAAGCGGTCGCCATGCGCACCCCGTCGATGGCGGGCAGATGCGGCAGATGCTTCGGCGCAAACGGCGAGATCTTGCCCAATGACACCCTATGCGAAGCCGTCAGTTGTTGCCCCCGGCATTTCCTGACGTGTCGTCTGGGAGCGCGCCGGGTGCGCCGTCGCCCTTGGCTGCGGCGTCGTCCATGGATTTCTTGAGCTCGGCATCGACCACCTCGATCTTTGCCGCGTCGCGCAAGCCGGTCACCACCTCTTGCGCCTTTTGCTGCACGAGCTGGGCGATGATCGCCTCCTTGACCTGGTCGAAGGTGGGGAGCGGCTGGTCGCGCTTGGCCTCGACCTTGATGATGTGCCAGCCGAATTGCGTCTGCACCGGCTCGGAGATCTGGCCGACGTCGAGGGTAAAGGCCGCTTCCTCGAACGGCTTCAGCATCTGGCCGCGGGCAAAAAAGCCGAGGTCGCCGCCCTCGGCACCGGTATCTTTCGATTTCTCCTTGGCCACGGCGGCGAAGTCCTCGCCCTTCTTCAGCCGCTCGGCGACTTCCTTGGCCTCGGCTTCGGTGGCCACCAGGATATGGCGGGCGTGCACTTCCTGCTCGGGCTTCAGCTGGACGATCTTCTCGTCATAGATCTTCTTGGCGTCGGCCTCGGTGACCGCATCATGGATCTTGACGTCGAAGAAGGCGTCGCGAAGCGCGCGGCGCTGGTGATATTGCGCCCGGCCTGGGAAGCTCTCGGCCTTGTCGAGACTGTCCTTCTGGCCGGCGCCGGCCATCAACTCGTTTTCGATGACGTATTGCAGAAGCACGCGCTTGCGCTCCACCGCCGCGAGGCTGGAGAGCTTCGGGCCCACTTCAGACGCGGCAAAATCGAGATCGGACTGCTTGATATCGACGCCGTTGACGCGCGCGACGATGGGATCGTCGGCGGCGGCAGGCAATGGGGCAAGGCCAATGAAGGCTGCGACGAGCAGCAAGGCTGACCAGGTTTTCACGGAACAGTCCTCATCTTCTGCTCGCCTCCAACTGCTCCCATCGACGAGCAGGCGAGCGGGTTGGGTTGATTTCCCCGGCCGCGTTTTAGACCTGAGGCGGCTCATTGCCAAGCGGCGAAGAGGGCGCGATTGACGGCGGAATAAAATTTCGATAGTTCTAGATATATGGAAATTCCAGCTGCGGTCGGCGCGCTCGGCGCGCTCGCTCAAGAGAGCCGGCTCAAGGTGTTCCGCCTGCTCGTCCGGTCGGGACCTTCCGGCCTGGCGGCGGGCGACATCGCGCGCAAGCTCCACGTGCCGGGCAACACCATGTCCTCCCACCTCGCCATCCTCTCCCGCGCACAGCTCGTCACCTCGCGCAAAGAGGGCCGCTCGGTCATCTACGCGGTCGATCTGGAAGGCACCCGCGAGCTCCTGTCGTTCCTGCTCGAGGATTGCTGCCGCGGCAAGCCGCATCTCTGCGCGCCGCTGATCGACTCCACGCTGGCCGATTGCTGCCCAACCTAAAGGAGCCATCCCGAGGCCAATCAAAACGAGAGTATCAAGTGAGGAAACCCCCATGAAGACCACCGGCAAAGCGAGACCGCTCAACGTCCTGTTCCTCTGTACCGGCAATTCGGCGCGCTCGGTCATGGCGGAGAGCATCCTGAACCGCTTGGGGAAGGGAAAGTTTCACGGCTTCAGCGCCGGCAGCCATCCGGCCGGCAAGATCAACGCGTTGGCGCTGAACCTGTTGCGCAAAACGAATTTCGACGTCTCCACGCTCCGTTCGAAGTCGTGGGATGAATTTGCGGCGCCGGGCGCACCCAAGCTCGATTTCGTGTTCACCGTATGCGACGACGCGGCGAACGAGGCCTGCCCGATCTGGCCCGGGCAACCGATGACCGCGCATTGGGGCCTGCCTGACCCGGCCAAGGCGCAAGGCACCGAGGCGGAGAAGGCATTCGCCTTCGACGACTGCTTCCGGATGCTCAATCAGCGCATCTCGATCTTCGTCAGCCTGCCGCTCGAGCAGTTGAGCAAGCTCTCGCTGCAAAAGCACCTCGACGAGATCGGCAAGATGCGCCGGGAAGCCCCCTCCGAAGAGCACGCTTAGAGCCAAGTCAGATTGAGCCTTGCGCTTGAGCTCATCACCCCACCCGGCTCGGCCTTTGGCCGAGCCACCCTCCCCATCAAGGGGAGGGATGAAACCCGTGGCGCCGCTACACGCTTCTGAAGAGTTGTGCCACCATGCCGCCCATGGCCATCAAGGAACCCAGCTTCACTCTCGGCATCGAGGAGGAATATCTCCTCGTCGACAAGGATACCCGCGACCTTGCCCAGGAGCCTCCGCCGGCGCTCTTCGCCAAATGCGAGGAGGCCCTGCGCGGCCGGGTCAGCCCTGAGTTCCTCCGCTCGCAGATCGAGGTCGGCACCAGCGTGTGCAAATCGATGCAGGAGGCACGCGACCAGCTCGTGCATCTCCGCGGTACCGTGGGCCGCATCGCCGATGAGTTCGGCCTCGCTCCGATCGCCGCCTCGACCCACCCTTTCGCCCAATGGTCGGACCAGCAGCACACCGACAAGGAGCGGTACAACGTGCTGGCGCGCGACCTTCAGCACGTGGCGCGGCGGCTCGTGATCTGCGGCATGCATGTCCATGTGGGCATCGAGGACGACGAGCTCAGGATCGATCTGCTCGGTCAGGCCGCCTACTTCCTGCCGCATCTCTTGGCGCTCTCGACCTCCTCGCCCTTCTGGCAGGGCGCGCAGACCGGCCTCAAGTCCTACCGGTTGTCGGTGTTCGACGAGCTGCCCCGCACCGGCATCCCCCATCAGTTCTCGAGCTGGAGCGAGTATGAGCGCACCGTCGAGCTTCTGGTCAGCGCCGGACTGATCGAGGACGCGACCAAGCTGTGGTGGGACTTGCGGCCCTCGGCGCGCTTTCCCACGCTCGAGATGCGCATCACCGATGTCTGCCCGCTCATCGACGACAGCATCGCCATCGCCGCCCTCTATCTCTGCATTCTGCGCATGCTTTACCGCCTGCGCCGGAAGAACCAGCGCTGGCGCCATTACCCGCCTTTCCTCGTGCGCGAGAATCGCTGGCGCGCGCAGCGCTACGGCATCGAGCAGGGCATGGTCGATTTCGGCAAGGGCGAGGTCGTCCCCTTCGCTATCTTGCTCGAGGAGCTGTTCGATCTCGTTGCCGAGGACGCCGCCTATTTTGGCTGCGCCGCCGAGGTGGTTCACGCCCGGACCATCGTGGAGCGCGGCACGAGCGCGGACCGGCAGCTTGCCCGCTACGATGCGGTGAAGAAACTCGGCGGCAGCGAGCAGGCGGCGCTCATGTCGGTGGTCGACGGCATCATCGAGGAAACCATGATGCCGCCGGCTTCGCCTCGACGCGCCGTTCCGGCCAAAGCCGGCTAGAGCGTGGTGGCCATGCCGCCGTCGACATTGAGGCTTGCGCCGGTGATATAGGCCGCCTCGTCGGAGGCGAGAAAGAGCGCGGCATTGGCGACGTCTTGCGGCGTGCCGAAGCGCTTCAGCGGCGTCTGCATCAAGAGCGCCTTGGCGATCATGGGATTGGTGAGATAGCGGCCGATCAGCGCCGTCTCGACATAGCCCGGGACGAGGCAGTTCACGCGGATGCCGCAAGACGCGTACTCGACCGCCAAGCTCCGCGTGAGCGCCGACACCGCGCCCTTGGTCGCCGAATAGACCGCCATCTGGCGGGTGTGCTTGGTCGCCATCACCGAGGAGAGATTGATCACCGACGCGTGTCCTGAGGCCTTGAGCAGATCGAAGGCCTCGCGCGCGCAGCGCACCGTGCCGTCGAGATTGGTCTTCCATACGCGGTCCCAGGCCTCGTCGGAGAGATGGCGGAAGTCCGACCGCTCGCCCACGCCGGCATTGTTGACGAGCACGTCGAGCCGGCCATGCGCCTCACCGATCGCAGCCATCAGCACCTTCACTTGGGGCGTGTCGGTCACGTCGACTGCGTAGGGCGTGGCGGCGGCATTGCTCTTGACGATGGCGTCAGCAAGCTCCTTGGCCGCATCGCCGTCGCGGTCGGCCACGACCACGAAAGCGCCCTCGCGCGCGAAGGTCTCGGCGATGGCGCGGCCGATCCCCGCCGCGGCGCCCGTGACGAGCGCTATTCTGTCCTCAAGCCGCCGCATCTGACCCCGCCACCGGTGCCGGCGGCTCCCATCTGTGACGGAGCGTCACCAGTTCCTCGGCCGCGCTCGGATGGAGCGCCATGGTGGCGTCGAACTGGGCCTTGGTCGCGCCGAGCCTGAGCGCGATGGCCGCCATCTGCACGATCTCGGCGGCATCGGACCCGAGGATGTGGCAGCCGAGCACTTTGTCGCTATCGGCATCGATGACGAGCTTCATCAGCATCCTCTCGTCGCGGCCGCTGACCATCGAGCGGAGCGGCCGGAAATGGGCCTTGTAGACATCGATGTGCGGATGCGTCTCGCGCGCCTTCTCCTCCGAGAGCCCGACCGTTCCGATCTCGGGCTGCGAAAACACCGCCGTCGGGATGAAGCTATGATCCACCGGCGTCGGCCTCTCGTTGAACACGGTCTCCACGAACGCGGTCGCCTCATGGATGGCGACGGGCGTGAGGTTCTTGCGGTCGGTCACATCGCCCACGGCATAGAGGCTATCGATCGAGGACTTGGAGAACTCATCCACCGCGATGCGTCCGTTCCGGCCGAGCTCGACGCCCAACTGCTGTAGGCCGAAGCCAGACGTGCTCGGCGCCCGGCCCGTGGCCGCCATCACGAGATGGGCGGCGATGGAATCCCCGCGCTTGAGCTGGACGCGATAGCCTCGCCCCTCCTTCTCGATCGAGGCGACATCGGTATCCATGCGGAGGTCGATGCCACGATTGCGCATGGCTTCGGCCACGCCGTCGCGGAGATCCATGTCGAAATCGCGCAAGACCTGCTCGCCGCGATAAAGCACGGTCACCGCGACCCCGAGCCCTCTGAAGATCGAGGCGAACTCCATGCTGATATAGCCCGCCCCGATGATGACGATGCTTTCGGGCAGCTGCTCCAGCTCGAAACATTCGTTGGAACTGATCAGATGCTCCTTGCCGGGAACCTCAGGAATGACCGGATGGGAACCGGTGGCCACCAGGATCGTCTTGGCTGAGCGGGCGCCATCGCGATCGGCCAGTTTTATTTCATGTGGGCCTTCGACTGCGGCGCGGGTGAGAAACCGGTCGACCCCTGCGGTCTCCAAGGTGCGGGTATAGACGCCGTTCAGCCGGTCGACCTCGCGCTTCACGTTATGGATCAAGGTCGGCCAGTCGAAGCTTAGCCCCTCGCAGGTCCAGCCGAACCCTTTCGCGTCGGCGAACTCGCTGCCATAGCGGCTGCCATAGACGAGCAGCTTCTTCGGCACGCAGCCGCGGATCACGCAGGTGCCGCCGATGCGATACTCCTCGGCGATGCCGACGCGCGCGCCGAGCTCGGACGCCAACCGCGCCGCGCGGACCCCGCCCGAGCCCGCGCCAATGACGAACAAATCGTAGTCGTAATGAGCCACCTGGCGTCAGGCTCCTGCGCGGCGCAACGCTCGGACGCCGCCTCTGCCGGCCACGATAGCCAAATCGGCGAGCCCAAGGAACAGGCCGTGCTCCACCACGCCCGGCACGCGCTTCAGGGAAAAGGCGAGCACCTCGGGCTCGGGGATGCTGCCGAAGGCGCAGTCGAGGATGAGATTGCCCTGGTCGGTGACGAAAGGCGCATCGCCCGGCCCCGGCCGCAACGCGATCACGCCGTGACATCCGGTCTCGGCGGCAATCGCCTCGATCAGCCGCATCGTCGCCATGAGTCCGAAGCGCACCACCTCGACGGGGAGCGGGAACAGGCCAAGCGCCGCGACAAGCTTGCTCTCGTCGGCGATCACCACCATCCGGTCCGACGCCGTGGCCACGATCTTCTCGCGCAGCAAAGCGCCGCCGCCCCCCTTGATCATGCGCAGCTGCTCGTCGATCTCGTCGGCGCCGTCGACCGTCAGATCGAGCTGCGGCGTTTCGTCGAGCGTGGTCAGCGGGATGCCGAGCTGCTCGGCTTGCACCCGCGTGGCCTCCGAGGTCGGGACGCAGATCACGTTCAGGCCTTTCGCCACTTGCTCTCCCAGCGCCGCGACGAAGCGGGCCGCCGTCGATCCGGTGCCAAGGCCAAGCCGCATCCCGTCGGTGACGAGATCGAGCGCGGCGCGGGCGGCGCTTTCCTTGAGCTCGTCCGTCTTGAGCAAGCGCCCCCTCCCGCGGGTCAGCCCTTCAGGCCGCCCATCATCTGCATGCGCCGCTCTCTACGCCGCCGCTTGCCAGGCCGCAAGGCGCGTGTGAGAGAGAGCCCATGTTCAAGGACGCCACCATCGTGTTCGACCTCGACGGCACCCTGGTCGATACCGCGCCGGACCTGACCAACGCGCTGAACGACGTTCTCACCAGGCGCGGCCATGCAGCGGTGCCGGCGGAGACGATCCGCGCCTGCGTCGGCCACGGCGCCCGCGTGATGATCGAGGAGGCCCTGCACCGGGCGTCGGCGGAAGACGACGTGGACCGGATGCTGGCCGAGTTCCTCGTTCACTACGAGGCCAACATCGCCGCCGAGAGCCGGCCCTTTCCCGGCGCCGTGGCGGCACTGGACAACCTCGCCGCGCAAGGGGCAACGCTCGCGGTCTGCACCAACAAGCGCGAGCATTTGAGCCGGCGCCTACTGCAAGAGCTTCAGATTGAAGGCTATTTCGCCGCGATCGCCGGCCGCGACACCTTTGCCGTATCGAAGCCCGATCCCGGGCATCTGACAGGAGTGATCGCGCTTGCCGGGGGCGATCCCTCCCGCGCGGTCATGGTGGGCGACAGCGAGGTCGACCTCAGGACCGCAAGCGCGGCTTCCGTGCCCGCGATTCTCGTGAGCTTCGGCTACGCGGCCTCCCCGCTTGACGGCTCCGCGCCGGCGGCGGTGATCGATCATTTCGACGAGCTAGAGGCGCGCGCCGCCGCCCTTCTGAACGGCTTCGCCGCAAGTCCCTCGGCCTCCTGAAACGCCTCAATCCCGCCGCATATTCGGGCTTATTTTCACCCGGCCATTCCAACGAAGAGCCATAGTCAAAGCACATATTCGCATGCCCTCCTGGGGGACGGGTCGAAACTCAATCAAGGAGAGACAGATGCTTAGACGTGTCGTGATCGGCGTCGCCATGGCGTGCCTCATGGGTGGGGCCGCTTACGCGCAGGACGAGGACGCGGGGGACAACGAATGCACTTCGCAGCTCACCGCGGTCGAGGAAACTGTGCATGACAAGATCGAGTCGAACGCGCTGAGCGAGGCCGACGCCAATAAGGTCAACGAGCTTCTCGACGAGGCCGACGCGCTGTGCACCGAAGGAAAATTCACCGAAGCAAGCGCCACCCTGGCCACCGTCAACAAGATGGTCGGCAAGACGCAATAGGGTCGGCCTAAGGCAGGGACGGCGCGGGGCGCGGATCGGCGCCGCCCGTCCATTCGGGGGCGTGCGCGCCCTCACCCGTTTCTTTAGGCCCCCCAAGCCGTGCCGCTTGTTGGGCCGGTTCCTTGACTTATCGGGGACCCAATCGCTAAATCCGTGATGCCAGCATCATCCGGAAAAGTGGAAACCGGTTTTCCGCTAAGATGATGCGTTAGATCGAAGCGAGACGGGCGGTTAGCTCAGCTGGTAGAGCACTGTGTTCACATCGCAGGGGTCGCTGGTTCGAGTCCAGTACCGCCCACCACCCTACGCCTTCGGCCTCGGGTGGCCTAGCCACCGGAAGCCGATCTTAGGCGTAGGAGTGTCGCCCGACCTACCTTCGCCGAAGCGAAGCCGCTTCGGCTTCGCGCAGGCAGGAGCTCCGAAGGACCGGAGGGGGACTGGTTGAGCTTAAGCGCGCGCCGTCTTCAGCGTGACGAGAGACGGCTCCTCGGCGCTCGTATACATCGAGAGCATGGGCTCGTCGGTGAGGATCACCTCATCATATTCGCCGAACCCATTGAAACGATTCGCCAACACCCTGCCATAGGCCCCGATCTGGCCGATCTCGATATAGTCGCCCTCACGCACGCACGCAGGGAGCACGAAGGGACCAGGAAGATAGTCGGAGCTGTCGCAGGTCGGACCGTAAAGGGCGAACTCGGCGACCGGCTTCGCCTTGCGGCGTGAGGTGGCGACCAGCCGCGCCGGGAAGCGGAAGGCTGCATAAGCGGCATCGAACAGCGTGCCGAAGGCACCGTCATTGACGTAGAGCGCGTTGCCGCGCCGGGCATCGACGCGCACGATCACCGACTCGGCTTCCGCCACCAGAGCACGCCCCGGCTCGCACAGAAGCTCGCAGGAATGCTTGACGGCAAGCTCGTCGGCGGCTCTCGCCACCTCGTCCATGAAGCTTTGAAGCTCGGGCGGGTCGGAATGGGGATAGCGACTCGGAAAGCCGCCGCCGATATCGATGGCATCGACCATGACGCCGGACGTCACGATCAATTGGCCGATCTGGCTGAGTGCCTCGCCGAAGGCGGCCGGGACGACCGCCTGCGATCCCACATGGAAAGTAATCCCGAGCCGGCGCGCGACCTGGCGCGCGCGCAACAGGAGCGCCGGGGCGTCTTCACGCGACACCCCAAACTTGCCCTCGAGCGGAATGAGGCTGTGAGTATTGGGACAGGCCACGCGGAGGAAGAGATTGAGGTCCCCCGCGCCACCGATTTCCGCCACGATCTTGTCGAGCTCCTCGTCGCTATCGAAGGCGAAGCTCCTCACGCCGAAATCGCGATAAGCGCGCACGATCGCGTTGCGCGACTTCACCGGATTCATAAAGTAAAGCTCAGCGCCGGGGACCCCCGCCAAGCGCTCAATCTCGACCAGCGAGGCGACGTCGAAGGAGCGGATGCCGGCATCCACCAGGGCGTCGATGATCGGAGGCGCGTCGTTCGCCTTGGCGGCGTAGAGCACGCGGCCGGGGAAGTTCGCGATAAACCAATTCGCCGCGCGGAGCGCGGCGTGCGGCCTCAAAGCCAGGACTGGCCGCTCCGGGCGGCGATGACGCAGAAGCTCCGCGGCAGAAGTGAAAACGTCCATCCCATGTCTACTCCCACACGAGATTGCCGATGTCAGTTGCTGCCCTCGAGCGAAATCGCCTTCGAGCCCGCGTGGTCCCGTATGAAATCCTAGACCCCTTGTAAAGCGCTTTTCGCGTGCTCCCCCAATAATCTGTCGCGGGCGATTGACGGGATGCGCGCCCCGAGGGGCCGCTCGTGTCCTCAGTTGGACCCGGCCGGGGCGATTCGGGCGCTCGTGAGCACGCTCGTGGCGGCGCTGGAATAGACGGGATGCTGTAGCAACCCGAAGGTCTTACGCGCCGCGAGGTCGACCAGCGCGGCGGTCAAGACATAGATCTCGGCGCTGTCGAGCTTGCCGTCGCCATTGCCTACGGGAGCAAGATCGGCGCCGCCGGCGAGCCCCTCGATCAGATAGCGCGTGAAGAGGCCGATATCATAAGTCACATCGATGAGGGTCCGCTGTCCGCGGTCGGAGGCGGCAAGCACGGTGAGCGCCGGCACGGGAGCGCGCGGGAGCGCGGTGTTCATCGTCTCGGGCAGGTTGGGCGGCAGCACATAGGGCCCGTGATCCCGCCCGTACTCCGTCTCCAGCAGAACGAGCACCGACCTGGCGTCAAGCTTGGCGAGATTGGCATAGAGCGTCGACAGCTTGTAGCCGTCTTGCTCGTCCCGAAAAGCCTCGGTATCGACCGGGAGGAGATAAGTCTCGTTCTGGGCGGCGTCGGTGGCGCCGTGCCCCGAATAATAGACCAGCACCTTGGCATTGGGCTGGGACTGGACGAGACGCGAGAGATCCCCCTCCAGGCCGGGCTCTCGCCCGAACAGCTTTTCCAGATCGGCCTTCTTGGCGTCCCGTACGTCGAGGATATTGTCAGGGCGGTAGCCGAGATGCTCGGTGAGGAATGAATAGATGGCGTCGGCGTCGTTGTACGAGGTCACGCTCGGCGGCAGCTTGGCATAGCTGCGATTGCCGATGATGACGGCGACGGCGTCGGGGTCCTCGGCTGCGGGGGGCAACGCCCGGTAAAGCTCGCGCACCCTTGTATAGGACCTTAGGCCATCGCCGGCGCCGCTCCCATGCCGCGGGAGCTGTTGCGACGGGGTCGCGCAAAGCTGGACATTGCCCGCGCGCTCGATGCGCCGCACATCGTCGAGCGTAAGTTGCCCTTGGATGGGCACGCAGGCGCGGCACCACACCAAGTCGTTCTTGATTTGCAGCTCGTCGAGCTGGGCCTGAGCGAGCCCTTTAGGTGGGGGCAGGCAGGCTCTCTCGCAGCTCTTGACCGCGACGCCCGGACCATGGGCGCGCTGGAGCAGAGCGATGAGATCCTCCGGCAGGCAATCGATATCGGGACGGACACTCGACTCCAGCGCTACGCTCTCCTCGCTGTCAGACTCGAGGGGGGCCAGCGCCACGCTCTCCTCCTCGTCAGACTCAGGAGAGTCCGGCGCCGCTTCGACCTCCGGCTGATCGAGGGGTTGCCTCGCCGGCTCGAGCGCCGCGGTTTGCTCAGTGAGCTTGCACAGCGAGTCGAGCTTCTGCCGCACCGGCTCGGCAAGGATGTCGCTGTAACCGCCAAGTCCATGGTCATGCTTGAAGTGCCAATAGGCCGTCCAGGTCTCCTTGCCCCTCTTGCCGTCGATCGCACCCTTGTAATAGCCGAGCTCGGTAAGACAGCTCTGGATGCGCGTGATCGCTTCGACCTGCTCGGGTGTTGGCGCTTCCGGGGGCGGGGAACCTGCGCGCGCGGGCTGGGCCTGGAGGCGCTGCTGCCCCGGCGGAAGGAACACGGGCGGCGCGCTCTGCGCCGTCCTGGCCCGGCGCTCGCCCCATGGTTCGGCGTTCAACGCCTCCGCCAGGGCGACCAAGCCTAAAGCAACAAGGACGAGCCCGAATATCAGGCCCTGTACGGTTCCCGATCTCCCCGCCATGGGATCCCTCAACGCTCCGCCGCGAGCGGGCTACGCCAACGGAACTCATTCTAGCACCATTCACCGCGCGCCGGGAGTGATGCGTCTCGATCGTCAGTACTCGGCGCCCTCGGTTTTCTTCGCCCCAACGTCTCCGCTCCCCGCGCCTCCCTCCTCCTCGGTGCCGGCGCTCTTCTTCGACTTGGGCACGGCGTCGGGCCGCGGCGGCAGCGACTTGATATAGAGGGCGATGGCCTTGCGGTCCTCCGGCGTGAGCTGCGCCATGTTTTCCTGCACCGCGGCCATGGTCTCGCCGATGACGTCGAAGTCGGGCGTATTCCCGGTTTCGAGCAGATAGGCGATATCTTCCTCGCTCCACTCAGCCAGACCGTCGTCGCTCGGCGTGATGTTGGGCACGGTGCCTTTGCCCTCGGGATTTGGCGCGCCGGCGAATTCCGTGTCCTTGACGATGCCGCCGAGGATGTTGCGCGAGGAATGGCACTCCGCACAGTGGCCCGGTCCCCTGACCAGGTAGGCGCCGCGGTTGATCTCGGCGCTGGCGTTGGGATCGGCCGTGAAGCTCGCGCCGTCGACATAGAGAAGATGCCAAAGGCCGAGTCCGCGGCGAATGTTGAAGGGAAGGCCGAGGTCGTGCGGCGGCACTTGGCTCTTCACCGCCGGCAAACTGTCGAGATAGGCCTTGAGGTCGATCAGGTCCTCATAGCTCATGCGCTGATAGGACGCGTAAGGGAAGGCCGGATAGAGATAAGAGCCGTCGGGCGCGATCCCCCGCTTCATGGCGTTGACGAACTCGACCGTGGTCCAGTTGCCGATGCCGGTCTCCTTGTCCGGCGAGATGTTGGGCACATGGAAGACGCCGAACGGCGTCTTGAGGCAGCGCCCGCCCGCGAGCACTTCCTTGTCTTTGGTCTTGAGATCGTCACATCCTTTGACCGGCACCGCGTGGCATTCGGCGCAGCCGCCGGCGGTGAACATATATTTGCCGTTGGCGAGATCGGGCGTATGGGCAGGCAGCGCCGGCGCCGGTATCGTGGCCGGCATCGTCAGCAGGTAGAGGGCGAGCGCGCCTGCGACAACAACACCAAGCAGCGCCAGCAACGCTTTGCGCAAACGTCTTCCTCCTCCCTACAGCCGTGCGGCAACTTCAAGCGGCCGCTTGGCCTTGACTACTCTTTGAGCTTTACGCGAAAGGTCTGGTGGCAATCCTTGCACACCTTCGTCATGTCGTTGAACGCCGCGGTGAAGGCGCCCTCCCCTTGCGCTGCCGCGCTGGCCGCCTGGGCACTTGCGTCTTTGAGTTTCATTGCGGTCGCTTCAAACTCGGCGAAATCCTCCCAAATCGTTGCCTTGGCCTCGCTATCGGCAATCTCACCATGCGCGGTTCCCTTCGGAAACAGCTTCACATACTTGTCTGGAACGCCGTTGATCTCGTTCATGGCCTTGGCCGCCGCCTCGGCATCGAACGGCTTCACGCCCTTGACCATCTGGCCACCGAGCTTGGCCGCTGGCGCCACGATATCCTTCATCAGGTGCCGCCGCTCTTTCACCGCTCCGGCAAGGTCGTCGGCCGAGATTGCAAGCGTGGTGTAGGCCGCCACTCCCGCGAGCACACAAACAACCAGCATGACTTTCCGCATGACCCCTCTCCAGTTTCGCCGGGCACGGCTTCCGGCCCGCTCTCCTTCTCAACCTCGAAGCTATTGGGAATTGGCTTGAATTGGCGACGCTCTACCGGCGCCTCATTGCGGCATGGGTGACATTCTGCCACAGCCCAAGCGTTTCGGGCTAGCCAGCTTCGCTCACGGCATGGGAATGGCGCGCCCTTCACGAAGGACATCCCAGCCCCGCTTCACCGCCGGCCGGGCCGCAATCGCCAAGTACCAGCGCTTCACATTGGGATAGTCGGCGAAGTCCACCGTCTGCCAGGCGAAGCGCGAGATCCAGGGCCAGATGGCGATATCGGCGACGGAATAATCGCCGGCGACATAGTCGACCTCGGCCAGGCGACGGTCGAGCACTCCCCACAGCCGCTTCGCCTCCTTGGCGTATCGCTCCTCGGCGTAGTCGCTCTTGCCCGGATTGAACTTCACGAAATGGTGGACTTGGCCGAGAAAGGGCCCAGGACCACCCATCTGCCACATCAGCCACTCGACCACGCGCCATTTGGTCGGGAAGTCTTGCGGCCACAGCTGGCCGGTCTTCTCGGCGAGATAGAGCAAGATCGCGCCCGACTCCATGAGATGGAGTCCGTTGTCGGTGTCGACGATGGCGGGGATCCTGTTGTTGGGGGCGATCTTGAGGAAGGCGGGCGCGAACTGCTCGCCCTTGGTGATGTCGATTGCGTGGACGCGGTAAGGGAGCCCGACCTCCTCCAGCATGATCGACACCTTCTGCCCGTTCGGCGTCATCCAGGTGTAAAGCTCGATCATGGTCCCCCGTCAGCCGTGTTCGCAGACGCAACAACGCATGAACGTGAAACGCCGCCCTGTCAAAGGCGTGCACGTGAGCGTTTCGCAGTTGCGGCAAATTTGATTCACCAAGTGTTCATTCCTCGGCCTCCCTATCGCCCAGAACCCGTCGCGCCCGCGCCACAGGACGATGTTAGCCATTAGCGTATGAGCGCCGCCCGTCAACGCGAGCGCCTAGGGAGGATTCGATGTTCAATTGTGCCCATCTCGATCATCAACTGAAGGGCGCCGCTTCGTCCCGGTCGAGCTTCACGCGTTATGCGATCTACTACACGCCGCAACCCGGGACCGCGCTTGCGGCATTCGGACGCTCGTGGTTCGGCCGTGCCAATGATGGCGTCACCTTGCAGGCCTTTTCCGACGCAGGCCTGTCCGGCACGAGCTTCGCCAAGCTCGCTGTCGCGCCCGGCCGCTATACCGGCCTGCATGCCCTGTTCAGGGCCCCCTTTGCGCCGCGCGAGGGCATCGGCCTGCTCGGGCGCGAGCTCCTGCGCGGCCACCACCTCGGCCCCCGTCTCGCGCACGAGCTCGGCGAACGCCGCGGGG
>Ga0209521_10002197_pt1 | contig 15967 bp, 17 predicted proteins | sample Rifsed19ft4_FD_184016 | JGI IMG/M metagenome (GOLD analysis project Ga0209521, IMG submission 184016) | Soil microbial communities from Rifle, Colorado, USA - sediment 19ft 4 (version 2) | ecosystem: Environmental > Terrestrial > Deep subsurface > Rock core/Sediment | place: Rifle, Colorado...
AGCAATGACATCTCCGTATTTTGACAGGCGTGTTCCGGAGTAGACAATTACTGCCGTGCATGCGATGAATCCAATCCATAGAAGCATTACGGTATCCGCCTTTTTAGTGCATCAAGTTTTGCGAGCGCCTCAAGAGTAATTAAGAGGGACACTTCCCATATTTCTAATTACTTATCTTCCTTTTCAGCGCATCAAGTTTTGTCAGTGCCTCAAGGGGGGTCATGTTCATTATGTCCATTTCTTTTAGTTCAATCAATATCGGATGGGTTTCATCGGGTGGACTGAATATGTCTATCTGAGAGGTATGCCTCTCTTTGTCTTTATCAGAGTGTGCCAATTTCGGCATACCTGAATCGTCCAGCTCCTCTTTCTCCAAGTTGGATAGTACTTCCTTAGATCTGTTTATCACCTCCATAGGTATACCTGCAAGTCTGGCTACCTGGATACCATAGCTCTTATCAGCCATCCCGGGCATAACTTTTCTCAGGAAAATAACCTCATCGTTCCATTCACGTACAGCCATGTGTGCATTGAATATCCCTTCTGTAGTGAGTGCAAGTTCGGTCAGTTCATGATAGTGGGTAGCGAATAGTGTCTTTGCCCGCAGCATCCTGTTTATGAATTCAGCAGAGGCCCATGCTATGCTTATGCCGTCAAAGGTGCTTGTCCCGCGGCCGATCTCATCAAGCAATATAAGGCTGCGGTGAGTAGCGTTACGCAGAATACTCGCAGTCTCTTCCATCTCAACCATGAATGTGCTTCGCCCCTCACTTAGATTATCCGATGCCCCAATCCTTGTGAATATACGGTCAACGACCCCTATCCGTGCCTCGCTGGCAGGGACAAAACTTCCTGTCTGCGCCATCAGCACGATCATTGCCGCCTGCCGCATATAGGTTGATTTACCTGCCATGTTGGGACCTGTAAGGACCATAAGCCTGTTTTTCTCATAATCCAGTTCCATGTCATTAGGTACAAAGCGCTCACCAAGGCCCATCTGTTCTATTACAGGATGCCTGCCGTCTTTTATCTTTATTGTGAAACCATGGCTTACAACAGGCCTGACATAATGATACGAGTGGGCTGCCTCTGCCAGCGCCGCTATTACATCTATTACTGCAATACCCTTTGCACTCCTCTGTATATTCTCAACGTCTCTTGCCGTTGTTTCCCGTATTTCTTCAAATAAATGATGTTCAAGCCTTTTTATCTTATCATCCGCCCCCAGCACCTTTTCCTCATATTCCTTCAGATCGGGTGTGATAAACCGTTCAGCTCCGACAAGTGTCTGCTTTCTTATATAGTCCTGCGGGGCATTATGAATGTTTGCCTTTGTAACCTCAATGTAGTACCCGAAGACCCTGTTGTAGCGGATCTTCAGGGAGTCTATGCCCGACCTCTGCCGTTCCTTTGCCTCAAGCCTTGCAATCCATCCCTTCCCCTCACGGCTTATTTCACGCAGTTCATCGAGATCACGGTTATAACCATCTCTGATAATGCCGCCGTCTGTGATTGAGAGAGGCGGGGATTCTACTATTGCGTCAGAAATTAACTTTCTCAGTTCTCCAACACCATCTGTCATGTTAACTGCCATGCTAATCATAGGATCCGAAGATCCGGAAAGGAGCCCTTTTAATTCAGGTATAATTCCGAGGCATTGATTCAGAGATACAAGGTCGCGTGCATTTGCCGACTTGAGAGTAATCCTGCTTATGGTGCGCTCCATATCGTGGATATTGCTTAAAAGCTCTCTCAATTTATATCTTAGAGTGAAATTATTCTTTGATTCTTCAATTGCATCCTGCCGTTTAATGATCTCATTAGTGTCCATGAGCGGATTGAGTATCCATTGTCTCAACAGTCTTCCTCCCATGGGTGTCATTGTCTTATCCAGAAGATGAAACAGGGTGCCCTTACGCTGACCTGTTTGTGATGACTTAACAAGCTCGAGAGTCCGTTGTGCCGCGTCGTCTACAATCATATATTGATCATGCCGCCAGACCTTAACGCTGTTGATATTCCTGAGCGATGTCTTCTGGGTTTCAGAAAGATAGTTCAGGAGAGCACCGGCTGCGTTTATTGCCGGGCTGAGTGTATCAATACCTGCAAATTCAGGCGGCTTCTCTTTTATATGTTCATTGAAGATTGATGAAGCCCTGTTGAATTCAAACATTTCTATGGGACATGTATTGATGCACAGCATCTGCAGTTGACTGTTTTTGAGAAATTTCGAGCAGTCAAGACCTTGAGGTACTATTAACTCTTTTGGGGCTATGCGGGATATTTCGTCTGAAAGACCCACCCTCACTCCTTCGACTTCTCTCAGGACAGGTGCTTCCCCAATATAGAAATCCCCTGTAGAGATGTCCACAAAAGCCAGACCTGCCATGTCCCTTCCATGATATATAGATGCAATGTAATTGTTTTCCTTAGACTCAAGCAGGTTCCCATCAAGCACTGTTCCCGGACTTACAACCCGTATCACTTCACGCCTTACTATTCCCTTTGCTGTTGCCGGGTCTTCTGTCTGTTCACAAATAGCGACTTTGTGTCCGGCCCTGATCAGCTTAGGGAGGTATGAATCCGCTGCATGGTATGGGATTCCGCACATTGGAATGGGATTCTCATTTCGCTTATCCCGTGTAGTAAGCGCTATCTCAAGTATTTTTGATGCAGTGACGGCATCATCAAAAAACATCTCATAGAAATCCCCCATCCTGAAGAATAATATCGCATCCCTGTGTTCTTTTTTTATGTTCTGGTATTGGCGTAAAAGGGGGGTTAACTGATCCTGGTTTGTCATCTGATGTTATCTCAGTTTCTTGTTTCTTCCATATCCCTGAGCCTTCGCCGCAGCTTTCTTATCTCCATCTTGTCCCGAATCCATGAGGGTAACAGGATTAATGTGAATACAAATGCACTGATAAAAAAAGTCACAATTAGCACGAGATAGAGGGGCAGCGGTGATGTGGAACCTAAGACGTAGCTGATACTGACCAATTCTTTATTAGCCATTGCCATAACAGCAAGTATGATTACAATAATAAGGGCGAAGATAATACGCAGCATTCTTTACCTCCTTTATTTTTCCTCTCTGAAAAATGGCAGAAGGAGGTCATAGGTTGCCCATATATGCTGTGGTATTATCTTAATATCAGCGAGTACAGGCATAAAATTAGTGTCACCTATCCATCTGGGAACGATGTGAATATGCAGATGTTCATCTATTCCAGCTCCTGCTGCCTTGCCGAGGTTTATCCCTATATTAAAACCCTGTGCCTGGAATATCTTCTTCAGGACATTCTCTGACTTCCTTGTGAGAAGCATTAGATCAAGGAGGGTGCCTTCCGGCAGTTCGTTTAGTTCTCTTGCATGTTCATAAGGGACTATCATGAGATGGCCGTTGCCATACGGGTAGAGATTCATTATAACAAAGGCATGTTTTCCTCTGAAGAGGATCAGATTGTCTTTGTCTTTATCTTCCTTTGGTTTTACGCAGAAGATACACTCGTCAGTAGTGCCTTCTAAGATATAGTTCAACCTCCATGGCGCCCATAGTTGTTTCATTTAATCATTCCCCAACCAGTCCCAATTCTTTCATTACAATCTGCAAGTCTTCCCACGCACGGCGCTTCTCATTTGGATTCCTCAGGAGATATGCCGGATGGAATGTGGGCACTATTTTGTAACCGCCTCTCTCATGAATCTTTTCCCTCAGATCACTGATCCTTGTCTTTGTATCAAGCAAGGTTTGAGCTGCAAATGTTCCCAGAGCACATATAACCTTAGGTCTGAGTATGTCAATCTGTTCATTGAGAAATGGCTTACAGGATGCAATCTCATCCTCCTCCGGGTTCCTGTTGCCCGGAGGTCTGCATTTTATCACATTTGCTATGTAAACGTTATCCCGCGTGAGCCCCATTGCTGCAATCATCTTTGTAAGTAAGTCTCCTGCCCTTCCGACAAACGGCTTACCCTGCCTGTCTTCCTCCTGTCCAGGGCCTTCGCCGACAAACATCAAGGCTGCATCAGGGCTGCCTGTGCCGAAGACTATGTTAGTTCTCCCTTCCCAGAGCTTACATCTATGGCAATCGCCGATTTTTTCCCGCAGTGCTTCAAGCTGCCGAGGCTTTTGTGCCGGTGTTTCAGAGGGGATTTCCTCAGCCCAGACCTCTTCCACACCGCTTTCTTTCAAGGAAAGCAGATATTCCTTCATGTCTTTGATTATTTCAATTGCATCTGTTCCGCTATCCATGACTACTACTCTTTCCTTCTCCAAGTTTATCCAGTATTTCTTTGTGATGATGTCCAAACGCTCGTATCTCAATAGAGCGTGTCTTATCATCCACCCACTTCAATGTTATATCCAGCCTCTCATCCGGCAGTACATCCTTTATCCTTTCGGCCCATTCAATCGCCGTGACCCCTTTACCGTATACAATTTCATCCATCCCAATGTCTCTCAAGTCTTCGATGACGCCTATCCTGTAAAGGTCTATGTGATAAAGAGGGATTTTCCCTTTGTATTCATTTATGATGATGAATGTCGGGCTTGTAATGTCCTTACCTCTTATGCCAAGCCCCTCTGCAATACCTTTGACAAAACAGGTCTTGCCGGCCCCAAGCTCGCCTGTCAGGTATATTACATCGCCGGGTGACATGAGCTTCCCCAATTTTTTCCCAATTGCTATTGTCTCTTTAACACTCGTCGTCTTGATTGTAATCGAGTAATTCAAATTTTACTCGGGTATTTATCTCTCACCTTTCGCGATTGCCTTCACGATATCCTTCTTTCCCACTATGCCGGCAAGCTTTCCTTTTTTGATGACGGGGAGGTGGTGGACATTCTTCTCACTCATAATTGTAGCTATTTCTTCAATGGTAGCGCTTTCGGTTATTGTTACCACATCTTTCTTGAATATATCCCCGACCGTGGTTGCAGCCATTCTCTTGATATCCTCTTCAAATTTCTTTGAGCTTCCAAGATATATTACTGCATCAAAGATGTTGATTACTGTGGGGATATGAAGTCTCTGCTCCATCTTTATCAGGTCGCTTTCTGTTACAATTCCGATGAGTTTACCCTCTTCATCAACTACCGGCGCCCCGCTGATGTCGTGTTTCGTAAGGATGCGGGCGAGACCTTCGATGGTTACGTCCGTTGTAACTGTTATGACCTCTTTAGTCATTATGTCTTTGGCTGTAGCCATTCTTGCTCCTTAATTTAGATTTACCTGCTTACTGCTACCTGCTACCTGCTTTATTGCTGCCGGTATACGCCCTATAAGGTCACCTGCAATCATGCCAATCATCCCTGTTTCTTCTGCTGCTAAATCCCCTGCAAGGCCATGGAGATATACACCAAGTTTCGCTGCGTCTGCAGTCTCAAGTCCCTGTGCGATAAGCCCTGCTATTATACCTGTAAGTGCATCACCTGTCCCTCCGGATGCCATTCCCGGATTGCCGGTGGCGGAGATATGCACTGCTCCGGAGGGTTCAGCAATTACAGTATGTGCCCCTTTTAACACGATGTATACGCCATGCTCCATAGCAAAACACCGGGCAACCCCGATACGATCCTTCTGAACTTCTGCTGTGCTCTTTCCGGTAAGTCTGCCCATCTCACCCGGATGAGGGGTAAGTATAGTGGGAGACCTCCTCTCCTTGAGTAGTCCTGGTGAGTCTGCAAGCGCATTTATCGCATCTGCATCAATTACCATGGGGATGCCGGTTTCTTTTACCAGACTCTTTACTACTGACACCGTTTCCTTGTGCGTTGTGAGCCCTGGTCCTATTGCAACGACTTGCTTGTCCCTGGATAGTTCCAGTATCATGTGTACAGCAGAAGCTGCGATTGACTTCTCATCAGTCTCGGCAAGGGGATGTGTCATGACCTCCGTAAGTTTCATGGCTGCTATCGGCTGTACACTCTCCGGCACTGCAAGTGTTACAAGCCCTGAGCCTGACCTGAGACAGGATAAAGCAGTCATTGCTGCTGCACCGCCTTTACCGATGGAGCCGGCGATTACCAGCACATGTCCATTCGTCCCTTTGTGGGTGTCAGTCTGCCGGGATGGGATGATGCTTTGCATATCCTCCTCTGTGAGGAGGTTTAAATATATTGCCTCTTTCTCAATAGCGGATTTTGGTATGGATATATCAACTATTTGGAGATTTCCCGTATAGTCGCATCCCGGATAGAGAATATGACCCCTCTTTGGAAGGGCAAACGTTACTGTTGTTGTTGCCTTGACTGCCGTCCCCATGACCTCACCTGTATCTGAATTGATTCCAGTGGGAATATCTACTGCAACTACCGGTCTGTTGGAATCATTAATAAGTTCTATCACTTCCTTATATTCTTCTTTGACTGTTGAAGAGAGACCTGTGCCGATCATGGCATCTAAAATCATATGGCTGTGATTCAGTGCCGACCTCAATGTGTTCGTGTGATATGTCCCTTTGCCGTGAATTTCTACACCGGTTTTCAACGCAATATTCAGATTCACTTCCGCTTCTGCTGTAAATGCTGTAATATCAGAAAGGAGATATACGGATACATTTGCCCCACGATTGTACAATTGCCTTGCGGCAGCAAGTCCGTCTCCGCCATTATTCCCCTTGCCGCATATGACTGTTACCCGTTTCCTGCTGACTGAGCCCAGCATTTCCACTACAGTACGGGTAATTCCTGAAGCGGCATTTTCCATCAGGAGAAGAGTAGGTATACCATACTCGTCCCGCGTCCTGCGGTCTATATTATTCATTTCCTGTGCAGTGGCTATGTACATAAGATAAATTTTTGTTGCTAACCCTCCACCACTACCTGTGCAACCGCATAATCTCCATCATGTGAGATGCTCAGATGAATTCCCCTGACCTCCATTGATTCCGCTATTTCTCTTACCTTACCGTGAAGAATAATTTCAGGTCTGCCGCTGTCTTTGTTGAGCACCTCTATGTCCTTCCACGTTATTCCTCCTGTAAAACCAGTCCCCATTGCCTTGGTCATTGCCTCTTTGGCTGCGAATCGTGCAGCCAGGCGTGAATGAGGAGACTTATGAAGCATCGCATATTTAATTTCCCTCTCAGTAAATACCCTGTCGAGGAATCTTCGCCCCCATCTTTTCTCTGCATCTTTAATACGGCGAATATCTACGATGTCAATTCCAATGCCTATTATCAAAGCCTGGCTTTCATGATTGATTAACGACGAAAACAATGTCCCAGTTTACGCTCAAAAATGCCCAGATGCAAGGAAGGACTAAGGATTTGAACCGAGGCGTACTATATAAGTACGTTGAGGTTCAAATCCTTAGTCCTGACGCCGCAGATGGGTATTTTTCAGCGTAAACTTACAAAATTATGACAGAAAACCTATGGAAGGGTCAATATAATAAATTGGTAAATTGAAATGCCGAACAGATTCATTGACTTTAAAAGTATGTTATGTTTTTATATAACTTCACGGAGGAAAGGGAATGGCCAATGAGATGAAGATAGCTCCTTCGATCCTGTCTGCTGATTTTGTGCGGCTTGGTGATGAGCTTGGAAAGATTGAAGATGCAGGGGCTGATATGATCCATATAGATGTAATGGACGGGCATTTCGTTCCCAATATCACCATAGGACCGTTTATCGTTGAAGCTGTCAGGAAGGCAACATCTTTACCCCTTGATGTTCATCTAATGATTGACAGACCTGATGACTATGTATCTGCATTTGCCGATGCCGGTGCGGATATAATTACTGTGCATGTCGAGGCAGCTACTCATCTCCACAGGACGATTCAACAGATAAAGGAGAAGGGTAAGAAGGCAGGTGTATCTTTGAACCCTTCATCACCGCTTATTATGACTGAGTGCATCCTTGAATATGTTGACCTTCTGCTTATCATGTCCGTTAATCCCGGTTTCAGCGGTCAGAAGTTCATTCCTTCTGCGCTGGAGAAGATTCGGGAGGCAAGACGGATGCTTGATAAGATAGGTTCAAAGGCATATCTTGAGGTTGACGGCGGGATAAAACTGGATAATATTGCAGAAGTTGCGTCTGCCGGGGCTGATATGTTTGTGTCAGGGTCGGGAGTGTTCGGGACTCAGGACTATAAAAAGACAATAGAGGAAATGAAGAAGAGGATAAGTTCGTAGCGTATGATACAAGAAGATTTGAACAGCATGGTTGAAAGCCTCCACCCCCTGGAAATAAATATACTCTTTGTTTTTGAAGCAGGAAAGGCTGTAGACGACAATCTCCTTATCAAAGAGGCGTCAATAGAGCAGTCTCAGAAGGACATGGCCATTGGGTGGCTGCTTGCCAAGGGTATTCTATCAGTTACAGGTGAGACAGTTGCACGGTCTGTTGTTCTGACTGAAGCAGGCGAGAGGTATTTTGATCTGAAGATACCTGAACTCCGGATCTTCCAATCCATTAAGGCAAATCCTGATTATTCCATGTCAGATGTTAAAGGGCGTGATGATATTGAGCCTGCTGAGATAAGTTCTGCAGTCGGTCTCCTGAAAGAAAAGGGGATAATTAAGGTTGCTGCAGGTGGACGTTTAGAGATGGGCGATGGTTCACTTATATCCGGGTTTGAGGATATCCAGCGATTGATAAGCATAGTGAGAGAAAAAAGAGAGATTAGTTTAACTGACTTATCAGAAAATGAGCAGTCAGTCATAGAAGGGTTGCACAGAAAGAGGGGGAAATCCAGGGGAATATTCAGGGTAAATGAAAAGACAGACCGTACATATGCCCTGACTGATCTGGGAACCAATATCCATACTGCGGTATTACAGAAGGGGAGACCGGTTGAGGAAATTTCTCAGTTAACCCCGCAGATGCTGAAAGACGGTTCATGGGAGGGTAAGTCATTCAGGAAATACAATATTGGTTTACCTCCGCCAAGGATAACCCCCGGCAGGAAGCATCCGTACAAGGAATTTCTTGATAACGTAAAGTATAAATTCGTTGCAATGGGGTTTGAGGAGATGAGAGGGGGGCTTGTTGAGAATGAGTTCTGGAATATGGATGCCCTTTATATGCCTCAATTCCATCCTGCGAGGGATATCCATGATGTCTATTATGTAAAGGAACCCGCTTCATCAAAGGAAATAGAAGAGCCTTTCAAATCGAGGGTGTCAGATGCACACTACTCCGGTGGTGATACAGGTTCACGCGGCTGGAAGTATCACTTTGACATAGAAAAGGCAAAGCGGCTCATGCTGCGCAGTCAGGGGACAGCAGTTTCTGCCAGGACACTTGCAGGCAATCCGAAGATACCCGGCAAGTATTTTTCTATAGCACGCTGTTTCAGGTATGAGCAGGTTGATGCAACACATGCACAGGACTTCTTTCAGATAGAAGGTATAGTCCTGGGTGACGATATTAATTTCCGCACCCTGCTTGGGCTGCTTGAATTATTTGCGTTAGAGATTGCTAAGGCAAAGGAGATAGAGTTCCTGCCTGCATACTTTCCGTTCACTGAGCCATCTGTTGAGCTTCATGTTAAACACCCTAAACTCGGTTGGATGGAGCTTGGCGGGGCAGGAATCTTCAGACCTGAAGTCACCATACCTCTCGGCGTAAACGTTCCGGTAATAGCATGGGGACTCGGCCTCGACAGGATGGCTATGGTAGCGTTGGATATTCATGACATAAGAGACCTGTTCTCCGGTGATCTTGATATGATCAGGACGAAACGGGTACAGTGGAGATAATTTGCCGACAATCAGCATAAAAAAGAAAGACCTTGAATCCCTTATAGGCATCTCCTTTCCCCTTAATGACCTTGAGCATCACCTCCAGCTTGTAAAGGGTGAGTTGAAAGGTTATGAGGCAGGGACAGATGAGCTTAAAATAGAGTTAAGCGATAGCAACAGGCCTGATCTCTGGTGCTGCGAGGGGATTGCAAGGCAGATTAAGGGGAAGCTGACAGGTGCGTGGCGTGATTACGAATTCTTCTACTCAAACGGATGCGACAGAGCCGGTGAGATTATAGTATCTGAAGAGATGAACAAGATTCGTCCCTACGCCGGTGGTTTTATTGCGACAGGTATTACCGTTGATGAAGAAATGCTGGTACAGATGATCCAGACACAGGAGAAGATATCCGAGATATTCGGAAGCAAGAGGAGGAGGATATCAATCGGCATATACAACCTCGCTAAGATAAATTTCCCTGTTCATTATAAAGCTGTTGGACCGGAGGATATCAGATTTATCCCACTCGGATTTGATGAAAAGATGAGTCTTCAGGAAATTCTTGAGAAGCATCCCAAGGGTCAGATTTATGGAGAGATTCTTAAAGGGATGCCGAAATATCCGATCCTGGTTGACAGCAAAGACAGTGTCCTTTCATTCCCGCCTATTATTAACAGCAGGGAAGTTGGCGAGGTTAAAGTTGGGGATAGTGAGCTATTCATAGAGGTTACCGGTTTGGATATCAGGCTTGTCCTGTTGGTACTGAATATTCTTGCTGTAAATCTCCATGACAGAGGCGCAAAGATAGATATGGTTAGTGTCGAATACCCTTACGATACAGAGTTCGGCAGGAGTATCAGTATACCCTATGAATTCGCAGAACATGCGTCTCTTTCCATAAGCGATACGGAAAGGGTTATAGGTGAGAGTCTGAAGGTGGAAGAGATCACCTCTCTCCTTGATAGCTACGGCCATTGGGTCAGGATGGAGGGGGATATGATTCATGTAACACCACCTCCATACAGGGATGATATCATGCATCCTGTAGACTTATGTGAGGACATTGCGATAAGCCGCGGTTACGGGAACTTTCAGGCTGTGATGCCGGCGCAAATGACTGTAGGCGCCCTCTCTGAGATTGAGAAGTTTTCAGACAGGATAAGAGGATATATGGTTGGTGCCGGATTTCAGGAGATTATCTCTAATATTCTGACATCAAAGGAAGATAACCTCTATAAGATGGGGATTGAAATGGAAAGAGTTATAGAGGTGGATAATATTATGTCACAGAGTTATTCAGTATTAAGACACTGGATACTTCCGTCTCTATTAAGGGTAGAGTCAGCAAGCAGTGAGAGCTTTTATCCCCACAGGATATTTGAGTCAGGTGAGGTTGCTGTATATGATGAATCAGGAAATCTGTCAAGCAGTACGATTGTAAAGTGTGCAACGCTTATTTCACACCACACCGCCAATTTTTCCGAAGTCCATTCGATACTCGAGACACTGATGTACTATCTTCAGATGGATTACAGGCTTGTTCCGGGAGACCATCCATCTTTTATTGATGGAAGGATGGGGTGGATACAGACCGGTGAAAATGTCATAGGATTGATTGGAGAAATACATCCGGGGGTACTTACAGCATGGGAAATACATGCGCCGTGCAGCGCCTTTGAAATAGACATTGATAAAGTTCTTTCCTTATATCAAAATTGACAGGACCCCTTAACCCCAAATAAATGACTACCCGGACGAAAAGGTTCTTATACAGCGGTATAATCGTCATCATCATAGCCCTTATTGTCTTTTTATATTACCGCAGGAATATCATCGAAGTTGATGTATTTGTTGTTAAGAAAAGACCGATTGAGAGGACAATAACAGGTGTATCCAGCGGGACTGTCGAACCCCTGAGGCGGGCAAAACTGCAGCCGCTCCTGCCATTAAAGATTAAAGATGTCAATTTCAGGGAAGGTGACCGTGTCAGGAAGGGGGACGTAATTGTCAGACTTGACGATTCTGAACTCAGGATTAAAGTTGACATTCAAAAGGCGGTGCTTGCTTCAGCAGAGTTCAGGCTCAAAGAGACAGAAGAGAGATACATGCTTGTGAAACAGAATTATGAGAGGGCAAAGCCTCTGTTTGCAGAAGGGATCATGCCCGACAGCCGTTTTGATGAGATAAAGACCCAGTTTGCTGTTACAGGGAAAGAATATGAGATTGCCGGGAATGCCCTGAATCAGGCGAGGCTTGGTATTAAGCTTGCTGAAGAAGAACTCGAAAAAACAAATATACGTGCCCCATTTGATGGTGTAATATCCTTTCTCAACGCCACCCCCGGCGAACTTCCTGAATATAGTTTTAATAGTCAGGGGGCGGCTGTTTCTACGGCAAACATAACCGGCCTTGAGACAGAACCATTCTGTGAGCTAATTGACGACTCGGTTTTAAAGGTTGAAGTCCCTTTTGATGAGACGGATTTTATGGTAATTAAACGGGGACAGAAAGTTAATATAACGAGTGATGCGAATCCCGGAAAAGTAATGAAAGGCAAAGTTGTATACGTTTCTCCTGTGGTTTCAAAGGCAGCCGGACAAAACCGTACAATAGATGTCGAGATAAATTTTGATCAGCCAAATGAGGACACGCTGCCGGTTGGCGCTTCTGTTGATGCTGAGATAATCCTTGAGACAAAGAATGATGCAGTTGTTGTTCCTACAAATGCAGTAATAGAGAGAGATGAAGTTAAATTTGTTTATACAGTAGTTATAGATAGAGTAGAGAAGAGAAACGTCAGTACCGGCATATCAAGCTGGGAATTTATAGAAATGCTTGACGGTGTGAAGGAAGGGGAAAGGGTTATCACGTCGCTGGATGTTGTAGGGCTGGAGGAAGGGAAGAGGGTAAATATCAGCAATGAGTAAAATAAGCAAATTAAGCAATGAGCAATGAGCAACGACGCCCTTATATGTCTTGAGAATGTGAGTAAGGTTTATGGTTCCGGTACGGTTCAGGTTGATGCAATTTCTGAGATTAACCTTGAGATTTCCAGCGGGGAGTTTGTTGCTATCCTGGGACCTTCAGGTTCCGGCAAGTCTACATTGATGAATATTATCGGATGCCTTGACCGTCCGTCAGAAGGGAGTTATATGTTGGATGGAGAAGACATATCACACCTAAGCGATGAGAGACTCGCCCGCATCAGGAATAAGAAAATAGGTTTTGTATTCCAGATGTTCAATCTCCTGTCAAAACATACTGCGCTTTTTAACGTCCAGTTGCCGCTTGTCTATTCAGGGATTGGGCCTGATGAGAGAAGGGAAAAGAGTGTCCGGATGTTGAAAAAGATGGGGCTGGAGGGTCGTATGCACCATCGTCCCAATGAGCTTTCAGGCGGAGAATGTCAGCGTGTCGCAATAGCAAGGGCGCTTATAAACGAACCCTCGATCCTCCTTGCAGATGAGCCGACAGGGAACCTTGATACAAAGACTGGTGTGGAAATCCTTTCCCTGTTTAAGAGACTTAATTCAGAGGAAGGCGTGACGTTAATCATGATCACCCATAATCCGGAGATTGCTGAGGAGGCAGGGAGGAAGATCTTCATCCGGGATGGCAGGATCGTGGAAGATATTGTAAAGTGAACCTTATCGAATTTCTCAGGATTGCGGTTTCTTCCATCATGGAAAACAGGATACGTGCCTTTCTAACCATGCTTGGGATCATGATTGGTGTTGGTTCAGTTATCCTCCTTGTTTCAATGACAGCAGGGTTCAGGGAGTATTTAGTCAAGCAATTTATGGGTATCGGGACAAATCTTATAATTATAAGCCCGGGTAAGACAGAGACACAGGGGATGGGACATCCTGGATTTGAGGGTGTCCAGAAGATGACTATTGGCGATACAGATGCACTAAGGAGGCACGCGACGGCTCTGGAATCGGTTTCTTCTATCACTGTTGGAACAGCAGATGTGCGATACACAAATAGAGAGAGAAAGGTAATGATCGTCGGGACTGATAAAGAATTTACAGAAGTCATAAACATAGGTGTTGATACCGGCAGGTATTTTACAAGGGATGATGTTGATGCCTCGCGAAGGGTATGTACAATAGGATACACTGTCAAAAATGAACTATTCGGCAGCAGGAATCCCCTTGGCGAGATCATCAAGGTAGGGGGATCAGGATTCAGGGTCATAGGGATTATGGAGAAGAAGGGGACATTTATGGGGACTGATGACTTTGATGATGTGGTCTATATCCCTGTTTCTTCTTCCATGGGGCTCTTTAATACAGATAAGCTCTTCGGGATCAGGGCGAAGGCCCGCAGCGCGGCTATGGTAAGTTTGGCAAATGTTCAGATAATAAAAATTCTTAAGAAGAGACATAATAATAAAGAAGACTTTACTATCCTTACGCAGGGTGGTTTACTGTCGAGCCTTGACTCAATCCTGGATACGCTGTCTTCTGTTCTTGCAGGGATAGCCGCAATCTCACTATTAGTCGGCGGAATAGGGATAATGAACATTATGCTTGTAACTGTAAGAGAGAGGACTAAGGAGATCGGGATAAGAAAGGCCGTTGGGGCGACACGGCGTGACATACTTGTTCAATTTATTGTTGAGTCAACTATGTTAAGCCTGATAGGAGGAGGTATAGGAATTCTCATCGCGTTCATTGGCGGCCTTATAATCGCTTGGTTTATTCCACATATACCGCCTGTTGTAACGCCATGGGCTGTTGTCCTGGCGACTGCCTTTTCTGCCGGTGTGGGGATATTTTTTGGTGTATACCCTGCTTATAGAGCGGCGCAGCAGGATCCGATAGCGGCATTGAGGTATGAGTAAATGAGAATTAGGAATTAGGAATGTGGAATTATTGTTTCTTACACTCCTCACTCCTAACTCCTAACTCTTAATTATATTGCTTCTCTTACTGTCTGGGCTATCCTGGCAAACCCTGCCGGGTCATTAACTGCAATATCTGCAAGCACCTTCCTGTCTAAATTGATACCTGCTGTCTTGAGACCGCTGATAAACTTGCTGTAAGAAAGTCCGTGTACTCGTATTGCTGCGTTAATCCTGACGATCCAGAGACTTCTGAAACTTCTTTTCTTCTGCCTCCTGTCCCGGTAGGCATAACCAAGGGCCTTATCAACTGCCTCTGTAGCAGTCCTGAACAGCCGGTGTCTGCCGCCCCAGTATCCTTTTGCCGCTTTCATCACCTTCTTGCGGCGTTGTCTTGTTTTTGGTCCACCTTTTGCGCGTGGCATTGTTGTTTAACCTCCTTTAATAATTAAAAGTTCAAAAAATCGGCTTCATTTTAAATTTTGTTTATCCATAAGGTATAAGCTTTTTCACATTCTTCTCATTACTCGCATGAACTAATGCAGCCCGCTTCAATGCCCTCTTTCTGCTTGAGCTTTTCTTGGTCAGCAGATGATTTCCTGAAGCCCTGCTTCTTTTTACCTTGCCGGTTCCTGTCAGTTTAAAGCGCTTTGATGCGCCCTTGTGTGTTTTGAGCTTAGTTTTAGCCATTTTCCCTCCCTTCTGCAGTTGTTCCGGCTTCTGTACCTGCCCCCTTTGTTTTTTGTGCATCTGATTTGGGAGAGATTATCATTATCATGCTGTTTCCCTCCATCTTGGCAGGTACTTCCACCACTCCTATATCTTTTACTCCTTCTGCAAATATATCCATTATACCCTTTGCAGTCGCCCTATATGCCATCTCTCTTCCCCTGAAAGTCAGTGTAATCTTTGCCTTATTCTTATCTTCCAGGAATCTCCTGACATTGCGAATTTTTACTTCGATGTCATGTTTGTCGGTATAAGGTCTCACCTTGACCTCTTTAAGCTGCATACTCCGCTGATGCTGTCTTGCACCGTGGTGCTTCTTTGCCAGCTCATATTTATATTTGCCAAAGTCCATGATGCGGCAGACAGGAGGTTTCGCCGTAGGAGCAACCTCTACCAGGTCAAGGCCAAATTCTCCGGCCTTTTGAATCGCCTGATATGTTTGCAATATCCCAAGCTGTTCACCCTCCGGACCGATAACACGAACTTCTTTAACTCTTATTTCTCTGTTAACTCTTATACGTGGCTCAGCGATTTTCTATCACCCCCTCTGCCTAAACTGTTTTTTGAGCAATCTCCTGCTTTACCTTATCAACTGCATTTTCAAGTGGCATAGCCCCGATATCGCCTTCTTTACGCATTCTTACGGCAACATTGCGGGATTCTGCCTCCCTGCCGCCTATTATAAACATA
>Ga0209521_10002198_pt1 | contig 15966 bp, 17 predicted proteins | sample Rifsed19ft4_FD_184016 | JGI IMG/M metagenome (GOLD analysis project Ga0209521, IMG submission 184016) | Soil microbial communities from Rifle, Colorado, USA - sediment 19ft 4 (version 2) | ecosystem: Environmental > Terrestrial > Deep subsurface > Rock core/Sediment | place: Rifle, Colorado...
CCAAGATCAAGAAGCCGTTCGAGCTGGTGGCGAGCGCCGTGCGGGCCGTCGGCGGGACCACCAGCGGCAGCCCGGCGCTCGCCCGGGCCGTAGCCCAGATCGGCGAGCCCCTCTACGCCTCCCAGCCGCCTACCGGATACCCCGACATCGCGGAAGCGTGGGTGAACACCGGGGCGCTCCTGAACCGCATGAACTTCGCGCTCGGCCTCACCGAGGGCCGGTCCCCGGGGACGCGCCCGGACCTCGGCAGGTTCGTCGCCGGTGCCGACCAGCGCGACCCGAAGGCGCTCCTTGATCGGCTCCTCGCCGGGCTGCTCCACAACCAGGTGACCCCCGACACGCGGGACGTCCTCCTGAAGCAGCTATCGGACCCAGAGATTCTGCGGGCGACGTCCGACCACCGGACGCTCAACCCCGACGTGGAGAAGATCGCCGCGCTGGTGCTGGGCTCACCCGAGTTTCAGAGGCGTTGAGGAGAAGAACGATGGAGATCACTCGTCGGGCCCTTATCAAGTCGAGCGCCATCGCCCTGCTGGGGCTGGGGGCGATGCCCCGGTTCCTCGTGCGCACCGCGAGCGCCGGGACGGGCTCGGCCGGCAAGAAAATCCTGATCGCCCTCTTCCAGCGCGGGGCCGTGGACGGCCTGAGCATGGTCGTGCCCCACGCGGAGGCCAACTACTACGCCGCGCGTCCCTCGATCGCCATCCCGGGCCCTCAGGCCGGGAGCGCCGAGGCGGCGGTCGATCTCAACGGGTTCTTCGGGCTCCATCCAGCCCTCAAGCCGCTGCTCCCCCTCTGGGAGGCGCGCCGGCTCGCCATCGTTCACGCCTGCGGCTCCCCGGATACCACGCGCTCCCATTTCGACGCCCAGGACTACATGGAGTCGGGGACGCCGGGCCTCAAGAGTACCCAGGACGGCTGGCTCAACCGGGCCTTGAAGGCCAGGCCCGATCCGTCCGGCACCGCGTTCAGGGCCGTCGCGATGGGCTCGGCGCTGCCGCGCGCTCTGAGGGGGGAGGCGCCGAGCCTGGCCATCAGCAACATCGCGGACTTCGACATCCGTGCTGGCAGCGGCACCCTGAACGCCAAGCGAGGCTTCGAGGCGCTGTATGAGCGAGGAGCCCAGAATCTCCTTCGCGCAACCGGCAAGGAGACCTTCGAGGCCGTGAAGATGCTCAAAGCGGCCGACCCCGCCCGCTACCAGCCAGCCAGCGGGGCCGAGTATCCGCGGGGGCGCTTCGGCGACGGCCTCCGGCAGATCGCCCAGCTGATCAAGGCCGACGTGGGTCTTGAGATCGCGTTCGCCGCCTCCGGCGGCTGGGACACCCACGCGGTGCAGGGAAACTCCCAGGGACAGCTCGCCAACCGGCTCCGCGAGTTCGCCGAGGGTCTCGCCGCCCTCGATCGCGACCTGGGCGACCGGATGGCCGACGTTGTGGTCCTCACCATGTCCGAGTTCGGGCGAACGGTCCAGGAGAACGGCAACCGCGGCACCGACCACGGTCACGCCACCGCGATGCTGGTCCTCGGCGGCTCGGTCAAGGGAGGGAAGGTCTACGGGAAGTGGCCCGGGATCTCGCGCGCCCAGCTCTTCGAGGGGCGCGACCTCGAGGTCACGACCGACTTCCGTCATCTCTTCGGCGAGGTGGCGGTGAAGCATCTGGGGGTACCGGCGTCGGCCCTGCTCTTCCCCGGCGTCACCCTCGCGCCCTCCGCCTTCCCCGGCACCCTCTAATACGCCGCTCACCTCTTCTCCTCTCCCCACTGGCGAGAGGTGCCTCGCCGGCCAGCAGCGCGGCAGAGGTTACTTCACAAAGCCCAGCAGGCGGGGGAACCAGAGGACGGTTTCCGGCACGAAGGCGACGACGAAGAGCACGATGATGATCGAGGCGAGGAAGGGGAGGAGCGGCCGGACAAGCCTCTCCATGGGAAGGCCGCTGATCGCCATGCCCACGAAGAGGCAGAGCCCCACGGGCGGCGTGACGTGGCCGATCGCCGAGGCGATGACGCACACCATCCCGAAGTGGATCGGGTGGATGCCCAGCGCCTGGGCGCCCGGGAGGAGGACCGGGACGGTGACGAGGATGATCTCCGACGGCGTCAGGAAGGTGCCGAGGAAGATATAGACCACGATGACGAATAAGAGGAAGAGCCACCACGTCGGGGCGAAGGTCCCGATCGCCTCGGCGACCCTGAACGGGAACTTCGAGTAGGTCAGCACCCAGCCGAAGGCTCCCACCAGCCCGATGATGAGGCCGATGACGCCTGAGAGCCGCGCGGAGTCAGCGAAGATCCCCGGCAGGTCGCGCAAGGCCAGCTCCCGGTAGAAGAGCGGGGGGACGGTGAGGGCATAGACGACGGCCACGGCGGCCGCCTCGGTCGGGGTGAACCAGCCGAGGAGAATGCCGCCCATGATGATGATCGGGATCATGAGGCCCGGCAGCGCATCCCGCAGCGCGGCCGCGAAGCTGCGCAGCGTCGGCCGCGGCTCGCGCGGGTAATTGCGCCGCTTGGCGATGACGAAGGTCGGGACCGCCATGCCGATCGCGATGAGGAGCCCCGGAATGTAGCCCCCCGCGAAGATCGCGGCCACCGACTCATCGGCCATCCAGGCGTAGATGACGGCGACGATGGAGGGGGGGATGATCGGTGCCAGGATGGCGGTGCAGATGGTGAGCACTGTGGCGAAGTCCTTGTCGTAGCCCTTGCGCACCATCTGAGGGATGAGGAAGGTGCCGAGGGCGGACACATCCGCCACCGCCGAGCCCGAGATGCCGCCAAAGATCATGCTGTCCACGATGTTCACGTAGGCCAGGCCGCCCCGGAAGCGGCCGACGATGACGGTCGCGAGGTCGATGATCGCGCGGGCGACACCGCCGCGCGCGGCGATGTTGCCGGCCAGGATGAAGAGCGGCGCGGCGAGGAGAAGGAAGGAATCCGACAGGAGGCCGACGAACCGCGTCGGGATGATGATGGGGTTCAGCGCCGGATAGAGCAGGGCGGCCGCGAGGGTCCCGACGCCCAGCGCGATGCCGATCGGCATCCCGAGGACAACGAAGACGACGAACGCGATCAGGAGCGTTTCAGCCATAGAGTCCGCAGGGCGGCGACGAAGCGCCAGGCCATCGGGAGGAGGATCAGGGCCGAGCCCACGGGGACGGCGGCGTACACGTAGCCGAGGGGCAGGCCGAGGCCGGCGCTCGTCTGGAGCTGCGCGTTGGGGACGAGGACGAAGCTGCTTTTGATGAGGGACAGGAAAAGGAGCATCCCGGCGGCTGAGGTGAGGAGCGTGACCAGCGCCTGGCCCCGCGGGAGAAGCCGGTTGCGGAAGTAGTCGAGCGCCGTGTGCTCGCCCCGGTGCATGGCGGCGGCCGCGCCCATCATGACCAGCCAGACAAAGAGATAGCGCGGCACCTCGTCGAGCCCTTCGATGCCGGCGGAGAACACATAGCGGAGGACCACCTGAAGAAAGACTGCGAGTGTCATCAAGGCGAGGATGAGGCCGCCGAGGAGCCCGAGCCCGTCGTAGATGCGGGCGCCCCAGCGGCCGAGCGGCAGGTCGGGACGCGGCACGCTTATTTCAGGCTGAGGATGTGATCCACGATCTTGCGCGCGTCTTTCCCCGCGGGTGTCGCGTAGAACTCCTCGTAGACGCTCTTCGTGGCCTCACGGAAGGGCGTGGCGTCTGGCTTGGTGATGCTGACCCCCTTCGCCCTCACCTGCTCTTGGATCCCCTTGTCCTCGTCCAGGATAAACTGGCGGTTCCACTGCTCCGCGTGCCTGGCGGCCTCCAGGATCGATTTCTGCGTCGCCGCGTCCTGCTTGGCCCACGAGGCCTTGGACATGATCAGCGCGACGGCCTGGTGGGTGTGACGCACGTCCGCGACGTGCTTGACGATGTCGTAGAACTTGTTGTGGTAGAAGGTGTTGATACCGCCCTCCGCGAAGTCGATCACCTTGGTCTGAAGCGACGTTGCGACCTCGGGGAAGGCGATCGGAGTGGAGATCATGCCGAGGGCCTTGAACGTCGCCACCAGGATCTTGTCCTCCTGGACCCGGATCTTCTTGCCCTTGACGTCGGCGATGGAGTTGATCGGGTAGTGGCCGTAGATGCCCCGGTAGCCCGCGGCGATGAAGCCGATCAGCTTGAAGCCCTTCTTGTCGAGGATCGGGTCGTAGTACTTCCGGATGGCGTCGCCTCCGTCGAGGGCGGCGTACACGTGCTGGTAGTCGCGGAAGATGTAGGGGAGCTGGAAGACCGACATCTCCGGCACCAGCGTCGAGAGGGGCGCCGTGGTGATCGGCCCGAAGTCCACCGTCCCGAGCTGGATCTGCTGCGCCACCTCGCGCTCGCCCCCGAGGGCGCCGGAGTGGTGGTGGACGACCTTGACCTTGCCCGCCGTGAGCTCGGCGAGCTTGTCGATGAACTGCTGGGACGTTTGCGAGGTGCCATGCTTCGCCGGATTGACGTTGCCCAGGGTGAGCTCGCGCGTCTGCGCGCCCACGGGCGTCAAGCCGGCCAGGGTCAGGATGCCGATCGTCAGCGCTGCCAGCATGGCTCGTAGCATGACGTGTTCCTCCTGATCATGGTTAACGACCTGGGATCTCGGGGATCGTGACGTTGGCGAGAGGATAGCACAAGGGGGAAGGCACCCGCTCTTCCCCGCGCCTGGCGGCTAGGTGCTCCGGTAGATGTAGGCGTCTTCGACCAGGATGTTGTCTACCGCGCTATTCGTCAGGCGAATCGAGGCGAGGGTCAGCCCCGTGCTGATGGCCTTACGGAGCGCGGTCACTAGCTCATCGTTGGGACGGACGACCGCGATCTGTCGCAGGAAGAGTCCCGGAATCGACGCCGTTCGCAGCACCTTCCCGATCTCATCGTAAGTGCTTGCTACACCACGGGTTTCCACCATGGGCATCGCAAGGATGAGCCGCCACTCCTTGGCGTCGGCATCGTAGAACCAAAGCGCCGAACGGACCTCGAGCGCTTCCCTGTCGAGAGCGGACGTCAATTGTTTGCCGGCCTCAATCAGGTCGCCTACCAACTCTGCTGTAGCCATGCCAGTACCCCGCCAGTGGGATCCGAAATAGCATTGTAGAGATCCTGCGCGTCCTGCAGGGCTATCATCCGATATCTGCTGTTCGATTTCCACAGTAACACGATCCCCCAGTTGCGATCGAGGTCTGACCCCTGTGGCGCTTCCACCCGTAGCCGGGCGTCAAGACCTGCAGTCTTGCGGAGGTCTGCCAGATCATGCGAGTAGTAGTCGCGCACCGCATTCGGCGGCGGTGGGAAATCGTGCTCTCGGGTCCTCTTGGCGATGCATGCCTTCAGGGCGCACTCCACGGCATATCCCGCCAGATAGTAGGCCCCGTCCGAGCGGCCGGCCTCGAGCAGGGCCTTGGTCTCTTCGAGCCGGACACTGGCGAGGGCTTGAAAGTCCTGCCGGTTCATGGCGAGACGATTCTAGTCGACCCCGGTTGGGCTGCCAACTGTGTGAAATAGTCGACACCAGGATCTGGGGGCGCGACGAGGGAGATTGCCCCAGTCACCCTCCTCAGGTTACCGGGGTGCTACTGCTCAGCCTCGCCGGCCAAGGGAACTGCTGGAACGATTTGCAGCCGGGAAACCGGCCGCCAGAGACCTGCAGAATATGGTGTCCCATTGGCGAAAGAAGGAGGGGGAGGTTGCAGAGGCACGGGAGCTCCTGAAGACCGGCCACGATCTTCGACATTGCATCAATGCGTCTTATACGGATGTGTGTATTACCGGCGACGAGAAAGTTCAGGAGGAGAGGTCGGAGCGCTTGCCGTAGGTGGCCTTGACCTCGGTCTTGATGCCGCCGCGCATGTTGAAGTCGCCCACCACCTCGATCCAGCGCGGCTTGGCGGCGGCGGCGAAGTCGTTCAGGATCCGGTTGGTGACGTCCTCGTGGAAGGCCCCCTCATTGCGGTACGACCAGATGTAGAGCTTGAGCGACTTCAGCTCGACCAGGTGCTGGTCGGGGATGTAGCGGATGCGGAGGGTGGCGAAGTCGGGCTGGCCGGTGCGGGGGCAGAGGCAGGTGAACTCGGGGATGGCGATGTTGACCTCGTAGTCTCGGTCCGGGTGCGGGTTGGGGACGACCTCGAGCTGCTTCGACGGCTGAGTCGGCATGGCTAGGGAGAGGATAGCACGGCCCGGCGGATCGGCTCGACGGACGCCACGGGCACCCGCTCGAGCACGAGGACCTCCACGCCCCGACGCTCGGCCGCCTGCTCCTCCATGAGGTCGAGGAAGAAGGCGCGCAGGTCGAAGTCGGGCGGGGCGAGCCCCCAGGCGATCATCGATTTCTGCTCGGCCTGGATCTGGGCCGGGGGGTATTTGCGGTTCAGCTCCTGGTCGAGGAAGCGCCGCGTCTCGCTCCGGGAGCGGACCACGACGGGAGGAGGCGAGCCGGCCGAGGGGAGCCCGCGGAGGGCGGAGAGCTGCGCGAAGAACGGCGCGACGAGGGCCTGAAGCGAGGCGACGGGAGTCTGCTGGGCGGCAGCCGGGACGGAGGGGAGGCTGAGGGAGGGGAGGCCGATAGCCAGCAGGACGGCGACGAGGCGGCTGACGATCCGCGACATGACCAGGAGCATAGCACGAGCGAGCGTCAGGTTCCGCGGCTGGCGAGGCCGATCCCGATAGCGACGAGCACACTCGCAAGGAGCAATGTCTGGGTGAGAGGGTCTCCGGCGAAGAGCGCCGAGAGGAGCACCCCGAAGATCGGTGAGGTGAGCCAGAAGCCGGCCAGGGCGCTCGGCCGGTGCCGCTTGAGGAGCCAGAGGTTGACGATGAAGTTGAAGCCCGCCACCACGATCCCCTGATAGCCAATCGCCAGCGCGAGCGACGCGGTCCACCGGTACGGCAGGCCGCCCTCCAGCCAGAGGGAGAGCCCGGCGAGGCCTGCCGACCCGATGACCGCCTGGGCCAGGAGGAGCTTCGTCGGGTCGATCCGCTGGACGGCCCGTGCCAGATAGATGGTCCGCTCGCCGAGGAGGACGGCGCTGATGGAGACGACGGCGTCGCCGAGGAGCGAAGTCCCACCGCCACCGAGCTGGCGGGAGAACAGGATCACGATGCCGGCGTACGCGATCACGGCGCCCCCCAGCTTCCGGGGGGTGAGGCGGTCGCCGGGAACCTGGAAGTGGGCCAGCACCACCGTGTGGATGGCATAGGCGTTGAGGAGCACGGCGGAGTGGCTCGCCGAGGTGAGATCAGTGCCGAGGTTCATGAGGCCGATCTGGATGGTGAAGAGAAGCCCGAGGACACCGAGCGGCCGCCACTCGTGAGGCTCGATCCTGAACCCCTTGAGGGCCCCCGTCCACCAAGCCCACGCGAGGATCGAGAACCCGCCGAGGACGAAGCGCACCCAGCCGAGGGTGAAGGGCCCGGCGTCGTGGAGGCCGATCTTGATCGCTACCGGGTTTCCGCCCCAGAGGGCAGAGAGGAGCAAGGCGAGGGCGGCCCCCCGGAAATCGACGGCGCGGTGGGGGCTCGTCACCGGGCTCAAATCCAGACGGCCATCGCCATCGATGGTATCACCCCGTGCCAGCCTTTCCCGAGGCACGATCCTTTTTGGCAAGGTCCGCGCGGAGGTCGGGGGTAAATCGCTGATTTTCTTGGAAAGAGGCCCTGGCACCCGGAATGCTCGAAAGCCCCACAAGGAGGGGTGCCGCGATGCCTCAAGTCGAGCAGCAAGTCAGCTGGCCGGAGATCGAGAAACCTGCAGTGCGGGGAGTCCGAACTCGTGCTGAGCGTCTGGGCATGTTCGCCCTGGGCACCCTCGGCGCCGGCACTTGGTTCCTCATCGGCCTTTTAGAGGTAGTCTGCAACGGGAGTTCCCTCGGTGCCCTCAAGTGGGGATTCCTGGCCATGACGCCGATCGGCCTGACGGCCGGCCTCGTGGCCGGCTCCTGGGCCGGCGGGGCTGTCACCGCATTCCGAATGGGACTCCGTTATGTGGCGGCCACCTTGTTCCTTCTGGCCGCGCCCGCCGTCAGCCTCATCTCGCTCTTCGTCGGTGCATTCCTCGGCGTCTTCTACGTGATCCTGCGGTTGTCGTTTTTCTAGCAGCGTCAGAGAGCGAGCCCCAGCTTGCCGCCCAGGGCCCTGACCAGGGCCACCACGTTCTGATCCGGCGCCGTGGGAGGAAGCACGCAGCCCGGGCCGACGATCAGGCCGATCCCGTCGGTCTGGGTCACGGCATCGTTGACTTCAGCCCGGACCTCCTCGCCAGTGCCCTCGCAGACGGTGGCCCACTGATTGACCCCGCCGATCACCGCGCCGTTCACCTTGGCCTTGCCGTCCCTCAGCGACGGCCCGGCCGCCCGGTCGTCCCAGTTCCAGGCATGGCCGGGCAGGCGCGCGAGGCGCTCGAACATCAGCTCGTCCCCGTGGCAGTGGACGATGACCAGTTTGGAGCGGGCCATAGCCACGTCCAGGATCCGTCGGTCGTAGGGCTCGCCGAACCGCGCGTACTCCTCTTCCGTGTGGAAGCGACGGCTCGCGGCCTGGATCGAGTAAAAGATTCCCCCCGCCTCCTCGTCGAGGCAGAGGGTGACGAACCGGACCAGGGTTTCCGTGATCGCCTCCAGCGCTGCGACCACGGCCTCGGGGCGCTCGCGCAGGTCCTGGTTCAGCCTGTCGCCTGAAAGCTTCCGGGCGAGCGACAGGGGAGAGAACACCGTCGGGAGCACGGGCGCGTCGGCCCGCTTGTCCACGCCGACGCGGACGAGCGTGTCCAGGTGCTGGCCGTAAGCGCTCGACGCGATGTCGAGGGGCTGAATCTTCTTCCAGTCGCCGGCGGCGTTGACGGCGTGGGACGCGCACGGGCGGTGGCCGTCGGGCATCACCTTGTCGGACTCCACGCACCCCCAGTCCTCCACGGCGTAGTGGGCCCGCGGCGTGACCTTGAGGAAGTCGGAGTCGTACCGCTGGTGAAAGCGCAGGATGGCCTGGGCGAGCCCGGCGGTCGAGCGATCCACGTCCGGGAAGTGGCACCACACCGCGTAGGGAACACGGTCCACGGGCCGGCGGGCGATGGCCGCCTGGATGCGCTCGTGCTTCGTCACAGGACGAGCACCCCATCGCGGATCGCGGGTGCCCCATAGTCGGTGAGGACCCTGAAGGTCACCGTTTTTCCCTCCGGGGAGGCGGTCCGGACCCCTTCGACGGTGAGGGTGGAGGGCATCAGGACCATTGCACCGAAGCGACAGCGGATTCGTTTGACACGGGTCGGGTCGCCGCCCGCCTCTGACTCGACCACTGCCGAGACGGCCATCGCGAGGGTCGCCGTCCCGTGGAGGATGATGTCGGGGAGGCCGACGGCAAGAGCCACGGCCCGGTCGGTGTGAATCGGGTTCCAGATCCGCGAGCACTCCGTGTAGATGTGGGCGGCACCCCCATGGACAGGAACCTGCCGCTTCCACGCGGCGGGAGCCTCCACGGGCTCGAGGTCGCGGTAGGGCGCGTGGAGCGAACGATCGGGCCCGGTCGCTTCCACTCCCAGATACAGCGTCCCGGCGTCGGTCGTCGTGACGGCGGCGCCCGAGGCGTCGCGCGTCTCGAAGCGGGTGACGACGTACGCTCCGGGCTTCCGGCGCTCGACCGCTACCACCCGGGCCGTGGTCGAGAGGCGGTCGCCGGGAACGGGGAGCCGATGGAGTACGAGGTCGTGGGTGGCGTGGACGGCCTTGACCCGGGCTTCCGATTGGATGGTCTTGTCCCGAATCGCCACTGCGAGGGGCCATTCGTAGCAGACCGGGAAGACGGGGTGGGCGACGATGCCGTCCTTCAGCGAGGTGTCGAAATAGAGCGGGTTCGCCTCGCCGATGCCGGCAGAGTAGGCCATGAGCCAGCGGGCGTCCACCTCCTGGAGCATCGGCCCCGCCTCGACTCCCACGATGTCGGCGCTGATCGTCATGAGGGCGGGAAGTTCATGCACTCGACGAAGATGTCCTGGAAGTCGGGGTGGGCCGCGAGGGAGACGTGCTCGATGCTGCGGGCGACGCGCTCGGCGCGCTGGCGCTCGGCCTCGGAGACCAGGCAGAGCTGGGCGCCCAGAGACGCCGCGTTGCCGACGTAGCGGATCTTCTCGAGCGGGAGCGCGGGGACGAGCCCGATCCTGAGCGCGCTCCTGATCGAGATGTAGTTTCCGAACCCGCCGGCCAGCATCAACTCGGCGATCTGCTCGCTGGGGATCCCGGCCACGTGCTGGAGCATCGCCACGCCCGAGGCGATGGCGCCCTTGGCCAGCTGGACCTGGCGGACGTCGTCTTGCGTCAGCACGATCTCCGACGCGGCGCCGGCCTCGCCGGGACTGACCAGGATGAACTGGCGCTCCTCGCCGCGGACGACCACGCGCTCCCTCAGGCGGGGCGGGAGCCGGTCGCGGTGATCCACCTGGATGAGCCCGGTATGGTCGATGATGCCCGCGTCGAGCATCCCCGCCAGGGCGTCGATGATGCCGGAGCCGCAGATGCCGAGGGGCGCGGCCTCCCCGATCGTGTGGACCTCAACGTCGGTTTCGATCGCGACTCGGTCGATGGCCCCCAGCGCCCCGCGCATCCCGTGCCTGATCTGAGCCCCTTCCAGGGCCGGGCCGGCGGGGGCCGAGCACGCCCAGAGGTGAGCCTTCGAACCCAGCAGAACCTCGCCATTGGTGCCGATGTCCACGGCGATCCTGATCTCGGGACTTTCATAAATGCGCGTGGCGAGGGCCACGGCCACCGCGTCGGCGCCCACGAAGCCGGCGACGATCGGGAGCAAGCAGACCCGCGCCTCGGGGTTCACCTTGAGGAAGAGGTCGCGGGCGGGGATCACCAGCGGGTGGCGCATGACGGGAGCGTAGGGCGCCAGGCCCACGTAGGAGGGGTCGATGCCGAGGAGGATGTGGTGCATGCAGGTATTGCCGACGACCACCACCTTGTAGATCCATTTGGCGAGGACGCCGGACTGGCGGACGATCTCCTCCACGTGCTGGTTCAGGAGCCCGATGATCCGGGTCTGGAGCTTCCGGAGATTGGCGGGGTTGAACTGGGCGAAGGCGATCCGCGACATGAGGTCGCCGCCGAAGACCGCCTGCGGATTCAGGCTCGAGACCGAGGCGAGCTGCTCTCCGGACTCCAGCTCGATGAGGGTGCTGACTACGCTGGTCGTCCCGATGTCCACGGCGAGGCCGAACTTCATGAGGGCCGTGTCGCCCTTCTCGACGGCGAGCACCTGGCGCCCGAACGTGGTGACCGAGACTTCGCCGCCGCTTTCCCTGAGCGTGGCGGGCAGATCTCTGAGGAGCGCGGGGGAGACGTCTTCCGTCGAGCGTCCCACCGCGTTGAGGAGCTCTTCGAGGTCGGACGTCTGGTGGTGCTCTTCCCGCGGAAGGGCGACCTTGACGACCTGCTTGGTGACCCCGGCATCGATGACCACCCGCGCGACGTCCTGGACTCGGCGGTCGGCACCGAGGATCTGGAACGCCTGCTCGTCCAGGGGCGGGGCGACCTGCACGGTGAGGGGCTCCGTCACGTGGCACTGGCAGGAGAGGCGGTAGCCTTCGCGGACGAGGTCGCCGCCGAGCTGGAGCTCGTCCATGATGGTGGGCGGGGGAATGCTGCCCCGGACGAACTTCACCCGGCAGGAGGTGCAGCGCCCGCGCCCGCCGCAGGTCGCGGTGATGTCGATCCCGCCCGCCTGCGCCGCCTTGAGGATCGTGGTGCCGGGCGCGACCTGGAGCTGACGGTCGTCGGGGAGGACCGTGAGGGGGATCGTCATCCCATCCGTATCATATATCCTCTCCCCCGGTGGGGGGAGAGGATTAAGGTGAGGGGGCGCGGAGGTGGAAGCTCTTGGGGTGGGTCAGGTGGCAGAAGCCCAGGTGTGAGAGGGTGCAGCCCTTGCCGCTGTCCTTGACGCCCACCCACGGGAGCATGGGGTCGAGGTAGTCGCAGCGGTTGGCGTACACGGTGCCGGCCTCGAGGCGGTCGCCGAGGCGCGCCGCGCGATCGAGGTCGCGCGTCCAGACCGACGCCGTCAGCCCGTAGGGGCTATCGTTCATCAGCCTGACGGCCTCCTCCTCGTCGGCCACCGGCATGATACCGATCAGGGGCCCGAAGCTCTCCTCGCGCATCACGGCCATGCTGTGGTCCACGTCCACCAGCACCGTGGGCTCGCAGTAGAACCCCTTGCGTGGGGGGCGCCCGCCACCGGTGAGGAGTCGGGCGCCCTTGGCCTTCGCCTCGGCGATCTGGTCCAGCACGGTGGTGACGCCGGACAGCTGGGCCATGGGCCCGAGCGTCGTGGCGGGGTCCTCAGGGTCGCCCGTGCGGTACTGCCTGACCAGCGCGAGATAGGCCTCCACGAACGGTTCGAAGAGCGACCGGTGGACGTAGATCCGCTCTACCGCGCAGCAGCTCTGACCGGCGTTGTAGAAGGCCCCGTCCACCAGGTTCCGGACGGCGTGGTCGAAGTCGGCGTCGGGCGCCACGTAGGCCGGGTCCTTGCCCCCCAGCTCCAGTCCGGCGTCGATGAAGCGGCTGGCCACGTGGCCGTAAATCTCCCTGCCGCCCACGGCGGATCCGGTGAAGGACACGTAGTCGACCTCCCCCGACCGGATCAGCCACGCCGTCGCCTCGTGGTCCAGCTTGAGTGCGGCGATGAGCCCGGAGGGAAGCTCGGTCTTCGCGAACGCGTCCACGAAGTGGTCGGCGCAGAGTGGCGTGAGCCGCGCGTGCTTCACGAGGACCGCGTTGCCCGCCAGAAGGGCCGGGACGACCACGTTGACGGCGATGAGCAGGGGGTAGTTCCACGCGGCGATGTCGAGGACGACGCCGTGGGGCTCGTGGCGAATGAAGCGGCGGAACCCGGCCTTCTCCGGCAAGGCCTCGTCGGCGAGGGCGGCCGGGGCCAGGCGGCACATCGTCTCCGCCCGGTCGATCATCGTGTTGATCTCGTTCAGGGACTGTTGGAAGGGCTTGCCCATCTGGCGCGTGATGTCGCGGGCCACCGCGTCGGCCATCTGCCGGAACGCCGGAACCATCTGGGCGACAACCCTGACCCGCTCCTCCACGGCCACGTTGCGCCACGCTCGCTGGGCGGCGCGGGCGCGCTCGATGATGCGCGCGAGCTCCCGCGCGTCGGTGAAGGCGACGGTTCGAAACGGCTCTTCGGTGGCGGGGTTGACCAGCGTCCAGCCGGGTGGCGTCACGGGTCTCCCTGGCAGCTTACAGCGGGAACCACAGCATGGCCTGCCCGGTCCCGATCGCGTTCTCGTACTCGCCGTATTGAGCCGCCCGGGCCCTGCAGGCCTCGCCCCCCAGGGCCCCGGCCAGCATCGAGTAGTGGGCGAAAAAGCCCTCGGGAGAGCACGTGGCGCGGAAGTCCGGGACCAGCTTGATCACCGATGCGTGCTCGCCCCGCTTCAGCAGGTCGATGATCTTCTCGTCGTAGGCGCGATTGGCGTCGCTGGAGATGTGCACCGGATCGGGGCTGCTGTGGGCGGCCATGTCGTCGTACGACCAGAACCGGTGTGATAATCCGCCCGCAGCCAGGATCACGACCCGGCGATCGGTCTGCTGGATGGCGCGCCCGATGGCGAGGCCGAGCTCGAGATTTCGCTCATGGGGGGCTGTCTGGCACACACCCACGGAGACCACCCGGTGCTCCTGCTGAGGGTTCAGGTAGTGCATCAGGTTCAGCGTGGGGTAGTGCAGCGCCATCCCTTGATAATTCGCCCCCTCACAGCGAAGCCCGATCTTCTGGGCCTCGTCGACGATCGCTTCGCCGAGCATCTTGTCTCCGCGGTAGTCGAAGGCCATGTCGTGGAGCGTGCCGGGGAGCTCGTCCGAGGTGTAGATGCCGGCGAGATGCTCCTGGGTGTTCACGACGAACCCGCGGGTCGTGAACCAGTGGGTGTCGAAGATGATGAAGGTGTCGAACGTGGCCGGCTGAATGCGCTCACGGTAGATCCCCTGGAGCGCCTGGGGAAACGAGGTATCGCGGCCGGCGTAGCGCTGCCGCCGCTCGGCTTCCGGCAGCATGATGCTCGGCACGTGGCTCAGCAGCCCCGCTGCGACAATCACGCCCATAGGGGGCCTCCTTCTGGACGATCTTACACCGGGAGCGTCTGTCTCGCCTCGGTATGGCGCTCACCTTTCGATCGGCTTCGTGACGGGCTCGTGGGCCCCGTAGAAGTACATGCTGCGGCCCGCGGGACCTCCCACTACCGCGATCTCGAAGCAGTCCGGGACCTCGAAAATCGGCAGCTCGAGGTCGGGGTGCTGGAGGAGCCACTGGAGGTCCGGGCGGCCGGCGATGAGCGTCGAGGGCTCTTTGGTCCACCGGAGAAGCCTGAAGGGCATGCGAGCGTTCTCATAGAGGAAGCGACGAATATCCGCCTTGGACCAGCCGTGCTTGGCGATGATGGCGGCGTGCTCGGGGCAGAGCATGACCAGGCCGTGGTCGCGGACCGTGACTTTGGTCCGGGGGTCGGCCCAGTGGCCTTCGAGCCAGCGTCCGGTGCTGCCGATGGCGATGTTGGTCGCGGCGCTCACCACGGTCTGGAGAATCCGCTCCGGGGTCGTGTTGGCGAAGTCGAGCACGTCGGTCTGGCCGTAGACCGTCTGCACGGTGACCGTGCTCTGGTCGCGGTCGAATCCCTTCTCCACGTGGAACGGCTCCCAGGGATTTGCCTCCTCGTTCTCGGCGGCGCAGAGGCTGAACTTGTTCGCCGAGCCGATGGTGTCCATGTCCATGAGGCCGGGGTAGGCCTGGCCCACGTTCATGTAGACAAGGCGCAGGGCGCGGCCGATGACGACGTTCGGAAACGACGGCGCGCCCGGCCCCAGCGCGCAGCGGCCCGAGTTGATCCCGAGTTGCCGCACGATGGGGCCGTTGACCAGGATGAGCGGCGCGTGGGGGCCCGTGGACATGGCGGCGATTCTCAAGAGGAAGCGCGGATCCGCCACCGCCTCGACGGCCGCCAGGAGGACGGGCAGGTGCTCGGGACGGCAGCCGGCCATCACGGCGTTGATCGCGATCTTCTCGACGGTGCCGACGCCGAAGCCGGGCTCGAGCACCGCCACCACCTCGTCCCGCGCCCGCCGCGTGCCGCCGAGCATCCGCTCGACGCGGTCCGGGGTAGGGGGGACCAGCGGGAAGGCGTCGCTCCATCCGCGCTCGAGGAAGAGCCCGTTCATGCGGTCCAGGGCGTCGAGGGTGTCCGCGCCCTCGATGGTCAGCCGCTCGGCGGCGGGGCCGGCGGCCGGCGCCTCCACGATCGTCGCCGGGGACTCGGTGAGGCCCTGGATCACCTGGTCGATGCAGCCATCGACCGCACGGCGGACCTCCTCCGGCGTCTGGTTGGTCAGCGGCAGCGGCACTACCGCGATGGGCAGCGCGGTGAGGCCGAAGGCCTGGGCGCTCCGCCGCGCGTCCTTCACGAAGCCGGCGGCGGTGAAGGAGACGGTGGGCAGACCGGCCCGCTCCATTTCCACCATGTCGTGGACAAGCCACGACGTGCAGGACCCTCAGTCGCTGGTGGTGCCGATGACGGCGTCGCACTCCGCGGCGATGCGCTCCACGTCGGACGCGGTCGCCATGCGGAAGAGGCTTCCCACCTCGCCCCAGTACCGTTTGAACGTGACGCCCGGGAGGCGCTCAGTCAAGAGCTCGGCGGCCCGCGTCAGCGCGTGATCGCCGCCGGCCTTGAGGTTCCAGTAGAGCCCGATCCGCTTGCCCTGGAGGTCGGACGGGCGGTGGGCCGCCTTGACGGTTTGCTCGATCGTCGCTGCCTGTGGGTTCAAGACCTCGAGACGCATGATCGATACCTCCTCAACCTGACCCTCGGCCCTCTCACCTTTATCCTCTCCCCCCTCACCCCACTCATAATCCCCTCACCTTAATCCTCTCCCCCCGAGGGGGAGAGGGCAGGGTGAGGGGGGGAGGAGAAA
>Ga0209521_10002199_pt1 | contig 15961 bp, 10 predicted proteins | sample Rifsed19ft4_FD_184016 | JGI IMG/M metagenome (GOLD analysis project Ga0209521, IMG submission 184016) | Soil microbial communities from Rifle, Colorado, USA - sediment 19ft 4 (version 2) | ecosystem: Environmental > Terrestrial > Deep subsurface > Rock core/Sediment | place: Rifle, Colorado...
GGGGGAAAGCGACGTGGCGGCGATCCGTAGGAGCGTGCTCTTGCCGGCGCCGTTCGGCCCGCGGAGCACGACCGTCTCCCCGCGTTCGACCCGCAGGTCCGCTCGCACGACCGCAGGGACCGTCCCGAACAGGCGGGTCACGCCGACGAGGTCCACGGCGGCGGCCGTCGGGGGTGCGGAGATGTGGGAAGCGGGTCGCAGCATGCGGACCGCCTTTGTACACCGGAGGGCGGTCGAGCGGCCACCGCGCCCGCCCGATACGCGGTGATCGGGCATGCCCTTGTCCCCCTCCGCCGTTCGTGGAAACGGCTGGTAGCGCGCTACGATCGAGGGCACGGGGCGTAGCGCAGCCTGGTAGCGCGCCTGCTTTGGGAGCAGGAGGCCGGCGGTTCGAATCCGCCCGCCCCGACAACGGAAGCGCAGGTGACCACCCAAGCGACCTCGCCTTCGTGCGAGCCAGGACGCCTGTGCTCGCTCGGCTGGTCCCAACGACGGGCTCCGCGATCTGAGCGAGCGATCCTTGACGGCTGTGTACCTGTGCCCCCGCTACAGGGCCTCGATGCGGATCGACTCCACCATCTGGATGCGGTCGGCGCGATCTTGTTGCGTCGTCTGGGGTCCGAGCGCGGCATCGATCACCAGGCGGCTGCCATCGACATCGACGATCCACAACAGGTCGCGCTGACCGGGCTCGAGGTTCCTCGCTCCTCCCATGGGGTCGACCCAGGTCCTGAACTCTCCGTCGTCGCAGCCGGCGAGGTCGATCCGCGCGGGCACCGTGAGCTCCATGAACTTGCCGGTGAACCCGTCCAGCGTGACGTCGGTCGCCGCCGACGCCTGTCGACCCGTTTGGCTCGCCAGGCCGGCGACGAGATCATCGACCGAGGAGTCGATCGGTGGGTCGAGGAGCGTGCCGCGCCAATGGCACGGCTCGGCGTATACGTTCCCGACGGTCCACGCGCTGATCCCCTGACCGCTGTCCGTTCCGCGCACCACGTAGCTATCGCCTCCCGAATAGCCGTCCAGCAGGTCCATCGTGATCCGGTACGTTGTGTCGAAGTTGTGATCGAACGTCTTGAAGACATACGGCCCGGGCTCCGCAGCGTCAGATGGTGCCACGACGGTGACCGTCGAGGACGGAGCCGATGCCGGGCTAGGCCCGGTGGCGCCGGCCTGAGTGTCATCACCAGCTGAGCTGCACGCCGCAAGGACCCCTGCCGCGATGATGAGCGATGCAACGAAGCCTATCTGCTTCCGAATGGTCAACATGTTCATCACGTTCGCCTCCTGACGATGGCATCGCCACTGCAGCGACTCGCCGCCGCCGCTCAGAACGGGCAGTTCCCCAGTCGTTCCTCAGCGCGCTGAGAGATCCTTGAAGCACGGTGCGCCGTGGCACTTTCAGTCCGACTACCGGTCGCTTTCGGTCGGCTTACAGGGGCTCAGGGCGACCATCCCGCGCCATCGCTGTAACCGGATTGAAAGGACCGCCCGGCATGCTTCCCTCGTGATCGAACATGTCGTGTCTCGCCGAGGGGTTCCGCGCACAGGCAGGCGGGAGTACGTTCGTCCGGTGCGCTTCAGCGTTCTGGGATCACTGGAGGTCTCCGGGGAGGAGGGCTCCGTCCCTCTCGGGGGTCCCAAGCAACGGATAGTGCTCGCGCACCTCGTCTTGGGAGCCAACAGGGTCGTGTCCGCCGAGCACCTGATCGACGCGCTGTGGGGAGAGGAGCTGCCGGAGGACCCGAAGTCGACCCTGCAGGTCTACGTCTCACGGCTCCGATCCGCGCTCGGGCCGGACGTCGTCGAGGCGCAGGCGCCGGGATACATCCTTCGGGCCGATCGTGACGAGGTCGACGCCCTACGGTTCGAGGATCTGCTCGGCGCCGCTCGCGGGAACGGCTCCGATCCGCGAGTGACCGACGAGATCCTGGCCGAGGCCCTCGAGCTCTGGCGCGGCCCCGCCTTCGCGGACCTGAGCGGCGAGCCCTCCCTGACCGGGGAGATCGCGCGGCTCGAGGAGCTCCGTTTGCAGGCGCTCGAGGAGAAGATCGACGCTCGCCTCGAGCTCGGCCGTCACGTCCAGGTCATCGCGGAGCTCGAGGGCCTGACTCAGACCCACCCACTGCGCGAGCGCCTGTGGCGCGAGCTGATGCTCGCCTTGTACCGATCGGATCGGCAGGGCGAGGCCCTGGCGGCGTTCGAGCGGGCGAGGACCTTCCTCGCGGAGGAGCTCGGCATCGATCCGTCGCGTGATCTCCAGCTGCTGCACGAGCGGATCCTTCGCCAGGACCCCGAGCTCGACCTCAAGGGCGAACCGCTGCGCGGCTACCGGCTCCTGGAGCAGATCGGCGAGGGGGCGTTCGGTGTGGTCTACCGCGCCACCCAGCCACAGATCGGGCGCGAGGTCGCGATCAAGGCGGTCCAGCCCGAGCTCGCGAACCATCCGGACTTCGTCCGTCGCTTCGAGCGCGAGGCGCAGATCGTCGCCAAGCTCGAGCACCCGCACATCGTTCCGCTCTACGACTACTGGCGAGAGCCCGATGCCGCCTACCTCGTCATGCGGTTCCTTCGAGGCGGAAGCGTCGAGGACCTGCTCCGGTCGGGGCCGCTGGAGCCGGAGCGAGCGTCTTCGATCCTTGATCAGGTGGCCGCAGCGCTCTCGGCGGCGCATCGTCAAGGCATCGTGCACCGCGACGTGAAGCCCGGGAACGTCCTCCTGGACGAGGAGGACAACGCCTACCTGACGGACTTCGGCGTCGCGCTGGATGCGGGCTCCCCCGAGCGCTCGACCGGGATGATGATCCGCGGCACCCCCGGCTACCTCTCGCCCGAGCAGGTCCGCCTGGACCCGGCGTCTCCCCGGTCCGACATCTACGCGCTCGGCATCGTGGTCTACGAGATGCTGACGGGCGCACCGCCCTTCCCCGACTCGTCGTTGACGGCTCTGCTGGATCACCACGTCAGGGACCAGGTCCCCTCGGTCCGACAGGTGCGGCCCGATCTGCCCGCCGCACTCGATTTCGCGATCGGGCGCGCCACCGCCAAGGACGAGAAGGATCGGTTCTCGGACGCCCTCGAGCTGGCGGCGGCGGTCCGCGCCGCACTCCAGGGAGATGCTTCGAGCGTGGCCGTGCCGGCAGGCGATATCCGCAACCCCTACAAGGGGCTCCGGGCATTCCTCGAGGCCGACGCGGCGGACTTCTTCGGACGCGAAGCGGTCACGCAGCGACTGCTCCGACGCCTCGAGGAAGATGGACCGGGCTCCCGGTTCCTCGCCGTGGTCGGTCCGTCGGGTTCGGGGAAGTCCTCGGTGGTCCGAGCCGGCCTCGTGCCGGCCCTCCGTCGCGGCTCGCTCCCCGGCTCCGAGCGCTGGTACGTGATCGACATGCTCCCCGGCCCTCATCCACTCCGTCAGCTCGAATCGGCGCTGCTGGGGCTGGCCGTTGCGCCGCCTCCGTCTCTGCTGGACGAGCTCGAGGGCGACGCACGGGGTCTGCTTCGAGCGGTCGACCGCGTCCTTCCCGACCCGGATGCGGAACTCCTGATCGTCCTCGATCAGTTCGAGGAGGTCTTCACCCTGATCGAGGACGAGGACGAACGGTTCCACATCCTGGAGAGCCTGCGAGCGGCGACCACGGAGGCCGGCAGCAGGGTCAGGGTCGTCGCGACGCTCCGCGCGGACTTCTTCGACCAGCCGCTCTCGGTCCGCGGTTTCGGTGATCTCCTCGCCCAACGCACCGAGGCGATCACGCCGATGTCTCCTGAGGAGCTCGAGCGGGCGATCGTCGCCCCCGCGGAGCGCACGGGGCTCTCGGTCGAGCCGCGGCTGCTCGCCGCGATGATCGCAGATGTCGTGGACCGTCCCGGAGCGCTCCCGCTTCTCCAGTTCACGCTCACCGAGCTCGCCGAGCGCCGGGAGGACGGCGTGCTCACGCTCGTCGGCTACCGACGGATCGGCGGCGTATCGGGCGCCCTGGCACGCCGTGCCGAGCAACTGTTCGAGGCGATGGGTGAGGGGGCACGGGACGCGTGCCGCCAGGTGTTCCTCCGGCTCGTGACGCTGGGCGAGGGGAGCGATGACACGCGCCGCCGCGTCCGCCGATCGGAGCTGCAGCCGCTCGCCGACGCCCGGACGCTCGACGGCGTGCTCGACGCATTCGGCCGGTACCGCCTGCTCTCGTTCGATCGTGATCCCACGACGCGCGAGCCGACCGTCGAGATCGCGCACGAGGCGCTGCTGGGGGCGTGGGATCGGCTGAGCGGATGGATCGACGAGGCTCGGGACGACATCCGCACGCAGCGCCGGCTCGCGGCGGCCGTCGCCGAATGGGAGGCGGCCGAACGCGACCCGAGCTACCTGCTCCGCGGGGCTCGGCTCGACCAGGTCCACGGATGGGTCGACACCACGACGCTGGCCCTCTCGGACGCGGACCGCGCCTACGTCGCCGAGGGCGTGGAGGTGCAGCGGGCCGTGACTGAGGCGGAACGTGCGCTGGAGCGGCGATCGGTCCGCAGGCTGCGCTCGCTCGTGGCCCTGGGCGTCGCGGCGGCCCTCGTCGCGACGACCCTGACGGTGGTCGCGGTGAAGCAGCGCGGACGGGCGGAGGAAGAAGCGAGGGTGTCTCGGGCGCGCGAGCTTGCGGCCGCGGCGGTCGCCAACCTGGACGTCGACGCCGAACGAAGCATCCTGCTGGCGATGGCGGCCGTGGACACGACCCGATCGGTCGACGGCTCGGTCCTGCCCGAGGCCGAGGATGCGCTCCATCGGGCGGTCGGAGCATCCCGGATCGTGCGGTCGTTCCCCGGCGTCGGCGGGGATCTCGACTGGAGCTCGACGGGCGAGTTCGTGACGACGGGTCACTTCGCGAACGAAGGCCTTCGTGACACCGGGGTCATCGACATAAGGGGCGCAGGGTCCGGAGAGATCCTGCGGACGTTCTCGGTCGACGACCAGGGCTTCCAGCGGCAAGAGGGCAACGCCGAGGTGGCGTTCAGCGCCGACGGCTCGATGCTCGCCGTGACCGGGAGGGATGGCGCGCTCAAGGTGTTCGACCAGGCAACCGGTGACCTGCTCTCGAGCGTGCCGGGGAGCAGCCCTGCGTGGGGACCTTCGATCAGCGCGGACGGTTCGCTGGCCGCTGCCGTTTGGGATCGAGGACCTGGCGATACAGGGGGAGCACGGGTCGTGGACCTGTCCACCCAGCGGATCCTGACGTTGCCGGCGCCGCCGGAATCGAACGCGACCGCGCTCAGTCCGGACGGCAAGCAGCTCGCCGTCGCAAGCGGGACGCCCCCGGGGGTCGTCTGGGTGACCGACATCGCGACCGGGCACGTTCGGGAACTCCCGAACCCGGGGCGGTACGGGTTCTCATCGATCGCCTGGAGCCCCGACGGGCGGTACATCGCCGCCGGGGGCTGGGAGGCCGCGGTTCCGGTGTGGGACGCGCGGGGAACGCTGCGCTTCGTGTTGACCGGTCATACGGACGGCGCCCACTGGCTCGACTGGAGTCCCGACTCTTCGGCCCTGGTGACCGGCAGCGACGACGGCACGGCGAGGGTGTGGGGGATCACGGATCACGGGGCTCCGGAGCTCATGACGCTGGCGGCGCAGGAAGGCGTGATCTCCGGGGTGGCCTTCTCGGGCGACGGGACCCAGGTGATGACGGGCTCCGAGACCAGCGCCATCAAGATCTGGGACGTCGGACCGACGGGCGATGCGGAGTGGGCGCATGTCCCCAACGACGGCGACGTGACGTTCGCGCGAACCGGACGTGAGCTCGTGACGAGCTCGGTCGTCGATGGCAAGGTGACCGTCCTCGATCTCGACACCGGCGAGCAGCGTCAGGTTGGCTCGGTACTCATCTACGGCGCCTGGCCCAGCGTGGAGCACGACCTGAGCCCCGACGGATCGTCGATCGCGATCCGATACGGGTCGACCCCTCTTTCGCCGAGGCTGAGCGTGCGAGACGTCGCCACGGGCGACGAGCTCTTCGCCGTCGACGAAGACGTCGGAGAGGTCGACTGGAGTCCGAGTGGCGAGTACCTGGCGGTGGGGCACCGCGGATCCGTCTCGATCTACGATCGCTCGGGGCACGAGGTGGTCTCGCTCCCGGGCGGCGATGCGGGTCACTTCGGCCCACACGGACTCATCGCCACGTACGGTGCGAACGAGCCCATCGACATCTGGGATTGGCAGCACGAAGAGGTCATCGCAACGCTCCCGGGAGCCGACGAACAGGTGGCCTTCGACGCCAGCGGACAACGGATCGTCACGGAGGATCTGGAGATCTGGGATGTGGCGAGCGAGAAGCTCAGCCTTCGGCTTCCGTACTCGCTTCGTGACGTCACCGTCGCGTTCAGCCCGGACGGCACCCGCCTTGCCGTGGGCAGCGGCGATGAGGTGAGGGTGTTCGATGCGCGATCGGGCGCGGCGCTGCAGGTGTTCCGCCATCGAGCGGCGGTCGAAGTCTTCAAGGTCGTATTCAGTCCCGACGGCTCGATGCTCGCCTCATGGGCGGACGACGGCACGCGGGTCTGGGCGCTCGACATCGACGATCTGCTCGATATCGCTCGCGCGAACGTGACCAGGTCGCTGTCGGATGAGGAGTGCCGACAGTACCTCCACGTCGCGGCGTGCCCCGACGCTTGAGGGTTCGAGGACGGAGTCGACTCTCTTTAACGCGGAAGCGGTCATCTCGCGGTCCGCGAGCGTGCCACGAGGTAGCACCGAGGTAGCAGAAGCAACGGAACTCGACCGAACCAGACCGTACCCGTGTGGCTTCTGATGTCGGCCCTGAGCAGCGGGAACGAGTCCTTCCGCAGGTAGACACACCGCATCGCTTCTGGTTTGGGAGCAGGAGGCCGGCGGTTCGAATCCGCCCGCCCCGACTGGACAACCAACCAACCGCAGGTCAGGGCCGTTGTCGAACCTGAAGGCGCCTAACCGCGGGTCCGACCCGCGCACACAGCGACACGCACGACACCGGAATGCGGGCCTCCGAACAGTTCGATAGTGCAGGGGGCCCGCAGCCGGCCGGAGAGCTGTCAACACGGAGGGCACCGCTCTGGAACCGGCACCTGGCCCGGCCTGACTGTGTGAGTCGTAGCGATCGCGGGGATGGAAGCGCCTCGGTAGCGCCGTGACTTCCCGGGTGCCGGGGTCCGCCGTTAGGGACCCTTGGCACGCCCGAAGCGGGACCCAGCCCCTTGAGGATGTCACGCCGTTTGGGCAGACTGACAGGATGTCCATTCGAAGTGGTCAGACCGTGGACGGGATCCTCGAGCGATTCGAGCCGGTCAGGGCTGATGACCTGATCCCGCTCCTCCAGCAGATCCAGGATGAGTACGGGTACCTGCCAGCGGACATCCTCGCGCACGTCAGCGAGCGCACCGGCATCCCAACTAGTCGCATGTACGGCGTGATCACGTTCTACGCCCAGTTCTCGCTCACACCCAGGGGCCGGCACACCGTCCGGTGTTGCAGGGGGACGGCGTGTCACGTGCGCGGCGCGAAGGCCGTGCGAGAGGCGGTCGCCGGCCTGCTCGGTGTTGGGGAGGGCGAAACCGGCGAAGACCGCCGCTTCTCCTTCGACTCGGTCGCGTGTCTCGGTACGTGCTTCCTGGCGCCGGTGATGATGGTCAACGAGCAGTACTACGGCCTGTTGACCCCGGAGAAGGCGGCATCCGCCCTTTCGACCTACACCTAGCTAGAGGGAGAGATGGACGGCTCGCCGACACGGAGCCCACAGGAACTGGCGGTCCTCAGGGAGCACTTGGCCAGCGTCCAGGCCGGCAGGGGCGTCCGGGTCGAGATCTGCTCGACGGGATGCAGGGCGATGGGCGCCCAGACTCTCAGCAAGGAGTTCAGCGAGAAGCTGACCACTGCCGGCCTCGACGGTGAAGTCGAGGTGGTGGAGACCGGTTGCCACGGACAGTGCGCCCGGGCTCCGCTGGTGCGTATCGAGCCGCACGACTTCCTCTATGGGCAGATGGAGCCGGGCGACATCGACGATGTCATCGAGACCACGCTGCGCAAGGGACTTCCCGTCGATCGTCTCTGCGAAGCACGTGACGGCAAGGCTATCCCGATCATCGGTGACATCCCCTTCTACAAGGCGCAGACGCGGGAGATCTTCCGCGACTGCGGCCGCGTGGATCCCAGGCGCATCGAAGACGCGATCGTCCGCGGCACGTACGAGGCGGCGGCCGAAGCGTTGACCGCCATGACCCCCGAGCAGGTGATCGACGAAGTCACCGGTTCCGGATTGCGCGGCCGCGGAGGCGCCGGATTCTCGGCGGGAGTCAAGTGGGGCTTGTGTCGGCAAGCGCCCGGGAACGAGAAGTACGTCATCTGCAACGCGGACGAAGGCGATCCCGGCGCGTTCATGGATCGGGCCCTGCTGGAGGGCGTACCTCACCAGGTCCTGGAGGGGATGATCATCGCCGCCTACGCTATCGGCGCGTCGCAGGGCTTCGTCTACGTGCGAGCCGAGTATCCGATCGCGGTCGAGCACATCACGCTCGCGATCGAGCAGGCACGGGGGTACCGGCTGCTGGGGACAGACGTCCTCGGGTCGGGTTTCGACTTCGACATCGAGGTCCGGATGGGCGCGGGCGCGTTCGTCTGCGGAGAGGAAACCGCACTGATCGCGTCGCTGGAAGGGCGACGCGGCATGCCGCGGCCGCGGCCGCCGTTCCCCGCCCGATCGGGCTACCTGGGGAAGCCGACCACGATCAACAACGTCGAAACCCTGGCCACCGTGCCCTCGGTGGTGCTCAGGGGGAAAGAATGGTTCAGCGCCATCGGGACCGAGGGCAGCAAGGGCACGAAAGCCTTCGCGCTGGCCGGCAAGGTGAAGAACACGGGCCTCGTCGAAGTTCCCATGGGGGCCACCGTTCGAGAGATCGTGTTCGACGTCGGCGGCGGCATCCCGCGCGGGCGCCACTTCAAGGCGGCACAGATGGGCGGACCTTCGGGTGGATGCGTGCCGGCCCGGTACTTGGATCTGCCGATCGACTACGACTCCGTCAAGGAGGCGGGCGCGATCATGGGCTCCGGGGGCCTGGTCGTCATGGACGACTCGAACTGCATGGTGGAGATCGCCCGGTTCTTCACCGAGTTCGTCATGGACGAGTCCTGCGGGAAGTGCGCCCCTTGCCGGATCGGCACTCGGCACATGTTCGACATCCTCACGCGCATCACCGAGGGCGAAGGTGAGCTGGAAGACATCGACCGGCTCGAGAAGCTGGGCAAGTCCGTCAAGGAAGGTTCGTTGTGCGGGCTGGGACAGACCGCGGCGAACCCTGTCCTCTCGACCCTCCGCCACTTCCGCGACGAGTACGTCGCGCACATCGTGGAGAGGCGGTGCGCTGCGAACTCCTGCAAGAAGATGGTGGGGACGAGCTGTGTCGCCGCCTGTCCGGCGCATGTGAACGTCCCGGAGTACCTATCCTTGATCAAGGAGGGCCGGCCCGCGGAGGCGCTGGAGACGATCCGTCGCCGGAACCCGTTCCCGTCCGTTTGCGGCCGCGCGTGTGACCACCCCTGTGAGACGTTCTGCCGGCGCGCCGATCTCGACGAGGCCGTCGCGATCCGCAACCTCAAGCGCTTCGCGAGCGACCAGGTCCAAGAGGTCGGCACGCCGCCGGTCTGGCAGGGACCGCGCGAGGGCCGGATCGCGGTGATCGGCGCGGGACCTTCCGGCTTGACCGCCGCCTACTTCCTGGCGTTGATGGGCCGCGAGGTGACCGTCCTGGAGAAGGAAGAGACGATCGGCGGCGCGCTGATCACCGGCATCCCCGCGTTCCGCCTTCCCCGAGACGTGCTGGCACGCGACGTCGAGTACATCCGCCGTGCGGGCGTGACGATCGAGACCGGTCGCAACGTCGATTCGATCCAGGAGCTGCTCGATGCCGGTTTCGACTCGGTGTTCGTGGCGATCGGCGCGCAGGAGAGCGCCGAACTCGAAGTGCCGGGCGAAGATCTGGATGGTGTGGAGGACACGCTGGCGTTCCTCCGCCGAGCCAACTCCGGCACGCTGACCGAGGTGGAAGGCTCCGTCGTCGTGGTCGGAGGCGGGAACGCGGCCATCGACGCGGCGCGAACGGCGCAGCGGTTGGGGGCCGGATCCGTCACGGTGTTGTATCGACGCAGCCGTGAGGAGATGCCGGCGCTGGACGAGGAGGTCGAGGGCGCCATGGTGGAGGGAGTGCAGATGCGCTTCCTTTCGGCGCCAGTCGCCATCGAGGGGAACGGTAGGGTTGGCAGGGTCCGCTGCGTGCGGATGGAGCTGGGAGACGCCGACGAGAAGGGTCGTCGCCGGCCGATACCGATCCCGGACAGCGAGAGCCTGATCGACGCCGATCACGTCATCGTTGCCATCGGGCAGCAGCCGAACCTGGGTCTGGCCGATGGATACGGGGGTTTGGAGGTCGATGGCCGCCTGTTCCGGGCGGACCCCGTAACGCAGCGCGCCGGCGAAAGCCCGGTCTTCGTGGGCGGCGACGTCGTGACCGGACCTTCGACGATCATCCAGGCGATCGGGGCCGGACAGCGGGCTGCGGTCGCGATCGACTTGTTCCTCGGAGGCGAAGGTCAACTGCCACCGGAACGGGTGCTTGCCGATCCCGTGATCCCGGACGGCTCGGTGATGGAGATCACCCGGCAACCTCTGCCGCTGCTCTCGCCGGAACAGCTGACCGGGGCGTTCGAGGAGATAGTGAAGGGCTACTCGTCATCCACCGCAAGTCTGGAGGCGCGGCGCTGCCTGCGCTGCGATCTGGAGTAGATGAGGATGCAGATGGAACTCGTGTCGCTCGTGACCCTCACCATCGATGATCGGGTGATCACGGCGCGCGAGGGCATGACCATCCTGGAAGCCGCCAACGAGGCTGGCGTTCGCATCCCGCATCTTTGCTCGGATCCCCGCCTCGCTCCTACTGGCGCATGCAGGCTCTGCGTGGTTGAGATCGAAGGTGAACGCGGCCTGCAGACGTCGTGCACGCGACAGGTTTCTCCCGGCATGATCGTGTACGCCAACAACGAGAACACCCACGCCTCGCGCACGGCGACGCTGGAGATGCTGCTGAGCGAGCACCGCGTCGCCTGCACGACCTGCGACATGGACGGGGGGTGTCTGCTGCAGGACTACGCCTACGAGTATCAGGCCAGTGAGACGAGTCTGCCCAACATCGCCCTTCCCTGCGACCTTACGAACTACTCGTCGGGAAGCGAGGCCATCGCGTATGACCCGTCGAAGTGCGTTCGGTGCCAACTCTGCGTCCGGTTCTGCGAGGAGATCCAGATGGCCGAGGCGTTGACCCTGCGCGGGCGCAGCGGCTACGTGGAGGTCACGACCGGCTTCGACGTCGAACTCAACGAGTCAACGTGCGAGATCTGCGGTGGCTGCGTCAACATCTGTCCGACCGGCGCGCTCTACGATCGAGGTGCCATGGGCCTCGGGCGCCCCAACGACCTCGAGAAGATCCGCACCACCTGCGCCTACTGCGGCGTCGGCTGCCAGATCGATCTCAACGTCAACCGCCGACTGAACCGGGTCGTTCGGGTGACGAGCGAGCCCGGTTGCGTGCCGAACGACGGCAACCTGTGCGTCAAGGGCAAGTACGCTTTCGATTTCATCCACTCACCAGAGCGCCTGACCAAGCCTCTGATCCGGGAGAACGGAGCGCTGCGCGAAGCGTCGTGGGAGGAAGCGATCCAGACTGCGGCCAACGGCCTCGTTGCGGCGCGCGACAAGTACGGACCGGAGGGCATCGCGTTCCTGAGCTCGGCACGCTGCACGAACGAAGAGAACTACCTGATGCAGAAGATGGCGCGCATGGCCGGGAAGACGAACAACGTCGACCAGTGCGCCACGACCTGTCACGCACCGACCGTAGCCGGGCTCGCTTCTGCTTTCGGCTCCGGCGCGATGACCAACTCCATCAGCGAGATCAAGAACGTCCAGACGATGTTCCTGATCGGGGCCAACCCGACCGAGGCCCATCCGGTGGTGGGACTGGAGATGAAGAAGGCCCTCCGCATTGGCGCCCGGCTGATCGTGTGCGACCCGCGCGAGACCTGGATGGCCTCCAGGGCCGACATCCATATCAAGCACAAGCCCGGAACCGACAACAGTCTCATCAACGCGATGATGAGCCACATCATCGCCAAAGGTCTCTACGATGAAGCCTTCGTTGAGGCGCGCGGCGAGAACTTCGAGGACTTCAAGGCCAACATCGCCGACTGGTCCGTCGAGCAGGCCGCAGAGACCTGCAGCGTCGATGCCGATCTGATCCGCAGGGCGGCCGAGATGTACGCGGCGGGCTCACCGTCGGCCATCTTCTACACGCTCGGCATCACCGAGCACACGTGCGGCACGGAGAACGTCCAGAACCTCGCCAACCTCGCGATGCTGTGCGGTCAGATCGGGAAGGAGTCCTCGGGCGTCAATCCGATCCGCGGTCAGAACAACGTCCAGGGAGCCTGCGACATGGGCGCGATGGCCTTCGCGCTCCCCGGCTATCAGAAGGTCGTCGATCCGGCGGTGCGGGAGAAGTTCGAGGGTCTGTGGGGCGGACCGCTTCCGGTCAACAAGGGTGGGACCGTGACCGACTTCGTCGAGAAGGCCGGCGAAGGCGTGCTGAAGGCTTTCTACTGCGTCGGGGAGGACCCGGTCCGCAGCGAGCCGAACTCGACGCGGGTGATCGCGAACCTCGAGAAGGTCGACTTCATCGTGTGTCAGGACATCTTCATGAGCGAGACGGCCAAGCTGGCGGACGTGATCCTTCCCGCCGCATGCTTCGCTGAGAAGGACGGCACCTTCGTCAACACCGAACGGCGGGTCCAGCGGGTCCGCAAGGCGGTAGAGCCGCCGGGGGAGGCGCGGGCGGACTGGCAGATCATGTGTGACATCTCCACGGCCATGGGATACCCGATGAGCTATGAGCACCCGAGCATGATCTGGGACGAGACGGCCGCCGCCGCGCCCATGCTCGCGGGGATCTCCTACGAGCGGATCGAGGAACAGGGTCTGCAGTGGCCGTGCCCGACGGCCGACCATCCCGGCACGCCCTTCCTCCACAAGGAGGTGTTCACGCGCGGCAAGGGGTTGTTCCACGAGATCGACTTCCGTCCGCCTGCGGAGGAGCCGGATGAGGAGTACCCGATGATCCTGTCGACGGGCAGGACCCTCTACAACTACAACGTGGGCAACATGACGAGGAAGACCGTGGCCGTCGAGCAGAAGCAGCCGGAGAACTTCGTCGAGATCCATGAAGAAGATGCCGTTCGACTCGGCATCCTTGACGGCGACAAGGTCCGCGTCGCAACGCGTCGGGGGGAGGTCACGGCATGCGCCCACGTGGCGGGCAAGGTCCGTCCAGGGGCGCTGTGGATGCCGTTCCACTACGGGGAGTCATCGACCAACCTGCTGACCAACGACGCTTTCGACAACATCACGCGCACGGCCGAGTACAAGGTCTGCGCGGCCAGGATCGAACGGCTGTGAAGGGCTACCTGCCATGGTGCATCGGTTCGAATCCGGCTCCCACTTGGCATACGATGGGCGCATGAACGCCGCTGCGGTCGGCGATCCTCGTTCGGTGGTGCGGAAGACGCTCGAGGAACTCGCCCCGTGCGAGACCGGGTACCCAGGGGTGTCGTGGTGCAAGACCTGCGGCGGTGCCCAGTGGTGCGCCGACATCGTCGAGAGAGCCCTCAAGGAGAGGTTCCCTCCGATGGACTGGGCGCCGGCGATCCGCGAAGTTCTCGGCTTGTGGTAGACGGGGACCGCTCTCCGATCAGTGCGCCCGATCGGCTGTGAGTTCGACGGCCTCGACCCGCGGAGTGCCGGTACGGGGCGGGTCCGATCCCGCCTGAAGTGCCGGATCCATGCCGTGCTCGCCGAGCATGGAGTCCCACCTCCCATGAGCGACCTGTTCGGCCAGGGCGGTCGCAGGCTCCACGTCGGCTAACTCGACAAGACCAGAGGATCGGTCAACACCTGGTCAAGGAACCGACGGAACTGGGCTGTACTGAACGGTACTCCTGTGACACCGTGAACCGGCGCTGACGTGCGTAGGTGTTGGTCAGGGCGTTGCCCCTCCCTTCCCCGACACGGAAGAGGTCGCCTTCGACGAGGAAGAGGTCGCCCGCCCCGACCACACCGCCGCAGGTGGGCTCGAGGCGACCCTCCGATTCCTGCGCCGGTGAGGCAGGGAAGAAGACTCAGTTCGGTTCGCTATCGATCGCCGCCATCGCGGCCTTCCGCGCGTCGCCCGTCGCCCCGAGGCGGATCTTGAGTCCCATGCGCTCGAGCATGTGAACCATAGGCATGCCCATGTGGTTCGCGACCACGGCCTCGACATTGTGGTCTTGGAGGAGACGGGCTACACGAGCGTGATGGGAACCTTCGGTTGCCGCGTCGTGGAGAGTGCTCCACCCAACGTCGATCTCTTGCCAATCCGCTATCCCACTCCCTGTTACCTCAGCGATCGCCACCCGATCCGCGCGACCCCAGCGCGGGTCGATCGAGCCCCCGGCAGTCACCGGGACGCAGACCACCATTCCGATCACCTCCTTGCCTTGGCGGACCTGGGAAGGCACTCAGAGGCCCGGGGTTCGAATCCTCAGCGCCCACCACTGTCCACGCAGGTTACAGGCCTGTTCTGCGAGGCAAACGGCCGAGGTGCCCTCGCCGACGCGGCCAGAAACGCTACACTATTCCAGCGATAAATGGATAAGGTGAAGGGACGGATCCATGCCGCAAGCGCGGATCAAGACTTCGTTGTTCGAGGAGTTCGCACGCCTGAGCAAGGCGCTCTCTTCGGGCAAGCGCATCGAGTTGATGGATCTGCTCTGCCAGGCGGAGAGGAGCGTCGAGACGCTCGCTCGCATGACCGGGATGGGCATCACGAACACCTCGCAGCACCTCCAGATCCTGAGGGCCGCCCGGCTCGTCGAGGTGCGGAAGGAAGGGACGCGCTCGCTCTACGGGGTGTCCGATCCGGCGGTGTGTGCGTTCCTATACGAGATGCAGCGCCTGGCTCGCACCCGACTAGGCGAGGCCGACCGCATCGCGCGTGATTACTTCGACCGGCGCGACGAGCTCGAGCCGGTCGGTCGAGAGGAGCTGCTCGACCGGGTCCGGAGGAAGGACGCGGTCGTGATCGATGTCCGACCCGTTGAGGAGTACGAGGCGGGCCACCTCGCCGGGGCGATCTCCATCCCGCTCGAGGAGCTGAAGGGTCGCCTCGCCGAGATCCCCCGCGACGGCGAGGTGGTCGCCTACTGTCGCGGACCTTTCTGCGTGCTCGCACCCGAGGCCTTGGACATCCTGCGCGAGGCCGGCATCCTCGCGAGGCGCCTGGACGGCGGCCTCCCCGAGTGGCGCGCGGACGGCCATCCGGTCGAGGTGGGGCGATGAAGCTCCTCATCATCCTGAACGATCCACCCTACGGAACCGAGCGTTCGTACAACGCGCTGCGCCTGGCGAGATCCCTCGCCGGCAAGGAGGGCACCGAGCTTCGGCTGTTCCTGTTGGGCGACGCGGTCGGCTGCGCGACCTCCGGCCAGAAGACCCCCGACGGCTACTACAACCTCGACACGATGATCCGGTCCCTGGCGCGGAAGAGAGCTTCGATCGGCTGCTGCGGCACCTGCATGGGCGCTCGCGGCATCACCGAAGAGATGCTGAGCGACGGCGCGCACCGTTCGTCCATGGATGAGCTCGCGGAGTGGAGCCTGTGGGCCGAGAAGGTGATCACGTTCTGATGAGTGAACGTAGGGTCGTCGTGCTCGGCGGAGGTATCGGAGGGATCGTCGCCGCGCGCACGCTCCGCAAGAGAGTGCCCGAGGACGTCCGCGTGCTCCTCGTCGATCGGGACCAGTCGTACACGTTCGCCCCTTCGCTCCTGTGGCTGATGACGGGCGATCGCGAACCTGGGCAGATCTCCCGGG
>Ga0209521_10002200_pt1 | contig 15955 bp, 12 predicted proteins | sample Rifsed19ft4_FD_184016 | JGI IMG/M metagenome (GOLD analysis project Ga0209521, IMG submission 184016) | Soil microbial communities from Rifle, Colorado, USA - sediment 19ft 4 (version 2) | ecosystem: Environmental > Terrestrial > Deep subsurface > Rock core/Sediment | place: Rifle, Colorado...
GTTAGAGTACGCCAGCCGGTCCCCCCGGAAGCTGAGCTGTCTGGGGAGGAAGCGGTCCCGGGCCAGGATAGCGGTGAGCGGTGGGAATCCGTTGTAGCTCGTATTCGCCGCCAGGAAGAGGACAAGAGCGGTCCCCACCTGAAAAGCGTAGTAGAGGGCGTTCCTGCCGAGGACCTCCGATCCGAGCTTCGAGACGATAGTCTCGTCTTCACTCGGCACAAAGCCGTAGCGGCTGCTCAGGAAGGTGATGCCGAGAAAGAGGAAAGCGAGGATGCAGGCCATGACGGTCATCGTGGTCCGCGCGTTGGGCACCTCAGGAGACTTGAAGGCAGGCACGCCGTTGGAAATAGCCTCGATCCCGGTCAGGGCTGCGCTGCCTGAGGAGAAGGCACGGAGCAAAAGGAAGAGCGTAAGGCCTTGAGTCGCCGCTACCTCTTCCTCCGACGGGCCTTCGTGCAGAAACGATCCCGGCGCATCGCCGGCGAGGACTCGAACAAAGCCGACTACGATCACCGTCGCCATCGAGAAGATGAAGAAGTACGTGGGCAACGCGAATAAGGTACCCGCTTCGCGGATGCCGCGAAGATTCCCGAGCGTCATGAGCGCGATGACGACGATGCCGATCGGGACACGGAAATCGTGCAGGTCGGGCACGGCGGAAGTGACCGCGGCCACGCCCGCGGCGACGCTAACAGAGACAGTGAGAACGTAGTCCACGAGCAGGGCAGCGCCGGCAAGCAGACCCGCGCCCCTCCCCAGGTTCTCATGCGCCACGATGTACGCGCCGCCTCCACTGGGGTACGCGCGGATGGTCTGCCTGTAAGAGATCGTGACGATGGCGATGAGCAGGGCGATGACCGCAGCAATGGGAAGCGCGTTCCCCAGGGCGCCTGAGCCGGCCAGTACGAGGATGAGCAAAATCTCTTCCGTGGCGTAGGCAGATGACGAGAGAGCGTCTGACGAGAATATGGCGAGCGCCTTTACCTTGCTGAGGCGCTCGTGGAGAAGCTGTGACGTGGCGAAGGGGCTGCCCAGGACGACGCCTTTTATCGCCTGCACGATGCGCTCGATGCCGCCTCTCGGGCGGCTGCCAACGGGCGTGGCCTCCAGATAGCCCTCGCGGACCTGCGTGAACTCGCGTTGCCGGGGCACGACGCGCAGATACGGTGTTCGGGACGTGGCGCCGTAGCGGACCTCCCGCAGCTCGATATCCAGCTCCGAGCGGCCTGGCCGGCCGCGCTCGTGTCGGGGAACGACGATGCGCGCCCGGTCCTCTTCACTGGCTTCGGGGCGGCCGGTGTCACCAGACGGTTGGCCGCCGGACATTCGGATGAGCGGGCTCAGGAGCAGGCGAACGAACTCGAAGGGCCGCCTAAAGAGGCCGCCGCGCCGGCCGGCGTCACTTCGTTGCTTGCGGACGTAAGAACGGCCGCGCGGCCTATCCTTCAAAGCATATCCCGAGCCGGGTCATATGTGCCCGTGTCAGGCTAGCACCTGCCACCGCTATCCGCCATCCGCTCACACCCGATGGCGCGGGGGCACCGCGTCGGGACGATGACGTGGTTTCCGCTACCCTCCGCCGGGCGCGGGGGTACCGCCACCACTCGCCGGCACTGGGATCTTCAGAACATCTCCGGGCTTAGGCTCCTGATTGCCACGCAGGCCGTTTGCGTCCCTCAGCTCCTGTTCCGTGATACCGAAGGTACTAGCGATGCTTGCGACTGTATCGCCGTCCTGTACCGTGTACTGAATATAGTTGGGAGTAGGGCCGGGCACAGCCGTGGGTTCTGGGGTAGGCGTGTCTGCGGGCGGAGGAGTGGGTTCCGAAGTCCTAGCCGGGAAGACCGGTGGCTTGACCGTCGGTACCGCAGTCGGCCCGCCTGGGCGGGACGGACCCCGGCAGGCGCCCGGCTTAGTAACCGGTTGGTCGACCTTGAAGACCTCTTCGCGGCCATTGCAGGACGACGTTACTACGTTCTCAGGCTTCTCGAACGGTCGCGGAGGGAGTTGAAGATAGGCGTGTGCCTCCTTCATAAAGCGCCGCCACATTGGACCGGTGCCCGCGGAACTGAAGGTGCCAGGGGCCATAGGCGTGTTGTCGGCGTTGCCCATCCAGACACCGACCGAGAGGTCCGGCGTATAGCCCATGACCACTCCGTCCCGGAACTCCTCGCTGGTGCCGGTCTTGGCGGCGGCGGGTCTCTCGACGGTGAGGCGGCTCCACTCGATGGCGTCGCGGGACAACACGTGCGTCATCATGTAAGCGTACGCTGGATCGATCACCTGCTTGGCCTGCGGCTCGGCGTACTGATAAATCACGTTCCCTTCCGCGTCCTGGATCTTGAGGACTGTCACGGGGTCAAGCTCGCGATAGCCACTCGGTAGGTCTTCGGATACGGGCCGGCCCTTCATAACGCCGTTGTTAGCCAGCACGCTAAACGCGTAGGTCATGTCGACCAGCTTCACCTCGCAGGCGCCGAGAGTGATCGTGGGGCCGCAGTCCCCCTGCCGCAGGTCCGTGATCCCCATGCGGTGAGCAGTATTACGCATCTCGTCGACACCGACATCCATTACGGCCCGCACGGCGGCCGTGTTGACGGACTCCGCGATCGCCTTGCGGGCGGTGATCGTCCCGAGATGACTGAAGTTCCAGTTGTTGACTTGCTTTTCGCCTTCGGCGGTGGGCAGCAGCAACTTCTTGTCCTCGACGTGGGTTGACGGCACCCAACCCTGTTGGAACGCCGTGAGGTACGTGAACACCTTCATCGTGGAGCCATGCGATTGTGCGGAGGACGAGATATCGACCTTACCGGCGATATCGTCGCGATCGTAGTTGCGGCTCCCGACGTACGTCAGGATCTCGCCGGTGGCCGGGCGGACCGCCACGAGCGAGCCGTCGTAGCCACCATAGCGGGCCTCGTTCTTCGCGATCTCTTCCTCGACGATCGTTTCGGCGACCGCCTGGAGGCCTAGGTCTATCGTCGTCGTGATGCGCAAGCTGCCCTGGGTGACCACTTTGTCGCAGGGAATACCACCTGGGGACTGAAACAGCCCGGCGGCGCACATCTTCGCCACCTGGTCCTGCACAAAGAAGACGAAGTGCGGAGACTTGATGTCGATGAAGTTCTCGACGTAGTTGAGCGGCTCCTGCTTCGCCAGTTCGATCTGCTCGACGGTCAGCGGGGGCTGGAAGACCGGCGTGCCCTCCTCGGCTGTCCCGGCCAGGGCCGGGTTAGGGATCTTGTTAATCTCGTTCAGGCTCGCTTTCATCAGCTCCAGTACTTGAAGTTGCCGCTGCTTGGCAATCTCGCGGTTCTCCGGGATCGCCGGTGTATAGTCTCCGGGGGCCTGGGGAAGCCCCGCCAGCAGCGCGGCTTCACCCAGACTCAGGTCCTTCGCGGCCTTGCCAAAGTAGCGCTGAGCAGCGGCCTGCGCCCCATATGCGAAGTTGCCGAAGTAGATCTGGTTCAGGTACCACTCCAGGATCTGGGCGTCGTCGTACTTGCGCTTTAGCTCCAGAGCGATCACTGTCTCTTGAACCTTGCGCTCAACGGTGCGTGGAGCAGCGCCCCGGGAGCCGCCCTCGATGTACACGTTCTTGACAAGCTGCTGGGTGATGGAGCTGCCCCCGCTGCCCTCCAGGAATCCAGGGCCGAACGGCGTTAGGTTCTCGACAGCCGCCCGCGCGAGGCCGCGAAAGTTGACGCCCGGGTTATTGTAGAAGCTCGCGTCCTCGGTAGCGATGGTGGCGGCGATGAGCCAGGGAGATATCTCGGCCAGGGGTTTTGGCTCCTTCAGTCCTCCGTATGGGTCTACGAACTCGTAGAGTTTCGTCTGGCCACTTCGGTCGTACGCGAGGCTGGTCCCGATGCTCGAAGAAGCGATCGCCTGCTCCGGCGGCTTCAAGTCGTGCGCGTAAGCGCGGTAGACGACGAACGCGATGCCGACGAACGTGAACGTAGCAAGGACGCCCGCGAACAGAAATAATGTGAGGAATGCCTGTATACGGGCTCGCGCGATCTCCCCGCTGTGACCCCGCGCCAACCGTGTGCGCTTTCGCCGGTAGCGATAAATGTTACGCAAGAGTTACTCCTTGATTAGAACAACGAAGTGTGACAGCCCGAAGATTCTGATCGGCGAGTTCTCGAACGGATACAGCGCCCATCGCAGCGCCCGTCCGACGACCTTACGCCGGGCCATCACATGATCGAAGCCGGGAAAGACGTAAGTGTGAACCAGTGGGCGGAGCCCGGCGCGCCGGTAGATTCGCCGCAGGCCGCGCTCGGTGTACGCGCGGGCGTGCGGGACCAATCGGTCGCGCACGGCGTCCGGCAGGTAGTTCACCATTGGCATGTTGCCAAAGACGTAGCGCTTGCCCAGAAAGACCCCGTGCGTCTCGAACGGGTATAGGCGGTTGGGGCAGAAGATGACGGCTTTCCCTCCTGGCGCCAGCAGACGCTGCGTCTCCAGCAGCGTCGCAAGATCGTCGGTCACGTGCTCGAGCACCTCATGGAGGAGAATGACATCGAAGGCGCCATCCGCGAACGGTAGGTGCTCTCCCACGGCGAGCACGAGGCCGGGCACCTCCTTGCCGCCCTCGATGACACGCTCCGCGTCGACGTCGATGCCGGCAATCCGCGACGAGAACTCCCCTAGGCGCCGCACGAACGCGCCGACACCGCAGCCTATATCGAGGATTCGTTTGCCCTCCAGATCGACGTGGCGGCGCATGATCTCGAGCCGGCGCTCGAGACCGCGCGTCCAGATCTGGCTTGGGTGGCCAAGGCTGGCGCGCTTGTCGGGTGACTGTATGGGTGTCCGTGGCGACATTCCGGAAACTAGAACGTAGGCGTTGCTATAATGGTTGCTACTTTTACGAATGGAGGACCTCCTTGCCGCTTTCCCGACAGCAAGTTGAGCATATCGCCCGATTGGCCCGCGTAGGCTTGAGCGAGGAAGATGTTGACCACTTCAGCGAGCAGCTTTCGGAGATACTCGACTACTTCGAGCAGCTGAGGCTGGTCGATACGGAAGGTGTCCCACCAACCGCGCACACGCTACCACTGCACAACGTGATGCGAGAGGACGATGAACCGCGTCCGGCATTAGACAAGGAGGAGGCGCTGGCCAACGCCCCTCTCCGAGAGGGCAACCATTTTCGCGTGAAAGTGATCCTGGAGGAATGAGCGACGTGGGGACGAGGCTGCTGACCCAGGTTCGCCAATGCATGGCATCGGTCGCCCAGGTCCCCATCTGTTCAGGCATAGCGGTTCCGACGCCTCGCCCCTACAGTACACTCACGTAACAATGCCTGAACCTCTGCACCACCTAACCCTCACGGAGGCCGCGAAGGCGCTCCACCGGCGCGAGGTCTCTTCCCTTGACCTCACGCGCGCGGCATTCGAGCGAATTGAGGCGCTCAACGGGCGCGTCCACGCGTTCCTCACACTGACCGAGGACCTCGCGATGGAGCAGGCGCGACAGGCAGACAAACGCCTTCCGCGCGGAGACGGCGGGCCGCTCACCGGCATCCCGGCGGCGATCAAGGACGTGATCTGCACGAAGGGTGTCGAGACCACGTGTGGCTCGAAGATCCTCAAGGGGTTCGTGCCCCCATACGACGCGCACGTCATCGAGCGGTTGAACGAAGCGGGGTTCGTGATGCTGGGCAAAACGAACATGGACGAGTTCGCGATGGGATCGAGCGGCGAGAACTCCGCTTACGGCCCCACTTCGAACCCGTGGGCGCTTGACCGCGTGCCCGGCGGATCGTCCTCCGGCGCGGCGGCAGCGGTAGCCGCCGGGATGGCGTACTACGCTCTCGGTTCCGACACCGGCGGCTCGGTCCGGCAGCCGGCTTCGCTTTCCGGCGTCGTGGGGCTAAAGCCGACCTACGGGCGCGTCTCACGCTACGGCCTCGTTGCCTTCGGCTCATCCCTCGACCAGATCGGGCCGTTCGCGCGCTCGGTCCGCGACGCTGCGCTCGTTTTCCAGGCGATCGCCGGCCATGACCCGCGCGATTCGACTTCGGCGCCGACCGAAGTTCCGAACTTCGCTGAGTCGCTCGGCGACGGCGGCTTGCAGGGCCTCCGCATCGGTGTGCCGATGGAGTACTTCGTAGAGGGGATGGACCACGCGGTGCGCCAGGCCGTGACGGCGGCGATCAACCAGATGGCGTCGGTGGGAGCAGAGGTGGACTGGGAAGTCTCTCTGCCCTCGACGGGGCATGCGCTATCTGTCTACTACATCATCGCGCCCTCGGAGGCGTCCGCGAACCTGGCGCGCTACGACGGTGTGAAGTACGGCTACGCCTACACTGACGGCGCCTCGATGTGGGAGAACATGGAGAAAACGCGCCAGCAGGGCTTCGGCGACGAGGTGAAGCGCCGCATCATGCTGGGCACCTACGCCCTCTCCGCCGGCTACTACGACGCTTACTACCTCAAGGCCCAGAAGGTGCGCACCCTCATCCGCCGCGAGTTCGACGCCGCCTTCGAGAAGCACGACGTGCTCGTCGCGCCGGTCTCCCCGACGCCGGCATTCAAGATCGGCGAGAAGACCGGCGACCCGCTCCAGATGTACCTGAGCGATGTCTGCACGCTGCCCGTGAACATCGCCGGCCTGCCGGGCATCTCGGTGCCCTGCGGCTTCGCGACAGCGGATGACGGCGACCGCCTGCCGATCGGAGTACAGATCATCGCCAAGCCGTTCGACGAAGCGACGCTGTTCCGCGTCGCGCACGCGTACGAGCAATCGACGGGATGGCACCGGGAGCGCCCGGAGTTGTAGGCGTTATAATCACCGCACGATGGCGACTATTCGCAACGAAGCAATAATCAAGGATATCAAGGCGGTCGCGGAAAGGCTTAGATGCCACTCGCTAAGCCGAGTTGAGTATAACCAGGCGGGTGGAAAGTACAGCCACTACCACTTATACGATTCCGGCCGCTCATGGAATGAGCTCTGTGTCGCGGCGGGAATAACAAGCAAGCAGATAGAGCCAGTTCCGGATGAGGTCTACCATGACCGTCTTCGCTCGGTTATCCAGGCTCTCGGACGATACCCAAGAACGTACGAACGCAAGAAGTTCGGTCTGAACTTCCAGAAGAGTCGCTGGCCCACCCTTAACGCGTTCATCCAGCATGCGATTGAAAACGGCGTGATCCAGCCCATCACCACTTCAGTCAAACACGACGTTCTTCCGACAACTATGGACAGCTCAAGCCGTGAATCGTCGGTTGCTGCCCCGACCCACAAGAGGCCGAGCGCTAAGGGTCACAGCACGCCTCCGATTCCACAGCGCACTCGAAGGGTGAAATGGCTGCGGACAGACGTCGCAGGATTCCCGTACGCGCCCCACGACGAGCTTGGGGTAGTTTCGCTTTTCGCCATCCTCTGCGGTCAGGGTCGTCTGCCTTGGGAGATCTTGGAACTCAGCGGAGGTAAAGGCATAGATGCCGTCTGCTGGGATCGAGACGATAAGCGTGAGGTAAGGGTCGAGTTGAAGCACACGCTTTCTCGATCCTCTTGGAACCATTCCTTCGATGATCTCGATTATGTCGTCTGTTGGGAAAATCGATGGCGTGACAACTGCCCGAAGCCGGTCATTGAGCTACGCGAAATCGTTAGCTCATGACCCCACCCCGCACCCTCCACGACATCCCCACCCCCACCCTCATCATCGACGTCCCCACCATGGAGCGGAACATCCAGCGCATGGCCGAGTTCTTCGCCGAGGGGCCATGCAAGCTGCGGCCGCACTTCAAGGCTCACAAGACACCGGAGATCGCGCGGCGTCAGCTGGCGGCGGGCTCGTGCGTCGGGCTGACCTGCGCGACGGTCGCCGAGGCGGAAGTAGCAGCCGGGCTGTGCGACGATATTCTGATCGCGAACCAAGTGATCGGCCGCGATAAGTGCGCGCGGGTGGCCACGCTCGCGAAGGGCGGCGCCGACATCAAGATCGGCGTTGACTCGGGTTTCGGGCTCGATCAGATTGCTCAGGCAGCGCAAGACGCCGGCACAACCGTCGGTGTGCTGGTCGAGGTCAACGTCGGCTTCCGCTGCGGCGTCGCACCTGGCGACGCGGCGGTGGCGCTGGCGCGCCGGGCAGCGGATAACGCCGGAATCGAGCTGCGAGGGCTCGCCGGCTACGAAGGCCACGCCGTGGGGTTGGAGGACCGCGCTCAGCGCGAGAGCGCCGCGCGGGGGGCGATGGAGCGCCTCCTGGCCAGCGCGTCGGCGGTCCGTGAGGCGGGGTTGCCGTGCGATATCGTGTCCGCCGGCGGCACAGGCACCTACGACATCACGGGCCGGACTGCGGGCGTCACGGAGATACAGGCCGGGTCTTACGTGCTCATGGACACCGCGTACGCCAAGCTCGACCTGCCCTTCGAGAAGGCGTTCTCCGTGCTGGGGACGGTGATCAGCCGTCCTCGCCCGAACCTGTGCGTAGCCGACTGTGGCCACAAGTCCTGCACGCAGGACCATGGGATGCCGGACGTGCTAGACGTGCCCGGCGCAACCGTGATGTTCCTCGCGGACGAGCACGCGCTTATCACCGTCTCGTCGGAGTGTCCCCTCGCGCCCGGCGACCTCGTCCAGCTCTGGCCGTCGCACATCGACCCCACGATCAACCTGCACGATGTGTTCTATGCGCTCGAAGGTGATACCGTGGTGGGCATCTGGCCGATCGAAGCGCGCGGCTACCCCGAACAGAGGGTGGAGCTAGGATGACGAACCAGTCCAGCAAACCTGCAGACCAGATCGGAACCGTCGTTGCCGTCTGCCTCCGGAAGGAAGGCGGCGTGCCGAAATACCCGCAGGATGAGGTCACGATCGGCGAATACGGCGTCGAGGGCGACTGGCACTCGGGGCCGATGCGGACCCGAAGCAACGGCGAAGTGGTGCCGAACACACGGCACATCTCGATCGTCGCCAAAGAGGTCTTCGCCGACCTGAACCGCGAGTTGGGCACTGACATTACGCCGGGCGGTTTCGGCGAGAACGTGCTCGTCGAGGGTATGGGCGATCTCAGTGCCATTCGCGAAGGCGACCTGCTCCGCTTATCCTCCAGTGTCGAGCTTGAAGTTACTGGCCAGAACGACCCATGCAAGAACCTCATGGTGTACCACAACCAGGTCCCGAAGCGTGCCTACGGTCGGCGAGGCGTACTCGCCATCGTGAAAGCGACGGGGCGCGTCAGGCCGGGAGATACGGTTACGCTAGGGGGCGGCACCGGGCGTTGAAATCCGCGCGGCTAGCTGGCGGTTTCAACCGTCAGAACCACAACACTCCTTCAAAGCGACCCGAAGATGACACCCTTTCCCTCGCTCTGCTAACATAGCCGACACATCCCAACTGAAACGGCGTTCGGCGCGTCTATCTAGCGGAGGACGGATTGACCGAAGTCATCCATACGCAGAAGAGACGGCACTTCTCGGAGAAGGTGCAGGCGATACCGTCATCCGGTATCCGCCACTTCTTCGAGCTGATCGCGAACATGGACGGCTGCATCTCGCTGGGGGTCGGCGAGCCGGACTTCGTGACACCGGAGCCCTTCTCCAAGGCCGCGTTCCAATCGGTCAAGAAAGGCGAGACGCACTACACCTCGAACTACGGGCTGCCGCCGCTGCGTGAAGCGATCGCCGAACACCTTGAGCGTCTATACGACATCCGCTACGATCCCCGCAACGAGATCATCGTGACGATCGGCGTCTCCGAGGCGCTGCTGCTCGCGACGCACGCCCTGCTGGACCCCGGCGACGAGATGCTGGCGCCGAATCCGTACTACGTGGCCTACCAACCGTGTTGCGTCCTCGCCGGCGGCAAGTTTGTGACGGTGCCGACGGACATGGAGCACGAGTTCCGCGTCTCGGCCGCGGACCTCGAAGCGAAGATCACGGACCGCACGAAGGCGATTCTCATCGGCTACCCATCGAACCCAACTGGCGCCCAGATGACACGCGAGGACCTGAGCGAGATCGCTGAGCTGGCCGCGCGGCGCGACCTCATCGTCATCTCGGACGAGATCTATGATCGCCTCTCGTACGGAATCGACCATACTTGCTTCCCGTCATTGCCGGGGATGAAGGAGCGCACCGTCCTTCTCGGCGGGTTCTCGAAAGCGTACGCGATGACAGGCTGGCGGGTGGGGTGGGTCTGCGCGCCGCCGGACATCCTCGAGGCGATGATGAAGATCCACCAGTACATCATCATGTCCGCGCCCACGCCCTCACAGTACGCCGCCCTCGAAGCGCTTCACAACGGCGAGGAGTACACGCGACAGTTCGTGGCCGAGTTCGATGCGCGCCGTCGCCTCATGGTGGCCGGCCTGCGAGACATCGGCCTCACGACGTTCGAGCCGAAAGGCGCGTTCTACTGCTTCCCATCCGTGCGCTCGACCGGCCTCAGCGATATGGAGTTCGCTGAGCGGCTGTTGGACGAAGAAAAGGTGGCGGTTATCCCCGGCTCCGCCTTCGGCGACTGCGGCCGCGGCCACGTTCGCATGTGCTACGCCACGCCGCGACCGCTCCTTGAAGAGGCGCTGGAGCGCATCGGCCACTTCGTCCAGCGTCTGTAGGCGCGAGCGTTCCCTGCGACCCAGACTTCACGGTCATCAAACTACCCCCTCGACTGAGCCAGTCGTAAAGTAGCCACGTGAACTGGAAGCTGCCAGAGCGGCGGCAACTCTACGCGATCACCGGCGTCGCCGTCCCATCCCTCGTTGTCGGGTCGTTGCTGCTTCTCTGGGTCGCCGGCGCGTTCGGCGGAAGGGGCGACGAAGAGACTCAGGTCGAGTGCTCGCCGTGTCCGAGCGCTACTACGACGCGGACGCCACGATCGTTCCGGGCGCAAACTGTCCCACCCACACCATCGCCGTGCTGCACCCCAACGCTCGCGCCGACAGCACCACCACCTCCGCCGCCGACGTCGGCATCTTACGGGCTCGCGCCCTTCCTGAGTTCGGACGCATTCAGCCGCATCGTGGACTTCGCCGTCATCCCCGGTACCGGTAACAGCGAGGCGATCGCCGTCTCCCAGACTGATGAGCGCATACTACGCGTATCGCTGACAAGCGCGTTTGTTCCGACGGTCTATGGCGACCTATCGGGCTACGTCGGCAGTGGCGGCGAGGAGGGACTACTCTCCGCGGCCTTCTCCCCGAACTTCCAGAGCGACGGCCGGATCTACGTCTACTACACCAAGGGTGCACCGGCGCCCACCGTTCTCTCCCGCTTTCAGGTGTCGGGCGGCGTGATCGACGCTGCGAATGAGACGCGCATCCTGGAAGTCGAAGACTTCGCCGCCAATCACAACGGTGGCCGTGTCCTCTTTGGGCCTGAAGGATACCTGTATCTGTCGCTCGGCGATGGTGGGGGCGGTGGAGATCCTGCAGAGGCCGGTCAGGACATCAATCGCCTGCTCGGCAAGATCCTCCGCCTCAACGTCAGCGGACAGAACACCTACGCGATACCGGCTGACAATCCGTTCGTCGGGGCCGCCGGCGCTGACGAAATCTTCGCTTACGGCTTCCGCAACCCCTGGCGCTTTAGCTTCGACCGCGTGACGGGCACCCTGTGGCTGGGCGACGTCGGTCAGGGTTCGTTCGAGGAGGTGGACCTCGTCGTCAGAGGCGGCAACTACGGCTGGGACTGCTACGAGGGCTTCGCTGAATTCGAGTCCAACGGCTGTCCCGGAGAGGGGTTCCAGTTCCCGCGCGCGGTCTATGGCACCCACGACGGCGGCTCGTGCGCCATCACCGGCGGCTACGTGTATCGGGGCGCGGCGCTACCGGAGCTCACCGGCCGCTACGTTTTCGCGGACTACTGTTCCGGCAGGATATGGGCGCTCGACAGCGGCAACCCGAGCGCGCAACCGGTCGTGATCATCGAAAGCGACCAGCAGATCTCGTCGTTCTACGAACTGCCAGACGGCGAGCTGTTGGTGTTGACATTCAGCAACACGATCTTTCGGCTGGTGCGAGGCTAACGGATGCCCGCAAGTGAAAGGCTGTGACGTGCGTCACACTTCGCGCTCGTAACATGCGCTAAACTAAGCGCGAAGTGGGGTCCCGCTACGAGCTTCCTGCCGATGCCAGAATTCGCGTGCTAACCGCGTCCGGCACGGTCATCGTCACCGCCGAAGACCGTACAGACGTCGAAGTCGAGCCCGCGAACCGCACCGTCGAACTAAAAGAGAGCGGTAGCGGTCACCGCTACGGCATCCTCGACCATCTGCATCGGCGCGGACGGCGTAACCCCGAAGGGAGGCGAGGCCAACGTCGCGTCTCGGATGATGAGCCGCCGCGGCAGAGCAGGCCCGTACTCGAGGTCAAGTCAAAGTCCGGAAGCGTCGAGGTGCGCTGTCCCCGGGGAACGGACGTCTCCGTCGGCGCGATCTCGGGGCGCGTAAATCTCGTTGGGACCTTCGGCTCGGTGAAGGTATCCACGGTTTCGGGTAGCATCGAAGTGGACACGGCCGAGGGTGATGTGGATGCCCGCTGCGTGAGCGGGAGCATCACCGTCAAGAGCTGCGGCGGGCGATGCGATGTGACCTCGAAGAGCGGACGTGTACGGGTCGAGCGTGTGGACGGGGCTGCCCATGCCTCGACAATCAGCGGCGGGGTCGAGTTGGGTACGTCAGGCCGGGGCGAAGTCGAGCTGAAGATGGTGTCGGGCGAGGCGAAAGTAAAAGTGCTCGAGACGAAACATCCTCGCGTCCGCTTCCAGTCCCTCAGCGGAAAGATGCTCTGCGAATGCGAACAGGGATCGGACTTCGATCTCAAGGTCAGGAGCATCTCCGGTTCTCTCGAAGTAACGGGGGAATGAGCACGACGCGCACGGCCGCACCGGCGAACGCGGTGCAAGGTGCCATCGTGTTCACCGACATCGCGGGCTTCACCGAGTTCACAGCCGTCCGCGGCGACGAGGCCGCGCTCGAGCTGCTGGCGATCCAGGAACGTCTGATCCGCCTGGAGATGGGCGAGCACGGCCACATCGTCAAAGAGCTGGGCGACGGGCTGATGCTCTGGTTCGAAGACGCCTGCCAGGCCGTCAGCTGCTCTCTCGCCTTCCAGGAGGAGTTCGAGCGCCGGTCGTCCGCCGAAGACATGCCCCTCTGGGTTCGCATCGGCATCCACTACGGTCGCTCGCTCAAGCGTGGCAACGATGTCATCGGCCACGACGTCAACGTGGCCGCCCGCATCGTCGACCTAGCCGCGCCCGGAGAGGTGCTGGTCTCGGAAGCAACGGCCGCGCGCGTGACCGAGGACGGCACCGACATCGGCTTCGAAGAGATTGGCCCGGCGATGATGAAGGGCATACCAGAGCCAGTACAGATATACCGCGCCGTCCGGGCGTAATCGCTAGGCGCGCCGGCACCGATCCAGTCCAATCTGAGCCTCCGCTGCGCGACGTGACCCTAGACCTGTTACGCGCTAGCACGTCGACTGAAGTTCGACGGCATACCGAAGAATCTCGGCGGCCGCTCATCACGACAGGTTGCCCCGCAGCCGCAAAGACGCTAAGAACACCACAGCAGAGATTCTTCCTTCATAATTCTTTGTGCCTTCGTGTCTTTATGGTGATCCCATCGTCTCTATTAGCGCCAAGGTCGCTCCCGTGCCAGGTGCAGAAAATCCCGAGTCGCGCCGAGTGCGCCCGCGATGACGCCCTCGCTGTAGAGCGTCATCGGCCCGCCGTCGCGGCCCAGGACGAGGCCTCCGCCCTCTCGTACAAGCAGAATACCCGCCGCGGAATCCCAGGGGTAGAGGAAGGGGTGCACGTAGACATCGAAGCGCCCGCAGGCGGCGAAGGCGAGGCCGAGCGCGGCGCTTCCCATCACGCGCACAGCCTGCATGCCGGGCCAAAAATCGCCGACAAGCGAGATCAGCTTCGCCGCCCGCGCGTCGTCGTAGCCGAGGTCCATGCCGAGCACCGAACCCGCGAGCGCCGGTGTACCGGAGACGGAAGCGGGTTCGCCGTTCACGGTGAGCCCGCCGCCTCTGACCGCGAAGAACTCCTCACCCGTCACCGGTGCATACGTGAGGCCGAGTACGGGCTCGCCATCAGAGCAGAGCGCGATCGTGAAGCAGAAGTGGGGAATGCCCTGCAAGTAGTTATGGGTGCCGTCGATCGGATCAACGACCCAGAGCCAGCCCTCGTCCCGCCGCTTGACCACACCGGACGCCTCCTCTGAAAGCACCGAATGCCCTGGGTACTCTACCCGCAGCCGATCGAGGACGGCGTTCTCGACGGCGAGATCGGTCTCGGTCACAAAGTTGCCGCGGCCCTTCGAGCGCGTCTCTGCGCGGCCGCCGCCTACCCGGCCGGGGAAGCGATCCATGATTATGCGACTGGCCTCGTCAGAGCAGAGCCGCGCGACCTGCACCGCGCTCCGGCCGCTCCTGGATGCCGGGAGGTCGATCACCCGCCGCTACATGCGCTCCGGCGCGCTCATCCCCATCAGCGAGAGCGCGCGGGCCAGCACGAGCTTGGCGGCGGAGACCAGCTTGAGGCGTGCCATCGAAAGCGCGTCGTCATCGGAGAGCACCCGGCACTTCTCGTAGAAGTCGTGGAACGCGGTCGCCAGCTCCATCGCGTAATAGGGGAGCTGGTGCGGCTCCAAACTGAGCGCTATCGCCTCCACCAGCTCCGGCAGGCGCAGCATCTTGCGGATCAGCGCCAGCTCGGACTCGTGCGTCAGCAGTGATACATCGCCGGCGGACCAGTCTTCGATGCGGTCTAACGCCTGCGCGAGGATCCCCGCGATACGCGCATGGGCGTACTGCACGTAGTAGACAGGGTTCTCGGCGCTCTGTCGCTTGGCCAGCTCGATGTCGAAGTCCATGTGCGAGTCAGCGGCGCGGGAGACGAAGTTGAATCGCGCGGCATCTGCGCCCACTTCCTCGACGACCTCTTGCAGCGTGATGATCTCCCCCGCTCGCTTCGAGAGCTTCACCACCTCGGCGCCGCGTTTCAGCGTCACGAGCTGGTAGATGATGATCGTGAGCCGGTCCGGATCGATTTCAAGGGCGCCGACAGCGGCCTTCATCCGCGGGACGTGCCCTTGGTGATCGGCCCCCCAGACGTTGACGACGCGGTCGAACCCGCGCTCGAGGAACTTGTCGTAGTGATAGGCGATGTCCGACGCGAAGTACGTGGGCGCGCCCGTGGAGCGCACGAGCACGTTGTCCTTCTCCTCGCCGAGCGCCGACGAGACGAACCAGACGGCGCCCTCGCGCTGGGCGATGAAACCGCGTTCGCGCAGGAGCGCTATCGCCCTCTCATAGGTCCCGTTCGTATACACGGAGCGCTCCGAGAACCAGTTGTCGTACTTCACACCGATGGCGGCCAGATCTCGCTGGATCGACTCGATCATCTTCTCGATCCCGAGGTCGTGCAGCTCCGGCGGATAGGGCTCGTCCGGAGGGCGCAGCAACGAATCGCCGCGCGCCTCCTTTACCTGCTGCGCGAGCCCGATCATGTACTCGCCCGGATAACCCCCCTCCGGGATCTTGGCCTCGCGGCCGAAGAGCTGCTGGTAGCGGGCGTAGAGCGTAGCGGCGAAGGTCTGGGTCTGCGTACCGGCGTCGTTCACCAGGTACTCGCGCTGGACCGCGAACCCAGCGGCTTCCAGCACGCACGCCAGCGTATCGCCCAGCGCGAGGCCGCGGCCGTTGCCGACGTGAAGGGGCCCGACGGGATTGGCGGAGACGAACTCCACCTGAATGCGCTTGCCCTGGCCCAGCGGCACGTCGCCAAACGCCTCCGCCTCTCTCAGGATCCCGTCCACCTGCGCGGCCAACCACCCGGGCGCAAGACGGAAGTTTATGAACCCGGGAGGAGCCGTCTCCACCGCGGCGATGGCACCCGCCGACGGAATGCGGGCGGCGATCACCCCCGCCAGCTCAATCGGGTTCATGCGGGCGGTGCGCGCGAGGCGTAGCGGCAGGCTC
>Ga0209521_10002224_pt1 | contig 15868 bp, 20 predicted proteins | sample Rifsed19ft4_FD_184016 | JGI IMG/M metagenome (GOLD analysis project Ga0209521, IMG submission 184016) | Soil microbial communities from Rifle, Colorado, USA - sediment 19ft 4 (version 2) | ecosystem: Environmental > Terrestrial > Deep subsurface > Rock core/Sediment | place: Rifle, Colorado...
TCCAAGCGGGTATGGGAGAGTGGTGGCTGTGCTTCCGCCTAAGAAATGGAATAGGAGAAGACCGTGAGAGTTTGCCGCTGCCTCGGCGTTTGCGAGTGAAATGGCGAAGGCGGTGTTTCCGCCTATACTTTTGAAGTTGGTTGTGCCGTCAATCTCGTGGAGAGTGTTGTCGATTTCTTCTTGGAAATCAGCGTTCAAGCCTGCTAGTTCAGGCGCTATTAAGTCGTCGATTTTCTTTAGGGCTTGGTCAACTCCGCCTTGAGGGTAGTAGACAACCTCAGCTTTTCCGCGGCTTTTTCCAGCGGGTGCGGATGCGCGTCCGAAGCCTTGTGTTGTTATGACATCTACTTCTATGGTTTCTTCTCCGCGGCTGTTGAAGATTTTTCTTGCAATGATGTCTTCAATGATTGATGACACAGTTGTTGTCCTCGAGTGGCTATATGTTTTTGTTTGGGTCTTATTTTAGGTTTCGGAAACTCTAGCGCTCTTCTGTGACTATAGCCCCTTATATATAGATTGAACTTCTGTGTAGAACCAACGATTGACGTTGCGGGTGTTTGGTGTCGAGAGTTTTCGCTTGCGTATGGCAACCTAGAAGCTCTGGACAGAAGCCACACAGCATCTTTCCTCATCTTTTTCAACAAGAACCGCGAACTTCAATCATACCAGCCCGCTTAGAATTTTAGAAAAGGGTAGCCCGAGAGTCAAGGTGAGTGGTTTTGTTCTTTTAATATTCTGAGGAATTGCCTTACTGACAATATTCGTGTTGCCTTATAATGTCCTATTCTTAGAAGATGTTCGTCTCCAGTAACCAGAAAGCCAGCCTTACCATCGAACGCACACGCCAAGAACTTGTTATCAGCCATATCTTCATAAACAACATTGACCTTCGTTTTCACTTCCACTAGCCTACCAATCCGCAATACAGCTTCAATCAGTTCTTGCCGAGTAATGCCAGCGTCTTCGTAGACTCGCCTAAGTCTATGATAAGCAAGTGTTCGGTTTATCTCCTCAACGATGCCCTCTGACAGAATGATGCAAATCCTGCTATCTTCCGCATAGTTGATGATTTCGGCAGGTGACCCACCCCAAATCATCGCTGAGATCCAAACGTTCGTATCAAGAACTGCCTTTAGTCTTCGCTTTTTGGATGAGGGCGTCTACATCCTCCTCCGTTAGACCCATCCGCCGCACTCTATCCCAAATCGGCTTAACTGTCTCTTCAAAAGTCCTATCGACAATTCTTTTCAGAACCACAGTGTCGTCGAACGCTATGGCTAAGAGCTTCTCACCTTTTTTCAGACCCGCTGCCTTCCTAACGTTCACTGGGATGACGACTTGCCCCTTGGAAGAAACCTTAGTTGTAGATGCCTCAACCATGATTTCACCACTAACAGTAAGACCAATCTTACTTATATCTATAGCGCGCAAAAACCAGCAACAACCTCAACGAACAATTCATGACGCGCCAAAGAATTATGAGTCACCTTTTTATGCGACTGAATCGCACACGCACATTTAAAAATCCTGTATATGCACTTAAATATGTGTGCTCACATAATTATGGTTCATGGCAAACATAACAATCTCAATCCCAGAAGAACTATACCGTAAGATGAAGAGGTACTCGGAAGTCAAATGGAGTGAAGTCGTTAGAAAAGCCTTAGCGGACTATGTAGGGCGTCTGGAAATAGTCGAGGGCGGAGTGGCGCCTTCGGAAAAACTGGCCGCCATGCTAAAAGACTCCAACTTGGACGTTGCCTGCGTAGACTTGAAGAAAGCAGTCGAATACTATGAAAAAGGCAGGAAGCTAGAATGGAAGAGGTTATCTACGACACAAACCAGCTGATAAGCTTCCTCAAGAGTGGCAAGCATAGTGTAAAGGGCTTCACGACGATACTAAACATAATAGAGTTTCCCAAGGCTTTAGACCTCAAAGGATTGGCTGTAATCTACCCAACTCTCGACGATTATGACGAAAGCCTGAAGATTTCTGCAGCGCTGCTCAGGAAGGGTTGCCCTCTCCCAGCAGTTGACATACTAATCGCGTCCATGTGTATCAGAAGAAACTTGAGACTGTGCACCATAGATAAACACTTCACAAATATAAAGTCAGTAAGAGATGCTTTCAAACTAGAACTGACCAAGTAGCCCGAGCTTGTCGCACAAGAAAGAATTCAACTGGCTCTTGCTACTCCATCGATTGTGGAGATATGCCACTACAAACTTGTCACTTGACTGCGTAGTTGGCGCATAAGTCTTCTACTGTTCGGTTCAGCGTTAGCTCAGCCATGTTCTTGCTGTAATCCATGATTCGTCTTGAACTGTCCAGAATTAGTCTCAGAATTGCGGCGATGTTCGGGTCCAGTTTCTTGCTGGACATCAGCCTGATCAGCTCGTTTTCCAATGGGACAAAGGATTCGCGTTTAGAGATTATCTTCTCAGCATCCTTGTATTCTCTCTTGAACATTGCCCGGGTGGCTTCCTCGAAAAGTTGATGCGCCAGGGAATTGAAATTGAGGAGTTGCGAGTATATCTCTTCATCCATGGGTTCTTTTATGAAGAGCGTTTGATCTTTAACCAGCTTTTGGAACGTTGCCAAGCTGTTTACGATGTTAAGTGCGTTTTCACCAATGTTCTTTATGTCGTTCACAGCGATCCTGTACAATAGAAACTCTTTGGGAGTGTTGAATCCTAACTCCCTGAACAGGTTCCGTTCTATGCCCCACTTCAACTGACGAACAACATAAAGCGCTAAACGATCAACGTCGTTGCTGGCGTTAATCACGCTCTGAAACATTTCTGGGCTTTTGCTCTTCAGGGATGAAATGGCATCTCTGTTCGCTGAAAGCGCTATAATAGCCATTCTCCTCACGGCTTTTTCAATGGGAAATTCCGTATGCCTTATGAGAATTTGAAACGTAACCTCATCAGGCGTTTCTTCAATTATCTCTGAGCCTAGAAAAGTGTCTCTGGCGAGATTTTTTATTTCTGTTTTCTGCTTTGCAGCGTCTTCAGCGTTCTTGAAATGGATGCGTATTACATCGGCGCCTATAGCGTATAGGGCTTTTGTCATACGATAAGTGGCTTGAGGTTCTCCTTTCGGATCAGCGATTATATGATACTCTTTCAGCCTATTTTTCTCGTCTTCTTCGCCTCTTTCTTTGAGTTTTCTCGGAACCAGCGTTAGGGATAAATCGCTTTGGACGTTGAAGGCGATTTCGCTTCCCCTTTTTAATCCTATGTCTTGCACCCACCCTTTGGGTAGAGAAATGATGTATGAGCCTCTTCCTGTGCATTGCACTCTTCTATATCCTAAGTCTTTTTCCGTCATGCCCATTCCCCGTACATATATTTCATTTAGATTATATAAGTCATTAACTTACATATAAATGATTTTCAATACGGTTATATAGAATATGTGCCACTTAACTGGCTAGCTTCCATGTAAAAAGTGAGGCTAATGAAGAAAAACACTTGTAAGGACTGCACCGACTTCGCTGGGCAAATATTCATAGAAAGCATTGGCTCATGCACGAAAGATATTGAATTTCAGGTTTTTCGTGATCATCTGCTCACGCTTCGAAGAAAATGAGGCATCAAAAGAATGAGAAGAATCATAGCCAAGGAAGAAGTCTGCATGGGCTGCGGACTATGCGAAGTCTACTGCACCGTCCAGCACTCCAAATCCAAAGACATCATTAAAGCTTACAACAGAGAACATCCTCGACCAATAAGCCGAGTGAGATTAGAAACGAACAGGCCAGTTTCTTTTGCCATCCAATGCAGACACTGCGATGATGCCCCTTGCGTGACTGCCTGCCTCTCCGGCGCCATGCGCAAGGACGAGGAGACTGGGTTAGTGACGCATGATGAGGAGAAGTGTATGGGCTGCTGGACTTGCATAATGGTGTGTCCATACGGCGCCATCAAAATGGACGTTTCAGGCAAAGTAGTCGCAAAGTGCGACCACTGCCCAGAGCTGGATGTCCCTGCCTGCGTCGCTAACTGCCCCAATGGGGCTCTCGTGCTTCAAGAGGTGAAGCCCTAGTGTCAAAGTACGTGATTGTCGGCGCCTCAGCCGCAGGAATCGGCGCGGTTGAAGCCATCCGCGAAGTAGACCCTGTGGGAACAATAACTGTGATTTCAGAAGAGCTTTGTCCGCAGTATTCTCGCCCAATGATTTCCGATTTCATCAGCGGAAAAGCCAGTTTAGAGAAGATGAAGTGTCGTGATGACCACTTCTGGAAAAAGAACGAGGCTCAGGCATTAACAGGAAGAACTGCAGTGCGCCTCAATCTGACTGAAAGGTACGTGGAGCTTGACGGAGGCGACAAAGTAGACTTCGAGAAACTTTTACTCGCCACGGGCGGAAAACCGTTCATCCCAAAAATAGAAGGCGCCGACAAGGAAGGCGTGTTCACCTTCACCACGTTTTCCGATGCCGAACGCTTGGCCACAAGAATTGAAAGCGCCAAAAGAGCCGTGGTCATCGGTGCTGGCCTAATCGGAGTCAGCGTTGCTGAGGCACTGGCGAAACGCGGATTAGAAGTGACTATGGTGGAATTCAAAGACAAAATCCTCAGCCTCATACTGGACCCAGCAGCCTCAGAAATTGTTGAAAACGCGATCAGAAAAGCAGGCGTCACAATAGTCACTGGTCAAACGGTGCAGCGAATACTAGGGAAACCCGAAGACGACAGCGTTGTCGACGGCGCAGTCTTAACTAATGGTGACCAAGTGCCATGCGACTTGGTGATCATCGCGATCGGCGTTGTTCCACGTATGGAGCTAGTTGCAGGAACCGACGTGAAGACGAACAGAGGCATAATCGTAGACAAGTTCATGCGAACAAGCGTTCCAGACGTGTACGCTAGCGGGGACGTCGCTGAAGCGTATGACTTCATTTTTAATGAAAACCGACTCTTGGCTCTCTGGCCCTTGGCCCATTTGGAAGGAAGAGTCGCTGGCTATAACATGGCTGGGAAAAAGACGGATTATCCAGGCGGCACCTCAATGAGCGCGCTGAAATACTTTGGCATACCCATCATCTCTGTGGGAATAGCCAACCCGAAAGAAGACGGTTACGAAGTCTTAGTCAAGCATGAACCTGAAAAAAATTTTTACAAAAAATTGGTGCTCAAAGACAACGTGATCGTGGGCATGATCTTTGTGAACGACATCGAAAGAGCAGGGATAATATTTCATCTTATGAAAAACTGCGTTAACGTAAAAAAGTTCAAGCAAGAGCTCATCTCGGAAAACTTTGGCCTTGCCACGCTGCCATCGCGTTTGAGGAAGAAAATGTGCTTGGAGGGCTAAGATGAAGGATTTGAGTAGAGTCAACAATCCTTTCAACGACGACAAGGATTTCGCAGGCTGCTCCATATTTGGCATGATGAATCTTGAAGGAAAGCGGTTCTCGTCACGAGACCCCGTTAAGGCCATAGCGAACATGCATGAGCGGGGCAACGGTTTAGGCGGAGGCTTCGCTGTTTACGGTCTTTATCCAGAGCACGCGGATGACTACGCTTTTCACATCATGTACCTGAGCAAGGAAGCGAAGGAGAAAACGGGCAAACTGCTGAATGAAAGCTTCGACGTAATCCACGAAGAGGAAATACCGACGAGAGAAGCTAATGTTCAGAATCCCCCATTAGTGTGGCGGTACTTCATCCAGCCTGGAAAACGGAAACCTGAGAATCAGACAGCAGACGATTACGTGACGGAGAAAGTTATGCGGATCAACACGGAAACGGGAAAGGCTTTCGTTTTCTCAAGCGGCAAAAACATGGGCGTATTCAAGGGCGTAGGCTTTCCAGAGGACATAGCGGAATTCTTCTGCTTAGACGAGTATGAAGGGTACATATGGGTTTGCCACGGAAGATTCCCGACAAACACGCCGGGCTGGTGGGGTGGCGCTCATCCGTTCAACATCTTGGACTGGACTGTGGTGCACAACGGGGAACTCTCTTCCTATGGAATAAATCGCCGCTACTTGGAGATGTACGGTTACAAGTGCACCATGCAAACAGACACCGAGGTGCTGACTTATGCTTTTGATCTTCTCATGCGGAGACAACGCCTGCCCATCGAGATAGTTTCCCAAATTTTGGCTCCGCCTTTCTGGATCGAGATTGAGGCGTCAGAATCAAAAGGGCGCGTTCTTAGGGCTCTGCGCCAGACGTACGGGAGTTTATTGATGAATGGGCCTTTCAGCGTCATCGTGGCGCACCAAGGCGAGATGATAGGGTTAACCGACAGAATCAAACTGCGACCCTTATCCGCAGGCATCAGAGGCGACTTTCTCTATCTGTCTTCGGAGGAAGCTGCTATGCGCCTTGTGTCTCCAGTGCTGGATAAGTATTGGAACCCTAGAGGTGGAGAGCCTGTGATAGGCAGGATTGGTAGCCGAAAGGTCGTAGAAGTCTTGGCAAGCACGGAGGCGAAGCGATGAAGAGTTACTTGCCAACGGAATACTTAGTGGAAAGAGATCAAGAGCGGTGCATCCGCTGCAAAGTCTGCGTGAACCAGTGCACTTACGAAACGCATTATTATGATCCTGAAGACGACATTGTTCGCAGCAAGCACGAGAACTGCACTAACTGTCAACGCTGTGTTACCTTTTGTCCTACCCATGCTATAACTATAAGTAAGAACCCGACTGCTTATCGAGAGAATTCCAATTGGACCTTGGAAGTGATCAAGGACATCAAGAAGCAGGCTGAAACAGGCGGAGTGCTTCTGACAGGCATGGGCTGTGACAAGCCATACCTCACCTATTGGGACCGACTTCTCTTGAACGCCAGCCAAGTGACGAATCCCTCAATAGACCCTCTGAGGGAACCTATGGAAATCAGAACTTACTTGGGCGCAAAACCCGACATGCTTGAAATGGAACTGGAAAACGGCGAGGTTGTATTAAAGACGGAACTTGCCCCTCAATTATGCCTTGAAACTCCGATAATGTTCTCAGCTTTATCCTACGGCGCTGTAAGCCTAAACGTTCACGAATCCTTAGCTCGCGCAGCCACTCAGTTCGGCACATTCTTCAACACAGGTGAAGGCGGATTAGATCCAAGACTGTACAAGTACGGCGCTCATACCATCGTTCAAGTTGCTTCAGGCCGTTTCGGCGTGCACCCAAAATACCTCGACGCTGGCGCCGCTATCGAAATAAAGATAGGTCAAGGAGCGAAGCCTGGGATAGGTGGGCATCTTCCAGGCGAGAAAGTCAGCGCGGACATTGCCCGAACGCGTATGATTCCTATTGGAACTGATGCGCTTTCTCCTGCGCCTCAGCATGACATTTACTCCATCGAGGATCTTAGGCAGCTTATCTATGCGCTGAAAGAGGCTACTGATTACGCTAAGCCTGTTTCGGTGAAAATCGCTGCGGTTCATAACTCAGCCGCCATTGCCAGCGGGATGGTGCGTGCTGGCGCAGACGTCATAGCCCTAGACGGCGTTCGAGGCGCAACTGGCGCTGCGCCAAAGGTCATCAGAGACAACGTGGGCATACCCATCGAACTGGCTATTGCGAGCGTAGATCAGCGTTTGCGTGAGGAAGGCATTCGTAATAAGGCTTCTATTGTTGCGGCTGGGGGTATCAGAAGCAGTGGTGATGTTGTTAAAGCTATAGCGTTGGGTGCTGATGCCGTGTACATTGCCACTGCTGCGCTTGTAGCCATGGGTTGCACTGTCTGCCAGAAATGTTATACTGGGAAGTGTCCGTGGGGTATCGCGACGACGGATCCGTGGATTGCCAAGAGGATTAATCCAGACATAGCTTCAGAGCGGCTGGTGAATCTCCTTCGCGGGTGGAGCTTGGAGATTAAGGATATGATGGGCGGGATGGGCATAAACGCTATTGAAAGCTTGCGTGGAAACCGTTTGCACCTCCGTGGCGTGGGCTTAACGGATACCGAGTTGAGGATTCTGGGCGTGAAGATGGCGGGAGACTAAGGCTTATGCTTGAAGAAGAAAAAGTGATTGCCGAAATTAGTGCGAAGTTTCTTTCTCGTGTGACGGTTGAAAACGATGTGTGGAAGATCAACGCTGAAGGAATGCATTACCGTGAACTCAACCAGCTTCTGAGAGGCTTTGATAACAATGGCGCCGAAAAAATCGAGGTTCACAACGTCTATGGACAACGATACATCGGAACTGATCTGGAGAAAAACATGAGCATCGACATTTACGGCACTCCTGGGAACGATCTGGGTGCTTTCATGAACGGGCCACGGTTAGTGGTTCATGGAAACGCGCAGGATGGATGCGGCAACACCATGAACGAAGGACAAATAATCATCCATGGCCACGCTGGAGACATAACAGGCTATGCGATGCGGGGCGGAAAGATTTTCATCCGCGACGATGTGGGTTACCGAACGGGCATTCACATGAAGGAGTATCGGAGCAAGAAGCCCTGCTTGGTGGTGGGTGGAACAGCGCAGGATTTTCTAGGCGAGTACATGGCTGGTGGGGTTCTGGTGGTGCTAGGCTTGACTTTGAAAGCTGAAGAGCGCCATAGAGCGAAGTTTGTGGGCACGGGGATGCACGGCGGCATCATCTATGTGCGTGGAGAAATAACTCATGTTGGAAAGGAAGTCAAGGTTATGGCTGTCAACAAAAGCGATTTAAAGCTAATACAGAGCTTAGTTAAAGAGTTCTGTGGCTACTTCAGTTTTGACTTTAACGCGGTTATGAGTGGAAAGTTCTCAAAGATTGTTCCGTTCTCGCACAGACCATACGGAAGCGTATACGCCTACTAATCTCTCTTCTCTTGTTTTTTCTAAAAATGTCTGAGAACTGATGTGTTCACGGAGATTTATACCCCCTCTATAAATAGGTTCAACCTGTGCTGGCTCTGTCTCTAAATTGTCTCTGAACTGTTGTTTTTGTCTCTAAAACTCAGGATTTATGACAAAATACCGTGTTAAGCTCGCGTAAATGAACACGTTCAAATCAACTCAAGCGAATTTGGAGACGGAGCCACCTGTGCTTGATTCTGTTAAAAGCTAAGCGGCACTAGTGCTCTCTGCAGACTATACCCCCCTTATATAAAGGACTGAAACGCAGGTTTAACTTTAACATGAAAACGGTGACCACAATCTGGCAGAGTTTTCGAAATAGGAATATAGGGAAAAAGAGGGGATTTGGGGTGATATCTCCACTTTGGTTGGGGTTCAAACCACACAGGCACCGCAACAACTAATGAATGGCTTGTCTGCGTGGTCACTTTGCGTTTGGAGAGTTTTTATATGGTGGAAGACGCAAACGTATTAGTAGGTCAAGATTGTTCCCAGTCCAGAAGAGATGAGTCTTATGGAATCTGAACTATTGCAGAAGCTTGAAAACAAATTAATAACAAAAGGCGAGCTTCTTCAAAAGGCTAAACAGAACGCCGATGTTCTCCATGAGGTTCTTGTCGGAGTCTCCTCATCAAAAGCGGCAATCAGGTACGGTTGTGCCAAGGTATTGATGGATTTGAGTGAAGAGCATCCAGAAGCGCTCTATCCGCATATGGATTTTTTTATAGATCTTCTGAACAGCAAGTACAGAATCCTCACTTGGAACGCTATAGCGATAATTGCCAATCTAGCTAAGGTTGACAAGGATAAGAAGTTTGATTCAATACTCGACAAGTACTACAGCTTCTTGAACGACAAATACATGGTTACCGTGGCCAACGTTGTTGGTCATTCGAGCAAAATCGCGTTGGCAAAACCGTACCTCATCCCAAGAATAACGAGTGAGCTTTTGAAAGTCGAAAACCTCTCAACAAATCCCCACTTAACAGAGGAATGCAAGAGAGTAATTGCTGAGCAGACTATCAAGTCTTTCAGCTTGTTCTTCGATAAAGTTGACGATAAAGAAAGGGTAATTTCTTTTGTTGCGAGACACGCCGATAGTTCAAGAAAAACCTTGAAAAAAGAGGCAGAAGAGTTTCTTGCCAAATTCGGCTAGCAGATTGTCACTGAAAACTCCATTCTTTCAATTAGGAAAAGAAGAGTCGACGTCTAGTTCAAATCTTACCACGATAGTATGCAACGAATCTCGTACTTTAACATGTTTTGTCGGTAACGACGTGCAATATCTAGAAAAAAGAACAACGGGAAATAACTCAAGTTAAGAAACTTAGTAGAAGTTGCGGCCTTCTTTCCTTTTTTCCGCCTCTTCATAGAAGCGCAGAACTTCATCGATGATTTCCACGTTTGAAAGAAGCATGCGCCTGCAGCAGTATCGCTTAATGCCTAAGCTGTCCAAGACGTCACTGGCGTTTTCGCCCGTCTTGATTCTTCTGGCGAATTCTTCCCATCGGTCTCCAATCAGTTTGCCGCAGGTGAAACATCTCACAGGAATTATCATCCACGCGTTCTCCTTACCTGTAACTTTTCTGCTCCTTAGCGCGTGCGCCTGGACCGCCGAACTTTTTGGTTTCTTTAGTTCGAGAGTCTCCAACAAGCATGGTTCTATCATACTCGGTGAAGACCGTGCGCAGGTGAGCGCTTTTTGTCCATTTCCACAACGCGTTTGCCACGGTCATGCGGGCGGCTTCCGCCTGTCCCATGTAGCCTCCTCCTGAAGTTTTGATGTCTATGTCCAGTTGCTTCCAAACGTCTTCGCCAGCCTGCAAGAGCGGCTCCATGATTTTTTCGCGGGCGATTTCTGGCTCATAAATTTCCACGGGAGTTCTGTTTATGCGTATCCTTCCAGCGCCGGGTTTGACGATGGCGCGGGCGGCGGCTGTTTTTCTCTTTCCGCTAACAACCAAAACTTTTTTGCCTGGCATAATCATTCACCTTGGTTCCATCCTACTTCTTTCGCCAATTCGGCAAGGGTGAAGTGTGGCCCTTTCAGTTTTGTAACTTGGGCTTCTGCGAGCGTGTCCATTTTTCGGTCTCTAAGCTCATCGGGTACGCCCATAAATACTTTCAGCCTCTTGTAGGCGTTCTTTCCTTTTGGCTGCTTGAACGGCAGCATTCCCCGCACGGTTTTCCGCATTATTCTGTCTGGTCTTCTGTAGTGGAACGGTCCTCTCATGGGGGCGCCAACTTCGAGGAACTCTTTGGCTTCTGCCACTTTGCTTTTCTTTTTTCCCGAGAGCACGCTTTTCTCCGCGTTAACTATGATTACTTCTTCTCCGTTCAGCAGTCTTTTGGCGACTTTGCTGGCCATTCTGCCCAGAATAAGCCCGTTAGCGTTTATTATAGTGATCGTGTTTTTTGTGGTTTTCATTTTTTCACCCAATTATTTTGACGTTGGCGCCTTTTGGGTTTTTTTTCACAAGCTCTGGAATGGATAAGTATTTTGCCTTTGCGGCTGTAAGTTTTTCTTTTGCTTTGTCGGACGCGTCAAAGGCGGCTACGGTTACTGGATGGCTTAGAGTGCCTGTTCCTAAGACTTTGCCCGGCACAACTATCATATCTCTTTTTTGGGTGTGTCTGTTTATTCGGCTCAAGTTCACGGCTACGCGTTGCCTGCTTGGCTTAGCCAAGTGCTCTGCTACGTCCAGCCATATGTTGGCTTGTTTTTCTCTGGCTTGCTTTTTCAGGAAACGGATAAGTTGTACAAGCTCGGGGTTTGTGGATTTGGTTTCTCTCATTTTTCTTCCACTTTTACCTGCTTTTCGAACTCCTTTAGCTGTTTATCCAGTATCTTGGTGGCTTCTTGGAGTATTCTTTCTGGGGGAAGCGCTCCAGTTGATTCTATGTTCATGATGAAAGCGTTCTTTTCCCACTCTACCTGTATGCCTTTTGGCTCTTGTGGGCAGGCTTCCACGCAGTCCATGCAGAGGTTGCACGCCAAGAGGTCTCGAACGTCTATTTTGCTCTCCTTTATGGTGAGCACTTTTTTGGGGCATATGTCCACGCATTTTGTGCAGTCTTCGCAGCTTTTGCTTGCGATTTCTATTTTGGGGAAGTATTTGTAAGCGCTCACGGAGACTGGCTGCCATTTTGCGTGGTTTTTTCCTTTTCCGAGTCTGGCATAGGCTTCAAGTTTTAGTTTTTGTCCTTTAGCCAGTTTTGTGATGGGCACCTTGTCGGAGACTGGTGTTATGTCTGGGTTTTCGGAGATCAGTTCTCCTGAATAGACTGTTCGTGTTCCTTCTTTTGCTTCTGCGTCCAGCGTGAGTGTTACGCGGCAGAGATTGCAGCCAAACTCGCTTTGGCATTGGCAGTCTTCAGGAAGGTTGTAACTGTCCAAGTCTGTTTTAAGCGGGACTAGTCCCAGCCTGTGGGCTATGATTTCATCCTGCAGAATAGCAGAGTTTTCAATCATGACGACCTCGTCTATGGCCATGCTTGGGACTTCAGCAAGTGCTATTCTCCGCAGAGCGTTCATTAATGTGACGTCTACTTCTCTAATGATTAGGCGAATGTTTGATTCGTCTTTTTCAAGTATTTCTATTTTCACTTGCTATGGCACTCCACAATGGGCTATAATGATGGCTGTGCGGTTCAATACAAGTATTAGTGCATTATTTCAATTTTTCTGTTAATAAGCACGCAAGCGGATAGGCTATACGCGTCTTCCTCTTCTGCCGCCTGGTCTTCTTGTGCCGTCGTGGGGAATCGGCGTGACTTCTTCGATGCGTTCTATGCGGAAGCCGAACCTCGCTAGAGCACGTATGGCGGCTTGGGCGCCTGGTCCTGGCGTTCTGGGGCCTGATCCTCCTGGAGCGCGGACTTTGATGTGTATGACGGTTATTCCCTTGTCTCGGGCTACTTCGGCTGCTGCTGTGGCTGCGCGCATGGCCGCGTAGGGTGAAGATTCCAATCTGTCTGCTTTAACGAACATTCCGCCGGATGTTCGTGCGATTGTTTCTGCGCCTGAGATGTCGGTTATGTGGATCATCGTGTTGTTGTAGGAGCTGAAGATGTGGACGACGCCCCACTTCTCGGTTCTCTTGCTGCTGCTCAGAATCTACCCCCTCCTCTTCCTCCTCTTCTGCCTCTAGGCGGCGGCCTTATTTCAGGTTGTTTGGTTACGACCGTCATCGCTTGGCGTGAGGGGTGCGTTGGGTTTGCAAGCGCGCTTTGCGGGGCGTACGTAATTTGTTTTTCATCTTCTCTTGACACTATGTAGCTTGGAATAGTCACTCTTCGGTTCCCTATGATTATGTGTCCGTGGGTTATCAGCTGGCGGGATTGGTAAACTGTTTTCGTTAAGTTCTTTCGTAAAACGATTGTTTGGAGCCTGCGTTCAAGTAGGTCCTCTATGCTCAAGTCCAAGACGTTGTCTAAGGCTGCTGTTTCTTGGAGGACGCCGAGTTTTTTCAGGCGTGTTAGGAGTTCGTTCTCCATTTTCGTGCGTTCTTCGGCTGTTTTGCCTATGAGCGAGCGGGCTGTGCCTCTGAATTTGGACAGCATTGTTTTGTGGCGCCAAAGTTCATGTTTGTTCCGTAGGCCATACTGGCCTAAGAGTTTAAGCTCCTCTTGCAGAGTGTCTTTGCGCCAACGAAAGCGTGGAGTGTCATACTTTTTTCGTTGTCTTTTCGGGTCGCCCACGTTTACTTGCCTCCTTCAGCGGGGGGTGCGCCTCCGGGCCTCATGAATGTTTTCTTCTTGACGCCTAGGGCTTTTCCTGCTCTTCCGGTGGTTTTTGTTCTTTGTCCCCGCACTTTCAGGCCGTAAGCGTGGCGGTATCCGCGCCAAGATTTTATCTCTTTCGCTTGGTCTATGTCCATCTTTGTCCTTAAAACAAGGTCTGAGCTTGTGATATGCGTGTCTTTTCCTGTTTCCGCATCTTTTCTTCTGTTAAAAAGCCAGTTTGGAAGGCTGTATTTCGTTGGGTCTCCAATTATTTCTTCTATTTTTTCGATTTCTGCTTCTGTGAGGAAGCCTACTCTCACGTCGGGGTTTACTTCTGCTTTTTTTAGTATGGCGTTGGAGAGGCTTAGGCTTATTCCTTTGATTTCTGTTAAAGCGTAAGAAGCCTTTAGGGTACCCTGTACGTCTGCACCCATGATTCGGAGTATGTAACGAAATTCTTGTGACATTTAATTTCTTCCGTTTAATCTTGAAGCTAACTACGAAATGAGCCATAATTTATTTAAACCTTCCTTTCCCAAAACGATTATCAATAGATTTGTGCGAACTCTAGTTACTGCAGTTTTCACTTCGGCAAAGTGATAACTTGCAAGGTTTTCAAGTGCAATTGAAGGCTTTACGCCATGCGCACAGCAAATATACGCATTCGCAGCCAGGATATGTGGAAAAATCAAGAAGATTGCGAACTAAACCTAAATAAAATAATGTGATAAATAACGCAGACAGGAGGAGTGTAAATGGACTATATAACCATAATTGGTTGGGCAGCAGCTGCAATTACAGTGATTTCGCTTTTTCCCCAATTAGTGAAGGTTTGGAAGACGAAATCCACCAAAGACATTTCCTTGGGAATGTTTTCATTGTTTTGTAGTGGTGTATTTTTGTGGTTTATTTATGGAATCTTGATGAAAGATCTACCCATCATAATTGCAAATTTTCTGGGTTTTATCCAAGCTCTTATTATCCTAATATTCAAAGTAAAGTACAAATGATAAGTAGGTTCTGCCGTTTTTTCCGTAAGAGTATGATTTACCGCTTAAGTGTCAATCAATTCCCAAGCATGTTTCAATTTATAATTATTGGGTAGAGAGGTAAAGGCTACTGAAAAGGTAGGAGGCCTATAGAGGGGGCTGCCTAGCGCCTTACACAATGGAGTAGCTCACCGCAGAGTATGATTTGGTGCTACTTGTTCAGTTTTCCCATCTCTTCAGCTAGCAGAGGCAGTAATGTGCCTATGTCCGAGATCACGCCTACCGCTTGGGTTGAGCCTCTGTCCAGAAGCTTCGTCACCGATGCTGGGTTGATGTCGACGCATACGAGTTTGACGGTTGAAGGCAGCATGTTGCCGACCGCTATGGCGTGTAAGGTTGACGCTAACATCAGCACCATAGCCACGTCCTTTAGCTGTTCCTTGTATTTTTGCTGAGCCACCACCACGTCTGTTATGACGTCGGGTAATGGACCGTCATCTCTGATTGAGCCTGCCAAAACAAAAGGAACACCCTTCTTTATGCACTCGTAGATTATGCCGCTTTTCAGCACGCCCTTTTCCACCGCAGCCTTTAGGCTTCCAGCCTTGTAGATTTCGTTAATTGCCACTATGTGATTTCTGCAGCCTCTGACGACGGCAACGCCTTCTTTGAGGGAAACTCCCAAAGACGTTTTCAGCACGTCGCCTTCCACATCGTGGACTGCCAAGGCATTTCCTGATAGGAGTACATCCACAAAACCTTCTCGAATGAGGCTTGCGAGGGCTCCTGCTGCGCCGGTGTGCACCACGGCTGGTCCTACCACAACGGCGACTTTTCCGCCTGCTTTTTTCACGTTGTAAAGGTCTTGCGCTATCTGTCTTATCACTGCTATCGCGGGTTTTTCGCTGGAGGAGCCGCTGCTCATGAATCTAAAAACGCCCGTGCTTTCTCTTGGTCTTTCGGGAGGTTTGACGCGCACTCCTTCCTCGCCTACGACTATCAGGTCGCCTTTTTTCACTTCTCTGATGGGTCTGCAATGGGCTTTCTTGGTGTCGGAGTTGACTACTATGACTTTGTCCATCATTGTGCCTTCAGCTTCGATCCATTCGCCGTCAAAGAAAACTTGGGTCGGATTGTTTGTTGTGGAGTAGAAGTTGTCGGGGAAAACCATGTCGGCTGGCGCAGGCACAGCAACTGCTTCGGCAATCTCTATTGGAACCGCTCCAAGCGAGTATATTTCTTCTAGTATTTCCTCCAAGTGTTCGGGGCTGCGCCCTTTAACAACCATCCTAACAAAGCTCGTGTCAGTTTTGTGTTTTCCAACCCTGAACTCTAATGTTT
>Ga0209521_10002225_pt1 | contig 15867 bp, 10 predicted proteins | sample Rifsed19ft4_FD_184016 | JGI IMG/M metagenome (GOLD analysis project Ga0209521, IMG submission 184016) | Soil microbial communities from Rifle, Colorado, USA - sediment 19ft 4 (version 2) | ecosystem: Environmental > Terrestrial > Deep subsurface > Rock core/Sediment | place: Rifle, Colorado...
CAATCACCAAATCCACAGGCACAAGCGGATTGATCTTCCTCGAGTCACCACCGAGACGTGCAACTGCCGCGCGCATCGCGGCGAGATCCACCACTGCGGGGACTCCCGTGAAATCCTGCATGACGACGCGGGCAGGCAGGAATGGAATGCCGGGGCGGTTGCCTTTGGGTGTCCATGCGGCGATATTCTTTACATCGTTCTGTGTGATCTCCTTGTCATTGCATTGACGGAGGGCGGCCTCAAGCACGACTCGGATCGAAAACGGGAGCCGCTTGAGGGTGGTCAGACCTGCTTTTTCCAGCGCGTCCAGGCGATAGATGACGTAGTCCTTATCCCCAACGTTTAATAATTCACGTGCATTGAAATAATCTTTCATAGTGTCTCCTTTGGCGTGTGTTTTACCCCTCACCTATAAGGCGAGGGAACACACCACAAAATCAGGAAGAATACACCGTTCGTGCCGCGAATACTGGCGGCACGTGATTTGCTTAGCAAATCATGCGAGACGGCAAAGGAGCGCCTTTGATACCCTCGGGGTCTTTGTGGTGATATTCATAATTTCAGGTCTTTATTAAGTTGCTGTACTAAATTCCTTTTTTCATTCTCAGCCAGGAACCCTGCCTGCGCCGCGGCCATGATGCGTTCCTTCAATGTGCTTTGCGGCATCTGCAGGTCTTTGCAGGCCGTGTAGTATTCGTGGCTCAATGTGATGCGCGAGATGCTGGGATCATCGGTGTTGATCGTTACATTCAAGCCCGCTTCCACCATACTCATCAATGGGTGTGTATCAAGAGAATTAACAACACCCGATTGGTAGTTGCTTGTAACACAGACTTCAAAAGCTGTGCCGCGTTCACGCGCCAGTGCAACGATGTTTTCATCTTCCAGCACGCGCACGCCATGACCGATACGTTCCGCACCAATTTCTTCGATGGCTTCTTTCACATGCCGGGCAGGTCCCCATTCTCCTGCATGGATGGTCACATGCAGACCGGCTTGTTTTGCTTCCTTGAATATCCCATAAAATGGCTGCGAAGGGAATTCTGCCTCATTGCCAGCCAGATCCATTGCAACAATACCATCTTCAATATACTCTGCCGAAATCCACGCGACCTGTTCAGCCAGGTCCGTGCTTTCATGGCGGTTCACCGAAGCGATCAAGCGCACGATCACATTATGCTTCTTTGCAGCATCTTTTGCACTGGTCATTACCCAGTCGATCACGTCCTGCAGAGGGAAGCGCTCCGCGCGGCTGAGTGCAACGGGTGTGAAGCGTAATTCCAAATACCGCACATTGTCCTTCGCTGCATCTTCAATCGCTTCCCGCGTGATGCGGTGGATGGCATCCGGCGAACGATAGAATAAGCGCAGCGTATTGAATTTGGATAAAAAATTCTGAAAGGTGAATTTATCTTCTTCCTGCACCTGCACCAGAGTGCTCAATCGCAGGACGTCGGCAGGGAGGGTAATACCGTGCTGGCGCGCGATATCAACCATGGTATCCAGTCGCAATGAGCCTTCCAAATGACGATGTAACTCCACCTTGGGAAGGGCGCGATATGTGTTCAGTGAAGCTGTGACTCGCTCTACCATACTTCTAATATACTAGTGTCGTCGCCGTTTCCTTTTCTTACTGCTTTCCATTTCTGTGGTCTGTGTTGCCGTAGGGGGTGTAGCGGTAGTCTCAACAGGCGAAATCTCGACGGGCCTGGGCCGATAAGCGAACACTCTGCTGATCACCAGCCCTCGAATATCTTCCACTAACTGTGCGAACATTTCAGAAGCCCTGCCTTTGTATTGTACCAGCGGGTCACGTTGTGCGTAAGCCTCCAGACCTATCGAAACTCTCAAGGCTTCGATACGGGTCAAGTATTCCACCCATAGCTCGGATGTTGCGCTAAGCAGCAGCTGGCGATGGACCTCGTTCAACACATATCTTCCAATCGACTCGACCAGGGCCTCCCGGTCGGACTCCCCGAGGCTGGCCACCGTTTCATTGAGTCTGTCCTCCCCAAAAGCCATCTTCGCCGCCGAACCGAAATCGGCGAGCCGTCCCGCGTTGGCGGCGAGACGGGCATACTCACTTTGTCCCCATGCAAAGCGCAATGCTGCCTCCGCCTCTTCCAAATGATCCATTACGTCCTCAACGACTTGATCCACTTCGCGGCCCTCCAGCAATTGCGAAACGAGGAAGACATAACTGAAGCGGCCGAAAACCTGTTTTACCTGGCGGTGAGTTTTCTGGTCAAAGACTGTGCGTGCTCCCTGTGAGAGTGAAAGCAATAACTGTAGTTTGGTTGTGTCATTCAAGCCCTGCCCTGCGACCGTAGGGAGTGTCGAAGGGTCACGCGGCATGAGACCGGCAATATCGCGCGCGATCTGGCCATTCTCTCCAACCAATCGTTCGCGGCGGCTTTCCAATGCCTTTTGTGCGGCTTCGAGAATTTTGTCCGCGGCGTCATCCCAGCTTGAGAATTCGAACTTCTCACCCAGTGATTCACCGATGCGATTCTGGATAGCGGCGATCACGCGCGATGCATACAGCGCGGTCAAATTTGCAGAGACGAGAGACCGGATATCCTCTCTTACGTCTGTCGGGTCCTCATCCAGCGCACGCAGCTGCTCGTTGTTGAGTCTCAACTGCATCCCAACCAGGTTATTGATCTCCTCCAGCACCTTTTGTGGGCGCGGCGTTTCTTCCATATCGCGCAAGCCGTCAAAGAAGGTATCGACTGTATCTACTCGCCCGGAGATTTGCGCTTCGAGGCCTTCTTCAGTTTTATCGATCAAGTTCTCAATGGCGCGCAGGTGATGCACATTTTCCTCCTGCAGGGCGCGCGAGATCAAGTCCATGGTCGAACGCTGCAAGTCGTCAGATTGATTTAATTCCTTGAGAAGCAGAAACAAGCCGAAGCTGGGGAAGAGGCGCTCGCCGGTCATAAATGGCGGCTGCACCTGTTCAAGCCAGGCGATCAATTTCCATGGCCCTTCCTCGTCGGTAAGCCCCGTGCTTACGCGTTGTTTGACTTCCAGATCCAGCATTTCGGCGATGTCATCACCAAGATCCTCCTTCACAAAGATGCGGTCGCGCTGGCCATAGATCTGCGCACGCTGCTGGTTGAGCACATCATCATATTCGAGCAGGTGTTTGCGCACATCGAAGTTGGCGCCCTCGATGCGGTGTTGCGATTGTTCGATGACGTTTCCAACAAGTCGCGCCTCCAGAGGCAGCGAGTCGTCCACGTGCAAACGTTCCATGAGATTGCTCACCTGCGAGCCGCCCTGCAAACGCATGAGATCATCCTGAAGCGACAGGTAAAAACGTGAAGATCCAGGGTCGCCCTGGCGCGCCGCACGACCGCGCAACTGGTTGTCAATGCGCCGCGCCTCGTGCCGTTCCGAACCGATGACATGCAAGCCGCCCCGCTCTTTTACGCGTTCCATGTCTTCAAAATATTGCAGGAAAAGTTCGACCTCAGCCTCGTAAATGCCGAAATTTGAGGGGTCAACTTTCTTCAAAGCCTGACGGCGTTCTTCGAGGGTCATATCGAAGGGATTTTCATAACCCGCTTTGCGAAGAACGCGGTTAACTTCTGCAATGACCTCTTCAGCCAATTCACCACCGAGTTTAATATCCACACCGCGGCCAGCCATGTTCGTTGCGATGGTCACCGCGCCAAAGGCTCCCGCACCGGCGATGATCTGTGATTCTTCCGTGTGTTTGCGTGCGTTAAGTACCTGGTGGGGGGCGCCGCCTTGTAATACCTTCTTCAGGCGGTTTTCATCCTGCCCATCGAGCCGAAACAATTCGAGAGCGATGAGGAGATTGGACGGGTCTTCAGGATTGATGTTCGTGAGGCCGAACGGCTGGATGAACTTGCGCAGCGAATCGGGTGATATCTTTTCAAGTGGCTCGTTGAATTGCGCCAGTTCCGGGATCAGGCGTCCATCTTCTTCTCGGTTGTTCGCTTCCATCCAAATCCGTCGGATGAGGGCGATCTGTATTAAACGCCGAACAGGCTCAGCTTTAAGTCGATTCGAGAGCAATTCCGATGATTCAACGGATGTTGTGCCAACAAGGATGGGCCGTCCGCGCACGTGCTCACGCACGATTTCCATGATGATGGCGCGTAACTTGGCCTCAACGGTTCGATAGATGACATCCGGATAATCTTTGCGGCGATAGAAAAGAGGATTTCCCTCACCCTGCCCTCTCCCAGACGGAGAGGGTTCACGTTTTGCATAATAGGAGTATGAATACCCGTCTTCATCTTTGGTTTTGATTTCCACCAAAGGAGCATTATTGCCAATAGCCTGATATTCAAGGTTTGCCGGTATGGGTGTTACTTCAAGGTTGTAGATCTTGCTAAATTCTTCAGCTTCTGTCAGCGCTGTACCGGTCATGCCCGCCAGCTTCTTATACATGCGGAAGTAATTCTGCAATGTGATGGTTGCATAGGTTACATTTTCGGGCTCGATCTTCACCCCTTCCTTTGCTTCCACAGCCTGGTGCAGACCATCACTCCAGCGGCGGCCCGGCATAAGGCGCCCGGTAAATTCATCCACGATCACCACTTTGCCCGCCTGCACAAGATATTCCTTGTTCCGTTTGAACAGAAATTGCGCCCGCAATGCCTGTTCCAGGTGTCCTCTGAGCCGGGCCTGTTCGGGAGTCACATCTTCCGGGCGGTCCGGATCCATGAGTGGCTGATTCAGCATCTGTTCAACACGTGCCAAACCCACTTCTGTAATCGAGACGTTGCGATCCTTCTCATTGATCTCATAATCTTCAGGCTTCAGTTGGCGCACAATCTGCGCCATTCGGCCATACCATTCCAGATCTCCCGACGCAGGCCCGGAGATAATAAGCGGTGTGCGCGCTTCGTCAACCAGCACGTTGTCTACTTCATCAACGATGGCATAGTGATGTCCGCGCTGCACGCGGTCACTTAAACGCATGGTCATGTTATCGCGCAGGTAATCAAAACCAAATTCGGCATTGGTTCCATACGTCACATCGGCTTCATACGCCAGTCGTCGATCCACCATGCGCAAATGATTCTGGTCTTCATGCGGAGACTCGCGTTCAATATCAACGATAAATGCCTTCTTTCCATTCTCCGTCGCGGCTGCCATTTGCAGAACACCAACCGAAAGCCCCAGCATATGATAGATCGGCGCCATCCAGCGCGCATCACGCCGCGCCAGATAATCATTGACCGTGACGAGATGTATGCCTTTACCAAGTAAGGCGTTGAGATAGATGGGCAGTGTCGCGACCAGCGTTTTTCCTTCACCGGTGCGCATCTCGGCAATCGAGCCGCGATGCAGCGCGACCCCACCGATCAACTGGACATCAAAATGACGCAAGCCAATCGTCCGTTTGGATGCTTCGCGGACTACCGCAAACGCTTCGGGCAGGATTTCCTCCAGCGCTTCCTGCTGAGCCTTGAACTGCTCTTTTTCATCCAGGCCTTCGAGGTTGCCCATGAGTTGAGCAATGCGATCCCTGAGCTCATCCGTTTTGCCGCGTAAAGCTTCATCACTTAAAGCTTCAAATTGAGGTTCAAGCGCGTTGATCTGCCCGGCGATTCCACTGAATTGTTCTATCGTTTTTCTGTTGGGGTCTCCACCGAATATTTTTACAAAGTTTTTCAGCATTTTTACCTTTTCGGGGAAAGATTATACTGCTTCTTCCGCAAATCTCTGAATGGGATTGCTAAACAAATGCAATCGTAGCACGGGAATATTAGCAAAATATAAATAGATCATGGCGACTTACTTAAAATGAAAAACGCAGGGGAGTGCCTCGCGTTTTTTGCCACTCAAATTCACTTATTTTTGGGAATCTTGATCCTGGAACCCTCGTCGTTGGGAACCTTCGTATCCTTTGGCTCTTTGGTTGCTTTTGGTGGCTGTTTCGTCTGGCCGAAATGATTGCCATTATTTCCGTTAGGATCTGGCGTGGAGGCGGCTGGATTATTTCCCTCATTGTTATTAATATCATTGCCACCGGGAGTATTGCCATTACTGTTGGTTCCATCAATAACGACCGGAATTGGCGTGCCGGTAGCCGTAGGTGTTCCGGTCACAGTTGCTGTGGGTGCTACAGATATTTCAGTGACAGGCAATGAGGATGTAATTACCGGCGGAGGAGTCACTTCCTGTACACCAGGTGTTGCTAAGACCGTTTCCAATAAATCGGCCAGTTTGTGTCGATAAAAGTAAGCTGCCGCACCGGCTTCGGCAACAATAGCCACGACCAGGGCAACCTCCAGCCAGGTGCCTGCAGCCGGAGGGAACCCCGGCCACCTCCCTTTGAGCGTGTTCTTAAGTCCTGTGCCAGTTCCTATACCCAGACCTACTTGTGCAGCCCGTTGCAGATATTCTTGACGACGCGATTCCAGCAAATCAAGAGGATAGACGTTATTGTCGTCTTTCAACTTTGACAATAAGTCAATGACCTTTTGGTCGTTGGAATTGTTTTCCACGTCGATTTTTCACCAGCTCTCTCCAAGTTGCAGACCGAGAACCTTTCTCAACTTGGCGATCCCGCGGTTCTGGATCACTTTTATGTTGTTTACCTCTTTGCCGATGATTTCAGCGGTCTCTTTCAGGCTGAAATCCTCCAGAAAGCGCAGGATAATTACATGACGCTGGTCTTCTGTCAACTCTGTATTCATGGCCGAAATGAGCGCATCCATCATCACGCGCTCCTCAATCTGAGATTGAGTGGGTGTAAATTGTCCTTTCTCGTAAGTGCCTACGGCTACTTCCAGCGGAGCGTTGTGCTGGTTATCGCGCGAACGGTCAACGACAAGATGGTAAGCGGTTTGATAAAGATACGATCGCAGATTTGTGCGTGGGCCTTTACCGGCTGCAAACTGTTCCAGAAGCTGCGAGAATACGTCACCGACAATGTTATCCGCCACAATCGGATCGTGACTCAGCCGCAGAGTATATTTGTAAATAGCGGGCGCGAACTGATCGAAGATGGCAGTAAGCGCTTCCTCGTCCAGCTTCTGAGCGGCTTTAAGTAGAGCGACTCCCTCTTTCATAAGAGGTCCTCGCTTTTACTTTCCTTCACTTTATACAAGACGCCAATGAATGCATACAGGTTTCGAAATGGCATGAAAAATGAACCCGCTTTAATAGTATTATAAACCTTTGCTATTGTCCAGAGCATTGATCGAGGCAAACAGCACAAAATTCCAGCCTTGATCTTTGAATAAGAGGATTTTGTTCCGATAAATCTCTAACAAGGCAAATGTAACAAAATCTGCGGCTACCGAGTCTACTTTGTATTGTTATTGATATAATTTTAGAGAGGAGATTTCCATGTTTTCATCATTTGAAGGTCCTGATCGCCGGAAGGAGGAGGAGCGGGTTGGAAAGGAAGGCCGTCTTCCACCCGGGCAGGCGCTTACACTCAAATTCCCGGTTCTGCATTACGGCCCCGTACCGCATTTTAACCCTGCTACATGGGATTTCCGTGTATGGGGACAAGTGGAGGAGGAAAAACGCTGGACATGGGATGAATTCAACCAGCTGCCTCGCACGAAAATTCAGATGGACATCCACTGCGTGACTCGCTGGAGCAAGTTCGATACCGTGTGGGAAGGTGTCTCAGCCAAAACAATGGCGGAAAACGGTCTCTTCAAAATCAAGCCTGACTCCACGCATGTGATGCAACACGCCGAATATGGTTTCACCGTAAACCTGCCGCTCGAAGTTGTTTTACAGGATAATTTCCTGCTTGCCACGCATTTCAATGGCGAGCCCATCTCATCGGATCATGGTTATCCACTGCGCGGCGTGGTGGGATTTATCCCCGGCCGCGCCAAACTGGAAACACCTTATCTTTGGAAGGGCGCAAAATGGCTTCGTTCTCTGGAATTCATGACGCGCGACCGTCGAGGTTTCTGGGAGCAGGCTGGCTACCATAACCGCGCGGATGTATGGCGCGAAGAAAGATTTGGTTAATCAAATGTTCGGGCGACAATTCAACTGTCGCCCGAACCGGTTAAGGGCGCGTCCCCAGTGTAACGGTGATATCCCTGGGCTGCCCGTCACGCAGGATGGTCAGCACCACTTTGTCACCGGGGGATTTGGTTAACGTAAGATAACTTAGCAATTGATCAAAGGTGTGAACAGGTTTCCCATCAAATGCGGTAATAATATCGCCGCCCGCGTTGATTGGGATGCTTGTAGGCGTATCTCCAGCCCGGATGCCGGCTTGATCGGCGGGACCTCCCGGAGTTACACTGGTCACATAAGCGCCCGTATACGTATTCAAACCAAGCGCCTCAATTTCTGCAAGCCCAAGGTCACTGGAAGAAGAAATGCCCAGGTAAGGATATTCATATTTTCCGTCGCGGATCAGGAACGGAACGATGCGTTTTACCAGATTGATCGAGATGGAGAATCCCACGCCTGAGTTAACGGCATTCCCCGTCGCCCCATTAAAATCATCGGTCCTTATGGACTGATTGATGCCCACCACTTCGCCATTCAAATTGAAAAGCGGACCGCCCGAATTGCCCGGATTGATCGCCGCATCGGTCTGAATGATATCGGCTGTGCTGAAATGGCCTCCTTCCGGCGAAACGTGGGCAACCTGGGTTCGTCCCAGGCCAGAGACAATACCCAGGGTCATCGTGCCACTCAACCCAAATGGATTGCCAATGGCAACCACCTGTTCCCCCACGCCAAGAGTGCTCGAATCGCCGATCGCCAATGGGTGAATCTCCTCAGGAGGTGCATCTACTTTGATGACTGCCACATCTGCATCTATATCCGAACCGATGACAGTGCCAAATGCCTTGAAGCCAGATGAAAAGTCCACCTCCACTTCGCTTGAGCCCTCAATGACATGCTGATTGGTGATCACATGACCTTCGCTGTCAAAGACAAAGCCTGATCCCAGGCTGCTGCCGGAACGAATGGCAACAACACCCGGGAGCACTTGCTGGTAAAGTGCTTCAAGGGTGCTGCCCTGTTCGGCGGGATCGAGCGGAGTGGGCAGGAGGGGAGGATTCGTTTGGACGTTCGGATCAGGTGTCGGCTGGGAAAGAGGCGGGAGTCCCGTTATCTGGCAGGCCATCGCTGAGATCACCAAAACTGATATAACTAGTAAAACACGTTTCATTTTTTCCTTCCTAAAATTTAAGCCGCGAGGCTTCATCCAATAATTCACGTTGTTTGGCTGAAAGATATTTGGGAATTTGTACTTTTAGGCGCACGTAAAGATCGCCTTTTTCATTTGGGTTCCTGACATGCGGCATGCCGCGTCCACTTAAGCGGAAGACCTGTTCAGGCTGGGTGCCCGCGGGGATATTGAGTTTTACTTTGCCGTTCAGGGTCTCCACATCCGCTTCGCCGCCGAGAATGGCTGTAAATACGCTGACTGTCGCTGTCGTATGCAGGTCGTTGCCGTGTCGTTCAAATCGTTGGTCGTCCTGCACATCAACGATCAAATACAGATCCAGGCCGTTTGGTCCCGCTCCTGCCACGCGTACTTTTGAACCCGTGCGAACACCGGCCGGAATGCGGACTTGTTTCTGTTTGCCGTCACTTTGAATGAGGCGCGTCGTTCCGTTGTAAGCCTCTTCAAGGCTGACCTGAAGTTCCTGCTGATATCCTTGTGTCTGTGGACGTCTTGATCTGGGCTCTTCGCCTCTTATGCCAAAGATGGTGCGGAAGAAATCCGAGAACACATCGTCCATATCGCCGAAGTCAACGCGCGTACCGCCAGGGTAGCCGCCATATTGATCCCAGTTGAAGTCGCCGGGCGCGCCGCGTCTCTGCCAGTTCGAGTAGTCGCTTCCAAGCCTGTCGTAATGGCCGCGTTTTTTGGGATCGCTCAACACCTGATAGGCTTCGTTGATTTCTTTAAAGCGTTCCTCGGACTGTTTATCCCCCGGGTTGCGGTCAGGATGGTATTGCATCGCAAGCTTGCGATATGCCTTGCGTATATCACCTTCGCTGGCTTTGCGATCCACACCCAGGATTTTGTAGTAGTCTTTGTAGTCCATGATAGTATTGTTACACCGCGCCGTATGCTAGTCAAGCATCCAATTGAATGATTAACATAACTCTAATTCATTGATCACGGATGAAATCCAGCTTTACGCGCCGCCGAAAGTTGATGCCGCTAAACGAGCGTTTTCGTGAGATAGAATTCTCCGCGTTCGAAACCGCGCTCGAGATAATATCCCCGCGTACCCACGGCCGAAATGACAGCCATCCGCTCGAATCCGTTCGCCTTCGCGACCGACTCTGCCTCTTCGAGCAGGCGCGTTCCCAATCCCGCGTGTTGCGCTGCACCCTCTTTTTCCGCACCCACGGGCAGGGACTGCCCATGGACGTGCACCTCCCGGATCAACGCCGCCTCATCCAGATCGGACATGCCTGTTCGAGGAGAGTCTTTGCCCGGCAGAGACAAACGAATAAAGCCGGCCAGCCTGTCATCCGCCGTGACATACGAAATGAAATGTTCCTGCGCTGCGCCTGCTGGATAGACCTTGTCATCAAGCTTCAGTGACTCCGGATCCACAGGCTTCCCGCGCACTTCGCGGCAACGGATACAATCGCAATGCGTGCCGCGTCGTTCCATCTCAGCGTGCACATCCTGCCGCAGGCTGGTGCGCCGGTTCCCTTCAACGACGTTTGTAGATGGAATATCCCGGATGACCCTGTTCACGCGGCAATAGCGCGGAATCGCCGGCTTGATATCGGCAATCAGGTCTATCAGCTCCTGTGTTGTGTAGGGTTTGAATTCGCCGCGCTGCCAGTATTCGTAAAGCTCCGCATTCGCAAGCAGTTGGTTGGGGTAAATTTTTATTTCATCGGGGCAGAAGTCGGTCCAAAGTTTTGCGAAATCTTCGCGGTCTGATTCCGGGGTTGCGCCGAGCAGGTTTGGCATCCAGTGCAACACGATCTTGAACCCCGCGGCGCGCAGCAGGGCAGTTGCGCGCCGCGTACATTGCACGTCATGCCCGCGCTTGTTGATCTCAAGGATGTGGTCGTCCAGGCTTTGCGCGCCCATCTGCACTTTGGTCACGCCGAGATGACGAAGCCAGCGCAATTCATCCGGGTTGATCTCATCTGGCCGCGTTTCAATGACAAGGCCCACATTGCGGTGGTGGGTGGATTCATTGATTGAATGAGTTCCTGCAAGGTTGATATTTTCTCCCTCACCCCTGTCCCTCTCCCACCGGGAGAGGGTGTCCGGAGGACGGGTGAGGGGGGCATTCATCGCATCAAAGCATCTCTTGACGAACCATTCCTGATAATCGCGCTTGTAGGCGGACCAGGTCCCTCCAAGTATCAATAACTCGATCTTATCAGTGGGATGTCCTACGGACTTCAGTTGTTCGATACGCGAACGGACTTGCGCGTACGGATCGAATTCATGCTCCAGCCCGCGCATCGCGCCCGGTTCGTCGGGCAGGTAGGATTTGGGCATGCGCACATCGGTGGGGCAGAAGATACATTTACCGGGACACGGATACGGCTTGGTCAGCACCGTGACCGTCGTCACGCCTGAAAGTGTGCGCATTGGCTTAAGCCGAATCCGTTCGAGCAGGCGGGCCTCCTCCCTGATCTCTCCCGCCGCGACCATCTCATTGTAGATCGCCACAAGCATGGATTTGTTGAGATAACCTCCCGCGTGGAGCGGATGACTGCGGAGAGTCTTTGTCACATCACGCCCGCGTCGGATTTCATCCAGCACAAGGCGCGCCAGATCTTTTTTATCGGGTGTGAGGAGGTGAGTCTCGCGCCAGCGCTCCTGTCTTTCTGTTTGCATTACTTTTCCTTCACTTTCAATGGATGCGATAACAGATCATTTTCTTCCGGAAGGTGTTCGATCTCACTTGCTGTAAACATGGGAAGATTATACCCGTTATAATCACAGCATGGATTCGAGCACGGCCGCGCGCTTGATAGAACTCAATCGCGATTTTTACGATCGTTTTGGTAGTTCCTTCTCCGCGACGCGCCAGCGGATTCAGCCTGGAGTCCGCCGCGTGCTCGGAATGCTCAATGGGGACGAATCCATATTGGATCTGGGCTGTGGGAACGGCGAACTGGCGCGCGAACTGGCGAAACGCGGCCAGCGCGGCTCATATCTGGGCGTAGACTTCAGCCGGCCCCTGCTCCGGGATGCGGAACTTCCACCCGAGGGCGTCGGCGTGGCGCCGTGGCGACATTTTTCTGCCAGATTCGTGCATGCGGATTTGGCTTCCCCCTCCTTGCTAGATGTCATTGCGGGGAGTGGCGCAAAAGACGCCACGACGAAGCAATCCCCTCATTCGCCTGAGATTGCTTTGTCGGGCCGGGTCTCGATACGCAAAGAGCGCTACTCGACCACCAGCCCTCCTGGCAATGACATGTTTGATATTGTGCTTTGTTTTGCTACTTTACATCACATACCATCCCATGAGCTTCGGGTGAATATCTTGCGTATAGTTCGCCAATTGCTAAAGGATGATGGACTCTTTATCCACTCCCACTGGCAGTTCTTGAACAGCGAAAAGCTCAAAGCGAGAATCCGGCCCTGGGAGGCCGCGGAACTTCCCTCGTCGGCGGTGGATGCGGGGGATTACCTACTCGATTGGCGAAATGGAGGGAACGGTCTTCGTTACGTGCATCATTTTGGTGAGCAGGAATTGGATGAACTTGCCAAAGCCAGCGGCTTCCATGTCACCGATACGTTTTATTCGGATGGCGATGGCGGCAGACTCGGGCTATACCAGAATTGGAGACTTGCTTCCTAGCACAACCCATGTAAGAATCAACGGGTTGGTCGAGTCTAGACTAAACAAATGTTCTACTTTTTAATAAGTTTACTTTGATGGGAGCGTACTATGGCAGTTGATATGTATCCGCGCATTCAAGAAAGTTTGGATGAAAAACGCCAAAACGTGACTGAGTTCCTGGAGACGGCACCGGATGCCGAGAAGGAAATCTGCTTGTGCGAGGACGAGCGTGGCGTTCACGCTCATCTGGAAGTCATCGAGACAAGCCTGGAGAAAATCGAAGATAACACCCTGGGTATTTGTGTGATCTGTCATGAGCCCGTGGATAGTGAGCTTCTACAGATGGACTATACTGCCAGCGTGTGTCTGGGTCACTTCACTGAGGAGGAACTGCGTCAACTCGAAAGTGAGCTTGAACTTTCGCAAGTCGTCCAGCGCGCTTTATTGCCGCAACGCGTCCCCAATATAAGTGGGGTGGAGCTGGCTGCATTCAATCGTCCTTCCGAGATCATTGGCGGCGATTACTTTGACTTCTTTCAATTCCGTGATGGAACCCATGGACTGGTGATTGCTGATGTGAGCGGACATGGCGTTTCTGCTGGTATGCTGATGAGCAGCCTGCAAACTGCTTTGCGGACGATGGCCCCCGACTCTGACTCGCCGGCCGAAATCCTGGAGAGGATCAACCGCTTTTATATTCACAACATTAACTTTACTACTTTTGTGACGGTTTTTCTGGCACGTTTCGATCCTGCCAGCCTTACTCTTACGTATGTCAACGCCGGGCATAATCCTCCAGCCGTCCATCATAAGGGAATTCCCGAGATCACCTGGCTTGGACCGACTGCACCGGCAATCGGCCTGGTCGAGGAATTCCATCCCAGAACTGAATCGATCGTATTTTCAAAAGGTGACTCATTGTTGCTCTATACAGATGGGGTGACTGAGGTATTGAACACCAGCAACAATGAATTCGGGCAGGAGCGATTGGCTGAAGTTCTCAGACAAAATGGCAACTTAACGGCGCCCGATATGCTTCAGGTCGTCCGCCAGGGTATAAGCGCATTTGGAGACAACAAGCCGCTGGTCGATGATGTGACCATGATCGCGCTAAAAATTTCAGACTAAATGTTCATCAAAAATCGGAGAAACTCTCCGATTTTTGATCTATGTTTTTCTAGAGACTAATCGCTACACGATTCCGCCCTTTGTGTTTTGCAATGTACATTGCCTGATCGGCGCGTGCAATAAGCGTTTCCAGATCGAGCGTGTTCTCATCTTTCCTCGAAACGCCTATGCTGACCGTGATATTTAGCTCCCGATTGGAAACTTTCATCGGCGTTTCCTCAATCGATGCGCGCAATCGTTCAGCTACCTGCATGGCTGTCTCTGAGTCGGTTTCGGGCAGGAGGATGACAAACTCTTCGCCGCCGTATCGGCCGACGAGATCTATCTCACGGACTGAATGCTTGCAACGCTGTGCAAACTCCTGCAGGACCTGATCGCCCACTGGGTGACCGTAGTTGTCATTGATCTGTTTAAAGTTATCAAGGTCCAGCATCATACAGCAGAAGGGACGATTCATGCGATGCGCCCTGGAAAATTCAATTCTGCCCAACTCGAACAGACTGCGGCGGTTATGTAGACCGGTGAGAGGGTCAGTTATGGCGAGACTTTGCACCTCCTGAAACAGGCGAGCGCGCTCCAGGGAGATCCCGATCTGTTTTGCAAATATGGACATGACCGGCAGGTCTGCCCGTGTGACGCTTTTTCCCCATACCCATAAAATTCCGAGGAGATTCTCTTCGAACATGAGTGGCAGCCGCAAGAGTACATCATCGAAGCTGATCCCGACTCCCTCGAGAATATTCGAGATGTCTTGCTCCCGCCTGTGAGTGAAAAATATCTGGATTTCTTCCCCCGGATTCGATATGACCATGGGTTGGGAGATATCTTCGATCTCCATTACAGAGTTCAATTTGCTCAACGAAAATTTATATCCCAGGAGCGGTAAACCGATGCGCATCTCGAATTGCTCAAGCACCTGGGATTCCATCGAGGTGTAATTGAAGGTAAACGTATTTTGAGCCTCATGATAGAAAGCGGTTGCGCAGGTGAGATCAATTTTTCGCAGTTCCTCCCCCAAGACCTGAACGATCTCATCGGGGCTGAGCGCTTTTTCGATGTGCGTTGTAATGTGAGCAAGAGCATAAATCAAATCGTTGGAGTGGGCCAGTTGATCGAGCCATTGTCGTTCAGCCGCTGCGGCGCGCAGTTGTTCGATGGCGGTTGCCAGTTGACCCGCCAGCGTTCCCAGCAGGAGTTCGTCATCTTGGGAAAAAGCGTCAGGTCTGGTGCTCTCAGCATTGATCACGCCCAGGACCCGGTCTTTGAGCTTGATGGGCACGCAAAGTTCAGAAGAGGTTCCTTGGTCAACCTCAAGGTAATTTTGTATACCATCTACATTTCCGATACGAATCGGTTCACCTGTTTTGGCAACCTGTCCACTGATGCCCTGGCCAAGTGGAATATCGGTTGGAAGTAGATCTCTGGCAGAAACGAAGCGATAAGATGGGTGCGGGTGCAAGACGCCCTTCTCCTCATCCATCAGGAGTATCCCGAAGTTATCAGGGAACAAATTATTGCCAATAATTTCGGTCACACGCTCTATCAACTTGTCGACGGTATCCACCTGAGTAGAGACAAGGGCAACCTCATGCAGCACGGTCAGTTGTTTTACCTGTTTTTGCGCATCCTCAAGCAGTTGCATTTTCGTCAGAACCAAAGCGATTTGCTGTGCCACGATCTCAGCGTACGTGATTTCACCCTGCTCAAAATGGCGCGCAATGTCGTATCCCAGGTAGAAGGATGCCATCTTTTTGCCTTGAACGATAAGCGGTACCCCGAGCATCGAATGACTTGGAAACATCGAGGCAATCTTTGGGCTGATGTGGGAGGATGATTTTAGATCTGGAATAGCCAATGGATGCCCGAACTCCATAACCGCCGCAGCTAATGTTCTCTCGCCGGGCTCAAATCGTAATGTGGGGTAAATTTCGCTCATCGAACCATAGGCAATCACCCGGGTGGTGATCTTGTTTTCCTC
>Ga0209521_10002233_pt1 | contig 15837 bp, 12 predicted proteins | sample Rifsed19ft4_FD_184016 | JGI IMG/M metagenome (GOLD analysis project Ga0209521, IMG submission 184016) | Soil microbial communities from Rifle, Colorado, USA - sediment 19ft 4 (version 2) | ecosystem: Environmental > Terrestrial > Deep subsurface > Rock core/Sediment | place: Rifle, Colorado...
CGGGGAACCTCCCTCCGAGGTCGGTGAGACGTTCGATGGTCCCCTCGTAGTCCAGGCGGTACATCGGATCGAAGGCTTCCTTGATGCCGGAGTAGTACGCTTCGTCCTGAAGCCCTTGCGACAGGAAGACCGCGAAGGAGAGACATGCGAGGTTCATGGTGGAGTCCAGGGGTTGAGTCAAATGGCGCATGAATTCCATCGCTCCCGCATTCACGCCAGATCCACGCCGTTTCGCCTCCGATAGGCCTCGCGGTAGAGCTCTTCGTAACGTTCAGCGGCCCGGGTCCACGAGAAATCCAACTTCATGCCTCGGCGCCGCATCGCCTCCAGATCGCGAGGGCGGTCGAAGTACGTCGAAAGCGCCCAGCCCACGGCATCGCCCAGGCTCCGGGCATCGAGCCGATAGATTACGAACCCCGTGCCATCTCCGGTGGACTCGTCGTAGTTCGCGACCGTGTCCACGAGCCCGCCGGTCGCATGGACGATGGGCGGAGTACCGTAGCAGAGACTGTACATCTGGTTCAGGCCGCAGGGCTCGAAGCGCGAAGGCATCAGGAAGAAGTCGCATCCGGCTTCGATCCTGTGGGCGAGGCCGTTGTCGAAGCCGATACGGGCGCGGAACTTCTCGCCGCGCGCACTCGAAAGCGCCGAGAAGAACTGCTCCGCGTCGGAATCTCCCGATCCCAGGAGCACCATCTGCAGGTTCCAGCCGAGGAGCCGCTCCATGGCCTCGGCGAGAAGATCGAACCCCTTCTGGTGCGTGAGACGGGACACAGCGCCGAAGAGAGGAGCTTCCGCTCGCACCGGAAGTCCCATCTCCCGCTGCAGGTCTCGCTTGCACACGGCCTTGCCGGCGAGGTCTGCGACACTGTATCCGGCGGGCAGATGCCGGTCCGTGGCCGGGTTCCACTCTTCGGTATCGATCCCGTTCAGGATTCCGTGAAGGTCGGCGCTCCGAGAGGCGGTGACTCCGTCGAGCCCGGCGCCGTGCTCGGGACGCTGGAGCTCGCGCGCATAGGTGGGGCTCACCGTCGAAAGGAGCGCCGCGTGGTAGAGCGCTCCTTTCATGAGATTCATCGCTCCGTAGTGCTCGAGCTCGCGCGGGTTGTAGTGCTCGCGGCCGAGGCCGGTAACGAAGAACCCGCCACTGTCGAAAACCCCCTGAAACGCCAGGTTGTGGATGGTGAACAGGGTGGCGGCGCGGTGAAGGGGCGTTCCGCGATGAAGAGTGCTCAGGTATACGGGGATGAGAGCCGTCTGCCAATCGTTCACGTGGACCACGTCCGCCTCGAACCCCAGAGCAGTCGCGAGCTCGAGAGAAGCCCGGGAGAAGAACGCGAAACGCTCGAGGTTGTCGGGGTAACTCCCGTCGGCGGGACCGTAGACGTCAGGGCGATCGAAATAGCCATGGTGCTCGAGGAAGTAGATCGGAACCTCGCTTCCGGGAAGGTTCCCCATGCGCACTGCGGCCCGCGCCGTCCCGTAGTACATGGGCACGTCGAGAACGCCATCGAGGCGCTCGAGCTCGTCCCAGCGGATTCCCCGGTAGAGGGGCATGACGAGCCGCACGTCGACCCCGCGGCTCTTCAGGGCCTTGGGTAGAGCCCCGGCGACGTCGCCGAGCCCCCCCGTTTTTCGAAAGGGCGTCACCTCGGAGCTCGCGAACAGGACTTTCAACGACATGGGTCAAGTGGCGTAGACGCGATAGTCGATATCTGGAAAGAGATTGTCCTCGGACTCCAGCCGGCGAAGAGCGTCCGCATTCACCCGGCCGGCTTTCAGCTCGTCATACAGGTGATTGAATCGAATGATGTGCTCGTTGAAGCGGCGCGTGGCGTAAGGAGTCGTTGTGCCCGTGGACATGATGAACGGCCAGTCGCTCGATTGCGCCAGCATCAGCTCCCGCGCCGCCTGATTGAGGGCACGGCGAAGGAGCGGGTTGGCCTCCTTCGCACGCTCCTTCGCGAGCTCGACCATGCGCTCACCCGCGGCGTGCGCGTGCGGCCAGATCCAGGCGTTGGTCTCGTTGAGCCACTGCTCGTTGAATCCCTTCAAACCCCACGAGGATGCGGAGGGAGTGACTCTCTGGTTCGTCGGGTGCCGCTCGAGGTAGAGGCCGGGGGTCATGGTCTCGATGACCTTCTGATCGAAATGGAGCTGGCGGAAGACGTCGCCGAGAAAGACCGGGCCTTCGAACCACCAGTGGCCGAAGAGCTCGGCATCGTAGGGGCTCACGATGAGCGGCGGCCGATCCATTCCGGCCGCCAGACGTTCGACCTGCTTCTCCATGTTGCCGCGGAAATGCGCCGCGTGAAGGCCGGCCCTTCCCCGCGCAACCTCGGGGTCGTACACCCACTTGTCGTGAAGGTGCTCGTGGGTGATGGCGTGGTACTTGAAACCGGTGTAGAGCCGGTGCCCCTCGGGATGCACGTGGGGGCCGATGTACTCCAAAGGGAGGTCGAATCCAATGTCCCGATAGAAATCTCGGTAATGAGGGTCTCCCGGATATCCGTGCTCGGCGCTCCATACCTGCTCGGAGCTCTCGGTGTCCCGCGCGAACGCCGCCACCCCCGAAGGGCAGTAGACGGGCGCGTACACGCCATAGACCGGCGGTTCATCGGCGTAGAGAACGGCATGGGAGTCGACGACGAAGTAACGGACCGACGCCTCGCGGAGAAGCTCGTCGGCACCGGGCACGTAGCCGCACTCCCCGAGCCAGAGGCCTCGGGGACGGCAACCGAAGTGCTTCTCGTAGAGCTCCGCCGCGGTCTGCACCTGAGCGCGCAGCACCGGCCAGTTCTGGTCGAGAAGAGGAAAGAAAGCGTGCGTCGCCGTCGAGGTGATGATCTCCAGGTAGCCCGCGTCCTGGAGCTTTCGATAGGCGAGAACCAGGTTCCCCTGGTGAGAGCGCCAGGTGTGCCTGAGGCTCTGGAACCGGTCGTGATACATCACCGCCAGGCGCTGGTAGGAGGGCTCGTTTCGGGTTCGATCGATCTCCCTCTCCGCGAGGAGAATGAGCTCGTCGAGGTGGGAGGCCGCGCGCTCCTTCAGGAGGTGGTCGGTGAGCATCGATATCAGGGGCGCGGAAAGGGAGACGGTGCAGCGGAAAGGAACTCCGTCTCGAGCGAGCCCCTCGAACATTTGAAGCAGCGGCAGGTAGGTGTCGATGATGGCTTCGTAGAGCCACCGCTCCTCCATCACCGTGGGGTCATCGGGGTGCCGGACGAAAGGCAGATGAGCGTGAAGCACGAGGGCGAAGTAGCCGGCGCCCATCGCGCGTCAGCGTCGCCCGCTCGCTCCGCCGAGACGTCGCTCGCTCCCGCCTCGGAGCAACTTCTCGCTCGCAGCGACGTACCTCCGCTCGCTAGCGCCGCGAACGAGCCTCTCGCTCGCCGCGCCATAGATGCGCTCGCTGGCGCCGCCGAGGCGTCGTTCGCTCGCACCGCGATAGAGAAGCTCGGATGCGCCCCCTAGCCTCCGTTCGCTCGCACCCCGTAACCGTCTTTCGCTTCCACCGAGGAGCGCCGAGCTTCCGACCATTCGCTCGTGGATACCCTCGAGCGGCGTTTCCCGACCGCCCTCGACCGGGAAGGAGCGATAGACCATCCACCGGGAAAGCACGCGTCGCTCCTCGAAGGCGCCAAGGCCGCGAACGACCACCTGCCAAGGGCCGAACACCACGTGAGTGCGGCCGTCCACTTCGAAAGTGCTCACCTCTCCCGAAAAGGTTTCCGAGACGGGCTGCGGCACGTCCAGCGGGAATGTGAACGGTCCCGCCTCCCAGACGCGCGTCGTGACCGGAGCTTCCCAACGTGTTTCGATCTCCCGCTCTTCCCGAAACTCGACTCGGCTCTGCGGCTCCTCGGCCCCGTATGCCGACGACTCGATCCGAGGAGATTCCTCCGGGGAGACGTAGACCGGATGAGGGACGGGGACCGAAGGGACTTCCGTATCCCGTCGGGTCACAGGCTCGAGGGCGCGTCCGGTCGCCCGCATGGTGACGAGGGGCGCCTCGGACCCGGCATGAACGGTGAGCCACTGGGGCTCCCGATAGGGGGCGGGCGAGCGTCGCGGGAACGAGACTCGTCCCGATCGAGCGACCCGGACGAAATACCCTTCGCGGGATTTCATTCCGATCTCCACGAAGGCTTCCGAGCCGGGCTTCCCGATATCGAAGAACCACTGGCGCGATCCGTTCTCGATACGATGGTCGGAGTAGCTGTGAGCGTTCGTGCCGTCGAAAAGGCGGCCGGTGGTGTCGTAAAGGCGAAGATTCATCCACGCCGTCGCGCCGCCGGGCCCGAGCCCTCCTCGTGCGCGCTCTCTGGCCTCGTCCGTCACTTCCCAGTAGACATAGAGGCGGTCGGGATCGACGGCAAGGGCCCTCACGCGATCCTTTCCATAGGACCAGGGGATATATCTCGGAGGTGAAGTCTCCCGTGATTCCGTGGCGGAAGCCTCACGGTCGGTGAGCGAATACTTGTGAGCCTCGAACTCGGCACGGCTCCGCGTCCGGTGCTCCACGGTCGTTGGCTCCGCGGGAGGCGCTGCAAGGGGAGCCTTCTGCTTCACCTTCGGGCTCTGGTAGCGTCGAAGAGCCCGCCAGAGACCATCCGCCAACTCGCGTTTGCGGAGTCGAGAGATTCCCGGGAGGCCCAGGAGGCGCGAGGCGGAAAGGAGCTTGGCGCGGGACGACGCCTCCAAGGTCTCTTTCCGGAGAGATGCCCGGTCGAGAACTCCGAATATCTTCAGGATCTCCCTATCGAGCTCAAGCTTTGCCGAGCCCACGGGGTCTTTCTTTCGACCGGTTCGTCGTTTCGTCATGTGGCACGCTGCCATCGCAGACGCAGGCATTCTAGCAGAGGCCGGAGGTGGAAGCGCTCTGCGCTGCTCTCTTTCCTCAGCGGCGATCCTTGGAACGAAGATTGCATCGTCGTCGACCAAGCATGAAGCTCACCTTCCTGGGAACACGCGGTTACATCGAGCCCAGGAGCCTGCATCATCGGCGTCATACTTCGACGCTCGTCGGCTACCGCGGCCGATCGGTGCTGCTGGATTACGGCGAGGATTGGCGAGGAAAAGCTGAGGAAATCGCGCCTCGGGCCATCGTGATCACTCACGCGCATCCCGACCACGCCTTCGGGCTCCGGGCCGGGGCACCCTGTCCCGTGTACGCCACCCGCCAGGCCTGGGAGGGCCTGAAGCACTTCCCGCTGCCGCCGGATCGACGAAGGGTGATACGACCCAGGAATTCGACGCGGATCGAGGGTATGTGGTTCGAGGCCTTCCCCGTCGTTCATTCGACTCGTGCCCCCGCGGTGGGATACCGCATCACCGCGGGAGGTGTCAGCATCTTCTACGTCCCGGACGTCGTCCGGATCCATCACGTTCGTGAAGCCTTCTCGGGAATCCGCGTCTACGTGGGCGATGGCGCGACGGTCGATCGCCCTCTGGTTCGACGGGACAAGCGAACGGGAGCCGCCATCGGGCATACTTCGATCGCGACGCAGCTCGGGTGGTGCGCGACGCACGATGTACCCAGAATGATCGTCACCCATTGCGGATCCGCCATTGTCCGCTCGGACGAGAGGCGAGTGAAAGCGAAGCTCCGGCTCCTTGCCGAGAAGCGGGGCATCGAGGTCGAAATCGCCCGGGACGGCATGGAGTGCGTGGTACGCTGAGCACGGCTAACTGGAGTGCGGGATGATTGCCTATTTCACGATGGAAATAGGGCTCGAGCCGGCGATGCCCACCTACGCGGGGGGGCTCGGTATCCTCGCCGGGGATACCGTACGTTCTGCGGCCGACCTTCGACTGGCTATGGTCGCGGTCAGTCTCGTTCACCGCAAGGGCTACTTCCATCAGCGCCTCGACCGCCACGGGCGGCAGAGCGAAGAGCCGGTCCAGTGGGTGGTCGAGGATTTCCTGGAGGAGATGGGCCCGCGGGTAGCCGTGAATCTCGAGGGACGCGACGTCTTGCTTCGTGCGTGGAAGTATGAGGTCCAGGGTATCAGCGGCAACGTCCTGCCCGTCTACTTCCTCGATACCGACCTCCCCGAGAATTCCGATGCCGACCGCGAGCTGACCCACTTTCTGTACGGAGGAGACTCCCGATATCGCCTCAGCCAGGAAGTCGTCCTGGGAATCGGCGGGGTGAGGATGCTCCGCGCCCTCGGCTACGACGGCACCACTCGATTCCACATGAACGAAGGGCATTCCAGCCTTCTGACGCTCGAGCTCCTGCGGGAGCAGGCCCTGGCGAAGGGACGGAGCTCGGTGCTCCAGGAGGACATCGACCACGTCCGCAGCGTGTGTGTTTTTACGACGCACACTCCGGTTCCGAGCGGCCACGACCGGTTTCCCATGGAGCTCGCGAGCCGCGTGGTGGGGCAGCATCGGCTCTTCGAGCTGAAGGAGCGGTGCTGCTTCGACGGGCAGCTCAACCTCACCTACCTGGCGCTCAACCTGAGCCGTTACGTGAACGGAGTGGCCATGAGCCACGGCGAGGTCTCCAAGAGAATGTTCGCCGGCTACGCGATCGACGCCATCACCAACGGCGTTCATCCTCCGACCTGGGTCGCCGAGCCCTTTCGCGAGCTCTACGACCGGTACATTCCCGGCTGGAGGCTGGACAACTTCAGTCTTCGCTATGCCCTGAGCATTCCCGGTGAGGCCATCCGGGCGGCCCATCGACGGGCGAAACGCCATCTCATCGAGCGTGTGAACCACGAAACCAACGCGGGCTTCGATCTCGACGTCGTCACTCTCGGCTTCGCCCGGCGCGCCACGAGCTACAAGAGGGCCGACCTCCTCCTGCAAGATCCCGAGAGGCTTCTGGCCATCGCCGCGCAGGTCGGTCCCCTTCAGGTGGTGTACGCGGGCAAGGCCCATCCGCAGGACGCGGAGGGCAAGAAGCTCATCGAAGGGATCTTCCAGATCCAGGAGTCTCTGAAGGACCGCGTCAAGATTGCTTACTTGGAGAACTACGAGATGGACCTGGCTCGGAACATCACCTCCGGAGTCGACGTGTGGCTGAACACCCCGGAGCCGCCCCTCGAGGCCTCGGGAACCAGCGGCATGAAAGCGGCATTGAACGGAGTCCCCAGCTTGAGCGTCATGGACGGGTGGTGGGTCGAAGGTCACATCGAGGGTCTCACCGGTTGGTCCATCGGCGAGCCGGGCGATGCGCGCAACAGTTCCCGCGAGGATGCCGGCCCACTCTACGAGAAACTGGAAGGCTCCGTCGTTCCAACGTTCTATCGACAACCGGATCGGTTCGTCGACATCATGCGCCACGCCATCGCATTGAACGGGTCCTTTTTTCACACCCAGCGAATGTTGCAGGAATATTTGTGCAAGGCGTACAACTTCGGCACGTCATGAACCAAGAGCCGAATGGAGGATGAAGATCATGGATACGTACATGATGATGACCAGACTCTCACCCGAGGCCTTTACCAAACCCGAGGCGGTCGAAAAGCTCAATCGGCAGGTCGAGGATCGCATCAAGACCGAATGTCCCGAAGTGAAATGGCTCGCCAATTACGCGGTGCTCGGGCCCTGCGACTACATCGACATCTTCGACGCCCCGAATTCGGAAACGGCGACCAAGGTCTCGCTCCTGGTGCGCTCGTTCGGCCATGCCACCACCGAGACCTGGATCGTTACGCCCTGGAAGCGATTCCTCGAGTTCGCGAAAGCGATGAAGGCTTAAGAGTGGAGCTTCTTCCGTCGAGCGGGGGTGAGGGCGCTCGAGATCCTCCAGCCCCGCTCGGCGAATCCGTCTGACTGTTTGATGAGAAGCCATTCCGCTTCCCGTCTCTTGAAGCGCACGAGGGTAAAGCCCCCTTTGAGCTTTCTGCCTCTCAGGGTGAAGCTGAGCTTGCCCCTCTCGAGGTCTCCCTCCGGATCGTCACTCGAGGCCTCGAAGGTTCCGCGATCCCAGATGACGACGGGCCCTGCCCCGTATTGCCCCTCGGGGATGACCCCCTCGAAATCGCCATAACTCAGGGGATGGTCGGGCACCTGGACGGCGAGCCGCTTCTCCGATGGATCCATCGAGGGACCTTTCGGCACCGCCCAGGACTTCAGCGCTCCGCCGACCTCCAGGCGGAAGTCATAGTGATGGCGGCGAGCTTCGTGCTCGTGAACAACGAACCGCATGCCCGGATGGGTCAGCCGAGCCCCAACAGCGCCTTTTCGCCCTCACCGCTCTCGAGAATCAGCCGGGTCTCTCGGTTGCCCTTCTCCATCTCCACTACCACCCGCTTCACGTCGGGCACCGTGTGCGCCAGATGGCGCTTGCCGTCCGATCCCTCGTCGCCCATCAGGATCTCGACGTCGAGGGCCCCCGACGGCTGGCTGTCGAGGTCGATACCGATGAGCGGAAGCCCCTCCGCCTCCGTCATCGGCGTCGTCCCGTACACCAACTTCAGGGTCACCGGCCGCGTCTCGTGCCTCTCGTTGAAGTCCTTCAAGAAGCCCTTTAGGTTCGAAAGCTGGATCTCTCGCTTCATAACGACCTCCTCAGGTGCGCACTTTCAATTCGTGTGCCACGTCCTGCTGCACGCTATCGAGGGGAAGGCCCGGCGTTTCGGCGTTCGTTGGTGGGAAACCCGCATCGGTGGGCGCGCTCACCCACCCCTCGGAGCTCTCGGACGGGATTCCCTTGTGCAGACAGCGCTATGGCTGGCACGTGGATTGCTGTTTCCCTCCAACGGAGGCTTGGAGCCAATGCGAACCCACGAAAAGACCAGAAAGCGGATCGAGCTCGAGCTCGCCCGAGTGAATCGGGCGGTCGGGATCCTCAAGAAGGAGCCTCGCCCCGAAGAGCTCGAAGGATTTGGAGACAATACCCCGCTTTCCGAGGAAGTCGACGCGATGATTGCGGCCGAGGATGGCGAGCTTCGAGCCGCGCTGCTCGCAAGGCTTCTGGATCGAGCCGCGGCGCTCGACGAAGCTCTTAACCGCCTAGAGAGCGGTTCCTACGGCGTCTGCGTAGCCTGCGGGGAGGAGATTTTTCAGACACGCCTAATGGCCGTGCCCGAGGCGCTGCGCTGCACCCGATGTCAGGAGGAGGCCGAGCGGGTTCGTCATCCCGAAATCCACGCTCACGAATGGAAGCGGGCGGAGGAGACGTTTCGAGAGCGTCAGAAGGCCGACGAGAAAGAGCCCACAGCCAGTCAAGGCAGCGGGAACGTGACCCCGTAGGTCACACCCTGACGCCGACGGTCACGCCTGGATCTGCACCAGGGCGGGCGCTTCGACCCCTTTGCAGACGCGGCAGGTTTTGGACTCCAAAACGTTCTCCCACATCTTGCGGCGCATCTGCTTCCACTTGGGGCCGGTCCAGATCTCCTCGATCGTCTCCCGGTGCACGTTTCCCATGGCCAGAGTTCCCTCGTAGTCCGTGCAGCAGACGGTAACGGTGCCGTCCCATAGGATGACAAACTGCTCGTTGGGCGCGGGGCAGTATCCGTCGACCGTCCCCATCGCGGTGCTTCCCTGAATGACGTTGCCCCACGTGTGAAGCGCTTTCCAGAGAATGTCGACCCCCGGAAGGATCTCGTATCGGCCGGTGTCGGCGTCGTGCTCGAGGAAGCGAAACCCTCCATCGACGAAGTTGAGGTCGTGCTTCTTCGGGGAGACTCCGTACTTGCGCTCGAGCGCGCGCGCGAAGGCGATCCACTCGAGCATCACCCGATCCGCCTGGCTGTTCGAGCCCACGATGCGAATGTCGCGCGAGCCGAGGGTATTCATGACGTCGAGCTCGAGATGCGTGCGGGCGCCTTTCGCCACCTTGCGCTCGACCGCCATCCGTACTTTGTCGAGGTAGACGTCGAAGGTGAGCTTTTGGTTCTTGGCCTTCCGCGTCTTGAACGACTCGGCGTCGGGAGTCTGGTAGCTGAGGATGAAATTCGTGAGGCCGGCGTCGTAGAGCCCGTCGACCAGCTCCTCGGTCAGGAGACTGCAGTTGGTATTGAGCTCGATCGGAATCCCCTTCTCTCTCTCGGCGTAGCGCACGATGTCGACCAGCCGGGGATGGATCGTGGGCTCGCCCATCTGGTGGAGCTTCACCGGGTAGAGAGGACCGAGGCGGTTCTTCTCCCGCGCGACCTGGTCGAAGATCTTGCAGGCGTCCTCAAAGGACATCATGCCGCGCTTGCGCTCCATGATTTCATCGGGGCAGAAGGTGCAGTGGAAGTTGCAGAGGTTCGTGATCTCGACGAAGAGCCACCAGATCGGATAGACCCTCTCCGGCGACTTCCGGATCGAGGGAAGAGGCGCCGTCTCCGGGAACGCCTCGAGGTCCGCCGGAAGCTCGGGCGTCACCGCGACTCGGGCGACCTGGAAGTCCTGGCGGATCTCCATCCGGAAGCTCGCGCCCACGTTCTGGAACCGCGCGGGATCGAAGTCCTCGAGGATGAAGAGCGTCCGTTTCCAGCGGGGCACGGGCTCGCGCACTCCATCCCAGCGCTGCCTCGCCTCCTTATATAGGCCGCCGTAGGGGGCTTCGGGATCGGTCGAGGTGTATTGAAGCCGGAACGTCGCGAACTCGGAGCCGAAGTAGTCGACTTCGATGACCGCCCGCGGAGCGAGCCTTCGCCTTTGCTTCTCGTCGAGCCGGAAGTACAGGTATTGCGACCACGGCTCGGGGGTCACCGCCTTTCGACCCGCCCGCTCGACGATCTCGTATCGACCATCCCCTTCGTTCACGAGCGAGAGGGCGCCGTCGGGGCTCGCATCGCGAGGAAGCTCGAGCACGACTTCGGTGGAAGCGCTCTTTCTCCGAACCCGATCGAGAAGTGTCGACATCGGCCTAGGACTCCACCGGCTCGAAGAAGCCCTTTACGATTTCGTCGATCCAGGGCTCGATGGCACGATAGACCCCTTTCCGACAGTTGAATTTATAGATGAAGCTCTTGCCGTCACGGACTGCGTAGACCGTGCGCTCGAGGTACTCGGCGAGCTGGGTCTCGACATCGTAGAGGGTCGAGATCGCGGAAAGTCCTTCCATCGACTCGTGCTCCAGAAGCGGATAGGTGTCGCCGAGGGTCTCGGTGCGCGCGGCGTAGAACTTCTCGACCGTCAGACTCGGAGGCGCCTGGTTCACCGTGACCTCGAGGGTCGCATGCACCGTAGTTCCGTCCCTCTCGACGGCGAGAGGCGGGCTGCGGAATCCCACGAAGAGCGACTTCCCGGGGTCGGTCACCGTCTGGGTCCTCTCCCAGCTCTTCGGATGCCGGATGAAGACGTCGAGGACGTCGCCTCCCGGAGCGTCGTAGACTTCGAAATACTTCGACCTCTCGAGGGAGTAGGCGGCCCAGGCCTGGTCAAGCGCCTGGCGATAGGCGTCCATGGTTTTCGCCTCGCCCCGGGCGAAGAGACCGTAGAGCGTTCCCTCGACGTTAACGAGGGCGAGACGCGATCTCTCCTCGCCGTCCTCGGAGACGAACCGGAAGCTCTTTCCCTTGTTCCCGGCGAGGGCGTATTCCTCTTCGCCGCCTTCGAGCTTGAGCTCGCGCCGGTAGCGCGTGGCGACCTCATCGAGCGAGCCGTCGGGCATCGGTCCCGCCATGATCTGGAGACGGATCCCCGCCCGCTCGGGGACGTCGACCGACCGTCCGGTGAAGGTCTGCATATGAAAGCCCGCCTGCTCGACGGCCTCGTCCGCGGTCCAGCCCTGGGGGAGAGGAAAGGAGACCTGGAGGGTGGGGCTGTAGACCGTGATGAGCGCCGGCTTGGAGCGAAGCTCGCACGAGACCAGAGAGGCCAGAAGAAGGCTCGCGAGGGTCAGCCGATTTGGCATCACGTCAATATCTTAATCGAGCTGATAGTTCGGAGCTTCTTTGGTGATGATGACGTCGTGGACGTGGCTCTCTTTCTGTCCTGCCACGGTGATGCGGAGGAAGCGCGCCTTGGACTGCAGCTCTTCGATGCTCCCCGACCCGCAGTACCCCATTCCCGACCGGAGACCTCCGACGAGCTGCTCCACCACTCCCGCGAGGCTCCCCTTGTAGGGCACGCGGCCTTCGATGCCCTCAGGAACGAGCTTCGAGGCCTCGACCTCCTGCTGGAAGTAGCGATCCTTGGTGGTGTCGCTCATCGCCCCGAGCGAGCCCATGCCCCGGTAGGTCTTGAAGGCGCGGCCTTGATAGAGAATCGTCTCGCCCGGGCTTTCTGCGGTCCCGGCGAAGAGGCTCCCGATCATGACGGACTGCGCTCCTACCGCGAGGGCCTTCACCACGTCGCCACTGAACTTGATCCCGCCGTCCGCGATGATCGGAACTCCGTGACGGGCCGCGACCTCGGCGCAGTCCAGGATCGCGGTGATCTGGGGGACGCCGGCGCCGGAGATCACTCGCGTGGTGCAGATCGAGCCCGGGCCCATGCCCACTTTCACCGCGTCCGCCCCCGCGCGGATGAGATCTTCCGTCGCCTGTCCCGTGCCGACGTTGCCGGCGACGACGTCGACACCGGATACGACGCTCTTCAGTCTCTCGACGGTCTCGAGGACTCCTCGGCTATGGCCGTGAGCGGTATCGACCACGATGACGTCGACCTTGGCCTCGATGAGCCGTTTCGCGCGCTCGATCGCGGCGTCGCCGACGCCGATGGCCGCGCCCACGCGGAGCCGGCCCAGATCGTCCTTGGCCGAGCTCGGGTACTTCATCGCCTTCTGAATGTCCTTGACGGTGATGAGTCCCTTGAGCGCGTAGCTCTCGTCGACCACCAGGAGCTTCTCCACCCGGTGCTGATGCAGGATGGCGCGTGCCTCGTCGAGCGTCGTCCCCACGGGTACGGTGATGAGCTTCTCCTTGGTCATCACCGCGGAGATGGGAAGGTCGGTCCGGGTCTCGAACCTCAGGTCGCGGTTGGTGAGGATTCCGACGAGCTTCCCTTTTTGGGTGATGGGAACTCCGGAGATGCGGTACTTCGTCATGAGCGCGAGCGCGTCTTTCACCGGCCGCTCGGGCGACATGGTGATGGGATCGACGATCATCCCGCTCTCGGAGCGCTTCACCTTGTCGACCTCGTCCGCCTGCTGCTCGGGGGGCATGTTCCGATGGATGATTCCGATGCCCCCGAGCTGAGCGATGGCGATCGCGAGCCGGGACTCGGTCACGGTGTCCATGCTCGCGCTCACGATGGGGATGTTGAGGGGGACGTTGCGGCTGAACCGGGTCGAGATATCGACCTGGGAGGGAAGAACGTCCGACTTCTGGGGGACGAGGAGGACGTCGTCGAAAGTAAGGGCTTCTCGGAAGCTCATCCCGCCGCTCCACAGCACTTTTTGTACTTCTTTCCGCTGCCGCAGGGGCATGGGTCGTTCCTTCCCACCTTCTCGGTGGCTCGTCGCACCGTCTTCACTGCGGCGTCGACGCCGCCCTGCGATTCCCGTCTCGGCCCGGCGCCGGCAGGAGCGAAGCGGGAGGCGTCGAGCGCGGAGGGCGCGGCCGCCGGGTCGTTGAACGAGAGCCGGAGCGGTCTCGCCGCCGGCCGGAGCTCGAACGAGGGCTCGCGCACCGGCTGGAGGAGGAAGAGGACCCTCACGATCTCCTCCTCGATCCGATCCCACATCGCTTCGAACATGTCGAAGCTTTCCTTCTTGTACTCGATCAACGGATCCCGCTGCCCGTAGCCGCGAAGACCGATGCCCTCCTTGAGGTGGTCCATCGCGTAGAGGTGGTCCTTCCACTGGGTGTCGACCACCTGCAGCATGATGATGCGCTCGTGGGTGCGCATCAGGTCGGGTCCGATGACCGCTTCCTTCTTCTGGTATTTGTCCAGGATCCGGTTCGAGAGCTCCGTCCGGATCTGGTTCCGGTTGAGTCCTTCCCAGTCGATGCCGGAAAGAGCTCCCGATTCGAGCCCGAACTGGCGCCCGAGCGCTTGCCGGAAACCCGCGACGTCCCACTCCTCGAAAGAGACGTCGGCTCCGAGGTGGGTATCGAGGAGGAACTCGAGGACGTTCTCCGCGAGCTCGAGCACGTACTCCCGCTGCTCCTTCCCTTCGAGAATCTCGCGCCTCAGGCGGTAGATGGCGACGCGCTGCTTGTTCATCACGTCGTCGTACTCGAGGAGGTGCTTGCGCATCGAGAAGTTCTGCCCCTCGACCTGCTTCTGCGCCCGCTCGATGGCGCGGGTCACCATGCCGTGCTCGATGGGAACGCCTTCCTCCATCCCCATCCTCTGCATCAGGCCGCTGATGCGGTCGCTTCCGAAGATCCGCATCAGGTCGTCTTCCAGGGAGAGGTAGAACCGCGAGCTTCCGGGGTCGCCCTGACGGCCGGCGCGGCCGCGAAGCTGGTTGTCGATTCGCCGCGACTCGTGGCGCTCGGTGCCGAGGATGTGGAGACCGCCCTTGGCGACGACCTCCTCATGCTCGGTCGCGACCTCGGGCTTCGCTTTCGCGAGCGCCTCGTCCCAGGCATTCGGCGGAAGCTCTCCCTCCTCGGCCTTCTTCTTGATCGCCACTTTCGCCAGGTACTCGGGATTGCCTCCGAGGAGGATGTCCGTCCCGCGTCCCGCCATGTTGGTGGCGATGGTGACCGCGGCCTTCCGGCCCGCCTGGGCCACGATCTCCGCCTCCATCTCATGATACTTCGCGTTCAGCACCACGTGCTTCACGCCCCCGCGCTTCAGCATCTGCGAAAGCTTCTCGCTCTTGGCGATGGAGGTCGTGCCCACGAGGACCGGGCGGCCCTGCTGGTTCATGTCCCGGATCTCTTCCACCACCGCGTCGAGCTTCTCGCGCTCGGTGCGGTACACCATGTCGGGGTACTCGTCGCGGATCAGGTTCCGGTTGGTGGGCACCGGGACCACCTCGAGCCAGTAGATTTTCTCGAACTCCGCGGCTTCGGTCTCCGCAGTTCCGGTCATGCCCGCGAGCTTCCCGTACATGCGGAAGTAATTCTGAAAGGTGATGGTCGCAAGCGTCTGGTTCTCGCGCTCGATCTTGACGTGCTCTTTGGCCTCGACCGCCTGGTGAAGCCCGTCGGACCAGCGGCGGCCGGGCATGAGCCTCCCGGTGAACTCGTCGACGATGATGACCTGACCGTCCTTCACCATGTAGTCGGCGTCGCGCTTGTAGAGGCTGTGCGCGCGGAGCGCCTGGTAGACGTGGTGAAGGATGTGCATCTGGGACGGCTCGTAGAGGTTGTCCACCTGGAGGAGCTTTTCGACGCTCGGGACCCCCTCTTCCGTGAGGGTCACCGTCCGGGTCTTCTCGTCGACGGTGAAGTCCAGATCGCGGCGGAGCCGGGGGATGATGCGGTCGATATTGTAATAAAGGTCCGTCGACTCTTCCGCCGGCCCGCTGATGATGAGGGGAGTCCGGGCCTCGTCGATAAGGATCGAGTCCACCTCGTCGACGATGGCGTAGTGGAAGAGCTTCTCGACTTCCTTCCCGTCCGCGTCTTTCACCAGCTTCGCATAGATGCGGTGAACGAAGAGCGACGGGTCGAACTTCATGTTGTCGCGGAGGTAGTCGAATCCGAGCTCGTTATTGGTGCCGTAGGTGACGTCCGTGCGGTAGGCGTCCTGCCGCTCCTGGTCCCTCATGTCGTGCTGGATGACGCCGACGGAAAGGCCCAGCGCACGGTAAAGCTTTCCCATCCACTCCGCGTCGCGACGGGCAAGATAGTCGTTCACCGTGACCACGTGAACGCCCTTCCCGGTGAGCGAGTTCAGGTACACCGGGAGCGTCGCCACCAGGGTCTTTCCCTCGCCGGTTTTCATCTCGGCGATCTTCCCCTGGTGCAGCACCATGCCTCCGATGAGCTGCACGTCGAAGTGGCGCATCTCGAGAACCCGCCGGCTCGCCTCGCGGCCGAC
>Ga0209521_10002235_pt1 | contig 15830 bp, 15 predicted proteins | sample Rifsed19ft4_FD_184016 | JGI IMG/M metagenome (GOLD analysis project Ga0209521, IMG submission 184016) | Soil microbial communities from Rifle, Colorado, USA - sediment 19ft 4 (version 2) | ecosystem: Environmental > Terrestrial > Deep subsurface > Rock core/Sediment | place: Rifle, Colorado...
CTCAGTGGACCAGAGCGGCTGCCTTCTAAGCAGCGGGTCGCAGGTTCGAATCCTGCCGGGGACGCCAGCCAACGGCCCGGGCCGACGCCGGCACGATCGCCGGGTCGACTCCGAGCCGCCGCTGGATGCAGGTCAGTGGTTGCCGCGCATGAGGATCACCGGGCAGACGAACTGCGCGACGGTGTCCCCGAGGCTCAGATCGGGGTCCATGCCCTGCGACGCGGCGAGCACCTCCTCGGCGCTTAGGAGCTGGTAGGGCGTCACGTGCCAGGTCAGCGGCCGCACCATCCAGCGACCGCCGTTGTAGTCGCGGTCGCCAGGGGCGGCCTCGGCGACATTGGTCAGGCCGTTGCCCAGCACATAGATGGTGTCGTAAGACGAGTCGGGCGCGCCGGTCCCCGACAGGTCGGTGGGAGTGAGGACGGTGCGGTACATCACGCCGTCAACGATGAACGCGTCGGGCAGCGGAGGGCCGCCCGCGAGCGCGGCTCCGGCGCTCGTCGCGACGAGCAGGGAGGCAGCCGCAAGGCTGAGAAAAAGGCGACGCATGGTTCAGTCCTCGAACCTGGACCTTGGCGGTCCGGACCGCCCCGGCGTCAAGGCCGAGGCGTCTGCCATGCTGTCGCCCGGGCACGACGGGATGACAACGCGCCGATGAAGGTCGGGTGACGAACCCGCCGCGCGGTTACCCGGCGGCGGCCCCGGTCGGAGCGCGGGTCGGCTCATCGGTCGTCACCCGCTCCTTCGCGTCGCGGATGATGAGCACCGAGACCGGCGCGTGCAGCAGCACCGAACGTGCCACGCTGCCGAGCAGCAGCCGCGGCAGCGTCGAGAGGCCGCGCGACCCGAGCACGATCAGGTCCGCACCATCCGCATCCGCAGCGCGGATCAGCTGGTCGGCCGGGGCGCCCTCGCGCAGCTCGGTGGTGGCCGCCAGGCCAGCCGAGGCGAGATGTTCGCAGGCACGGGCACCAATGTCCGCGAGCCGGCCGCGCCGGTCATCAACCGTCGAGTCGATCGTCTCCGCCCAGGCGGGGTAGAAGGCCGCGCCCATCGAGGCACCCCACGCGGGGGTTGGCTCGGCGACGGCAACCACCCGCGCCGCGAGGCCGGCGAAGATGGGCCAGGCGGAGAGCGTCGCGACCGCCCGCTGCGCGCTCTCCGACCCGTCCACCGCCACGATCATGCGGTGCACACTCGGACGCCGTGCCACCAGCACCGGACAAGGCGCATGGTCCGCCACCTCGGTCGAGACTGACCCGAGGAGCACGGTGGCCATCGGCCCGTGCCCGCGGCTGCCGATAACCAGGAGGTCGGGCTTCAGCGCATTCGCCTCGTCAAGCAGGGCCGTGGCGGGGCGTCCCCGGGCGATGCGCGTCTCCACGATGCGATCGGGCGCACGCAGCGGGTCCGCCGCTTGCTGCAGGCTCTCCTGGAGGTCGGCCAGGATGAGCGCTTCGGATTCCGCGGCGTCGCGCGGCACCACGGCCCAATCCGGCGCCCCGAACAGGTCCCGGCCACGTTCCAGCGCGGCGACGACGGTGATGGCGGTGCCGGTAGGCCATCGAAGGTGCGCGACCAGGTCTCGCGCGGCTTCGGCCCCCGCTGACCCATCAAAGGCGAGCATGACGCGCATCTGAGAGCCTCCTGTTCTGCGTTCGCGTGCAGGGCCGACACGGGCAGGGCGTCCCGCGCCGGGCCCACCAACAGCGTCCCAGTTCGTGGCCCCGGCCGGCAGGGCCATCGGTCAGGAACGGACGGGACGCAGGTCCTGCCGAAGGGTCCATCCGGCCGTGGTCCCGCACGCGCGATGAACCGACGATAGGCCTGCAGCGTGGGAGGTCCATGGTCGTCGCCTGGGTGAGCCGCGCCGGAGGATTGCGATGGAAGCCGTGACGCGTCGACACCTGGAGGAGGCCCTGTGTGGTGAGGCGCTGGCTGCTCTGCGCTACGCGCTCTTCGCCGACCGGGCCACCGATGAAGGCCTAGAGGACATCGCCGAGCTCTTCAGCGAGATCGGTGAGGAGGAGCGGAGGGAGCACTTCCGCGAGATTGCCGAACTGCTGGGACTGGTCAGGACGACCGCGGAGAACCTGGAGATGGCCCTCGCTGGAGAGGTGACCGAACATCGGCGTCTCTACCCGCAGTACGCGGGCGAGGCACGCCGCGCGGGTGACGAGGAGATCGCCGAGCAGTTCATCGAGTTGGGCGAGGACGAGCACCGCCACGCCGATCGGCTGCGCGGCGCACTGGCCGCCACCGAGGCCCTTACCGGCGTCGCCCTCGGCGTCTAGAACACACACGCCGGCAGCCCGCGGCGAGCCTGGGCCGTCGAGCGAGGAGATCGCGAGCAAGTTGATCGCGGCGGAGGGGCACCGATGGCGCGAACACCGGCGAACCTGGACTGGGTGGTCTGCCACGCCACGACGCGCCTGGTCCTGCGTCGTGGCGTCGCGTGCCCCACTCGCGGTCGTGTACCCGGCCTGGAGTGCCTCGGCTGCCGGTACCTGATGACCAGTTCACTCGAGCGCTCCGAGGTCATGTGGTGCGAGGCGCGCGGGCCGGTGGCGATCCTACGCGGCGCCCTGCAGGGCCGCGCCCCGAAGCTCGAGCCGGATCGACTCGCTGCCGGGCTCGAGCGCGTGGCAGCTCCACGGCAGGCCGGAGTGCTCGAGCAGCGCGTGGATCGGATGGTTGCCGGTCAGCATGGTCGCCTCGAAGGCGGCGACCCCGCGGCGGCGGGCCGAGACGATCGCGGCGTCCAGCAGCCGGCGCCCAAGGCCGCGTCCACGCCACGCCTCGGCGACCGCCACGGCGACCTCCTCCGCGCGACCGTTGCGTTCCGCGTCCAGCGGCTCGAGGCAGAGATGCCCGACGATTACCCCGTGCCCCGCGACCGCCACCCAGCCGTCCGCCCCGCGCTCGCGCGCCCCGGCGAATCGTCGAGCCTGCACGGCGCTGATCTCGCGGGACGCGCCGAAGAAGCGGCTGCGCCGGCTCTCGGCGCTGAGCGCAGCGTAGAACGCCGCGATGGCCGGCCCGTCATCCCGGCGGACGTGGCGGATGCGCGGTCGCGCGGCGTGCATGTGGTCAGCATGGGGCGCGCCGCGCGGCGAGCGCGAGTGCCGTTCGCCCTGCCGGAGCCCGCCGATCGGTCCGCCCCGGTGGGGCCATCGGTCACTCGCCGGTGAGCGGCGAAGAGCCGTAGACTCGACGTATGCAGATTGTCAGTGCCGCCAAGGCGGTGGCCGGGATCCGTTCCGGTCAGCAGGTGTTTGTTCACGGAGGCGCGGCCACCCCATCGGTCCTGCTCGAGGCGTTGGTGGCGCGCTCGGCGCAGCTTGCCTCGGTGAGCATGGTTCACTTCCACACCGAGGGGCCCGCGCCGCACCTGGCCCCGGAGATGGCCGGCCACTTCCGGCACAAGGCGCTCTTCATCGGTCCAAATGCGCGGAAGGCGGTGAACGAGGGGCGCGCGGACTACGTTCCGGTCTTCCTGTCCGATGTTCCGGACCTCTTCTCCTCCGGCACGTTGCCGCTCGACGTCGCCCTCGTCAATGTGACTCGTCCCGATGCGCACGGATTCTGCTCGCTCGGGTCGAGCGTCGACGCAGCGCTGGCGGCGGTGCGCAGCGCCAAGGTGGTCATCGCCCAGCTCAACTCGCGCGTGCCGCGCACGCTGGGCGACACCTTCATCCACGTCTCGCAGATCGCCTACGGCGTCGAGGTGGATGTCCCGCTCTTCGAGCATGCCAACCCGGTGATCGGTGACGTCGAGCGGTCGATCGGCGGCTACGTCGCCGATCTGATCCAGGATGGCGCGACCATCCAGATGGGGATCGGTTCCATCCCCGCGGCGGTCGGCCTGGCGCTCCACGGCAAGCACGACCTTGGGATGCACACCGAGATGTTCACCGACGTGGTGCTCGACCTCGTCGAGTCGGGTGCCCTGACCGGGGCCCGCAAGGAGATCAACCGGGGCAAGATCGTGTCGGCCTTCATGATGGGCACCCAGCGCCTGTACGACTTCGTCGACAACAACCCGATGATCGAGATGCGCCCGGTCGACTACACCAACGACACCTCGGTGATCCGGCGCTTCAGCAGGATGGTGGCCATCAACTCGGCGATCGAGGTGGATGTGACCGGTCAGGTGGCGGCAGACTCGATCGGCCCTCGGTTCTACTCTGGCGTCGGCGGCCAGATGGACTTCATGCGCGGCGCGGCGCTGAGCCCCCATGGTCAGGCGATCATCGCGCTGCCGTCCACCGCGGTCGACGGAACGGTCTCCCGCATCGTGCCCTTCCTCGCGGAGGGTGCCGGCGTGGTGACGACGCGGGCGCACGTCCGGACCGTGGTCACCGAGTTCGGGACGGCGCAGCTGCATGGCCGCACCGTGTCGGAGCGAGCGCGGGCGCTGATCGCGATTGCGCACCCCGACTTCCGCGCGGACCTCGAGACCAGAGCGCGGCTGGCTCACTACCTCTAGCGGTCCAGTTCGCCGCGCGTCAGATCCCGGCGATGCGCCTCGGCGCCAGCCGCGGCCCATACCGCGGCGCACGGATCCCCGAAACCTCCAGCAGCCGCTGCACCCGCCCCCGCTGGCCACGGTACGGCTCCAGGAGATCCATCATCCGCGTGTCATCGGCCCGCGGCTCGCGGGCGAGGGCCCACGCGACCAGGTTCGGCATGTGGAAGTCACCGATACTGACCGCGTCCGGGTCCCCGTAGGCGGCCCGCATCACCTCGGCGATGGTCCATGGCCCGATGCCGGGGACCATCGCCATCCGGTCTCGGGCCTCGTCTGGCGTGGCCGTCTCCAGTCGCGGAGCGAGTCGCGCTGCCGAGCGGATCACGTCGGCGCGACGCTTCTCCAGGCCGAACGGGTGATACGCGAAGTACGGCAGCCCGGCAAGGACCGATGCCTCCGGTGGCAGGCGCATCCCACCCGGCCCGGGCGCTGGCTCGCCGAGCGCCGTGATGATCGCGCGGAACGCCGCCGTGGCCTCCATGCCGGTCACCTTCTGCTCGCAGATGGCCGGAAGCAGCGCCTCGAACGCTCTCTCCGTGCGCGGCATTCGCAGGCCCGGAAACCTGCGCACGAGGTCGGCCACCAGCCGGTGGCGCGGCACGAGTTCGGATGGTTCGTCGCCGGCACCGATGAGCTCGGCCGCGTGTTCGAGAGCCCACCCCGCGCCGGGCCCCCAGGCCTCGGCGGCCACGCCGCCGTCGACCGAACGCAAACGGAGCGTGGCCGCTCCCTCGGGCGTCCGGGTGGCGCGCCAGATCCCGTCGTCGGCGAAGCGGATGGTCGGGTCTCGCCGGCCGTGCGCCAGTGGCGCGAGGGTGAGGAGGAGGTCGATGGGGGTGGCGAGCGGGATGTGCGTGGCGTCGGGTCCCGGCATGACTCAGCGGCGCGCGCTCAGCGGCGCATGGAGAGCACGACCGGGGAGTCCGAACGCTGGGCGGCCTCGAAATCCTCCCGCGAGCGGATCCCGTGGTAGCCCTCGGCCACCACCAGCTGCCCGCAGATGCCGCCGAGTGAGTTGCCCGGCCCCGGCAGAACCAGGACGTCGGGCGCCTCCTCGCGCAGCGCGACCCGCACGCTCACCGCGAACCGGTACGGCGTGGTGACCTGCTCGCCCAGCGTGTAGTCACGCAGGGCGGCCGGGTCGGTCGACCACGGGGTCCAGCGCACGCCGCGCCCGTCGATGAGCGTGGCCGACGGGGCCCTCCAGCGCAGGTCCGCCAGTCGCTCGCGGGCCGCCGCGGCCACGTGCGCCACCAGCGGGGTGTGGTACGGGCCATGCATCGCGAGGCGCAGCGGGAAGAGGCGGTCGCCGACCTTTACCGGCTTCAGCCGGCCGAGCAGTCGCGCGATCCCGGCTTCGTCACCGGCCAGCACCGCGTAGGCGCCGAGATCGATGCTCTCGTGGATCTCGCCGCTCCCGTTTCCGGCGGGGTCGGCAAGCACGGCGCGGACGGCGGCGTGCAGTGTCGGGTCGGGCTGCCAGGCCGCATCGGCGAGGGGGTAGATGACCTGGCCACCGGGACCTCCGCTGGGGAGCGGCTCCTGCTGCAGGATGGCCATCTCCTGCACCAGCCGGAAGGCATCGTCGAACGGGAGCGCCCCGGCCGCGGCGAGAGCGGTGTACCAACCCAGCGAGTTGCCGAGCACCGCGCTGACCGCGTGGTCACCGACCGCCACCTCGGCGTCGAGCAGCGACACCAGGAAGATCAGCGGCGACGCGTGGATCGGCAAGAGGTGGCGCGACGGGTCGAAGCGCTCAGCGCGGTCGAGCGAGAGGAGCGGCTCGAGGTCGTAGCCGGCGCGGAGCTGCTCGGCGCGCATGACCCACGGATGGTCGGCCGGCAGCGAGCCGAGTGACGCCGCGGAATACGAGCCGCGGCCCGGGCAGGCGAGCACCGCGCGATCGGTCATGCGTAGAGCCGTCCGCGCACCGCGGCGACTGCCGCGCGCACGATCTGGTCGGTCCCGACCAGGACCGCACTGGTGGCCGTCCCCAGCGGGACAAAGCTGTCAACGGCGCGCACCGAACCGAGCAGTTGCCCGATGCCGGTTTCGGCCAGGTCGGCGATGATCGCGTCCGCCACGCCGCCACCGGTCCTGCGGCACTCGTCAACCACCAGCACGTTGCCGACCTCGGCGGCATGCTCGCGGATCGCCGCGATGGGGAGCGGATTGAGCCAGCGCAGGTCGATGACGCGCACCGCCACGCTGTGGTCGGCCGCCAGCCGCCGGGCCGCCTGCAGCGAGAGGCGCAGGCCATTGGCATAGCTGATGATCAGCAGATCGGGCCGGGCGGTGCCGGGCTGGTCATACACCCCGACCTCGCCGGGGAGCAGGGTTGCCGGTGGCGCCGGGTAGTCGGTCAGCCAGCCGCCGTCACCATCGGTCTCCAGGTCCTTCTCGTGGTAGAGGGCGATCGGCTCGAGGAAGACGACCACCCGGCCATCCTCGGCGGCCATGGCCAGCGCGCCGCGCAGCATGCGTGCGGCGTCGTCGCCGCGCGACGGCACGGCCAGCACAAGGCCGGGGATATCGCGCAGGGCTCCGATGCTGTTGTCGTTGTGGAAGTGGCCCCCGAACCCCTTCTGGTAGGCGAGGCCGGCGATGCGCACCACCATCGGATTGCGGAACTGCCCGCTGCTGAAGAACTGCAGCGATGCCGCCTCGCCGCGCAACTGGTCGATCGCGTTATGGAGATAGGCCAGGTACTGGATCTCCGGCACCGGCAGGAGACCTATGTGGGCCGCGCCCTGTGCTATCCCCAGGATCGAGGTCTCGTCGAGCAGGGTGTCGAAGACCCGCCCGATGCCAAAGCGCCGCTGCAGGCCATTGGTCACGTTGTAGACGCCGCCCTTTCGTCCGACATCCTCGCCGAAGACGAGGAGCTCGGGGTGGCGCGCCATCTCGTCGATGAGGGCGGCGTTGATACAGCCGGCCAGGGTGCGGGCGTTCGGCGTCGTAGCCTCTTCGGGGAGCGTCCCGCCATGGATTTCACGCCGGGCGTCGGTGTCCACCAGTCGCTCTCGAGCGCGCTCCACGACGCGCTTGGGGTGGCTCGGGGCCATGGGGGCGACCACCTCCTCGGTCGTCTCGAGGCGCGGCCGGAGGGTCGCCTCCTCGGCGGCAGCCCACACTCGGCGTCGGGTGTCGGCCAGCAGTTCGCGCAGCTGTTCGGGGGTCGCGGCGCCAGATTCGATGAGGCGCTTCGCGTTGCCGAGCAGCGGATCGCGCGCCTCGGTGGCGATGATCTCCGCGGTTGACCGGTAGACCTGCTCCGCGTCGCTGCCCCCGTGCCCCCACAACCGGACGGTGGGCAGATGCAGGAAGGCCGGCCGACGGGCGCCTCGAACGTAGCGGATCGCCTCGGCAACGGTGTCCCACACCTCGTCGATCTCGCCGTCGGCGAAGCGGTAGGCGAGGTGCTCCATCTTCGAGAAGGTGGATGCGATCCAGCTCTCCGGCGTCGGGACGCTGATGCCCGTCTGGTTGTCCTCGCAGACGAAGAGGATCGGCATTGGCAGACCGATCTGGACGGCGTAGCGCGCCGTGTTGATCGCGGACAGGGCGGTCGCGTGGTTCGCGCTGGCGTCCCCGAATGAGCACGCCACGATGGCGTCATCGGGCAGGTCGATGGCCACGCCGAGCCGACGGGCACGGGCCAGGCTGAACGCGAGGCCCATCGCCTTCGGGAGGTGGCTGGCGATCGTCGAAGTCTGTGGCGGGACCCACAGCGGACGACTGCCCCACACCTTGTGGCGCCCCTGGGCGATCGGGTCCTCGCGGCTGGCCACCATGCCGAGCAGCGTGTCGAACGCCGGCGTACTGCCGGGCAGCTGGCGCGCGCGGGCCATCATCAGTGCGCCCGAGCGGTAGTGCAGGAGCGCCGGGTCGGTGATCCGCAGCTGTGCACCGAGCGTGACGTTGTTCTCGTGGCCGGCGCTGCTGATCGTGTGGAAGCTGCGGTTTGTCTTCTTCAGCTCACGTGCCGCAATGTCGAGCTGGCGGGACAGGACCTGGTCCTCGAAGAGTTCGACCGCCTTGCGCGCGGTCAGGCCCGTGCCGGAGCGCAGCGGAGCATCACCAGGCAGCACGCTGACCGCCGGAGCGGCGGTCGCGAGATAGGCGTCGAGGGCGGACTCGACGATGGCGACACGATCGAAGGTCATGCGCGACGTTCTCGGTGCTCGAGGGTGGGCGTGGCCGGTGGGCTGGCAATCATACGCGCCCGATAAGCCCGTGATAAGTCCGCGGTAAGCCTCCGAGGTGTCCTCTTTCGGTCCTCGTTGGCGCCGCGTGTGCTGGCGTCGCGGAGACTCACGGAGATGCACCGATGCGCAGAATCACGCGGGACCGCAGGGGCCACACGGGGGGCGGCTGGCCCACCTGAACACAGTGCGCCCGCCGGTCAGCCCCCAAGCGAGATGAGCACGATTCCCGCCACGGCGACGAGTACCGCCACCATGCCCAAGCGGGGGAGTGACTCGCCGAGCAGGAGGCGCGCCAGCAGCATGGTGGCGAGCGGGTAGAGCCCCGACAGGGCGGCGGCGATGCCGACCCCCAGCGTCGCAAACGAGAGGACCACGAGGCCGTTGGCGGCAACGTCAAGCAGGCCGGCCAGCGCCACCAGTCGCCCTGCACCGTGCAGGAGGGGTCCCTCTGCGCGCGCCAGGGCCATCCCTCCCACGACCAGCGTCGCGCTGCCGCGTGCGGCGACGAGGGCCCAGAGCTGGCCGCCTTCGGCGGCGCGGTTCACGAACACGAACCAGAGGCCGAAGCCCACGGCCGCGCCGAGCGCGAGAATCAGCCCCTGGCGGCTGACGCCATGCCTGGTCGCGCCGCTCGCGGCGGCCGCGGCGGCCACGGCGCAGCCGACGCCGGCGAGCTGGAGGAGGCTGATGGCGTCGCCCCAGACGAGGACCCCGACGCCGAGCGAGATGAGGACGCCGCCCACGCCGGCCACCGCGGAGACGACGCCCATCGACCCCTGCGCCAGGGCGCGATAGAGGGCCGCCAGGCCGAGACCGCCGAAGGCGCCACCGATGCCGCCGAGGAGCAGTGTTGGTGCATCGGGTGGTCCGGGTCGGAGAAGCAGCAGCCCACCCAGCAGCAGCAGGAAGCCGGTCAACTGCGCACCGCCGGCGACCACCAGGCCGCCGGCCCGTCGGGCAGCGAGACCGCCGGCCACGTCCCCCGCGCCCCAACTGGCGGCGGCGCCGAGCGACAGCCCGACCCCCGGTTCGATCACCCGGCTCCTCCTTGGCCGTCGCAGCGTGCGGCGGGCGCGTGGACTCTACCAGCCGACGGGTGCGGTGTGGCCGCGCTGGGCACAGGCGGTGCCCGCCGCAGGGCGGTCATCCGCGGCTTGACAGCCACTCGTGAACGACGCACAGTGCGCCAATCTCGGGACGCCATCCGCGGTGTCGGGCGACCGGCGCGCGCGTCTCCGAGTCCTCGCGAGGGACCTGTTGGCCGTCCACCCGATGACCGCATCCCCCGGCACGATGGATGCCGTCGATGCGACCGACCGCGACTCCGGCGGCGCGCCGGCGGTCCGCCTCGAACGACTTGAGAAGCGCTTCGGCGAGATTGTCGCGGTGGCCGGCATCGACCTGGAGATCGGAGACGGGGAGTTCTTCTCGATGCTCGGCCCGTCCGGCTCGGGGAAGACGACGACGCTGCGAATGATCGCCGGCTTCGAGCAGCCGACCGGCGGTCGGATCCTGCTCCACGGCGCGGATGTGACCGGCGTTCCGCCGTTCGATCGCGACGTCAATACCGTCTTTCAGGACTACGCGCTCTTCCCGCACATGTCGGTCGCGGACAACGTGGCGTACGGCATGCGTATCCGTCGGACGCCGGCTCCCGAGCGAGCGGCCCGGTTGGCGGACGCGCTGCGCATGGTACGGCTGGAGGGCTACGGGAAGAGGCGTCCCGCACAACTGTCCGGCGGCCAGCGGCAGCGCGTCGCGCTGGCCCGTGCCCTCGTCAACCGGCCGCGCGTGCTGCTGCTGGACGAACCGCTGGGCGCACTGGACCTGAAGTTGCGCGAGGAGATGCAGATCGAGCTGAAGGGGATCCAACAGGAGGTCGGCATCACCTTCATCTACGTCACGCACGACCAGGAAGAGGCGCTGGTCATGAGCGACCGGATCGCGGTCTTCAATCGCGGCCGGATCGAGCAGGTGGGCACCCCGGCCGACGTCTACGAACACCCGGCCACGACCTTTGTGGCGGGCTTTGTCGGAACGTCGAATCTGCTCACTGGCGAAGTCGCCCGGGCGATCATCGGTTCCGATGGCACGTTCACGGTGCGACCGGAGAAGATCCGCCTGGCCGAGCCGGCGGATGCGGCGGCCGGGGACGAGCAATCTGCACTCGGCAAAGTGCGGGATGTCGTGTACCTTGGCTCGGATACGCGCTACATCGTGGGGCTCGACGCTGGAGGTGAGTTGGTCGTGACCCAGCAGAACCTGCAGACGTCATCGATGCAGGCGCTTGCCGCGCAGGGCCGGGCGGTCCGGCTCCTGTGGAAGCGGCACCACGTGTTGGGTCTGGCCGACGGCCGGGCATCTGAGGGGTATCAAAAGGGAGCGGAGGATCAATGAAGACCTTTCGAATCACGGCGCTGCTGGCGGGCATCGGGCTCCTGGCGGCGGCCTGCGGGACATCGGTCCCGTCCGGGGCGCTCACCGAGTTGGGGGACGGCGAGGGCGAGCTGAACCTCGTCATCTGGGTCGGATATGCCGAGCGCGGCGAAGTCGATCCAGGCTACGACTGGGTGACGCCGTTCGAAGACGAGACGGGCTGCATGGTCAGCACGACCAACATGAACAGCTCGGCGGAAGGCGTTCAACTGCTGCGGTCAGGCGAATACGACGGCGGATCGTTCTCCGGCAACGCGTCGGTGCCGCTCATGCTCGCGGGGGATGTTGCCCCGGTGAATACCGATCTGCTGTCCAACTACGCGAACGTGTTCGCGGGACTCAAGGACAAGACTCACAACTCGCTGGACGGGGTTGCCTACGGCGTGCCGCACGGCCGCGGCCCGAACGTCCTGATGTGGAACACCGAGGAGGTCACTCCGGCTCCCACGTCGTGGGACATCATCTGGGAAGACGCTGGCGACTACGCGGGCAAGATCAGCATCTTCGGCGTCTCGGACTTCATCGCCGATGCGGCACTGCACCTGATGGTCAAGAATCCTGATCTGGGCATCACCAACCCGTATCAACTCAACCAGGAGCAGTTTGACGCCGCCATCGCACTGCTCGAAGAGCAGAAGTCCCACGGCGTGATCTACTGGAGCGACGCGTTCGACCAGATCACCACCTTCGCTTCGGGTGATGCCGTGGTGGGCACCAGCTGGCAGTTCCAGGCCAACACGCTGGCCGGCGGTGACCCGCCGGAGCCGATCGAGGCGACCGTCCCCGCGGAGGGTTCCACCGGCTGGTCCGACACCTGGATGATCGCCAAGAATGCCGCTCATCCGAACTGCATGTACCTGTGGATGAACCACATGATGTCGGCCGAGGCGAACGGCCAGGCCACGGTCTGGTTCGGCGAGGCGCCGACCAGCGAGGCTGCCTGTAACTACGCCGAGACACTCTCGCCGGGACATTGCGAGCAGACGCACGCGACCGACGAGGCGTACTACGACAAGATCTGGTACTGGGCCACGCCGAGGGCTGACTGCGGCGATGAGGACGCAGCCACAACCTGCAAGGACCAGGACGCATGGCTGGCAGCCTGGGCGGCGCTGACCGGCAGCTGAGCCTTCGCACCGTTACGGACTAGGAATGCCACGCTTCCCGGGGGGTCCGCCCCCCGGGAAGCACTGTTCTGGTAGCTGAGGCCAAGACCCTGGATTCATGACGGCTCCGAACCCGGTAACCATCGATCCACCAGTTGAGCGGAGCCTCTGGCGACGCGTCGCGTCATGGCTCTACTCGCGGCCCCGGACCCAACTCCGGCTCCTCCTGGCCGGGCCGCTGGGCTGGATGACGGCTGCCTACTTTGGCTCGCTCTTGATCCTGCTGCTGGGCGCCTTCTGGACGAAGGATTCGCTCACTGGCAAGGTGATCCCGTTCTCGTGGAGCCTGGACGCGTTCGGGAACCTGTTCGGCGCCGAGGTGTATCGCACGGTTGCGTTCCGGACAATCGGGATCGCCGTTCTGGTGACCCTGACCGCGGTCCTGCTCGCCTTCCCGATCGCCTATTACATGGCCCGCATCGCGTCCCCGAGGACGCGCAGGCTCCTCGTGGTGGCGGTCGTGATGCCGCTGTGGGCCGCCTACCTGGTGAAGATCTTCGCCTGGCGCACCATCCTCCAGGGGAATGGGGTGCTCGAGTGGGTGCTGTCACCGTTCGGATTCGAGAGCTCGGGATTAGTCGAACTCGTCAACTCCTGGCTGGTGCTCACCTATCTGTGGCTCCCCTACATGATCCTGCCGGTCTTCGCCGGGCTCGAGCGGATCCCGAACTCACTGTTGGAGGCATCGGCCGATCTCGGTGGTCGAGCCGGCGTCACCTTCCGGCGCGTGGTACTGCCCCTCGTCTTTCCAGCGCTGGTAGCAGGCTCGATCTTCACCTTTTCGCTGTCGCTCGGCGACTACATCGTGCCGGATCTGGTCAGCGACACGAAGTTCATCGGGAACATCATTTACGACAACTCGACCCTCGGGAACGTTCCCCTCGCGGCTGCGTACGCGCTGCTCCCGATCGTGGTCGTGATCGGTTACCTGCTCGTCGCGCGGCGCCTGGGCGCCTTTGAGTCCCTGTGATGGTCCGGACCGATGACTGAATCCGCCTGGGTCCGTATCGGCGTCCGTGTAATGGCCGTGATAACGCTGGGCTTCCTGTACCTGCCTCTCGTCATCCTCGCCGTCCACGCCTTCAACCCGAGCCGCTATCTCGCCTGGCCGCCCACCGGCTTCACCCTGCACTGGTTTGCCGATGCGGCGTCCAACCCGGGGTTGCACAAGGCGATCATCAACTCGTTGATCGCCGGGGTCGGCGCCACCGTCCTCGCACTCATCCTCGGAACGCTGGCCGCGATGGCCATTCAGCGCTTCAGGTTCTTTGGGCGCGACACGATCTCATTCCTGCTGGTGCTGCCGATCGCGCTGCCGGGCGTGGTGACCGGGATCGCGCTGCAGACCACCTTCCGGACGGCGGGGATCGGCCTGGGGCTGGGCACGATCATCGTCGGCCACGCCACCTTCTGCGTGGTCATCGTCTACAACAACGTGATCGCTCGCCTGCGGCGTCTGCCGAGATCGAGCGAGGAGGCGTCGGCCGACCTGGGAGCCGACACCTTCCTCACCTTTCGCCTGATCACGCTGCCCGCCATGCGGACGGCCCTGCTGGCCGGTGCGTTGCTTGCGTTCGCGCTCTCGTTCGATGAGGTGATCGTGACCAACTTCACCGCCGGACCGGGCACGCAGACCATCCCGATGTGGATCCTCGGCTCGCTGCAGCGGCCCCAGGAACTGCCGGTCGTCAACGTGGTGGCCTTTCTGCTGATCCTCGTGTCGGTGATCCCGGTCTACTTCGCCCAGCGCATCGGCGGCGAGGCGATCGGCATCACGCGCTGAGCCGCCACATGGACGGGCCGCCGCGCTCGCCGGTCACTCGCCGCCGGCGGGCCACGGCCCCGTTCGACCGATCGGGCGGCCGACTTCATCGCGCTCGAGCTCGTGGGGCCCGACCCCGGGCGGGTCGTACCGCAGGCGCTCGACCGGCTCCCCGCCGAGCAGATGCTGCGTGACGATCTCGCCGACGTCGGCCGGGGTCACCGCGGCGTACCAGGTCCCTTCGGGGTAGACCACCACCATCGGTCCATTGCCGCACTGGGAGAAGCAGCCGGAGTGGTTGATCCGGATTCTCCCGGCCGCGCCGGCCTCCCTGATCGCCGCCTTCATGGCGGCATGCACGCCCAGTCCGTCGCCGTCCACCGCGGGGCACCAGTCGCCCCGCGTGCAGACGAATACGTGTCGCTCATAGACGGCCATGACCGCGGAAGTACCCCACGCATCGGACCCAAAGTACCGGGGCTCGTGAGCCCACCCCAACCTTACTATCCGACCAGCAAGGGCGCGGTCCGCACCGAATCGGCCCACGCGTCAACCAACGGCACTCATTCGCCAGCGAGGAATCCCCAGCAATGATCAGCAACGAGGTCGGGAAGCTGCTCACCGCGACCGAGGTCGCCGAGATGCTGCACCTGCACGTCAACACGGTCAAGCGGCTGGGCGACCGCGGCGAGATCCCGTTCTACCGGGTCTGCAAGCGCGGTGACCGACGCTTCCGCTACGACGACGTCGTGTCGTTCCTCCACCGCCCCAAGTAACCCAGACGGCGGCCCGCCCTCGGCCGCCGATTGATGCCGGTTCCGGCTGACGCCGGGACGGCCCCGTTCCCCGCCAGGGGGGCGCGCGACGACCGCCGAAGTGCCAGTCTTTCGGCGGTCGTTTCGTTGTCGGGAGATAATGCCCGGCCAATGGACACCGAACCGCGCCTGCGCCTGACCGAAGGGCAGCGCCTCCTCGACACGAGCGATCCGGAAGGCGCGCAGCGCCTGCTGGCGGCGCTCACCGGCCACCCCGATCCCGAGGTCGCGGGCCCCGCGTGGCTCGCCCTGGGCACAGCGCGGTATCGCCTCGATGACGAGGCCGGTGCCCTGGCGGCGTGGCGTGCGGCCGCCAACTCCAACGCGTCGGTGGCCTGGCAGGGTGCGCGCGCCGCGGCCGAGCAGCATGTTCGCGACGGCGATCTCGAGGATGCCATCGGGGCGTATCGCCAGGCCGAGCAGCATGCGCCCGCGGGCGAGCGCGGCGCGATCGCCAACCGGATCGCCTGGCTGCTAAAGGAGACCGGCCACGATTTCGCCGCGCGGCGCCAGTTCAACCGGGCACGCGGCGCCTACGCCACCTACGCGGCCTGGGTGACCTGGGGCGTCATCGCGGTCAACCTCGCCGTCTACCTGTTGGACGCCGCCCTGGCTGGACTGCTCGACGTGTCCGTCGCGTCGTCTGGAGGCTCGCTGATTGATGCCGGGCTGGTCTACGGTCCCGCCGTCGCAGCTGGGGAATGGTGGCGGATGATCACCAGCGCCTTTCTGCACCTGAGCGTGCTTCACATCGCCTTCAACATGTACGCGCTCTGGCTGTTCGGCCCGATCATCGAGCAGATGTACGGGCACTTCGAGTACGCGGTCGCGTACCTGCTGTGCGCCCTGGGCGGCAGCGTGCTGACAGTCCTGGTCGCTCCGCAGTCGGCCGCCGCGGGCGCATCCGGGGCG
>Ga0209521_10002237_pt1 | contig 15828 bp, 11 predicted proteins | sample Rifsed19ft4_FD_184016 | JGI IMG/M metagenome (GOLD analysis project Ga0209521, IMG submission 184016) | Soil microbial communities from Rifle, Colorado, USA - sediment 19ft 4 (version 2) | ecosystem: Environmental > Terrestrial > Deep subsurface > Rock core/Sediment | place: Rifle, Colorado...
CTATCTACCTGCGCTAATAACGTTGTAGGAACCTGAACCAACGGCAGCCCCCGCATGTAGGTAGCGGCAACAAAACCGGCTAAATCCCCAATTACTCCCCCTCCCAGCGCGATTATGAGGTCTCCCCGCTTCACCCCCAAATTAATGAGCTCATCGTAAAGCTCACGCGCTTTTTTCAACGATTTATGTTCTTCACCCTCGGGCACCTCAAGAATGTACTGCTCAATCCCTACCTTTTCTAAACTTCCCTTAACGGTTTTGCCATGATGAGCCAAAATTAGGGGATTGCTAACCACAACCGCCTTTTTAAATGATGCTTGCTTTAGTTTCTCGCCTAACTGTGAAAGATTGGCGGAACCTACGAAAATCCTGTAACTCTCCCTTAACGGCACCTCGACTATTCTCTCGATCAAGAAATAATTCCCCTCTGTTTCAATTTTTTCTCAATCTCCTCAACTGCCTGTTCGGGGGTTAAAATGGACGTGCTTACGGCGAAATCCGCTACTTTCTCATAGATCTCTTCGCGGGCACACAGAAGTTTCTCGATCTTTTCCTGGCGCCGGGAACCTTTTAGAAGTGGTCTGTCATTTGATACTTCGGTGCGTTGACAGGCTACTGATGGTGACACTTTAAGGTAAACCAAAACGCCATTCTCCTTGAGAGAGTGCGTGTTTTCATCGTCTAAAACGACTCCGCCGCCGCAGGCAATCACCTGGCTGGAGCGTAGGCAAACCTCTTTTACCACTTCTTTTTCTAAAATTCGAAACCTGTCTTCTCCCTCGGCTTTAAAGATATCCTTGATCGCCCTTCCGGCCCTCGCCTCAACGAGATCGTCTGTGTCAAGAAAAGGCAACTTTAACTCAGTAGCAAGCATTTTCCCTACGGTTGACTTTCCAGAGCCCATAAAACCAATGAGAACAATATTTTTCATAACAAAATAATGTCAGGCAATCCGACCGTTTGAGCGCCTAGAAAAACGCGTTTTCCCGCGCTCAAATCTACTATAAATATTTTTTGGCTCCACGCGAGGAACCTCAAGTTCCCTGTTTAGCTTATGCTATCCACAGAATATTGGCAAGACGTCTACGTGAATTCATCTAGGGGAGACACCCATTTTTTAACTTAACCTCGACGAGGTCAATTGTTATAAAATCACCCTTCCGGGGGATTGACAGGACTTAACTTGAGAATTGTAAAGAGGCTTCCTTTCGCTTTACCTAATTTTGTCTGTCAAATACCCAGCTCATTGACACGAAATCACCCGTGCCCGCTGGTTGCCCCTGTCAATAAAATCCCTCCTTATAGGGATTGAAAAAGAGCTCTTTTAGTCTTATCATCACAATTAGTAGTATTATTTCACGATTGTGGTCTTCGGGGGATAATTCGATGTCCGAAGAACAACAGAAGTTCCAAAGATATGACCGAGTTCTGGGAATCCTTCTTTGGATAGGCTTGGGGTTGGTTCTCCTCTACAACCTGTTCCCCGAATACGGAACCCATAAAACGCTGGTTTATCTCTTTGTGGGCGCCGGAAGTCTTTTTACCCTCATCTATCACTATCTTCTGCCTAAAAGACTTAATGGTCCCCGGAAGCTCGCTATTGAAGGCTTTATAGATATTTTCGCCATTGCTTTTTTGATGGTGATTACAGAGGGGCACAGCAGCCTATTTTATTTCTATTTCTTTTTGATTGTTGCCGGCTCCGCCTTAATTTTTGGCCAGAAACGAATCATTTTAGAGACCAGCTTAATATCGGTGTTGCTTTTGCTTATTTTTGGATTTGAGTACCTGAGTGTACCGGACATCTCTCAAGAGCTGCCTCATCATCTCGTCCACGTAGGTATTCTTATCGCTTCGTTATGGATCGTCGCTTTTTGGAGCGCAAACTTAGCGGCAATTATTGACAAAGTATTAAAGGAAGAAAAGGCTTTAACCGTACGGAACCAGGAGCTTTACGAAAAAGAGTCAAAAGCCCACCGGGAGCTGGTCACGATTCAGAAGACATCCGCTAATCTGCTTTCAAATCTGAACCTTGATCAGGTACTAAGAGATATAACCCAGGGTTTAACCAGCGGCGTTGGCTATGATCGCGCCGCTATCTTTCTAATCGACCGGGAGAAAAAAATAATCGAAGAAAAATACGCCAGTGGCCTCACCCCAAACCTTATGGCCTACGAGAGAAGCGTTTCCCTTCTTGACGGCAAAGGCATGCTTTTTGAGTGCATTTGGCAAGCAAACCCCTGTGCTCACAACAACAATAAACTAGTAATAGTTCCGGTCGTCGCCAGGGACAAGAGCGAAGTCCATAAATCAACGGTCTGTAAAAATATGCTGTGTCCTCTCTATAATTCAAAACCCAAAAACGGTAAAATCGTGATCCGCGCTCTCCCTAAAAAATTAAAAACCTTAACCAGCCATAAAATCGCCGAGGTACTTGACTGCGCCGATTTCAAAATTCTGGGCGCCATCGTAGTCGATAACTTTGAGGGCGAGAAACCGATTACGGAAGATAACATAGCATCTCTCCAGGTGTTTGCTCAAAACGTGGCCATTGCTCTCGAAAACGCCCGGCTATTCGAAGAGATAGAACAGAAAGTCGCCGAGCTTAATTCGTTGAATAAAGTTATGACCTCACTTACCTCAACGCTTAACCTGGAAAAACTATTAGACGAAAGCATCGATCAAGCCATGAGAGCGACAAAGGCGGAGTCGGGCTCCATTGTGCTGCTTGGAGGAGATTCCCGAACTCTTAGAATCAAAGCGGCGCGGGGCATCGAATCAAAAGAGTTAAGAATAATTAATCAAAGGGTCGGAACCGAGGTTGCCAAGCGGGTCATGACAACAAATGAATCCCTTATCATTGCCGAAAATAACGGTAATAGCTTCAGAAAAGACTTGCGCCGGGCCGGAGTTTTCTCTCTCCTTAGCACACCGTTAAAGATGAAAAATAAGGTCATTGGGGTCTTAAACATTTACCGTAAGTCAATCAAAAGTGCCTTTACCGAAGAAGACCTCAAGCTTGCGAGCTCCTTTGCGGCCCAGGTATCGACGGCCGTCGAGAATGCTAAATTGTCTGAAGACCTACAAAATACCGTTCTTGGAACGGTTTCTGCCCTTGCCGCCGCGGTTGAGGCCAAGGACCCTTACACCTTTGGGCACTCGTGGTCCGTAACTAACTTCTCGGCGGCTATTGCCGAAGAGCTCGCCCTGTCGGAATGGGAGATTAAAGTAGTCCGTACCGCCAGCACCCTCCATGACATTGGAAAACTGGGAGTCGAGGGTTACATCCTAAATAAACCCGGCCCTCTCAATACTAAAGAAAGAAACATCATCAACCTCCACCCGATAATTGGAGTTGACATCTTAAAATCACTGTCATTTCTAAAAAACGTGCTTCCCTTAATCTACAGTCACCACGAACGCTGGGATGGAACTGGTTATCCTCTCGGAAAAAGAGAAGGCGAAATTCCCCTGGGAGCTCGCATAATCGCCGTTGCGGATTCCTTTAACGCGATGGTCTCAAAACGGCCCTACCGCCCCGCTAAAAGCTATGATGAGGCGGTCAAGGAAATTAGGAAATGTTCGGGGAGCCAGTTCGACCCGGACGTTGTTGAAGCCTTTCTTCGGGTAAACACCAAAACCACCCCGTCAAATTAGCTTTTCGGTTTTCGTGTCCCACTATTATTCATGATCTCAAAAGACAATTTAATTGTCTAAACCCCACTCGCGCCGGAAAAATTGCCATAAGGGCCGCTTTGCCCCTTAAAATCCGGGCGCTCTTTGTTTTCCCGCGTTGTGGGTAAAACCATCCCTTTGAATCTGATATTATAAAACTCGTATCCAAGTTTAGTTCGGTATTTAGCCTGAGGGCCCTAATAGAACCACGCCTTCAGCTAATGCTACCTATAAAGTTCATAAAGTGAGCTCGTTTGAGAAAGAAAATAGTTGAAGCCAAAAATCTTTCTAAAAAATACGGGAACTATGTCGCCGTTGACGGGCTTAGTTTTTCGGTCCTGGAGGGAGAGTGCTTTGGCCTCTTGGGTCCGAATGGAGCCGGGAAAACGACAGTGGTGCGCATGGTCCACTGCTTTTTTCCGATAACCGCAGGTGAATTAAGAGTGATGGGGCTGGATGTTAAAACGGATAAAAAAAGAATAAAGGCAGATCTGGGAGTTGTGCCCCAAGAGGAAAATTTTGACCCCGATTTGACCGTCTTAGAGAATTTAACTGTTTACGCGCGATATTTTGACTTAAAAAAGCAAACTGCCCGAAAAAGAGCTGATTCGCTCCTGAGATATCTTCAATTAGAGGAGAAACAAGCAAACCGAATCGATGAACTGTCGGCCGGCCTGAAGCGGCGGCTTCTCATTGTAAGGGCCTTGATTAACGAACCTAAACTCTTGATTCTTGATGAACCTACTATTGGGTTGGATCCGCAGGTCCGCCATCTTATTTGGGAAAAATTGAGCCAGCTGAAAAAACAAGGAGTAACCCAAATCCTGACCACGCACTATATGGAGGAGGCGGCCGAGCTTTGTGACCGGGTCGCCGTTATGGACAAGGGCAAAATTTTAAAGATCGATAAACCTAGGAGCCTAATCCGGGAAGAGGTGGGTAAAGAAGTGGTAGAAATAAAACTCAATGGAAAAAGCGAAACCGAAGCCCTGAAACATCTCGAAAAATATCGCTTCACCTGGGAGAAATCCGGAAGTACCCTTTATATCTACTGCGAGAATGGTCAAGCGATTATCGGTTCTCTCCTACAAATTGGTTTTGATCATATCCTTCAACGTCCCGCCTCGCTCGAGGATGTTTTTTTAAAACTTACCGGGAGAGCGATTACCAAATGACGAGAGCCATCGCGCTACCAAGGGTTACTGCCAAGGCTTTAAAGGTCTGGCGCCGCAATTTTGACACTTACCGAAAATTTTATCTAGTGAGCCTCATCGGCAGCCTTGGCGACCCTTTGCTTTTCTTGGTGGCGATGGGTTTTGGACTGGGGGCCTTTTTGGGAAAGATTGAAGGAGCGCCTTACATTCAGTTTATTGCCCCGGGACTGATTGTCTCTTCGGCTATGTTTTCAGCCACCTTTGAGTGCACCTACGGCTCATTCCTAAGAATGATGTACGAGAAAACCTACGACGCCATCATCGCCACACCCGTTGACATCGAAGATGTTATCAGCGGAGATATTATTTGGGGCGCTACTAAAGCCTTAATAAGCGGCGGTATTGTTTCTTTGGTGGTTTTATCCCTGGGCTTGGTAAAATCCTTGGGGTTTGTTCTTATTCCCTTATTGATTTTTGCGGTGGGTTTCCTTTTTGCCTCGTTAGCGATGCTCGTCACCTCGCTCACTCCAAACTTTGAGTCCTTTAACTATTTTTTTCAGCTGTTTATAACTCCGATGTTCTTTTTTTCGGGGATATTTTTCCCCCTTAAGAAGTTGCCGGTTTTGGTCCAAAAAATAGCCAATTTTTTGCCCCTGACTCACGCGGTCAAAATATCGAGAGCTCTGGTTGTTGGCGATCTCTCCTGGGCCCTTCTGAACAGCTTTGCTCTAATTATTGGCCCCGGTCTTGTTATCTTTTACGCCGCCATCATCCTGGTCAGAAAGAGAGTTATTAAATAGTTTGATCCATTTTAAAGATCAAAAATAATTTTTTGGCCAACTTTCAACTCGCTACAACTTGCGCGACTTTGGATTCAAGCTCACTTCAGAGGGCGAATCCGTAAGCCTTCGGCGGCGAATTGCCGCCTCTCTTCAGTTCACTTTCATCTCAAGTTGCTCAGATTACACTCGTTGAAAATGGCAGGCTTTTAAAACCTCTAATTTCTAAGATAGACAATGAAGCAAAGCTGTGGTGAGCGAAAGTGGCAAAAAAAATAAAATTTACATCTTCTCGGGGGCTGAAATTCCCATCAGCTCTAAGGCATTTTTAAGGATAATTTTTACGCAGTCTATAAGAAAAAGGCGGGCTAAGTCAAGGTTCTTGCCGGAACCTGTGGCGGAATCCTTGTTCCCGATTACCCGACAACGGTGGTAAAAAAAATGAAAAGCGGTGGCGACATCGCGAACGTACTGGGTTAAAATATAGGGCGTTCTTTTTAAAGCAGCCGTCTCGACGACCTCTTCAAATTGAGCGAGCTTCCGGATCAAATCCAGTTCCGGCTCCTCGTTTAGGAGTTCTAGATCAACCTCATCAAGGCCGGGGACTTTCAGTCCTTTTTCTTGGGCAAACCGGATTATGCTGCTTATCCGGGCGTGAGCGTACTGCACATAATAAACGGGATTTTCTTCCGAACGCTTTTTCGCTAAGTCGATATCGAAGTCTAAAGGGGTGTCGGTTGATCTCATCAAGAAGAAAAAACGAACCGGATCTTTGCCCACCTCATCAAGGAGTTCCTCGAGGGTTACCATTTCTCCGGTCCTTTTAGACATCCTCACTGGTTTCCGGTCACGAAACAGATTAACCAGCTGGCCTAGAATTACCTCCAGAGTATCCTTGGGGTATCCGAAAGCCTGGATCGCCGCTTGCATCCGCTTAACATAACCGTGGTGATCGGCACCCCAAATATTGATTAACCCTTTGAAACCTCGATTCAGCTTGTCACGGTGATAGGCGATATCAGCAGCAAAGTAAGTGGAAAGTCCCTCTGATGGCGTTTTCTTACCATCCCCACCTTGCCTAACTAGCACTCGATCCTTATCGTCACCAAAAGCTTTTGATTTAAACCAGACGGCTTTTTCCTTCTCATAGGTAAAATCAGCCGCTTTGAGAGCATCGATAGTTTGGCGAACAGCACCAGAGTCGTGAAGAGTTGTTTCGGAAAACCAGGAATCAAATTGAACCCCCAGTTTTGAAAGGACTTTTTTCATCTCCTCAAGAACCTGTTTAGCTCCGAGAGTACTTAGCCCCTTCTCTCTCTCTTCCAGAGAGAAGCTCAAGTATTTATCGCCGTGCTCATTAATTATGCTTTGGGCGATATCGGTTATGTATTGGCCGCGATATCCTGCCTCGGGATAGACAACACTTTGCCCTAATAGTTCGCAATATTTGGCACTAACGGACTGGCCAAAGAGATCCATCTGGCTGCCGTAGTCATTGACGTAGAACTCTTTTTCAACCTTGAATCCGGCGGCCATTAAAACCCGGGCCAGGGTGTCTCCGAGCACCGCCCATCGGCCGTGACCAAGATGAACGGGCCCAACCGGATTAGCACTTACGAATTCCAACTGGACCTTCAGGCCTTGTCCTAACTCAGAGCAACCAAATTTTGATTTTTTTTGCTCAATTTCTTTAAGAGTTTCGCGAAGCCAATTGGGAGTAAGGAAGAAATTTATAAAGCCCGGGGGGACAACCTCGACCCGGGCCACGAAGTTCTTTTCTTTAATAGTATCCAAATCATCCTTTATAATCTTGGCGATAGAAAGTGGGGATATTTTTAGTTGACTTCCCAATATTAAAGCACTAGCTGTGGAAAAATCCCCGTGGGTTTTGTCTTTGGGGCGCTCAAAAATTATCTGCTCCGGAAGACGTTGAATATTTAACTGTCCGTGCGACTGCGCCATTTGAAGAGCTTCTAAAACTAGTTTTTTTAATCTTTCTTTTACCATATTCCGCCCTTGGTAACAGCACCTAAACGAACCAGCAAGGAAAATTATAATCCAAATGACAGCGGGTGAGGAGTTTTTGTGAAGATGTTTATGGAGAAAGGACGCGCGGTTTTTCAGCTAAAGTAAGTTCTACTTCTTTTTTGTCTTTACCTCTAACAAAAGTTAGCTTGACCTTGTCGTCCACCTTTTTCGCTCTTATGGCGGCTATTAGATCATCCATCGTTTTGATTGGCTTGCCATCAAAAGTTGTGACCACGTCCCCGGCTTTCATCCCGGCCTTATCGGCCGGGGTGTTGGAAGCGATTCTATTTATCATCGCACCTTCTTCAACCGAAAGATTAAACTGTTTAGCAACATCTTTGTCGACCGTTGTTCCCACAATTCCAATGTAGGGATGAACGGCTTCACCGGTTTTAATGAGCTGTTCAGCCACGTCTTTGGCTAAATTAATAGGGATGGCAAATCCCACTCCTTGAGAACCGCCGCTCGCCGAAAAAATTAATGAAGGAACGCCGATTACCTGACCTGACGCGTTAGTCAACGCTCCGCCGCTGTTGCCCGGATTAATGGCCGCGTCTGTTTGGATTAGATCAGTGTAGGTCTGGACTTGATCCTCACCGGGTATGGTAACATTTCGATTGAGCGCGCTAACAACTCCTACGGTCACGGTATGCTCGAATCCAAAAGGGCTACCGATGGCCACAACCAGCTCACCGACTCTTAAATCGGATGAAGATCCCAGTTCGGCGGCGGGTAGATCTTTTTTATTGATTTTTACGACCGCTAGATCAGTTTCCGGATCTCGCCCCACTACTCTTCCTCTAACGTCAGGCTCGTTGCCGATGGCTACAAAAATAACGTCGGCTCCCTCGATTACGTGATTATTGGTTAAGATGTATCCATCACTTCGGAATATAACCCCCGAACCCATGCCGGACTCTTCGAGTTCGGAGTGGAAGGTTCCTCCCGCCTGGCTGTGGGTCCGGATATTAACAACCGAAGGCTTAACTTTCTGGGCGACCGCGATAACCGCGTCGGTGTCCCTCGAAACCTTGGGAGTAATTTTGATCGAGGTCTTCTCCTTACCGCCTTCTTCGGAAATAGAATATCTTCCGCTCAATAGATCAAGGGGATTAAGCCCAAAAAAATAGGGGACCAAAAAGGAAGCAATTACCCCTCCGATTACGGCACTTATTAAGGCCAGAATCAGCAGAGATAAAAACCGGTTAGCGATTTTTGGCTGAGGCGCATCTGGTGAGGAAGTTTCCTGCTCCATTCGTTCTCCGTGTCGAATTTTCAATATAAATTTTAGTCCTGTTTTTTAAAATGGTCAATAAGCTTTGGTGTGAGGAAGCGCAGATTAGTTCCGGCGCCTCCTTTTTGGAGCCTCGTATCGAAGCGGCGGGAGAAGACGAGACCCCCGAGCACGTAATGATTAAAAAAGACGCCCCGCCTGCCGCGAAAGATCCAAGAAGGGCCCGTAAAAAATTCCCACCGCTATGGTGGCAAATGCCGCCAGATAGACTCCCCAGCGAAGAGACGCGGGAATACGGGGAAAAGTGGGTTCTTTGGGTTTATCCAAGTAAATGACTTTCATGATTCTTACGTAGTAGCCCATAGATATAACGGTGTTGATCCCTCCGGCTAGAGCCAATCCAAGTTTTCCGCCTTCGATAGCGGCCCCAAAAAGAAAAAGCTTGCCCATGAACCCGGCGAGCGGAGGAATCCCTATCAACGACAAAAGAAAAATTAACATCGAGAGCGCAAGCAGGGGATTTCTTTGAGCGAGACCTTTGTAGTCATCGATTTCGTCGGCTTCGCGCCTAGTGGAACAGGCGGCCACCACCAAAAAAGCCCCCACCGTACCAATCATGTAGGTAAAAATGAAAAATAACATGTAGCCGAAGGCAAGTTGGGTCGTGGTCCCTAAACCAATCAAGGCGTAACCGGCTTGTGAAATACTGGAATAGGCCAAGAGCCTCTTGATATTTTTTTGGGGTAAGGCCATCAGGTTTCCGGCGGTCATAGTGACATAGGCAAGAACCGCAAACCAGATTTTCCAGTCCGCCTGCACGGCGGGTAGCGCCCACAGAAAAACTCGCAAAACAGCCGCGAAAGCCGCTAATTTAAGAATGGCGGCAAGATAAGCGGCAATGGGAGCCGAAGCTCCGTCGTAAGCGTCTGGCGCCCAAAAATGGAAGGGAAAAGCGGTAATCTTAAAGCCGAACCCTCCTAGGAGGAGAAAAATCGCCAGAATCAGGGCGTCCTGACCTTCCTTAAGATGTTTGGCAATGGCCTTGAATTCAATCTCGCCGGTAAATCCAAAAACAAGTGACATCCCATAGACCAGCATCAGGGAGGCAAAAAGACCGATCAGAAAATATTTTAGCGCCGCCTCACCAGATTTAAGCCGATGTTTTTGGAAAGCAACTAATACATAGGCCGGTAAGGCTGAGAGCTCCAATCCCAAGTAGAGAGTAATAAGATCGGCCGAGGCGGCCATAACTAAGGCCCCAAGCAAGGAGAATAAAAGTAGTCCATAGTACTCACCCTCGCGGCCCACTGAGGTAGAAGATCTTAAAGAAGCCAGGATAACCAGAAGAATTAGACCTATGGAAGCAATACGCACGAACGCCGTTAGAGGGTCGGATGCGAAGGCCTTATTAAGCGCCATTCCCCAGTTCCCAATCTGCATGATGGAAATAACAAGAGCGCCTCCCAACCCCAAAATACTTAAATAAGGGATAAACGCTCGCTGGTTTTTGGGGATAATTAGGTCGAGAGAAAGAGTTGCGATAGCTAAGGCGGCGATCACAATTTCAGGCGCGACTAACTCAAGGTGCAGGTGCAACTTTCACCCTCCCATTATTGTTAAGATGTTCTTGACGCTCACATCAAAGATATTGAGAAGGAGAGTGGGATAAAGGCCAAAGAGCAGAATAAGAACTATCAGGGGAATGAGATAGGCAAGTTCAAAACCGCTTAAATCGGTTATCGATTTGAGCTTTTCCCCAATCTTTCCTAAGCTTACCCGTTGGATCATCCACAGAAGGTAACCGGCGGTCAGCACGATATTGAGGGCCGCTAAAACGGCAAACACCGGATGCAGGTGGGCTGCCATAATAACGCCCACAAGAACCAGAAATTCACCGATGAACCCCGAAAGCCCCGGGAGCCCCAGGGATGCCATGGAATCAAAGGCCAAAGCTCCGGCCAACATTGGCACTTTTCCCTGCATTCCCCCGAGTTCAGAAATCAACCTAGTGTGCGTCCGGCTATAAATTATGCCCACTAAAAGAAAGAGCATGCCGGTTGTCAAACCGTGGGAAACCATCTGAAACATTGACCCATCAAGCCCGGCCTCATTAAGAGCGACCAATCCCAAAAGGATATAGCCCATGTGAGAGATACTGGAGTAGGCAACTAACTTCTTAAGATCCCTCTGGGCCATGGCAACATAGGCCCCATAAATAATATTAATTAGGGCTAGTACCACCAACCAAGGGACGAACCTCTCAAAAGCGGCCGGAAAAGACGGCATGGCAATCCTGAAAAAACCATAACCCCCCAGCTTAAGCAGGACACCCGCCAGCAGAACACTAACGGCCGTAGGCGCTTCGACGTGGGCGTCAGGAAGCCAGGTGTGGAATGGAAATACTGGTATTTTTACCGCAAAGCCAGCATAAAAACCGAGAAAAATCGGTATCTGCACCGCCAGAGCAAAAGTTCGTCCGGCTTTCCACAACTGGGTAATGCTAAAGCTGTTGATATCAGCCTGAAAATAAAGGGCCAAAATAGCGAGCAGCATTAAAACTGACCCTAAAAGGGTGTAAATAAAGAATTTAATGGCGGCGTATTCGCGTCTTGGCCCGCCCCAAATTCCAATTAAAAAGTACATCGGAACCAAAGTTATTTCCCAAAAAATGTAGAACAAAATGTAATCGAGCGCCACAAATACTCCCAGCATTCCCGTTTCCAGAAAAAGCATCAATGTAAAGTACTCTTTGACCCGCTCTTTTATCTCCCAGGAAGCGAGCATCGCCATTATGCTGAGAAGCCCGGTCACAAAAAGAAGGGCGATGCTGATGCCGTCAATACCCATGTAGTAGAAGATACCGACCTGCTTAATCCAGGGAATCCTCTCAATGAACTGCATTTTTTTGGCCCCGAAATCAAATTGGGTAAAGACATAGACGATAAATACGAAGGGCAAAGCGCTAAAGATCGTGGCGACTCTCCTAATGAGCATATCCTTTCCCCTGGGGATGAGAGAAATCACCAGTATTCCCAGAACCGGCGCGAACGTAATCATTGAAAGCAGTGGAAGTTTCATCTAGTAGCCCTCCTTACTTTTTCCCAAGAAAAATTACCACAATGATCAAGGTTAAAACGGTCAAAAACATAATCAGGGGATAGTCTTGAAGGTAACCGGACTGGATCCGTCTAAGCCTCTTACCAATTCCGGCAATCAAAAGACCAACTCCATTGACGGCACCATCAACTATCCCTAGATCAAAACCCCGGGCCAACCAGCCCAGCCGAAGATTTGTCCAGCCAAGGCTTTCAGTGGCCTTATCGGTCTTCGAATCAGCGCCGCCCATAACTTTGCTCACGCCAACCGCTCCTCGTCCCATCGACACCGATATCTTGTCAATTTCGACATCGAAGCCGCCCATAATTTTACTCACTCCTACCGCGCCCTTCCCGAAGTGGACTATGGCCTTATCAATTACGGCAACATCAAAACCACCCACCGAATAAGCGACACTTAAGGTGGCCCAGCCTATAGAGTTTACTAGGCCATCAATCACCTTGAGATCAAAGAGATACAGTAGGTCAGCGAAGTAGTGAACTGGTCTTACAATTACAAGCTGATAAAACTCGTCAACGAAGTACTTGTTGTAAGCCACGTGTCTCAAGAAATCAGCTACGAACCCAAAGGTACGAAGGTAAGCTTGGTTTATCCAGTATTTCTCGGCCAGAATCCTTTTTGACAGCAGGGAGTTTAAGCGAGATTTTTTGCCCGGTTGAAAATAATAGCTCCGATAGGCAACAAAAATACCGGCGAAGGCCACGAAAACGCTGGTGGCCATTATGGAAAGGTCCGGCTTGAGGGCCTCTTTCTCTCCCAGAAAGTGGCCAAAGGCATTATTAAGGAAAGGGGAGTTTAAAAAGCCGATAAAGATTGAAACAACCGCTAAGACTATAAGCGGCACCGTCATAACGGGCGGAGACTCGTGCGCTTCTACCTCTTCGTCACCGAAAAAGGTCAGGAAAATCAGCCTAAATATGTAGAACGCGGTTAAACCGGCCGTTATGAGAGCCAAATAATATATCAGGGTGAAGTGGTTGTGGGCCGCCTCCAATAAAATCTCGTCTTTACTCCAGAACCCGGCAAAGGGAGGCACCCCCGCCAGCGCCAGGCCCCCAATAATCGTGGTAATGGCGGTCACTTTCATTTTGGGATAGAGTCTTCCCATCTCTCGGATGTCCTGCGTATGAAGGGAGTGAATCACGCTTCCCGCCGTTAAAAAGAGCAGTGCTTTAAAGGCGGCGTGGGTGGTCAGGTGAAACATTCCGGTGGCCAGTGAACCCACTCCCAAGCCCACCATCATGTAACCAAGCTGAGAAACGGTGGAATAAGCCAATATTTTTTTGATATCTACTTGGACAAGAGCGATGGTGGCCGCGAAAAAGGCGGTAAAAGCGCCAACGTAGGCCACCACCTCCAAAGCAACCGGCGCCATCTCAAAGAGCGGATACGTTCGGGCGACTAAATAAACTCCCGCCGCTACCATTGTGGCGGCGTGAATTAGAGCCGAAACCGGTGTCGGGCCGGCCATGGCATCGGGTAACCAGACATGAAGAGGTAACTGAGCCGATTTTCCCACCGCTCCCGCAAAAAGCAGTAAAACCATAACCGCCAGGAGATTGGGATTGATGCTGGCCGCCCTTTCGTAAAGGGTGGGAATGTGAAAGGTGCCAAGCACCGTGAAGAAAAGGATCGCCCCCACGAGAAAACCAACGTCACCAGTGCGGGTGGTTAGAAAGGCCTTTTTAGCGGCTCGACTCGCATCTTCTCTTTCATACCAAAACCCAATCAGGAAATAGGAGCAAAGCCCCACCAATTCCCAAAATATCAGCAACTGGATCAGGCTACTCGAGACGACAACTCCGAGCATCGCGAAGGTGAAAAGCGAAAGCGCCGCGTAGTACCAGTTCATTCGCTTCTCCCCGTGCATGTAGCCCAGAGAATAAATTTGAACCAAAAGAGCAACCATGGTTACTACTAATAGCATCCCGGCCGCCAGTGGATCGAGGATAACTCCAAGGTGAACAATTTGGCCCCCCACATCGAACCAGGTGAAGTGCCGCTCAAACTCTTTACCTAAAATAACTGCTATAAGCAGCGCCCAGGCAAGAACAGTCGAGATTGCCATGGCCGTGATAGCGACAAAGGGGCTTTTTTTGGGAGGAATTATCTTTCCCCCTAAAAGAAGAACCACAAAAGCGCTCAAGGGAAGAGCTAGCATTATTAAGGTTAATTCAAACATCCGCTTTCTCTTGGTTAAAAATTAACAATTATCCTTTGAGCTCCGTAAATTTGTCCATTTCAATCGTGGCCCGCTTGCGATAAAGAAAAAGAACAATAGCCAGTCCTAATCCGATCTCCGAAGCGGCGATCACCATCACGAACAAGGAAAATATCTGCCCCTTAATGGTAACTGGGGTGGCAAAGTTTGAAAAGGCAATAAGATTGAGAACGATAGCGTTAAGCATTAGCTCCAAAGAAAGTAGAACCAAAACAGCGTTCTTCCGGACCAGGGCTCCAAAGAGCCCGATACAAAAAACAAGCGCTGCCAACACCAGATAATAAGACAAAGGTATCATCGCCACTTCACTCCCGAAACCATATAGACGGCCCCAATCAGAGCCGCCAATAAAACCACGGAGGCCAGTTCAAAAGGGAGAACGTACTCTTTAAACAAAATCTCTCCAATTTTGGCGGTTTTTACAACTTTAGGGGCCGTTTTAAGACCCGGATCAAACCAGGAAGACGTTCTAAGTATTTGCGATAGTGCCCCGAAAAAAACTACTACTACGAGCAAAGCCGCGTCGGATTGTTTTGATTCCAGTAATTTTACCGACGGGATATACGGGCTTGTGAGCATCACCACAAAGAGGATGAGAACGGTTATCGCTCCCGCGTAGATAAGAACCTGAACCGCTGCTAAGAAAGGAGCGTTAAGCAGAACATAGAGCCCGGCCATAGCGAAAAGAACCACGAACAGAAAGAGAACACTGTGAATTGGGTTATCGCTAAAGACAACCATCAGCGAGGCTAAGACGATAATAGTCGCTAAAACGAAAAAAATTGACTGCGCCATTTCTTTCCTCTACTATCTCACTTGTACCAACGGTAAAGCTTAACCGTGGCCTCATCCATTGGTATCTCTTCGCCCGAGGGCAGAGATTCTTTGGGCACCTCCCGGAGCAGGCGCTCTTTATTGTAAACCAACTTCTCGGCCTCAGCAACGGATAACTCATACTCATGGGTATGAAAGAGAGTTTTAGTGGGGCAGTTCTCCATACATATCCCGCAAAAGACGCACGTTCTTAGATCGATGTCAAATTTTTCTATTTTCCGCTGTCCGTTTTGGGTAATATGCTGGGTAATTGACTCCGTGGGACAAACCTGGGCGCAGATGCTACAAGCCACACAGATTTGACTGCCACAGCGCAAACACCGCCAGGCCTCAACCCTAGACTCTTCTTTAGTTAGTCCTAGTTCAACGCGACTAAAACCCGTTTTTCTGTTTTCGGGCTCAAGTATCGGCATCATTTGTCTGGAGACAGCCAGCAACGGCTCGATGTCACCTGTTCTTTCGGAGAGAGGTTTGGCGGGAGCTAAAAATTCGCCTTTGAGGGCGTCTTTCAGGGAAACTTTCTGGTGTGCCTCTTCCCAGTCGATAACCTCTCCCCAGCGCTTAGGAGTGGCTGTTCTTCCCTGTTTAAGATCTTCTTCTTTGAAATATCTATCGATAGAAATAGCGGCTTCGTGCCCGCTAGCAACCGCCCTCACCACAATGCCGGGACCCATAACCGCGTCTCCACAGGCAAACACCCCTGGCACCGAACTCTCTAAACTAACTTCATCGGTTTGCATCAAACCCCACTTGTCGAGCTCTATTTTTAAGTCTTTACTCAAAAAC
>Ga0209521_10002238_pt1 | contig 15822 bp, 12 predicted proteins | sample Rifsed19ft4_FD_184016 | JGI IMG/M metagenome (GOLD analysis project Ga0209521, IMG submission 184016) | Soil microbial communities from Rifle, Colorado, USA - sediment 19ft 4 (version 2) | ecosystem: Environmental > Terrestrial > Deep subsurface > Rock core/Sediment | place: Rifle, Colorado...
AGTCCGGACTCTGCTCGAGGATCTTCTTGCCCGCCTGGGTGTCGGAGCTCGGGCTTGCCACCACCTGCGCGCCGAAGGTCTCCATGAGGATGCGGCGGTACGGTTTCTGCTGGTAGGAGACCTTCACCATGTACACCTTGCACTGCAGCCCGAAGAACGAGCAGGCCTGCGCGAGGGCGGAGCCCCACTGGCCCGCGCCGGTCTCGGTGGACAGACGCGCGACCTTCTCATTCTTGTTGTAGTAGGCCTGCGCCACCGCGGTGTTCGGCTTGTGGCTACCCGCCGGGCTCACGCCCTCATACTTGTAGTAGATGCGAGCCGGCGTATCGAGCGCCTTCTCGAGGCGCCGCGCGCGATAGAGCGGGGTGGGCCGCCACAGGCGGAGGATGTCACGCACCTCGTCCGGGATCTCGATCCAGCGCTCCTGGCTGACCTCCTGCTTGATCAGCTCCATCGGGAAGAGGGGCGCCAGATCCTGGGGCCCGATGGGCTTTCGGGTGCCCGGGTGCAGCGGCGGCGGCAGCGGGGTCTTGAAGTCGGCCTGGATGTTGTACCACCGAGTCGGGAGGTCCTTCTCGGAGAGCAGGTACTTGGTGGTCATGTCTGTCGGCTTCCGAGCCATGGCGACCTCCTTGCCAGATCCGCAACCGTGGGACCGATGGGAGAGACGCGCACAACACTACAGGTCACACGCGAAGGCCGTCAAGGGGAGGGACTTCGATGAAGGCCGGGGCCCTTGGCGTCGAACCCTTTATTGACGAAAGTGGCGCGCCATCATCGGTGGCGAGCGTAAGAGACCCGAGCTCGGCTCAGCCGAGCTGGCCCGCGGCGTAGCGATGGCGGAGCACTTTCTTGTCGAACTTGCCCACGCTCGTCTTCGGGATCTCTTCGAGAAAAACCACCTTGTCCGGTAGCCAGAACCGCGGGAGCAGCGCCAGCAAATGCTGCGACAGCTCCTCGTGGGTGACTTCGCCTCCTCCGGGAGCCAGCACCACGACAGCCAGCGGCCGCTCGCTCCACTTCTCGCTGGGGACGGCGATGACCGCGGCCTCGGCCACCTTCGGGTGCGCCATGAGTGCGTTCTCGACGGCCACGCTCGAGATCCACTCGCCGCCGCTCTTGATGAGGTCCTTGGTACGGTCGGTAATCTGCATGAAGCCGTCTTCATCGATGGTGGCCACATCTCCGGTGCGAAACCAGCCGTCGCTGGTGAAATGTTCCGGTGTCGCACCGAGCTTGAAATACTCCCTCGCGACCCAGGGCCCCCGGATCTGGAGCTCTCCCATGGTGACGCCGTCCCATGGCAGCTCCTCACCGCTCTCACTGATGAGCCTCAGCTCCACGCCCGACAGGGGATAGCCTTGTCTGGCCTTGATGTCCCACCGTTCGTTCTCGGGAAGCTCGACCTGTCGGCCGAGAAGAACCGACACCGTACCCAGAGGAGAGGTCTCGGTCATGCCCCAGGCGTGCAGCACATTGACCCCCAGATCCTTTTCGTAAGCTTCGATCAAGGCTCGGGGCATGGCCGAGCCGCCCACCACTAGCGCGCGAACCGTCGAGATGTCACGGGGATGGGATTTGAGCTCGTGACAGAGAGCGGTCCAGATCGTGGGCACACCCGCCGCGACCGTGACTTTGTGTCCCACGATCAGGTCCGCGATGGCGTGGGGACTTAGATCCGGACCCGGCATGATGATAGTGGCGCCCACATTGGCGCAGGCGTAAGGGAGGCCCCATGCCATGGCGTGGAACTGGGGCACCACGGCGAGAAGAATGTCGCGCTCGGTCAACCCCAGCGCGTTCGCCTGGCACTCACCGATGGTGTGCAAGTACATCGACCGATGGCTGTAGAGCACACCCTTGGGATCGCCGGTGGTGCCGCTGGTGTAGCACAGCCCCATGGCCTCGTTCTCATCCGAGACTCTCCAGTCGAAATCCTCGTCGACGTCCGCCATGAGCTCCTCGTAGTGGAGGACGTTCTTCAGCTTGGTCTCCACACCCCTGTGGGCGTTGAAGAGGATGAAATGCGCAACACCTTCGATGCGTTCCGCTACCCGCTCCAGAAGAGGGAGCAGGTTGCCATCGACGAAGATCACTCGGTCCTCGGCGTGATTGATGACGAACGCGAGCTGGTCGGGAAAGAGCCGAATGTTGATCGTATGGCAGACCGCCCCTGCCCCGGGGATTCCGAAATAGAGCTCGAGATGCTGGTAGTTGTTCCAGGCAAAGGTTCCGACGCGGTCGCCGGACCGCACTCCCAACCGATCCAGGACGTTGCCCAGGCGCTTCACCCGCTTGTACAGATGCGCGTAGGTGTAGTGATGCATGGAGCCATCGGGAAGTTTGGTGTAGATGCTCTTTCCGGGATAAAGCCGGTTGGCATGCTCGAGGATGCGGTCGATGGTGAGAGGGTAGTTCATCATGAGGCCATTCATGATCCACTCCTTCGATGGGGTGACTCTTCATCGCAGTGCCCCATTGGGATAGGTCGCATGCTAACAAAGCCGGCCGTGCATCGAAAGGGCTCCCGGGTATCGCGCCGATCTCGTTTTCCTGTACGAGGAGAACTCGCTATGAGCCGTCGTAGTCGACGAGCGCCGGCGGGGCCAGGGCCTCGTCTTCCAACAAGCGCAGGGCCGCCTCGATGACGGCGTGCTGCTGCCGGGGATCGTTGGGACGGCCCAGCGGGTAGCCGTGCGGGAACGGAACGAAGAGGGCCCTCGGTGGCCGAACCCGCTCGGCAACGACACGAAGTAGGTTGATCACGACCGTGGCGATTCCGCGTCGCTCGAGCTCCGCCGCCACCAGACTCACGGTCTGGTTGCAGATCGGTCAGACAGGCACCAGCAAGACGGCATCGACCCCGTCCCCCTCGAACAACCGCGCCGCCTCGGGTACGACATCGCGCTGAAATCGGCCGGGAGCGGTGATCGAGCCCATGAAGGACAGGTGGCGGACGTTCAAGCTGCCTATTCGACCGTGATTCACGAGCTCCCTCAGGCGGTCGATGGGGAACCCCAGGTTCGGGTCGGCCGCCAAGCCCTGGTGATCGAAGGATTCGCTGCGGTGGTGCTCGCGCAGCTGGGAAACATCGATGTCACCGGGAATGACGCGGAAGGAGGGGTCGCCTCCCCGCACCGACCGGTCGAAAGGTGCATCGCCGGGCCCGACGAAGCCGGCGCTGGATATCAGGCCGAGTCGACACTCGGCGAGAGGCTTCGAAAGAAGGGTCCAGGGAACGGGGTCGATGCGCCGCCACCGGTAGGCTTTGAGGAAAAGCCGAGTGGAGAGCGGGAAGTCTGACATCTCACCCATGCTTCGAGCAACGCCTCTCTCGACTGTCGCCGTTCGAGTCTACTAGCCTAGCAGACGAAGCGGTCAGGGCCTCTTGCGGTCCAGGGACTGGCAGTACGCGACGAGGTAGTCGATCTGCTGGCGGCTGAGACTGCGCCCCCATGGCGGCGACTGCGGGGAGCGTCCGATGGCGGCGCTCCCCTCAGCAATGACTTTTCTGAGCAACGCGGAGTCCCGCGTGTTCTTCGAGACGCTCATGTCGGGCGGCGGCGGATTCAGGTTCGACGCGTTCTGACCGTCGCCCCTTCCTTCGTCGCCATGGCACGTCGCGCAGTAGTGCGCGAAGAGAATCTTGCCCTGGCTCTCGGTGTACGACAGGTCGCCGCCGCGTTCCTCGGCGCGAATCGCGTCGAGCATCGGATCGCCTGGCGCACCCGTTGGGCCGGCCTCGCACCCGGTCAGCAACGTGAGCGCAAGGGCACCGCACGCCGACCATCGCCAGGCGTGGTGTATCATCGCGCGCCGCCCGCGGACGCGGTCGCTTGTCCACTTCGGCCGAGGCCGCTCAGATACGCGGTGAGCGCACGCGCATCGGCGCTCGACAGACCGTAGTCAGGCTGCAGCGTCCCCGGTCGGTACACCGACGGCGTCGTCAGCCACGCGGCAATCCATCCAGGCTTCAGCCGCGTGCCGGTCGTCGACAGCTCGGGGCCGACATACCCGCCGGTGGTTCCGAGCTGATGACACGCGGCACAGCCCAGTTGAAGGTATAGCTCCTGGCCGCGCCGCGCGTCTGCAGCGGTGAAGCTCGCGTCGTACCCCTCCATGCTGTCGTCGAGAAAGACGGTCGACAAGTAGTCGGCGAACGCGTTCGCCTCGTCGGGCTGCATGTGGAAGACCGGCATGCGCGCTTCGACGCTCACCCGCACGGCACCGGGGTTGAGGAGATAGGGGGCGATGTAGTCGCGCATCAACTGGCTGCCGATGCGGTCGAGCGGCACGGTCGAGAGGTCGCCGCCAAACCCGCCGACGCTGTGGCAGCTCAGGCACCGGTAGCGGGACATCAGCTCGCCGAAGCGGCCGGCCGGCCGGTACGGCTTGGGCGGCGGAGGCTTCAGTACGTACGACGCCGGCAGGTCGGCTTTGCGGAGGCTCGCGAGCGCCAGCGTCATCCTCGCCGCGTCGGCCGGCGTGAACCCGAACGTCGGCATCGACGACGGCTGGCCCAGCGCATCGGGCATGAGCAGCTTGAGGAAGATGTAGTTCTCGGCCGTGTGCCGGACGATCTCGCTGCCGTACGGCAGCTCGTCGGGATCGCGATCGGCGACCCCAGCGAGGCTCGGCCCAACCCGGCCGGAATCCTCGATCCCCGGCAGTCGATGGCAGCTGATGCAGCCGCGCCGCTCGAATACCGCCCGTCCGGCCGCGATCGCGCGCGCGTCCTGATAGGCCGCCGGGGGCGGTTCGGCGACGGCGCCGGCCGAGCTGTATTCCTCGAGCAGGAACGCCGTGAGATCCCGCAACTCCTCGTCGTTCAGGCGGTACTGCAACATCGGCGTGTCCGGCTGCACGCGGTGCGGATCCTTCAGGTAACTGAACAGCCAGTTGCGCCGTATCTTGTCGCCGATCCGCGTCAGTTCCGGTCCCATGGTCCCGCCGCGGCCGTTGACGGCGTGACAGCTGACGCACCGCATTTCGCCGAACAGCGCGCGGCCGTTTCTGGTGTCCGCTCTCTTCCAGTCGACGCTCGTGCTGTCGAGCGGCACTTGAGCCCGCTGAGACAGCAGGAAGCCTTGCAGGCTCGCGATCTCGTCGTCGGACAGGCGGAAGTTGCCCATCTTCGACTGCTCGAGATAACTCTTCGGATCCTCCAGCCACGAGGCCAGCCAATCGGGCAGCACCTTGTAGCCGAGGCTGTCGAGCGCCGGCCCCCTGAAAGTCAACCCTTCGAACCCGGGAATGTCGTGGCAACTGAAACAGCCCGACTCGATGATCAGCCGCCGACCTTCGGCGAGCCGGGGCGCATCGAGCGGATCGATCGAGCGGTGGCACGTGCCGCAGTTGGCCTCGATCGTTTCGAGGGGGCGCATCGGGCGCGTCACGAAGGGCTGCGGCTGATGCGCGGCATTGCGGTAGTCGGTCGCCTGCCCCTCGCCGTCGTGGCACGCCGTGCAGCCGAACCGATCGGGCGGGTGCGTCGTCAGCCAGGCGCCGGAATGGGTCCGGTGCGGCTGCGGCGCGGTCGCGAATGCCGGATCGTCGATCCCCAGGTGGCAGGTGCCGCAGCGATCGACGCGCCCGAGCTCGGGCAGCCAGATCTGCCGGAGCCCGCCGACGCGCGCCGACTCGGCGAGCTGATGGGGATTCTTGACCGTCCCTTCCAGACGCGCGAATTGAGCCTGCGTGGTGCGCCACTCCGCCGTCTCTTCGTGGAACAGCACCCACGAAAAGATGATGAGGAACGCGAGACCGAGACAGGCGAACGCGACGTGCAGCCGAACGGGCGCGGTGCTCTTCAATTCCACGGCCACACCCACGCCCAGTTCGGTCCACGAAACAGCGTGCCGATGATGGTCAGACCGACGGAGATAATCACCAGGACGGTGAAGATGGTGTTGGCGATGCGCCGCTCAGGTGCGAACCATCGACCGATCCCCGCCCTGCGGCGGTCGAAGTAAGGCAGGCTCACGAGCGCCGCCACGATCAGCGTGGGAACGACAACGCCGCCCACGAGCGCCGAGTAGTGCACGAGCTCCTGCAGCCCGAGGAAGTACCACGGCGCTTTTGCCGGGTTGGGCGTGCGGGTCGGGTCGGCCATCTCCTCGAGCGGCGCCATGAAGACGAGCGACACGACGTGGAGGACGACGACGACCGCGAGCGCGACGAGCAGTTCGCGGAACAGCAGGTGCGGCCAGGCGAACACCTCGTCGTTCGGGTCGCGCGCCTCGACCGACGCGCGCGGGCGCCGGCTGAGGGCCATCAGCCCGTGGGTCTTGGTCGAGGCCGGGAACAGGCCGGCGGCTTCCTCAGCAGGCTCAGCGGGCGCTCGGTGGACTTCGGCGCCGCTCAGGCCGTCCTTGCGCACGCGCCAGACGTGCAGCGAGACGAGGATCAGCATCAGCAGCGGCAGCATCACGCAGTGCAGCACGTAGAAGCGCAGTAGCGTCATCGGGCCGATGACGTGCCCGCCGAGCATCAGAAACTTCAGGCGGTCACCGACGAGCGGCGCATACGCGGCGATGTTGGTGCCGACGGTGATGGCCCAATACGCCAGCTGGTCCCACGGCAGCAGGTATCCGGTGAAGGACAGCGCCAGCGTCAGGAGCAGCAGCATGACGCCGACGACCCAGTTGAATTCGCGCGGCGCCTTGTAGGACCCGGTCCAGAACACGCGGCACATGTGCAGGAAGACGACGACCACCATGGCGTGGGCGGACCAGCGATGCATGTTCCGCAGCACGACGCCGAAGGTCACCACGAACTGGAGGTCCTTCATGCTGCGGTACGCCTCGGGCGGGTACGGCACGTAGTAGAGCATCAGCGCGAGCCCGGTCACCGACAGGACCACGAACAGGATCCCGGAGATGAGGCCGAGCGCCAGCGTCGCGGATGGCCGCAGGACGTGACGGCTGACGCGCGCCGGGTGGATGTGAAGGAAGATGCTCGAGATCATCACCGCGGCGCGGTCCTTGTCGGTCACCGGCCAGCCGATGCGCCAGACCGATCGTCCGACGGCGTTCAACCACGAGGCGGTCCGTTGTCCGAGCGTCTGACTCACGCCTTGTTCCCCTCAGACCCGGAGCCGGAATTCCGGGCCCACGGTCTGATCCAGATCGACGATCAGCTGCTGGCGGGGCGAGAGGCTGACGGCGTACCAGGCGAGTGGTCGCGGCGCCGGCCCCTGCACGACCCCGCCATTCTCGTCGAACCTGCTGCCATGGCACGGGCACTCGAACCCTGACGCGGCGTGCCTTACGTTGCACCCGAGGTGCGGGCATTCCGACGAGACCGCGTAGAACCCGTCGGCACTGTTGAAGACGTACAGGCGCCGGTCGGGCAGAAACGTCACCGACCCGTACGGAAACTCCGCGGGCGACCCGATGTCGAATCGTCGCGACGGCTCGTAGAGCACGTTCGGCACCAGGAAACGGAAGGTCGCCGCCAGGAAGCCGGCCGTGGCGGCGCCGGTGCCGAAGCAGCCGACGGCGAAGATGCGCCGCCGCTTCAGATCAATCCGGTCCTCGGTCATCATCCCACCTCGTTCATCGCCTCGTGATACAGCCCGAGTGCGGTTTGCGGCGACTCGTCGATCTCGAGCGACTCCATCGTGATCGCGCCCGTCGGGCAGCGCTCGGCGCACAGGCCGCACCGGATGCAGCGCGTCTCATCCTTCACGATCGCGCCCATCTTATCGTCCGCGCCGAGCGCCTCGCGAACGGCGTCGAGATCCGGGCGCGGCCGCAACTGCGAGGCAGGCACCAGCGTCAGGCACCCCTCGGGGCAGATTTCGACGCAGCCGCTGCAGAGGATGCAGCGCTCGGAGTCGAAGATTGTCTCGACGTTGCACCACAGGCAGCGCGAGGCCTCGAGGCGGGCCTGCGCCTCGCTGTAACCCTCGTCCACCTCGCGGAAGCCCGTACGCCGCGCGACCGGCAGCGCGGGCACGGCCTGGCGCGGGATCCGATCGTAGTGGTCGCCGGCACGGTTCAGCTCGATCGGCCGGAAGCGCGCGCGCACGCGAGGCACGGTGCCGCCGCCGAGCGATTCGTGAATCGCCAGCGCCGCCCGTTTGCCGTCGGCCTCCGCCGAAATCACGATGCGCGGCCCGAACGCCAGATCCCCGCCGCAGTACACGCCGGCCATCGTCGTCGCCAGCGTCGCCGGGTCGACCTTGACCAGCCCGTTCGGCGTGATTTCAATCTCCGCATCGGCCGCGAGGCAGGTGGGATCCGGTTGCTGGCCGACAGCCAGGATGATCGTGTCGGCCTCCAGCCGGCGCTCGCTCCCCGGCACGAAGGTCGGGTTGAAGCGCCCGGCTGAATCAAACAGCGACGCGACGTCGAGCGTCTCGACCCCGACGGCGCGGCCGTTCTTTCCGAGAATCGCTTTCGGCCCCAGCCCCGGCACGAGCGTGATCCCTTCTTCCTCGGCTTCGCGGATCTCGTCGGGATGCGCCGGCATCTCGAGGCGCGATTCGAGCGAGACGAGCTGCACGTGGCGCGCGCCGAGCCGCAGCGCGGTCCGCGCCGCGTCGATAAACGCGTTGTCGTACCCCCAGGTGTGCAGCAACTGCTCGGCGCTGCCCGAGAGCTCCGGCTTTCCCTCGGCCGCCGCGTAGCGAAGCGCGGTCCGCGCGACGTCGATCGCGACGTTGCCGCCGCCGATCACGATGACCCGATCGCCCAGCGCGACGTGGTAGCCCAGGTTGGCGTTCAACAGAAAGTCCACGCCGTTGATGACGCCGTCGAGATCCTTGCCAGGGATGTTCAGCTCGCGGCCGCGCGACGCGCCCAGCGCCAGGAAGACGGCGGCATAGCCGTTCCGCCGCAGATCGCCGACCGTGAAGTCGCGCCCGAGCTTCCACTCGAGCTTCAGCTCGACGCCAAGCGTCAGGATCTGATCGACCTCGGCGCGAATCAGATCGCGCGACAGCCGGTACTCGGGGACGCCCTGATACAACATGCCGCCGACGACCGGCGCCGAGTCGAACAGCGTGACGCGGTACCCGAGCAGCGCCAGATCGTGCGCGCAGCTCAACCCGGCCGGCCCCGCCCCGACGACGCCGATGCGGGCCGGGCCGTCCGGCCCTTTGACCGCCAGGTGCAGCGGCTCGAGCGGCGCCGGCTGCCCGCTCAGCGTGTTTTCCACCCCGTGACGCTCGGTCAGCGTCCGCTTCAAGGCGCGAATCGAGATCGGCTGATCGATGACGCCTCGGCGGCAATTCGACTCGCACGGGTGGGCGCAGATGCGGCCGCAGATCGACGCCAGCGGGTTGGGCGCCCGGGCGATGCGGTACCCACGGGCCGTGTCCCACTCGGCCACGGCCCGCACGTACCCGCCCGCGTTCGTGCGGACCGGACAGCCGGCGCGGCATGGAATCAGGTTGAGGAAGTACCTGAGGTCCGGGACGACCGCTGTGTACGAGCGCATGGACATCGGTCGGCCCGGTCCGTCAGCGCGCGAGGACGAAGTCGACGGTTACCGGCTTGGCGGCCTCTACGGTGACCGGCTTCGGTTGTGCTTTCGTTTTCCAGTGCCACACCGCTACCGTGTAGTTGCCCGGCGGCACCCCCTCGATCTGGTAGTGCCCGGGTTTGTCCGTCACCGCGAAGTACGGGTTCTGCAGCACGACCACGTAGGCTTCCATCTCGGGGTGGACGCGACAGAGCTGCGTGTACACGCACGGGAACTTCGCGCACTTGGAGAAGGCGTAGTCCTTCGTCTGCCCTTGCGGCCAGGTGCCGAGGTTGTACTTCTCGTTGTCGGGTGTGAAGACGTTGTGCGGCGTCGGATCGCTGTTGAGAAACGCCACCTTCGTCCCCACGACGACCGGGAGCACGTGCGGGACGAACAGCATCTGCTTCTGATCCATCTCGACCGGCTTGGAGGGCGGCGTGAACGTGCCGGGTGCCTGCTGGATGTAGACGACGACGTCGGCGGCCGAAGCCGAGCCGGTGACCTTGACGGTGCCCGAGATGCTGACGGCGGCGGCGCAGGGTGCCGCGACGGCGACGAGTGCCGCGGCGACCATCACCGAACCGAGTGCGACCGAATGACGACTCATGACCTGCTCCTTAGAATCCGAAGTCGATGGCGGCGAGATAGCGGTTGTGGCCCTTGCCGGGATCGTCGAGTCGCATCTGCCCTTCGATTGTGAACTTGATGTTCGCGCGCGCGACGAATGCCACCGCGGGGACCAGGAATTTCTGCGTTACCGGATCCGCCCTGACGCTGAAGTCCTGAGCCGTCGCGCCGTACCGCAGGACGCCGATGAGCCAGGGGTAGACCGTGTAATTGCCCTCGACGAACCACGCATCCGTGTCGATCGATTCGCCGGTTCCACGAGGGTCATCGTCGCGCTGCCGCAGGTAGAGTCCGAAGACATTGAGGTCTCGAAGCCACCAGTCGAACTCCACTCCAGTGATGTTGAAGTCGTTGTCGGTCGTGCTTTCGGCCGAGACGTTGACGATGCCCGCTCCAGGAGCGCCACTGAGCGCCGTCGTGCTGCCCGCATAGATGTTGGTGGACTTGCCCACATAGGTGAAGGCTCCCACCTTGAACGAATCGTCTCGCCAGAACTCGAGGTCTTGGGAGAGCTCTCCGCCGCCGAGCTCGCCGTAGCCGCCGAATTTGTAGGCGGCGCGGGCGAACACGTCTTTGTGGTCGTTGGCGTCGATGAGGCCCTGTCCGTTGCCGAGGCCGACCGACCACGTCAATCCGCCGTGGTTCTCCGGGCCATTCCGCGCGCCCCACAACTCGACGCCGGCCTGCCCCTCGCGGAACCTCCAGCGATCCTCGTCCGTTGTGGCCGAGATCGACAAGGTGGCCGTCGACCGGTTCGGATTTGGCGCCGTCAGCGTCCTCGAACTTGGCGTCGTTCGCGTGTCGTAGGGGCTGTAGTGCGCCGCGGTCAGCCGGAGGTGATCCGGAATCGGGTGGACCGACAGCGACCCCATCCGAACGTGCAACCAGGGCCGCGGGTCGTACTGCAGCACGAGGTCCATTCCGAGCTCGTTCTCGTTGGCTTCGTTCTCGATCTCCAGTTCACCAAAGAACGAGAAGGTCTCCCCGAGCGTTCCCCCGGCCAACAGTTCGAACTCGTGCGGGTACTCGAACGTGGTGGTCTGATCGTCCTCGAAGGTGTTGAACCGTGCGATGCCGCGAACCGCGAGCGGCACGGCGCCTGGAATATCCGATGGCCACAACGCGTGGGGAAAGAGCTTCTTGTAGGCCTCAGCGCCCATGATGACGGGCGGCTCTTTGGTCGCCGTCCCGTCCTCTCCACCTGGAAAGCGGTATCCGTTGTTACGAAACGCCTTGCCGAAGTAGTTCAACTTGGGGAAGACCGCGTGGCAGGTCGAGCAGCTCGTTTGGTACTTTCTCGACCACGCGGGAATCGCCTCCGCCGGCCGGACGGATAATGCGATCAGCGTGACCAGAACGGCGCCGACGACGATGAAGCGAGGCCGCGAGGAGTGGGCAGGGTCAGATGTCATGAGATTCTACCTCCGGAATCTCATCCCAAGCACGCTGCATGCCGGCCGCGACGGCTCGCACCGTATTGTCGAAGTGCTTGGAAGAATGCCTCTTACGTGGTCTCGCGGAACTGGAGCACACTAAGCTGTCTGTCAGACTTTCTGACACTCACAATCAAGCCGTGCATTCGCAGCGAGTTAGTGCGGTGTCCGAGAATCGGGCATTTTCGAGGCGAGATCGATCTCGTGAAGCTTGCGGTACAGCGTATCTCTCGAGATGCCGAGGATGTGGGCGGCGGTGCTCTTGTTGCCGTGGGCCTGCCGCATTGCCTCGGCGATCGCCCAGGCCTCGAGCTCGACGAGCTTCAGCGGCACATGCGTCGCGTCGCTCGTGCGACCGCCGCCCTCGCCGCGCCGCCGCAGCCAGCCGCGGACGTCGTCGGCGCTGATCGTGGCGCGCGTCGGCGGCAGCGAAACGCTGAGGCCTTCGAGCATGTTCTCCAGCTCGCGGATGTTCCCCGGGAACGGGTAGTCGGCCAGCAGATCGAGGGCGCCCGCGTCGATACCGTCCACCCGGTGCATACCCGGTTCGCCGAGGCCGGTGAGGAAGTGGCGAATGAGCAACGGGAGGTCGTCGCGGCGATCGCGCAGCGGCGGAACCTCGATGACGAGCACCGACAGGCGATAGAACAGGTCGGGGCGCATCCGGTCGTCGCGCATCGCGGCGAGGCTCCGGTTGGTCGCCGCGACGACCCGCACGTCGACCTGGCGGCTCGCGAGGCCGCCGACCGCGCGGACCTCCCCGTCCTGCAGCACGCGGAGCATCTTAGCCTGCGCATCGAGCGGCAGCTCGCCGATCTCGTCGAGCAGCAAAGTGCCGCCGTGCGCCGCGGCGAAGAGCCCGGGGTGGTCCGACGTGGCGCCGGAGAAGGCGCCGCGCCGGTGGCCGAAGAGCTCGCTCTCGATAAGATCGCGCGGCAGGGCGGCGCAGTTGATCGGCACGAACGAGTGTTTCGCGCGGCGGCTGTTCGCGTGGATCGCGCGCGCGATGAGCTCCTTCCCGGTCCCGGTCTCCCCCAGAATCAGCACCGGCGTGTCGCTGCGCGAGGCGGCGGTCGCCCGATCGAGCACGGCGTTCATGCGGGGGGAGCGGCTGACGATCCGTTCGAAGCCGTACCGTGTAGCGACCAGCCGATCGAGGCTCTCGACCCGTGCGCGCAGCTCGGCCGCTTCGAGGATGCGGGCGACTTCCTTGCTGACGACTTCTTCCGAGTACGGCACCGGCACGAAATCCTCGGCGCCGCGTCGAATCGACTCGGTGGCGTGCTCGACAGTCGGATGGGTGCTGACGAGCAGGACAGCGAGGTCGGGGTGGCGCTCCTTGAGGGTCTGGAGCAGATCGAGCGCACAAGAGTCGGATCCCGAATCGCCGAGGATCAGAAGCCGGAGGGCGTCGCCGCGCGCGACGAGCGCAAGCACGGACGCGGCGTTCCCCGCGGCCACGTCAGGCCGGTACTGGGCGAGCAACTGCCCGAGGGCGGCGGTCAGCTCCCGGTCGTCCGACGCGATGAGGACCTGCGACTCGAGCCGGGACATTTGATTACCACCTGTTGGAATGCTTGGCGCAGGAATTGTACCTCCGTCCCGTCAGAAACCGTGAAGCTTCCCAGGAACCGGTCAGGGCAAGAAGACACCTTGGGAATTGAACAGCGTGGACTCCTCATCGGGGAGAAGTCTGGCTAGCAGGTAGCGCATCGAATCGACCATCCGGAACGCGGGCTCAGCGCACCCCCGTCGTCGTCCAGCCTTCGAGGGAGCTCTCGAACCGGTCGAGCTCCTCGCCCCAGCGTCTCCGATCCCAGCCGAGCTCTTTCCGAGCGATCGAGCCGAGCCGCGGTGCGAGGTCGCGGGCGAGATCGGGGCTCCACATCCCGAGCCGCACGCGACGAAGGAGAAGATCTTCGAGGCGGACGACGGCGCCGAACCGGAGGTGGGTGCGTATCTCCGCTGCGGTGACGTCGGTTCCCGGGAGGAGCGGTCGAAGCTCCCTGGGACTCTGTGCCAGTAGAGGGCACAAAAACGCAGCCGCGCGCAGCCGCCGCGCCATTCCCGCGGCGATAGCCTCGGAGATTCCGTGGCTTTCCACGAGACGCCGGGCGAGATCCACCGGCGCCGATCCCGCGAGGGGAGTGCCCGCCGTCGGGCAGGGAGAGGCGAGACCGCGGCGCTCCTCGGGGAGAAGAGAGAGGGCGCGATCGACGACGTCTTCGGCGGTGGGGCGCCAGGTGGTTAGCTTTCCTCCTGCTACCGAGAGCAGGCCCTCCTCCTCCCACAGCTCCTCCTCACGGGTCGCCTCCGATGGGCTCTCGGCATGGGTGTCGAGGATCGGCCTCAATCCCGCGAACGCCCCGGCGATGTCGGCCTCGGCGATGGAAGCCGCGGGGAAATGGGCCCTCACCGCGCTCAGAAGATACGAGACCTCCTCTTTCGTCGGGCGAGGGTCGTCGAGACTTCCCTCGTGATAGATGTCGGTCGTTCCGACGAGAACGCCTTCAGGATGTGGAATCAGAAAGACAGGGCGGGCGTCCTCGGGAGAGGGAACGGCGACGGCGGCCTCCAGGAGAAGTTTCTTTCCGGCGAGCACGATGTGAGCGCCCCGCGAAGGTCGCACTCTCCGGCCTGCGATCCCGAAGCGATCGCGGAGGGAGTCGACCCAGACTCCGGTCGCGTTCACCACGACGTGAGCGCGGACGCGGTGGCTCTCCCCGGTCTCCGAATCCGCCAGCACCACTCCGTCGATGCGGCCGTCGAGGTTTCGGATCGGCTCGAGGGCCTCGGCGCGGGGAAGCACCAGCCCTCCATGGGCGAAGCCGGTGGCGGCGATGGCGAGAGTGAGCGCGGCATCATCGGCCACGGCGTCGGTGTAGGCCAGGGCGCGCTCGAGGTGGGCCACGTCGAGAGAAGGAGCGAGTCGTTTCACGTCGGAGGCTTCGAGGTGCGCGTGCCGCTCGGGACGATCGGTCAGCCGGTCGTACATCCAAAGACCCAGATCGACCGTCCAGCCGGGAATGCGGTCGTCCTCGCGCGCCGGGTAGAGGAACTGGATGGGGCGGACGAGATCGGGATTGAGGGCGAGCATGCGGTCCCGCTCGTGACAGGCGAGCCGGGTGACGCCGAACTGCATCTGCTTCAGGTAGCGCAGTCCCCCGTGGATGAGCTTCGAGGAGCGCGAGGAGGTCCCCGAGGCGATGTCGTCTTTCTCGATGAGGAGCACGCGCAAGCCGCGAAGCGCTGCATCCATGAGGATGCCCGCTCCCGTGACCCCGCCCCCGATGACCAGGAGGTCGAAGCGCCCTCCTCGGGTGTCCAGGCGCGAGAGCGCGTGACGGCGAAACTCTCGTGGAAACAAGGGTCAGACCTCGAGCCGATCGGCGGGGTCGAGGAGGACGTGAGGGTTGAGGATGCCCGTGGGATCGAGAGCGGCGGCGACTTTCTCGACGAGGCGCAATCCGTCTCGTCCGACTTCACTCTCGTACCACGGCGCGTGCCACATTCCCACGCCGTGGTGGTGGCTCAGGGTGCCTCCGCCGGCGAGAATCGCGGCGGTGGCGGCCCGCTTGAGACTTGCCCATCGCGAAGTCGCCTCTTCCGGGTCTCTGGGACAGCGGAAGAAAAACGTGAAGTAGAGCGAGGCGCCGTCTTCGTACAGGTGAGAGATGTGACAGAGAACCAGGACTGGCTCCTCGAACGCTCTGCGCACGCGCTCGTACAGCTCGCCCACGCGCGACCACCGAGCCGCGGTCTCCAGAGTGTCGGTGGCGTAGCCGGAGTCGAGAAGCGAGTCTCTCAAATAGGGATGGCGGAAGCGATCGGCGAGCCACTTCCGCCCCGGCGAGGCTCCCACACCCACTCCGCCATGGGCCTTCAGGATTGCCGAGCTCGCCTCGAGAGCGTCGTCCGTAGCTCCGCAGAGCATCATGCAGGACTTCTCGGTGACCCCGCGGAGGGACAGGAGACGGCGGACGATCCGACCCATCGCGCGGTCTTTGCGCAGGCTGAGCATCAGGCCGACCTCGGTCTCGGCAGCGTCGGAAAGACGCAGGAGGTCGAGAGGAACGCGGCGCTGCACGATCTCTCTCGCGCCTTCGATTCCCTCTTCCCAGGAGGGAAGAAGCGTTCCTTTGACGACCAGGGCGGGAGGCCGGCGTCGAACACGGACCGTGGCCCGGGTCACGACACCAAGGCGTCCCTCGCTCCCGAGGACGACCTGGCGGAGGTCCGGGCCCGCCGCCGAGGCGGGAAAGGCGGGAATCACCAGCTTTCCCGCGGGAGC
>Ga0209521_10002240_pt1 | contig 15805 bp, 14 predicted proteins | sample Rifsed19ft4_FD_184016 | JGI IMG/M metagenome (GOLD analysis project Ga0209521, IMG submission 184016) | Soil microbial communities from Rifle, Colorado, USA - sediment 19ft 4 (version 2) | ecosystem: Environmental > Terrestrial > Deep subsurface > Rock core/Sediment | place: Rifle, Colorado...
TAACATTGACCTGCAAGCCTGTACCCGGCGCGGCATCCCGGTCGGCCATACGCCCGGTGTGCTCACCGATGGCACCGCCGATCTGACCCTGGCGATCCTGCTGGCAGCTGCCCGGCGTCTGGTCACGGCCAGCATGGACGCGCGCCAGGGACGCTGGCAGACCTGGTCGCCCACCGGCTGGCTGGGCGCCGACTTGCACGGTGCCACGCTTGGCATCATAGGCATGGGCAAGATCGGGCAGGCGGTCGCTGAACGCGCTCAGGGTTTTGGCTTCCGCCTGGTCTACTCCGATCCGAACCCGCGCCCCGCAGTTGAAAAGCGCCTGGGAGCAATCCGCCTGCCTTTTTCCGATCTTCTCCGCCAGAGCGACTTTATCAGCCTGCATACACCGCTCACCGCTGAAACCCGTGGCCTGATCGATACAGCTGCCCTGAAATCCATGAAACCGAATGCGATCCTGGTCAATACATCGCGTGGACCTGTGGTGGACACCCAGGCCCTTGTCCAGGCTTTGCAGGAAGGCTGGATCGCTGGCGTAGCGTTGGATGTCACCGATCCGGAACCGCTGCCCTCCAGCCACACCCTATACGACCTACCGAATTGCCTGATCGTCCCCCATATCGGCTCAGCCACCTGGAACACGCGCCGGCGAATGGCAGAGCTGGCCTGCGAGAACCTGTTGGCTGGACTGAAGGGAGAACGACTGCCCTATTGCGCCAATCCAGAAGTCTATCAGGATTGATATGCCGCTTATCCACACGCGTACCTTCCGCGTCCGCCATTACGAATGCGACGCATTTGAGCACCTGAATAATGCCAATTATCTGCGCTACATGCAAGAAATCGCATTCGATGCCTCTGCCGCGGCTGGTTACGACCTGGCTCGCTACGCAGTTATCGGCCACCACTGGTTGATTCACACAACAGATATCGAATACTTACAGCCAGTCCGCTATGGCGAGGCTGTCGAAGTCAAAACCTGGGTGCTTGACTTTCAAAGGGTGCGATCGCGTCGGGCTTATGAATTCCGCCGCGCTGGTTCCGATGGTCTGATCGCACGCGCCGAAACGGACTGGGTGTTTCTCAACACAGAAACCGGACGGCCGGCTACCATCCCGGACGAATTGAAACAGGCATTTTTCCCTGATGGGTTGCCTGGGTCATTCCCAGCGCGCAAACCATTTCCGGTTGCCCCACCGCCTCCGCCTGGAGTCTTCGAGATCCACCAGAAAGTCGCCTGGAGGGATATCGATCCAGCCCAGCACGTCAATAACGCCGTATATTTAGTCTACATCGAGGAATGCGGAATGCAGGTGATCGCGGCCCATCATTGGCCAGTTTCCCGCATGCTCAAAGAAGGATTTGCGATCCTGCTGCGCCGCAACCAGGTGCAATATCTTCAGCCAGCGGTCTTGGGAGATGATCTTTCCATAACCACCTGGGTCTCAGATGTGAAGCGCTCCACCGCCACCCGCCACTACACCATCAGACGCACTTTAGATGGTAAGGTGCTGGCCAACGTACATTCCCTCGGTGTGTGGGTCGATTTATCCACAGGCAGGCCGATCCGCATCCCGCCTGGATTGCTGGCTGATTTCGCTCCGAATATCGTTCATATGAACCAGCATGGCGACCTTTGAACCTGCTTATCGGAGATTGCTTGAATCTGGTGAGTTTGAGAGGCGCGTTTCACAAGCGTACCAGCACCTCTCGATCTGTGATGTATGTGCCTGGGAATGCCCGGTAGACCGGCGCGCTGGGAGACTGGGCGTCTGTCGCACCGGTCTGCGCGCCAAGCTTAGCAGTTACGGCGCCCACCTGGGCGAGGAAGATCCATTGCGCGGTTGGCGTGGTTCCGGGACGATCTTCTTTACCCGCTGCAACCTGCGCTGCCAGTACTGCCAGAACCATGACATCAGCCAGACGGATGTTGGCGATGAAGTCGAACCGGAAGGGCTGGCCGCCATCATGCTCGAACTGCAGGCCGCCGGTTGCCATAATATAAACTTCGTATCCCCCAGCCACGTTGTCCCGCAGATCATGGCTGGCGTGTATATCGCCGCGCAGGCTGGATTGCGCCTGCCCCTGGTCTATAATACTGGAGGTTACGATTCCCTGGCCATGCTCCATCTGCTGGATGGGGTGATCGATATCTATATGCCCGATATGAAGTATGGCGATGCCCAGATCGCCCGCCAGTACTCAAAAATCCGGAACTACCCCCAGGTGAACCAGGCTGCGCTGCGCGAGATGCACCGCCAGGTCGGCGATCTGCAGATCGATGAGCGCGGCGTGGCACAGCGCGGCTTACTGGTGCGCCACCTGGTGTTGCCCAATGGTCTGGCAGGCACCGCACAGATCGTGGGCTTCCTGGCCGAAGAGATTTCCCCGCATACCTACCTGAATCTGATGGATCAATATCGCCCGGATTACAGAGTCCACCTGATCCCCGAACTCAACCGGCGCCTGACCAGCCAGGAATATGCCCAGGCGGTTGAAATGGCGCACGCCGCTGGCCTGCACCGCCTGGACGAACGCAACCACTTCATCTGGTTCCCGCGCTAACTCACCAACCATTCGATAAAATTCCAGCCTTCCCAAGCCTTCCGGAGAGTGGTAAACTAATGCCCTACATGAAAACTAACCGCCACCTGCCATCCCCCAGCCCATCTCCCCGCAAGCCTGCCCAGGCTTTCGGTTTCTTAGGGTTTGGCAGCTAACCAATACCTTCCTTGTTTCCAAACGCCCTCTGGACTGAAAGCCAGGCAAGGGCGTTTTTATTTGCTATCATCGGTCAGCCTACCCCGCACCGATAAGCTGGTCGTCCGACGTAGACCAGACAAAATGACTGGCAAAAGATAAATCAGTGAAATCCGAGAAATCCGTGTTCCAATCAAACCAGGAGACATCCCAATGAGAATGAGCCAACTCTTTAGCCAGACGCTGCGCGAAGCCCCGACGGAGGCTGAAGTCCCCAGCCACCAACTGCTGGTACGGGCTGGATTTATTCGCCAACTGGCGACCGGCATTTTCAGTTATTTGCCCTTAGGCCGGCGCGTCTTGACGAAAATCGAAAATATCATGCGCAAGGAAATGGACGCTATCGGCGGGCAGGAGCTCACCATGCCGGTTGTCCACCCGGCCGATATCTGGCAGGAAACGCAACGCTGGTATAAGATTGGATCGGAGATGGGCCGTTTTAAAGACAAATCCGGGCGGGATATGGTGCTGGCGATGACCCATGAAGAAGTCGTGGCCGACCTGGTGCGCAAAGAGATCCGCTCTTACCGGCAGCTGCCGGCCTTGATCTACCACATCCAGACCAAATGGCGGGATGACCCGCGCCCGCGCGCCGGGCTGATCCGCGTGCGTGAGTTCACCATGAAGGATAGCTATAGCCTGGACGCTGATTGGGAGGGTTTGGACCGCCAGTACCGCGCCCATTACCAGGCCTACTACGACATTTTTCACCGTTGCGGGCTGCCTGTCCAGGCTGTCAAGTCCGACGTAGGCATGATGGGCGGCAACCTGGCCCACGAGTTCATGTACCTGAACCCCATCGGTGAAGATACCCTGCTGATTTGCGATAGCTGCGGGTATTCCGCCAACCGGCAGATCGCCCGCTTCCAGAAGACACCTTTGGCAGCTGAAGACCCCCAACCAATCGAAAAAATCCCTACCCCGGGAACTAAAACTATCGAAACCTTGGCGGATTACCTGGGCATCCCAAAATCGAAAACCGCTAAGGCGGTGTTCGTCGTTGCCAGCATTCCACAAGGGAAGGAGACCGTTAACCGCCTGGTGTTTGCCATTGTACGAGGGGATATGGAGGTGAACGAGACCAAGCTCGTCAATGCTTTGGCGGCCAAAGAAATCCGCCCGGCGCGCGAAGACGAAATCAGTGCCGTTGGCGCTGTGCCTGGGTACGCCTCCCCAATCGGGATCAAAGGGGTGCTGGTAGTCGTGGACGACAGCCTCCCGGGATCGCCGAACCTGGTGGCGGGGGCAAATGAAGCCGGTTTCCATTTGCGCAATGTCAATTACGGGCGAGATTATCAGGCTGACATCGTGGCGGATATCACCGCTGCAGAAGAGGGGAGCGCCTGCCCACAATGTGGCAGCCCTTTACACACAATGCGTGGCGTCGAAGTGGGTAATATCTTCAAATTAGGCACCTGGTTCAGCGAAGCCATGGGTTGTTATTTCCTCGATCAAGATGGGAAGTCTAAACCGGTGATCATGGGCTCCTATGGCATAGGCAGCGGTCGCCTGATGGCTTGCATCGCCGAAGCCCACCACGACGAAAATGGCCTGGTTTGGCCAGTCTCAGTCGCCCCCTACCAGGTTCAACTCCTGGCACTGGCTGGAAAAGAGCGCACTCAAGGAACAACAAACCAGGGGGATGAAACCAACCTTTCACCGGAAGAAATCGCTGACCGGATATACCAGGAATTCATTGCCGAGGGGATTGAGGTGCTTTACGACGATCGTGACGAGAGTCCGGGTGTGAAATTCAAAGACGCTGATTTAATCGGCCTGCCGATCCGGATTACCGTCAGCGAGCGGTCGCTGAAGGCTGGAGGCGTAGAAGTTAAAGACCGCGACAGCCACGATAAATCAATTGTGCCGGTCGCCGGGCTTTCTGGAGTAGTTCGCGCAGAGCTCCAGAGGTTGGAGGACGAGATCGCTCGATCGGTGATATCCGTCCCATTCGAGGAGTAAAGTGATCGAAGATAAAGCAAAAAAGACCCGGCAGCGCTTCCTCCGGGTCTTTTCTTTTTAGAAGAGCTGGTCACCTCATCTTGAAATACTTCGTCAATCCCAAGGCCAGGTTAAGATTGCCGGTCAATTTGACCTTCTGCTGCATGAAAGCCGACATCGGGTCGAGTTTCCCCAGGATGATATCTTTGTAATCCTGGCTATCCGCGCTGAGGGACATCGTTGGATTCTCGATGGTGCCCGGTTCGACGGTGCATTGCTGCTCCCGGATGGTAACCACCCAATCGCCGCCCTCCGCTCCGGAAAGATGGTATTGAATGGTAGCATCCAATCCGACCGCAGTCTCCGGCAGGAAAGCTTTCGGCATGCGGTTCATCAACTCTTGCACGGTTATTTCAGACATTTATCCATTCCTCCTCGTACTCATATTTACGCATCACGAATCACGTTTTACGTATCACGTATCACGCAACATTTTCAAAAATCCCCGCAGCTCCCATCCCGCCGCCGATGCACATCGTCACCATGCCGAATTGAACGTTGCGGCGTTTCATTTCATGGATAATCTGGGTGGTTAGTTTAGCTCCGGTGCAACCCAGAGGATGGCCAAGGGCGATCGCCCCGCCGTTGACGTTCGCTTTATCCATGTCGATACCCAATTCACGGATCACAGCCACTGATTGAGCGGCAAAAGCCTCGTTCAATTCGATGATGTCCATGTCGTTCAGGTTTAACCCGGCCAGTTTGAGCGCCTTAGGAACTGCAACCACTGGTCCGATGCCCATCAACTCGGGAGCCACGCCCCCCACCGCAAAAGCTACGAAACGCACCAGCGGTTTTAGACCAAGGGCATCGGCCCTGGCGCGCGACATGACGATCACGGCTGCTGCGCCGTCAGACATCTGCGAGGAATTGCCGGCTGTCACCGTGCCGCCCTCCTTGAATGCTGGGCGTAAAGAGGCCAGCGCTTCCAGGCTGGTATCGGCGCGCGGCCCCTCGTCGCGCTTGAAAGCGAACGAACGGTGCACAGGGCCGCCGCCATTGCTCCCCGGTTCGACAATTTCTACTTCTAGTGGCACAATTTCGGGGTCGAACACTCCCGCGTCGACCGCCGCAGCCGCGTTATGGTTGCTGCGCAGGGCAAATTCATCCTGGTCGCGCCGGCTCACGCCATACTTAGCGGCGACATTTTCGGCAGTCAACCCCATATTCGTAAATACCTGCGGGGACTCGGCCGCAACGAAGGGATTCGGGGCAAATTTTAACCCCGTCATTGGCACCATGCTCATCGACTCCACCCCGCCAGCGATGATCACCTGCGCCTGGCCAGCCATGATCGCATTGGCGGCGTGGGCGATCGTCTGCAATCCCGAGGAGCAAAAACGGTTGACTGTCTCCGCCGGCACCGATTCGGGCAGGCCAGCGCGCAGCGCCACCATACGCGCCATGTTCATACCTTGCTCGCCTTCTGGAAAGGCGCAGCCCAGGATCACGTCATCGATTTCAGCTTGGTCTAACCCCGGCGCCCGGTGCAAAACCGCTTGGATCACTGCCGCTCCCATCTCGTCCGGTCTGGTTGTTGCCAGGCTGCCTCGCTTGGCTTTCCCCACCGCCGTCCGCGCTGCCGCGACGATCACTGCCTCTCGTAATGGATCAAGTTTATTCATTTTTTTTCTCCTGTTTTGGACACGAATTTATAGGATTCCACGGATATTTCTTTACTAAGCCTTACGATGGTAATCCGATTCATCCCTTGTGAATCCATGTTAGAGAACCTTTACGCTCATTATCGAATACTTTGCGAACTGTGACTGGTTTTGGACCAAAGTTTAAAAGAAGCCCGACTTCTACCAAACTCGATTTGAGGTAACTTAACAATTGTGCTTCGTGTTCTGGTAGAAGCTGATTGACGGACTTCAATTCCAAGATCACAACTCCATTTACCAGAATATCCGAATAATATTCACCAACAACTTCTCCACCGTAGTAAACATTGATCGGTTTTTGTTGTTCGACACTGAAACCCAACTTGTTCAGCTCCAAAGCCATCGCGTTCTCATACACTTTTTCAAAGAATCCAAAACCCATCTCGTTATAGACTGTATAAAACGCACCAATAACCTTCTCTGTAATATCGCTATGTTTTCCTACAAACATCACGGTTCTCCCGGAATCTTAATTACATCCGTGTTATCCGTTTTATCCGTGTCCCATTAATTTCTCAACGGCTTACCTTTTTGCAGGAAGTGCCACATCCTCTCCTGGGTCTTCTGTTCGCCGCACAGCAACAGGAATGCCTCCCGCTCCAGGTCGAGGATATATTGCTCATCCACCCAGGCTGGCCGGCTCAAATCACCGCCGGTCAAAATATTCGCCAGCCGGTTGGCGATCACAGCCTCGTACTCTGTGATATAACCTCCTTCTTTGAAGGTGAAGATGCCCACCTGCATGGCAGCCAGTCCATCTCGCCCGGCAGCATAGATTTTCTCCGGCATCGGCGGGTGGTATCCAGTGGAAACCATGTGCAAGACTTCTTTCTTTGCTTCTGCTAACAGGTGGCTCCGGTTCAGCACTACCCGGTCGCAAGGGCTGAGGATGCCCAGCTGGCGCGCTTCCTCGGCGCTGGTTGCCACTTTTGCCATGCCGATCTGCTCGAAGAGGCGCTGCAAAAACGGCAAGGCTTCAACGCCTTGCGTCCGCATGGCTGGGTTTAACACCCGGCGCAGCATCTCCTTCGTGCCGCCCCCGGCTGGGATTAACCCCATGCCCACTTCCACCAATCCGGTGTACAATTCCGCCGCCGCGACCACCCGGCTGCCATGCATCAACACTTCCGCGCCACCCCCCAGGGCTAAGCCCGCTGGTGCTACGACCACCGGTTTTGGGAAATAACGCATTCTTTGAACCAGGCTCTGCATCTTGTTGATCGCCGCGTCCAGCAGTTTCCAATCCCCACTCTGAGCCAACATTACCACCATAAACACATTAGCCCCGGCACTGAAGTTTTCGGCCTCATTTCCGACAACCAAACCGTTGAAATCCTGGCTAACTCGGTCGAGTGCCATTTCCATCATATTGAAAATATCCTCGTCCAAGACGTTCATCTTGGTTTGGAATTCGACGCAGGCCACGCCATCGCCCAGGTCACGCAAGATGGCACCCGGGTTCCTGCTGATCACGCTTTTTTCCTTTAGTGCGATCAATCCAGGCGTTCGTGTGATCGGTTGGTAAGCCCCTAGCTTTGGATTGTACACGCTCAATTTCGAATCCCCGGCATACTGGTAAAACGATGGATGTCCGCTTGCAAGCATCTCCCGCACCCAGGCGGCAGGTGCGAAGCCTTCCATCTTCATGCTCTCGACTGTCTCGATCACCCCGAGCATATCCCAGGTTTCGAACGGCCCCGCTTCATTGTTGAAACCCCAACGCATGGCGTCATCGATCGGCAGGGGTGTATCGGCGATCTCCGGGATGCGCTCAGAGGCATAAGCCAATCCCTGGTAAGTTAGTGTCCGCACCAGCTGCCCGGCCCGGTCTTCAGCCGACAACATTATTTTCAAGCGCGCTCCCAGGCTTTCCAGGTCTTTCGCTTTGCCGATCGACTCAAAGCGCGGTTTTTGCGGGGCTTCGTATTCCAGAGTCTGCAGGTTGAGCGACCAGAATTCCTTGCCGACATCTTTTTGGCGCACTTCCTTGTAAAAACCCTGCTTGGTTTTATTGCCCAACCAACCTTTTTCGACCATAGTGTGGATCAGGTCGTTGGCGCGCTCGGACTCGAGGTAACGCGAAGCATGTTCATCGTGCGGGATGGCTGGAGCCAGGTTGCGTCCAACGTGCTCCCAAACATCCACACCTACCAGGTCGATCAGACGGAAAGTAGCTGTCTTTGGCCGGCCGATCGTTGGCCCGGTGATGGCGTCTACTTCTTCAACTGTATATCCGTTCTTAAGGATGTAATCTAAAGCAAAAGCACCGCCGCCAAACCCCAGGCGGTTGGCGATAAAATTCGGGGTGTCTTTGGCCGGAACAACGCCTTTCCCCAGGCGATATTCCAGGAAATGGCTAACGAAATCAATTACCTCTGGTAAGGTATCTTGGGTGGGGATCACCTCCACCAGTTTGAGGTAGCGCGGTGGGTTGAAGAAGTGTGTCCCCAGGAAATGCTGTTTGAACTCAGCCGATCGTCCTTCAACGATCGAAGCCACCGGGATGCCGGAAGTATTCGTGGTAATAATCGTGTGAGGCGCGCGTACTGCATCGATGCGTTCCATCAGCTGGCGTTTGATCGCCAGGTTTTCAATGATGGCTTCGATCACCCAATCGGCCTTACCGACCACATCGAAATCATCCTCCAGATTGCCGGTAGACACCAGCGCCGCGTGATCGGGCGTAAAAAAGCTGGCCGGCCTGGATTTAATCGCTCGCTCCAGTCCTTCCCGGACGATCCGGTTGCGGACGGCAGGATCGGCGAGTGTGAGGCCTTTTTTCTGCTCAGCGGGCGTCAGAGTATTAGGCAGGATGTCCAGGAGGGTAACCGGGATCCCGATATTGGCCAGGTGGGCCGCAATCGCCGCCCCCATGGTTCCAGAACCGATCACAACTGCGCGATGGACTTGGTATTTCATGTCGCCTCCTTCATTCATCAGGGGATAAGATACAAAGGTGAGGGGATTAGAATTCAGGGTTCGTAGATAGCAAAATTGTCGAAAAGTACCACTACGCCTCCCGATAAACGTGTACCGGCAATCACGCCAATATAACCGGATTCAAAATCGTTGTCTTGTATCTCGACCAATTTCTGATCGTTGGCATACAGAGATATGGTTTCACCCACACAATCCGCGCGCACGCGGTTGGCAGCCTCGCCAGACTTGATCACGCCCGGGACTGCAGTGCCGGTCCGTAAGATTACAAACTCACCATTTTGACTTTTAGCGATGCCGAAAGCACCATCACTCCCAATCACCAGTGCGTAATAGTTATCGCTATCAGTGTGACGGCAAACCAGACCATAGTAACCATCCTGCGCGCCTGAGATTTGCGCCGCGTCGACTTCCACCCTGACATCGGTGTAATTACGCTCGCGGATGCTCCAGATCGGCGCGTTCAAGATGTCAACTGAGATCCGATACCCACCCTTGGCATACTCGAAGCTGAAATCCTCACCTTTATCGGTGTACCAGCCGGTGTCGTATGAAAAGTCATCCTCGAACAGGATTTCAGGGATGTTGGTCGGCGTGCTTGTCAGAGTGGGAATCGCTGGTTCGGTTGGGGTAAGCGTATTTGTCGGGGTTGTTGTTTGTGTGTCGGTTGGTAGGAGAGTATTGGTTAGGGACGGGGCCAATGTTGGCGGTGGAGTGGGGGTCTCCGGCGGCGCAATTTGGGTAAGCTGGGCGATGATGGTTTGGGCTGCTGCCGTATAAGCTGCATCGGGGATGGGCGTAGGTGCTGGCGGGGTCCTCAACAGGTCACACCCAGAAAGAACAACAGCAACCACCAACATCATCCCCAAGCAATATTCAACTTTTAATCTGTACATCACCTGTTTCCTCCTGATCTACTTCTCTCCAATTTTCCTTTGGGTAATCTATTCTCCACTACTCAAATAGCGATCGTAAAAATCTATCATACGTTGAATGAACATTTGCTCCCCGTCTCCATAGAAAGTGTGGGGCTGACCGGGGTAGCTGAAACACTCAACTTCCTTGTTTATTGCTCGCAACTGTTCACAAAGATCCAGCGACCACTCCGGGGGCACCTCACTGTCCTCGGTTCCATGATGGATGCTGACCGCCGCCTGAACGTGGTCAAGAAAATAGACCGGCGAAATGCGCTGGAAAGCTTCCGCAGGCGCGCTTAATTCCTCTTTACCACGTAAACCTTCCGTGAAGACATTGAAAATGCGCTCGTAATTCTTCTGCTCGTCTCCACTCATCGCTCCGTACAACAGGACTGCACGCACTTCCGGGCTGACAACCATCACCCGGGTCGAAATGCCTCCGCCCATGCTGTGACCCCACAGGCCGATGCGTTCCGGGTCGGCTGGTTGCAAGGCGCCAGGTTGGCCACCCTGATCTTTCACCAAAGCGATCAGGTTCAATACATCGATCGCCATGCCTACCCGGAAGAGATTCGGCCCATCGTCAGAAGGCTTGTAGCCCCGCAGGTTGGGGTGAATCACCAGGTAACCACTCCTTGCCAGCGCATCCGCGTATCCGGTGGTGTAGTCGAGGGTATTATAAACCTCCGGTTCAATATAACCGTGGGAGGCGATCACGACAGGAAAGGAATCTCCTCTCTTTGGCACATTCATAAAACCGAAAATTGTCAGGCCATCGCTCGGATAGGAAACCAGGTAGCGGGTAAAGTAGCTGTTATCCGCCAGGGTTTGCTCAATTCGTAGCTCGCCTCCTCCATAGGTGCGTGCAACCAAATCGGGGATAGTCAGGCCCGCGTACGGATCGGGCGTGGGCGTGTTCGTCGGGGTGAGGATTGGCGGAAGGATTGCCGTCCAGCTGGGTGATGGCGTGGCAGTGACAATCAGCAAAGCCGGGTCCGCTGGCGCGGAGACAACTACCCCGGTCGGAATCTGCGAGGCTTGCCCGGGTGGGTTTACCGAACCACAGGCGGAAACCACGATCGCCAGAAGAAGAATGCAATCCAGGCTTCTCTGGTTCAAATTACCTCAACTCGCTGCCGCGATAACCCAGGATGTTGCGCGCCACCACCAGGCGGTTGATCTGCCCGGTGCCCTCGTATATGTCGGTGATCTTCGCATCCCGGAACCACTTTTCAAGCAGGAATTCGCGTGTGTACCCCAGGGGTCCCATGATTTCGACTGCTTTCTGAGTGATGCGCGTCACCACGTCACCCGCACGCACTTTACTCATCGAAGCTTCGAGGGGGTTAGGCTTGCGGTTATCAGCCATCCAGACTGCCTTGATCACCAGCAGCCACGCCGACTCTAACATGACTTCCATGTCGATCACCTCGCGCTCGACGTTGGTTAGTTTTTGGCGCGGCAAACCATAACGAATAGTCACACCTTGCTGCGCCAACATTTCCTTGAGTAACTCTAAGGTGGCGCGCGCCACGCCGACCCCGGTCGCGGCAACCAACGGACGGGTGGCGTCGAATGTCGCCATCGCTCCTTTAAAGCCCTTGGTGACTGTTTTCTCGACGATCACCTCGGGGTTGCCCAGGATATTCTCGAAGGGGATGCGCGCATCCTGCAGCACGACCGAGGCCGTATCGCTCACCCGGATGCCCATCTTATGCTCCAGCTTGGTCACCTGAACCCCGGGTGTACCAGCTTCCACTACAAACGAACGCATGCCCGCCCGCCCGGCTTTGGGATCGATCGTCGCCCAAACGACGATGAAACCATCGCTCTCACACAGAGACTTGTGCCCGGCGGTAACGAAGATTTTCTCACCATTCAGCACCCACTCATTGGTCGCCTTATCCAGGATCGCCGTGGTGCGGATGGCAGACGTATCCGATCCAGCCTGCGGCTCGGTCATCGCCATGGCTCCAAATGTTGGTTTTTCCGTGCGAAAGCGGGCCAGGAATTTTTCTTTTTGTTGCGGAGTGCCGGTGGCTTCGACCGCTGCCGCGCCCAACCCGCCGCCTGGTGTGACCAGGTACATCCCGACATCACCCCAGGAGAGCGTTTCCAGCATAAATGCCAGGGATTGGTAGCCAATCGGCGGGCGATCTTTTTTCTTCGCTTCGCCTTCTTCTCCACCATTCTTCTTCTCTCTTGGCGCCAGTGAGCCAGCCCCCACCGCACGCATCGCCTGGTGCATAAAATTAATGTAATCCCACGGAATCTGGTGCTCGTGTTCGTCAAAGTATCGTGAGTGTGGCCGCATCATCTCCTCAGCCACGGTCTGTAAGAGATATTTCTGTTGCCCGATAGGTTTCGGCATTTCAAACTCAATCATGTCTGGCCTCCTGACAATAGGCTAATTTCTCAATGCGCAACTCGCAACTTGCTGCTCGAAACTTCTTCACACCATCGCCAACCCGGTAAACGTAGCCACCCCGCGCCCACTGCGCATCCACATTTCCACCGGGTGTTCACGGATATAACCGTGACCGGCCAGGATCTGGACGGCGCGATCCGTGACCATCATCGCCATATCTGTAGCGCCAGTATGCGCCAGGTAGGCATGCTTGCTGGCCTCCGGTTTTTTAGTGTCTAACATCCAGGCTGCTTCCCAGGTGAGCAAACGAATGGCTTCGATCTCGGTCGCCATCTCCGCCAGCATGAAGGCGATGGCTTGCTTTTGAGCGATCTTCACTCCGAAGGCCTCCCGCTCTTTGGCATAATCCCGGGAGTACTCAAAAGCTGCCCGCGACAGGCCGACTGCCAGCGCCGCGACCGCCACGCGAGCAAGGTCAATGATCGGACTTAATTCGTGCCCCTCAGCACCACCCAGGCGATTGGCTTTGGGTACTCGCACATTATCTAATGTGACTTTATAGACCGGCAGCGCTTTAATCCCCATCAGGGGCTGGCGTCCCTCGATCTTGAGGCCCTCCACCCCACCCGGGACGATAAAGCCCTGTGTGGCGTCGTTTAAACGCGCATAAACGATCATCGCTTTGGCGTCAGCGGCAAATGGCACGTAGACTTTCCCACCGTTCAACACATAGCTGTCTTTCGATTCCTTTGCCGTGCTCTTCAAATCGTTGAGGTCAAAATCAAAGTGTGGTTCTACCAACGCGGCAGTGTAAGGCTTCCATTCTGCTTCGATCACCGCCAGCAGGTATTGGGTCTTTTGCTCTTCACTGCCCACCAAAAAAATCGGCAGGGCAAACAAGCCCGGAGCCAGCACTGCCAGAGTCCCGGCCAGATCGCCCCAGGCCATCTGCTCGGCAGCCAAGACCCCAGTCACTGCCGAATGCTCTCCGAAGCCACCATAAGCCTCCGGGATCGAGGCCTGCAACAGGCCCAACTCCCAACCTTTCTCGATCACCGCCGGCGGAAATTGGTTTGACTCATCCGCCTCGTGTGCAGCTGGGCGCAAATCCTTCTCGGCATAGCGTTGGATGGCCTCGACCAGCATTTTCTGTTCATCCGTCGGTTCGAAAGAATACATTGGGACCTCCTTAGATGATGCGTGGAACATGATGCGTGATCGTCGCTTTGAATTTCACGTTTCACGTTTTCCGTTTCTCAAGCCCGGTAATACTTGATCACCACCGGCCCATCCCTGGCTTCCAATTCTGCCAGGTTTTCAATTCCTATTCTCCCGTGTTGGTAAAGATATTCGACATGGGCGCCCGCTTCCTCAAGCGCCAACAGGACCGTATAGCCATGCACTTCTCCAAACAAGGCGCGCGAGATTTCGGCGATCGTGTGTGGCTCCACCAACATCTCCAGAACCAGGTTTAAGCGCTCTACGTGCGCGGCGCGGATCGCCTCCAGGCGGGCTGGTAAATCCTTGATCAGCAGTTTATGCCCAGTCAAGGTCAGGCGTGCCTGGTTCGCCCACGGTTCCAGGTTATCCAGGGATTGCAGGTAATGCTCCAGGCCAGTTGATAAGGTCAGGCTCTCGGGTGCCTGGTGCGGTGTGATGTCTTCTAAAACATGATCACCGCTGAATAACACATCGTGCAGACGGATGACCACCTGCCCGGCGCAATGACCGGGAACATGCAAGAATTCGAATGGCCCTAAATGCATCCCAATCGCTTCGTAGGTAAAGTCAACTCGCACCGAATGAAATAATCCTTTGGTGATCAAGTACAGGTCCAATAAGCTTTCCAGGCGGTCTGGAGAAACCCCAGCTTCCACCAGGAAGCGTTCCATCTGGCGACCAACGACGACCAGCCGCTCCTCGTAATGGGTCAGGTTGCGCCGGTCCAATTCATGGATACCTAACAAGGCCTCGGTACGCGGTCTTATGTAGGATAAACCCCCAAAGTGGTCGATATGGCCGTGGGTAATGAAGATATGCGTCAGGTCGGACAGACCGATCGCCTTGCCGGACTCTAACCGGCTCACCTGGCTCAGTCCAGCCTCGAGTTGGTCGTTCGAGTTGCCGTAACCCGAACCGCTATCGATCAACACCCGCAGATCCTCGACCAGCACCAGGTAGACGGACGTCCAGAAACCGGGAAACGCTTCCAGCGGGATCTGGTATATCCGCCCCCCAGAGGAAGTCTCAAAAGTCTGGACCGTAAGCTCCAGCTGGTCCATACGATGTCCCATAGTTCTTACAATGGATTCATCGTTCATTCGATGGCTCCGTTCCGAGCGATCAATCCGAGCAAGAATAAATTCGCGAATTGCTCAGCGATTTCATTCGAAGAGAGCGCCCCATCCCGGTTATACCAGGTAACAGTCCAGTTCATAACTCCTAAAAGGGCACGCGCGGTCAAAGAAGGATGTGCACAGGAGAAAATTCCGGTTTCCTGACCTTCGATAATCAAATCCCTCCAGATGCGCTCGAAGCGATCCCGCCGGGGGATGTGCCGGTTATGATATTCAGGTTCCAGCGAGCGGTGTTCCAGCAGCAAGACCGCCGCCAGGTCCTGGTATTCCGCCAGGGTTTGCAAGTAGGTGCGCATGGCTCGGCGCAGCCTTTCTTCGGGCGAATCCGGCTCTGCGGACGAATCCGGCTCTTCGAGCGCTGCGTTCACCTTTTCGATCAGCAGATCCAGGCCCCGGTTGAGCAGTTCCAACAGGATTTCCTGCTTGCTGGATACGTGGTAATACAGGCTGGCTTTTTGCAGGTTGACCGCCAGGGCAATATCCTGCATCGACGTGCCATGGTAACCTTTTTGGCTAAAGATTTGCGCTGCAGCGTCTAAGATATCTTCGCGGGTCATGCCTCTCCCTACCGAACGGTCGGTAGATATAGCATAGCAAATTTCTTGACAAAAGTCAAGCGGAATTCCTGAGGTTCAGACAAAAGTTCGGACAAACCCTTCTGGTGTGTTATTGCGAGCGTTTTTGCGAATGACATGCGTCAATACTTGTTGTACGATTTATTGTCCGAAGGTCAGGAATTTTTCAACAACTCAAGGACTCATTTGCACCGTAAATAAATCCATCGGATCGAAGTGGCGAAAG
>Ga0209521_10002241_pt1 | contig 15804 bp, 19 predicted proteins | sample Rifsed19ft4_FD_184016 | JGI IMG/M metagenome (GOLD analysis project Ga0209521, IMG submission 184016) | Soil microbial communities from Rifle, Colorado, USA - sediment 19ft 4 (version 2) | ecosystem: Environmental > Terrestrial > Deep subsurface > Rock core/Sediment | place: Rifle, Colorado...
AGACGGATAGTTTTCGGATCCGTATCCGCCAATCCTCCCTTGAATTTATGCTCCGCTCCCTTTCTGGATTCAATTTGATGTGATTTCATTTTATTTTTAAAATCTGACATATCGACGGTCTTGCCCTGCTCATGAGCCAACTCGAGAGTGAGTTCAATCGGAAATCCATAGGTGGTGAAAAGAATGAAAGGATCTTCTCCTTTTTCAAACTCTTTCAAACCTTTTTCCAGGGTGTGCCTGAATTTTTCTTCTTCTTTCTTGATTTCTCCTTTGTCATCAAGAATATATGCTCCCTCATATGTTTTTTTAACTTTTTCTATGGCTGACTCTAGGGATTCTTTAGAAAGCCGTACCGCTCGACGGATAAGCCGGCGAAGAATGTATCCAGATCCCGTATTTGAAGGTGCAACTCCGTCTGAAATCAAAAAGAGTGATGCCTTAACATGGTCCGAAATGATTCTCTCTTCTCTTGTCTTCTCTTCATGAAACAAGTCCGTCTCGTACACATTGTTCTTGCCCTGCACTGCGACAAGTAGGCGCTCTAGCCCCATGCCTGTGTCAATGCCTTTAATTTCAAGCGGTCTGTATGTTCCGTCTTTATTTTTGTAATATTCATTGAAAACTATGTTCCAAATTTCCACACCATTCACATATATCTCGGTCGTCGGACCACACGGGCCTTCTTCCCCCGTCGGACCCCAAAAATTATCTTCTTTTCCTGATTTAACTATTTTTATTTTTGAATCTATGGCACGCCAAATATTTTCTGATTCTATGTCATCTAGTATTTTATCCTTTCTGCCGGAGATGGATCCGCCCTCGGCAGAAAAAACAGAAACATAATCTATCACGAGCCCAAGCTCTTTAGTAATAAAATCATAAGCATATTGTATCGCTTCTTTTTTTGAAACAGCATTATTGAACGCAAAATTGCCAAGCATTTCAAAAAACGTCAGATGGGTATTATCTCCAACTTCGTCAATATCTGACGTACGCACGCATTTTTGCACAGATACTACCTTATCTCCAAAAGGAGATTTCTCGCCCAAATAATACGGTTTGAATTGCTGCATGCCGGCCGTGGTGAAAAGCACGGTTGGATCATTCTCTGGGATCAAGGAAGAAGACGGCACGATTTTATGTCCATATCCTTCAAAAAATTTTAAGAATTTTTGTCGTATATCTCTTGAGTTCATGTTACTTGAATTTCTTGGTTAATTGCTCGAGTTTTTTTATATCTTTCTCTATATTCTTCAATCCCTCAGTAAAAAATTCCGGCTTAGTGGTATCAATGCCCATATCTAAGAATATATCAGATGGGCTTTTACTACCACCGGCGGAAAGAAATTTTTCCACTTCTTTCATATAATTCGGATTAGCTCTGACACGTGCATAGATTGCGCTGGAAATCAAATTGCCATAAGCATAAGAGTACACATAAAAATGACGACGAATGTGCGACCAAGTAACAAAGAAATAGCCATCTTCTTCTTTCATTTTGATAATTTTTCCAATATAAGACTCCATGTGCTTATTGTGAAGCTTAGCAATTTCTTCTTTGGTTATCGATCCCTTAGCTCTTATTTCTTTGTGCATTTCAAGCTCCCAATTGAAGCAGGCGATCTGACGGAAAACTGTGTTGATCTCATCATTTATTCTGTTGTGCAAGGCGATGATCTTCTCTTTCGGTGACAACTTTTCGAAAATCTCCTCAAAAACAAAATTTTCAAATAAAATGCTGGCTACTTCAGCTACAGAAATTGTATGATTATCGTAAAAAGGCCTTTGTTTTTTAGAAAATTCTGCATGAATGGCATGACCCATTTCATGGCCAAAAGTCTTCACTGAATTGAAATTGCTGATGTGATTTAGAAAAACCATTGTCGGATTATTAATACTCGAAGAGCAAAAAGCGCCGCTATCTTTGCCTTTCTTCGGGTACACATCAATCTGTCCATTTGAGAGCATACGATCAAGAACCTCCAAATATTGATCGCCCAATTTCCCAAAAGCTTTACGCAATAACACCACGCAATCTTCGAATGTAAATTTTGTCTTGATTGATCCGACCGATGCAGCCCTGTCTGCATAAGTTAGATAAGGCACTTTAAGCAATTTAGCCTTCAACTTATAAAACCTCTGACTGATCTTAAAATTTTTAGTAACACTTTCCACTAGATTGAGCACTGTCGGCAAATCATTTTCATAACCCAAGATAGTCCCCTCGTAGGGCTCTTTGAAACCCCGGAGACTATCATTTATTTTCTTATCAATATACAGAGCATTTATCTCACTCTCAGCGAAATGACTTATCGATTTAAATGTCCTGACAATTTCCGAATGAAGATGCCTTCTTGATTTAGTTGGAAGACTAGAAACCATACTCATGGCTTCGGCCATCGGGATTTCCTTCCCTTGAAATCGAACTGTTTTAGTGTTGAGAAGCTTGTCCGCCCCTTGCGACCAGAGCTGTCTTGCCGGCAGATTTTTTAAGTTAAGTATCTTCTCTTCCGGCTCCGTCAAGTTGTATTTGCTTATTTCGAAAATCCTTTTCAAAAAATATCTATAGGGTAACAAGATTTTGCTTTTCAAAAATTTTGTTTGTGTTTTTTTATCAATTTTCCCAATTTTAAGATCGAAGAATAAAAGCTTATTTGTGGAGTCAGTCAGTCTGAGGCTCATCCTATTTAAGGCGGCTTCGGCAAAATGATCGGAGCTGTTTAGGGCTGTCACATAATGAAAATAAATTATAGGTTTGGCTCCACTCAACACAGCTGAGAGTTTCTCATATCGTAATAGGGCTTTTGCCAAGACTTTTTCAGTTTTAAGATAATCTGTCTTGTTTTGATAAGAACGAGCAAAAGACAAGCACATCTTTTCTATGCTCTTCAAATCTTTTTCAATTTTCAGATCATGGTGCGATTTATAGAATAAAGACAGATCCCAGTTGGTTTTCATGTTTTATTATTTAAAGCTATTCAATTTCATCTTCAGTCTTGTGAGAAATTTTCTTTAAAGGCTCTTCCACGAAAAAGAGGATGGCGAAAATAAAGATAGTGAGCACTGTCGCAATAACCGCCAAATTGAAAAACCCAAAACCGGCGGCGACCCCGATACCGGCCGAGACCCAAAGGCCGGAGGCCGTCGTCAAACCGACCAATCTCTGACCGCGAAGAACGATTAATCCTGAACCCAAGAAACCGACACCAACGATGATGTTAGACGCCATCCGAAGCGCATCGACATTAGTTGCTTGAGCGCCCTGCCTGACTATCTCGGAAATAATGACGAAAAGCGCCGAACCCATAGAGACCATGGCATAAGTCCTCATGCCCGCCGACTTGCCTCGAAGCACTCTCTCCACACCGATAATCATGCCCAAGCCCAAGGCGAGACCCAGCCTTAAAACAATGTCCGAATTGTTCGCAATAAGTTGTTGCATGCCTTTATTATAGCAAAATTATTTGACTACGCCACCGCCTAAACAAATGTCTTTATCATAAATAACGATAGATTGGCCCGCTGCTACTTGAAAGCTTTGGCGTGGCAAGCCCGGAGAAAATATGACCCTAGCTTTGTTGCCGAATTTAATTTCTATTTTGCAAGGCAGGAATTCACCGTGATAGCGAACCTGACACGAATAGGTTTTAGCTTTTAGGTTGTAGTTTTTAGGGAATCTGGAAATCCAGTTCGTGTCTTCAATGTCAAGGACCGGCCTTGACATTGAGACCGGCTCCTCAATGTCGCCGGATAAATTCTGTGAAACGGTTATTGTATTTTTTTTGATGTCTTTGCCGACGACATAGTAAGGTCGATCATGGTTGGTTTTCTTGGTGATAGTAAAGCCGTGCCGTTCACCTAAGGTGAAAAAAGTTGCGCCATTGTGCTTGCCGATTGTCTTGCCGTTTATATCTAAAACTCTGCCCGATTTTGGTTTGATGAAATGCTGAAGAAATTCTTTCATATCCAACTTGCCCAAGAAACATATTCCTTGGCTGTCTTTTTTTTTAAAAGTATGTAGGCCATATTTCTTGGCCAATTTTCTTACTTGGCTCTTTTTCAAATGCCCGACTGGAAAAAGGATACGCTTGAGCTGGTCTTGTTTGAGCGTCCAAAGGAAGTAGCTCTGATCCTTCGTGCTATCGCACGCAGTTAAAAGTTTATAATGTTCATCAAGTTTATAAAGTTTCTTACCTTTAAGAACTTTGGACTTTCTTCTAGCGAGCTGAAGGCGAGCATAGTGTCCAGTGGCGATATATTCGGCACCCATTGAAAGCGCTTTCTTAAAAAAAGCGCCGAACTTCACTTCTTTATTGCACATGACATCCGGATTCGGCGTCCGGCCGGCCTTGTATTCAGCTATCATATAATCCGCCACTTCTTTTTTATAAATCTTTTCAAAATCAAAAGTTAAAAATGGAATGTCTAACTTGGCGCAAACCCGCATGGCATCCCTCCTCTCCTCTCGCCAAGTGCAAGGAGTTAACGGCTTGCCCTGAGCTTCGTCGAAGGGCTGCCAAACTTTTATAAAAACACCAGCGACATCATAACCCCTAAACCCCTTTGGGGTCGGGCGACCAAATAATTTTTTAAAATTCTTTGGTGTAGCCTCTTTCAAAAGCGCAGCCGAAACGGAGCTATCCACTCCACCCGAAAGACCAACAAATACTTTCTTTTTGAGTTTTGTCTTCATTCAAATCTAGATTATCACACTAAAGAGATTTTATACCTGCCCTTCAATCAACTCAGGGTAAACCATCTAGCAAATATGCCGGCAGGCAAAAGACGATCACTTTTTAATTCTTGTATTGTCAGCTCTCCCACCTCTATAGAACCGCCATATTTTTGCACTAGAGTTTTAAGATTATTCTCATAAGCTATTGGTGAATAGCCTGAGGCGTAACCGTTGATCAAAAAGAAAAGAGGTTTATCCGAAAGAACTTCCAGGCAAAAATCAAAAAGCTTTGAGAAGTCTTCTTCTATCTTCCAGATTTCATCTTTCGGCCCGTGACCGAAAGCCGGCGGGTCCATGATGATGGCATCGTACTTATTGCCTCTTTTCACTTCCCTTTTAAGAAATGTCAGCGCGTCATCAAGTATCCATCTAATCGGTCTATCAGAAAATCCTGAGGCTTCCGCATTCTCCCGTGCCCAATCGATCGCTTTCTTCGAAGCATCTAAGTGCACAACTTCCGCTCCGGCGCGAGCGCAAGCCAAAGTCGCGCCACCGGTATAAGCAAAAAGATTCAATACTTTGCCAAAGGGCTCCCCTCTGGCAGATCTCTTGGCAATCAATTCCTCCATCCAGGCCCAATTCGGCTCTTGTTCTGGAAAAAGACCGGTATGCTTGAAGGAGGAAAGTTTAATTAACAATTTTAATCGCCCAAAAGTTATCGGCCAACTAGTGGGCAAATTTTTCTTTCCTCTCCATTCTCCTTTTTCGCCCATTCGGATAAATTCCGCATCGGCTTTTTTCCACTCTTCTTCAGTTAAATTTTTCTTCCACAAAGCGCCCGGATCAGGGCGAGAAAGGACATATCGGCCGTATCGTTCCAGTTTCTTACCTTCACCGGAATCAATCAGTTCATAATCGGCGGATGGCTCGGTTGTCAAAATAGAATATTTCATAAGCTCATTAATTTCTGATAAAGTTCCAGAGTCGCCCGGCAGTCGGAGAGCGCGGTATGAGCATTTTTGTTTTCAATCTTGAAATAATCACATAAAAATTGGAGCGAGAAACGGTCAACACCTTCTTTTAAATGAAGCTTGGCAAAGGCGATGGAAATAGTGTCGAGCTTATGATAATGCATCTTATTTTCAACTCCGGTCACGGAAAAAGCCTTGGCCAAAAAACAAAAATCAAAAGCGACATTGTGCGCGACCATGATTGTATCCGCGGTTTTCTGAGAAAAAATTTTCATCGCGTCATTTATGTTCAGAGCTTCCGCCCAGGCGGCCTCGTTGTAACCGTTGATCTTAAGCGCCACCTTGTCCGCCAAGCTGATCCTCTCTGGTTTTATCTTGAGCTCTAATTCATCCAAAATTTCAAAAGTAGGCTTGCCATCTTTAGGCCATATTTGATTGACCAAAACACAGCCGATTTGAATAATTTCGTGCTTCTCTGTATCCAGTCCTGTCGTTTCTATATCTATAAAAGCTAATTTGTGTTTTTTCATGGTTCGATAAAACTCACCATAACCCTGAGACTACTCGAAGGGTCATTACAAATATTTTACAATATTTAATCTATGTTCTTCAAAAGTCTTGGCATAATGGATAGTTCCATCTTTTTCGTGCAAATAAAACAGATAAGGGCTTGGAGCGGGATAAATAGCGGCCTTGATCGAATCGAGTCCCGGATTCGAAATGGGGTAATCTGGCAAACCGGCTTTGTCGTAAGTCTCGGACCAAGCATCTACTTGCAATCGTATACCTTTTTCTATTCTTTTCCAAAGAATTCCTGAAATTATCTTTTTATCGTCCGGCCCGCCCGATTCTTTTTCAATCAATGATGCCATAATTATAATTTCATCCTCGGTTTTGCCGGATTTTTTTATCTCACCCCGAAGCGGAGCGATCTGTGACTTAAAATTATCACTTAGAAGTTTTACGGCTTCTTCTGCAGTCGTGGTCGGATAGAAGAAGTAGGTATCAGGAAATAAATAGCCCTCTTTCTCCCTTGCCCCAGCAAGAAAATCTTCACTCTTAAAATTTAAAAGCGATCCTGAAAGTAATTTGGCTATATCTCCCGCGCTGAAACCTTCGGGGACGGTAATTTTTAAGGCTTTCTGGTGAAGTCTTCCCAAAACTATCCGAAAAGCGACATTCCAAACGTCAACAGGACGGTCAAAATAATAATCTCCGGCGACGATGTGCTTATCGCCGCCAAAAAGAATCGCGAAAAATTGTAAAGCTAATTCGGACCGTACAATGCTTTCAGCTTTTAAGTCTCGAGAAATTTCTGTTAGGGTGCTTCCGCTTTGTGCGTAAAAAGTGGTATTAACCGGGAAATTTATGGGAGCAGTGATAAAAAAGCGATAAACCAAAAGCAAACAGATAAAAACAAATATTGCGAAATATAAATATTTGATTACTTGGACATTTTTCATTCTAATCTACATTGGCAAATTGGCTGGTGGTTCAGCTTTCTTCGATTCAATACGCTTAAAGGTCGGCGTCTCAGCGACTTGACCCGGGAAGTGATAAATTGTCGCTAACTCCTCAGAGTTTAAGATAAATGGTGTTCTTTTGATAGATTTTCTGGCAACTAGCTTGGAGGCATGGGGCATGTAGAAAAATGATCTCATGCGGTAAGCGTCAAACATCTCTTTTTTGAGCTTATTAACCCGACGATTCTTGTAATCCTGCCAAGGGTAATCAAAGGAGGTCACATTAGTCGGCTTGAAGCCGTTTAAATTCTGCGAGTTGTACTGTTTAATGCTCGACATCAACCCGATATTGTGGACGCCGTTAAAATTGCTCTTTTTGGCGATATAGAGACCGCGAATTCCGCAGTCATAGCCAAGCTTGTCCATGCTCCTCGTTAAGGAAGCAATTTTATCCTGTTCACCTTTCGGCACCTTGGCGGGATCGGAAATTTTCTTACCTTTGTCGTTTGTGATGGCATATTTATCCATGATTTTTTTAATTTCATCTTCGGTGGCCTTCATCCAAGATTGCATTCCAAACCAAGTCCCCGGCTTCGGAAAACGATCAGAGGCGGCGCGCACTAGAATCTGAAGCCAAACCTGCTCGCCCGGCCCGACCGAGCCCATATATTCAAGCATCGGAGTAATAGGATCAATCTTAAATTCTTCTTCCAAATTAGTGCTTTTGTCTAAGCCGTAGTCAATATATGTCTTGATCGGATAGATATCGTCTTTCGACAACTTAAATTCCAAACCGAACATATCCCATTCTTCTGTTTCAAGGCGCGCCGCGAGATCTTCAGTATAATCATCAACTTCCGAAACTTCAGCTCTGGGGTATTGGGCATAAATCTGCGACTCAATCAAATTCTTAAGCCAGGAAGGCGTACGGATAAAAAAATAAACCTTGCCTTCAATAGAGACAATTTCTAAAGAGAACCAAGTGCGAACTCGGCCTTCCCAATATTTTTTTACCCAAGTATTGGTGCCAAAGGTCTGATAGAGCGCGTTAACAATGAACAGTTCCATAGCCTGTGGAGTCTTAAAAACATCTCTGGGAATTTTTACCTGCAGAGTGCTCCACTTGATGCTGGAAACAAAAAGTCTCTGAATATAGTGAACCCAAAGCCGAAAAGCTAAAATGCCGAGAAATACCGGTAGTAAAAAAACAAAAACTTTCCAGAGAAAATCCAAGGCGGAAAGCACCGTGGGGTTATTTAATATTTGAGTCAAATAATCTGGGGTCACGATTAAATTATACAGCAAAATCAAAAATCCCGCATAGCGGGATTTTTGATTACTTAGAATTTTATAGGAATAGTCGCTGTTTTGGGATTATTTCCTGATGTATCGTCGTTCATAAAAACCAGAGATCCGGACGACCCCGGTGGCGGAATTTGATTCAAATTCAAAATGACCTGGAAATTAACCGGAATTTGCATCCAGTTGCCGGAAATATTAATGGGAATCCTACTGCTAACCGGCAAACCGTTTGATTGATACGCCTGTACCGTCCCGGCCACAGCCTCAAAAGCTGTCCAACCGCAACCATTTTCAACACCCTTGATTACAAATCCTTGGCTAATCGTCTGGTTAGGCTGTGGTGTCAATACAGTCAAACCACAGGATGGAAAATTAACTGGCGGGTGGCAGGGCTCGCCGGTCGTCACGCTGAATGTCGAAGTATCAGTGCATCCGGCCGGGAGGCCGGATGTCGGCAAATTAGGATAAGTTGGCGGATTAGGAATCGAAGAAACAGGATTATTGGAAGTTTGAGCAGGCTCTGCTAATTTCTTATTAGACACAAAAAAACCAACAAGAACAGCGCTTAAAATCAAGCCAATAATAATCAACAAAACATGGGTAACGCCTTGATTAGTAAGCGCTTTTTTTGTTTTGAGTATAAACATCTTAAACTGCGGAGTATAAACCGTTCTTATTTTTCTTGAAGTATTTGCTATTTTGCAAATTAACAAGGATGGTATTTTTCTTGAGATAGCGCTCCTTCATAACTCGATCAATAATATCATCTTTATTCATTGATCCTTCTTTTTTCAGAATTTCCCGGATAACATCTTTGACAACGCCCTGTGTATATCCCCATTCTTTGAGAGCATATAAACCGCGACCGACTAAAACAAAACGGGAATCCTTGATCAGCTCATTATGGCAAGTAGCAACATGGGTCTTTTTGCCAAAAGTATCATATATCGCCTTGGCAACTTCGCGGAAATGCATCGGTGATCCGTGGCGCCTCATCACTAGGAATGCATAATCTTTGATGCCACGAGTTTTTACATTCGGCGAATCGGCTTTTCCCCATTCTCCTAGAGGATTTTTGTCGATGCCTTTAGAAATCGATAGCCATCGCTTGGCAACTTCATCATTTTTGTATTTATCAGACACACCCTTAAGATTGTCCACAAATTTAGAGATCAGCTCGCTTTCAGGAATAATATCTTCGTCATTCAAGCTGGTATAAAGATTTTTCAAAGCAGAATGAACTTGATCCGAAATTTGGTCATCAACGCTCCATCGATTCTTGAAATCGTCATCTTCTTTGTGATTCTTGAAATCATCGCCTAAAACTAAATGAAAATGAATATGATTCTGAACACATTTATCCTTAGAGAGATGGTTGAGCAGGTCTTCTTCGGCAACAAAAGATCCTAGGGAGCTGATGACTTCTTTGAGAGAGCTCAAAGAATCCTGTTCAGCTTGAAAAGCGTCTGATTTGCGAATCGTATTTAAAGCGGCATTTTCGATCTGCCTGACTCGTTCTCGAGTTATGCCATACTTATCACCAATCGCTTCCAAGGTTTTTTGCTCGGCATCATCGGTCAAGCCGAATCGATTAGAAATAACATCATAAGCCCTCGGAGCTAAATCGGAAGTAATTTTTTTAGTAACTTGTTTTGGTTTAAATGTTATTGTTGCGATAGCCATAAATAATTCTTGCCCATTTGGGGCGTAAAAAGCTAATAAAATCAGGCTTTATCTGTATTGACCTAATATTACCAATATTCCTAAATAAAGTCAAATGCGGCCACCATGTTCCTAAAATACCAAAAAACAGAGTATTTAAAAGGATTTTCCAAAAGAATTCCACATATTGACTTGGCTTTATATTTGTGGTAGAAATAATTCAGAAAATAATATTCACCTTCAAAACTCCATACCATGGAAATACCAGTAAAAATAAGAAATTTCGTCATCAGCTTTCTTCTGGCTGAGATCTTTGCTCTAATTTTTGTGTTCACTTCTCTCTTCTACTTAACCCACGAGAAGGGCTTAGGTTTTTTGATGGTTATCCAAAGCAAGCCCTTGGCTTTCACCGAGCTCTTCGTTGCCGGAGCATTTTTCTTCACATCAGCGTTTTTCTACATTGACCTGATCCGGCATCCTAATTTGAAGAAATAAATTTGAATTTCAAATGCCACTTTATCAACATAAAGTGGCATTTTTATTTTGGAGTTATGAAAATTAACTGTTATTATTATCTTCAGTAAAAACTTTTCAGTACAAATCTGTCCCGAGCTTATCCAGGGACCCAAAAAAATAAATATGGAAACTAAACTTCTTACAGAAACAATGCTTTTTAATATTTTAGCAAAAAAATATGGAGCGGGAGAAAAGAGAATTATGAAAATTAATGGTTATCGTAATCTTTGCGAAATAGTCGCTGTCAAAATCTTTCCTAATTCGTTAAATATTGATGAAAAAAATAAGGCTTCCCTTTTCTTTCACAAGGATGAAAATAATTTTGCTATCATCTTCTGTTCTTCTATGCCTCGGAATAGCAATGTGGATAGAAAATTGATTGAAATAAGACCGAGTTTAAACGGAGGAGAACCGAATATCAACTTCGGAGAGACCAGTACCGGTTCACCGCGAGTGATGAGGCTCCGAAGCTCTCAGGATGAATTCTCAATGAGAACAAGAATGATTGCTTTTGACATCGCCAAGGATGTAAATTATCTGGTATATTCCTTTTCGCGTGAAATGGGAAAAATACCAGCTGTGAAATTGGAGAAAACTTGAAATAAAAAAACCCCTGCACCAATATAGTGCAGGGGTTTGTTTTTTAAATATCATCCGCGATGGGATCAAGATTATCTGGCTTCGACTGATTCTCTTCATTGGAGGCAACAGCAGTAGAAATAGAAACTTCTTCTTTTTCTCCCAACCTCACAAGGAAGAATTCATCAAGCTCGCAAATTCGATCGAGCTCGGCTTTGCCCTCCAGAATCCAGAATTCCGGACGGCCTGCTAAAGCATTAGCATTATGATGCCGTTCTAATCTCAAAAGAAGCCTCCTGCCTTCTTTATCCTCTCCTGGACCGATCGGCACATAAATTTTACTGTTCGCTGTCTGGTCGGAAAACTGCAATCGAGCTAAGAAAAAATCCTCACCCGTGCAAAATCCGATACCCTTCCTCATGGCAATCTTTCCCAAGACATATTTGTATTTGGGAGGATACTTGAAGCCAAGTTGCTTCACTGAAACAAGGGCAAGATGTACTTCATCCATAGAACCAAAAGAAAGTTCCTTGATCTTGTCATAAGCATAACCCCCGATTTTGAAATGAAAATCTCTCAGTTGAAACCGGAAATTTCCGCCCTCTGCCTTGAAGCATGAAAGAGCTTCAATACCCGAACTGTACATGCCCGTGTTCACTGTCATCCAGATTTTGAGCTTTTTGGGAGTATCTTCATCCTTTGGGGACGAAACTCCAGACCGTTGTAAATCAAGTTCGTCTGTCATGGTATTTGTTTTAAAGCCTGCCTGTCGGCAGACAGGGTTCATGTGAAAGAATGATTTCTATCCCCGATTTAACAGTATTTTAGACAGAAAGTCAAATATCTGAAAACTTGACAAGTTCGGGATTCTTTGGTATCATCCCACTAGGATTCAGCTATTTAAAAAAACAATCACTAATACCTAATGATATGAAAAAAATAAAAATGCTTGTCTGGGAAGGATCACGACTTCCTAAAAATACTTACGGGGCCGATGTGGTGATACATCAAAACCCCTTTTACAAATCAGGATCACTGGGCATTATTATCAATAATACCGAAGTGATCCCCTTTCTGCCTAGAATTTTTACCGAAGAGATGGATGATTTCGGATTTCAGAGAGATTTTTTTACTTCTCTGGATATCGAAACTCTTAGAAAAAGGTTTAATGAGAATTTTTCTGTTTCTTTTCTTGAATCCAGAATGGTATCGCCATCTGTTCATGGTGGCAGACTAATCATGGAAAATAATTTGTCCCTCAATTGAAAAAACTAGCACAGCAAAAAGCCCCGCAAAAACGGGGCTTTTTTTATTGAAAAAAGATTTAATTATCCGGCGTCGTTTGACCGTCAAAATGCTCTTCTACTTCATCGGCTTTTGCGGGCTGAAGAGTGCCATCTTTATGGTTGGGTGGAGAATAGACTGTGTAGAGCTTCATTTCTGCGCCTCCGGTATTAATGATGTTGTGCTTAGTTCCCGCTGGTACGACGATCGCCCAACCGTCGGATATTTCGTGCTCTACGTCGTTTAAAATAGCTTTGCCTAAACCTTTCTCTATTCTGATGAATTGGTCCAAATGATGAATCTCTGAACCAATTTCCTCGCCCGATTTCAAGCTCATCAAGACAAGCTGGCTGTTTGGAGTCGTATACAAAACCTTCCTATAATTTTCATTTTCTACGGACGACTGCTCAATGTTTGTTATATATCCTTTCATGCGTCCATCATACAATATTTATTTTGACTTGCCAACATTTTTGTGATATTGTGTAATAAGAATTTCCCAACTTCAATAAGAACTCGAACGCCCGCCGGTTCCTTAAAAACCCAAAACTATGAAAAAATTGATCATCCTTGCGGTATTTATCGCAAGCCTTGCAAGCGAAGCGCTTGGACAAGTGAGTTTCTCTCCAATTTTCTCTTTCAGCTCTTCAGGCAAATCAGCCAGCCTGATAGACAGAACAAGCATCGGCTTCATTCTCGCTTATGATTTGAGCGAGCATTGCGGCATCGGCTTTGAAGTGAACAAAGGGTCCTGGGAACTAAACGGATTGGAAGAGAGGGTACTGCGTCTGCGTTCTTACTCCATGGAGTTCTATGTGTGCGAAACTGTAATAAATAAGACAGGATGGTTCTTCAGGCCCTTGGGTGGCATTATGGCCGGAATCGGCACCTCGATCCCCGATGGCGACCAGAACCAGAAACTTCGGAGAAAAGAACTTGAATTGCTCAAGCATCCTTATTTTTTGGGCGCCTTCAGTCAAATCAGCGTCTGCAAGAGATTGTCATCCAAATTCCTATTTTCGGCAGGCTTCAGACTAGAAGGCTTGGTCGGCATGATGGCCGATCGGGATATGGTCAGCGAGAACGCGAGCACCACCAGTAATTTTATATTGAATACAGGAGTGATCTACGAACTCGGACATTGAGAAATTCAGAAACAAAAATCCCCCCGCACTTGCGGGGGGATTTTCATTTAAGCGCTTATGCTCGAGATACTTTGGTTGCCGCTGGGCCTTTTTCACTTTGAGTAACTTCAAAAGAGACAGTGTCGCCTTGTTTGAGTTCATCAAATGAAACGCCGACAAGCTCTTTGGAATGGAAAAATAGATCCTTTGTCTCACCTTCGCGAGAGATGAATCCAAATCCTTTGTCAGTAAGAGTTTTGATTGTTCCTGTTGCCATACGATTTTTTTTGATTAATATTTTATTTGAAACTTCGACGTGGTTCCTTGTGTTTTAACACTTCGTCAGTATAACACTTATCTGGATTTTTTGCCAACTTTGGCCGCCAACATGAGCCTCTTGGCTAGAAGCCGCTTCGCGGTCTTGTGCGGATGCTTCTTCATTTTAAACGGGCTTAGCCCGGTCTGTCTTTTTGCCATACAAATATATAATTAAACTAATAATAAAATCATTAAGATATGTTGTTATTTCTCGGAAGCCAATCTATCAACTTTTTTCGATGCTGATTGAGTGACCACATGTCGCCATTTTTAAAAAGCGCCGGTTGAGCGTCTTTAAATTTTTTTAATAACGCAACAGTGGCCGTAGGAAAGCTCTTGGGCATGTTTTTATTGTAGGATTCTAAAAAATCCAAAAGGGATATTTGCATTTCACCTATTCTCATTTCTTCTCCGTATTTTTTCATTACTGGCAATGATACCATGAATTATCTAAAAAAGCAATATTTCTGATAACGAAAAAGCCGATTCATAATTAATCGGCTTTTTAATCTCTGTTGTGCGCTTTACCCCACTCCTCAATTGGAATGGAAGTTAAATGCCATCCATGACACTTATCACATTGATACTCCCTTATGGGTTTCCTTCTTTTCTGCTTAAATTTCGTAATCCGCCTGAGCTCTTTTTTTGCCTCTCCTGGAGACAGGAAAGTAACTTTTTCGCATCTAACTTCGGTCAATTGCGGAATGGGGGCTCTGCCCTCACTGCGAGCTTTGATCAGCTCGATATTGTTTATAATGTACGCCTTGAGTGCCTTATCTTTGAATTTCTTCTTTTTTAAGATACTCAATAAATATTCAGGCGGTACTCGACATAATGCGGTAAATTTATACGGGCCAGAAAGTAACAGAGTAGTATCTGTATATGGTTGTTTAAAGTCCATGAGTATATTTATTTGTTAATATCTGCTTGAACATTATCATATATCCTTGACTTGTCAATGGGTTTACCACGGACTACTGATATCTAAAAGTTATATGCTAATATAATAAATATAAATATGAATAAAATTAATATTTATATTGATGGAAACAACTTATACCGCTCAGCAAAAGAGTTAGGTTTTGATATTAATTATAAAAAACTCAAGGGGTGGCTTCGACAGAAGTATAATCCAGATAAGACATATCTGTTTATTGGACTTGTTCCAGAAAGAACAAAGTTTTATGAATACCTTCAGGAGTGCGGATTTATTTTAATATTCAAACAGACTGTTTCCGTAGGTGGTTCAGTAAAGGGAAATTGTGATGCAGAACTTGTATTAAAAACTGTTTCAGATTTTTATACTAAAGCCTTTAGTTCTTGTATTTTAATAACAGGGGATGGCGATTTTGGTTGTTTAGTTGAATTTCTACAAGAGAATAATTCAATTCATTGTATTATCGCTCCAGATAAAAATAAATGTTCAATTTTATTAAGAAATAAAAACACAGAAATAACTTTTCTAAATGACCACTATCATAAATTTTCAGATAAGCCCTAAAAAGAAAAAGCCCCCGATGCAGACGTATCTGCATAAGGGTCTCTTTCATAGTGATACAACCAGTATATCATATCGAATATAGTTGTCAAATTGAAAATCCGAGTTCGTATCTAGTTTCTTGGCTCCGGAGGCCCTCCTTCGCCAAAGCTATGGACGGGCGAGGCAGGGATCTCGAGCTACGCTCGCAGGTACTTTTCCGTCTCGTTTTACTCGGCAAGGAAAAGTCTTTCGACGCCCTGACGCAAGTGAAGCAGTTCACTTGCTCCTCCGGAAATATACAGACAGAAAAAGCGCCACAAAGGCGCTCTTCTGTCTGTTGCTCCGGAGGCAGGGATCGAACCTGCGACCAATCGCTTAACAGGCGACTGCTCTACCGCTGAGCTACTCCGGAATATGTTCTTTTATAAAT
>Ga0209521_10002242_pt1 | contig 15798 bp, 10 predicted proteins | sample Rifsed19ft4_FD_184016 | JGI IMG/M metagenome (GOLD analysis project Ga0209521, IMG submission 184016) | Soil microbial communities from Rifle, Colorado, USA - sediment 19ft 4 (version 2) | ecosystem: Environmental > Terrestrial > Deep subsurface > Rock core/Sediment | place: Rifle, Colorado...
CCCTGACCCCAGAGCAACGCCGGAGGGTTCTCCGGCCACATGCCGCTTTCGGCCCTAGTCGGATCGGGTTCTTGCAGGAAGAAGGCTTTCTTAGAGGCGGCCATTGCTCACCCCCTAGACCGAGGTGCTGAAGCCGCTGATGTAGGAATGAGCCTTCTCGTAGGCCAGCACGAACCCGTACTCTCCCACGACCTGACCGTAGTAGGCCGTGTCCTTCGTCTTCGCCAGCTCTTCCTCGAAGAACGGGTCGATGGTGATGTACCCGAGGTATCGAGTGTCGAGCAGGTAAACTCGGTCGGACTGGCAGTGCCGGTCAACCAAGACCCTGGCGACATCGCCCGTCACGGGGTTCATCAGGAAGTCGATGATGTGCCCGCCGAACTTCTCGTCCCGCTCGGTGCGGATGAATCCCTGGAAGAAGTCGTTGATCTTCCGCTTCCCCCAGGCGCTTGTGAGGATCAGGTCCGTGACTCCGCCGTTGTCGAAGATGTCCTGGAACTCGTCCTCGATGTGCTTGCGCAGAAGCGCGGGGGTCGAGGAGAGGGCGTTCTTGTTGGTCGTGGCGAAGGTCGGGATGCCGCCGAAGCCGCGCGGCGTCGTCGCGGTGCCCGCCTTCCGCTGACCGTGGTAGGCCATGTAGTTTAGTTGCATCAACTGCTCGTCCATGACCTTATCGATCTCGCGCTCCACGACATTCTCAATGCCGTAGTTCTTCAGGAGAGCGTTCGAGCGTGCAATCTCAATCGTCTTCTGAAGAATGGCCGAGTAGTTCGTGGTCGAACTGACGACGGTGAAGTACCCGTTGCCGGCCGCGGCGCCTTCGAGGCGGTTTCGGCCGCGCAGGTACACGACGGAGGTGTCGGCGTGCGTCGCCTGCGTTCCGCCGTATCCACGGGTGACGGACAGCAGAGTCGTTGAGACCTCGGACACCCACATGTACTCGGCGTCGATCAGGATCACGTCGCCGACCTGGAACAGTCCCGAGGTCGTGACGGTGACTTGAGTCAGCGTGGAGGCCGAGGTGAGTCCCGAGACGGCGGTGTCACTGACGGGCGCGAAGGTGTCTTCGAGCCAATCGTAGGCCGTACCGGGGGTATTGACGAACGCGAACTTGTCTTCGTTGTGCAGACCGAGAGCCGTAATTGCAACTATCGACATCGGCTCCTTCGTGATGATCCGGTCTGTCACAACTCGTTTTTGCGGGACAGTGTTGTTGTAGGAGCTGATCTGTCCCGATCCGGCTGCCATTGAGGCGTTCTCCTTAGCGGCTTACGGTGTCAACCTCCCTCTTGGGGAACGAGGGCCTGGAAGACCCACGGGGCGTCAGATCCACCCGGTCCACATCAACGCCCTTTTCCCGGTACCTGGCCTTGATGAGACGCGCCTTCTCTCGGTCGCCCGTAGCCGCATTCATGTCCTTTGTGTAGGACTCGACAAGTGACCGTTGCGTCACAGTCACGCCCGCCCCCGTTGATTCGGAGACGGCGGCGGAGGGACTTACCGAAGCACTCGCGCGCAGGCGAGCCACGAGGCCGCGAACGGCCCCCCGGAACTCCGCTGGATCGAACTGCCCCTGCTTGAACTCGGCCAGGACGGCCTTGTAATCGGGGTGGTCGAACGGAATGCCGGCTTCGGTCAACTGGCGCGACACCCAGGACTTAAGGTCCTCTTTGGGCTCAGGTCCTCTGGGTTCCGACCGGCCAGGATCGGCTTCTCCAGAGGGCTCCTTGGCGGAAGCACGGGCGCCTTCAGCGAGAGCGTCCAGACGAATCTGGCGCGCAACCTCTTCCTCGTCGCCATCGTACTTCTTGAGGTACTTGACCACGCGCTGTACCAGCGCGGGGTTCTCCTCGTCAAGGAGCTTCAGCCGCTTGTCTTTGACCGCCTGACTTCGCTTGATGAACTCTTCGTCACCCAGCAAGATCTCACGGACGCTGACAGCGACGTCTTTGGCCAAAGCCCTGACGTCTACTGCACCGCTCCGCGAAGTTGGCTGGGCCCCCGAATCCTCCGGCACTTCGAGGTCTGGCATGACCTCTTCCGTGACCGGGACCTCCGGGGCGCTCTCCTCGGTAGGTGCCATTGCCAATTCCCTCCCTATTCAGTTGTGTCACTTATTGTAAGCCTCGGGGCACGATTATGTCAAGATTGACAACGGGGGAAAAGCCTGTATGCTATTTGGGGCGCAATCGGACGGGAGGGTCAAGGTGCGGTACCAATGTGAGGCCTGTGGAAGACCATCGAGGCAACTATTGTGTGCCTCGTGTTTCGACGATCTGAGGGCGAGTCATGAAGAACCGGCCATCATTGCCTGGGCCAGACGCCAGCGAACTTCGGGCCAGCGAACTTCGGGCCAGATGACCTCGGCTATCAGGACTCGTCGCGACGCAATATGGAATCGCCGGACCACGGGCGAGAAATTGCAGTCTATCGCCAACGACATGGGCGTGACTCGCCAGCGTATTGACCAGATCGTCGGCGAAGAGGCTACAAGGAGGGGCCTATCCAGGGCCGAATTGAGGCGCCTAATGTGCCGGGACAAGCAACGCGCCAACTCCATTGAGAGGCATTCTCGTTGGCTCTGGAAGCGGTATCAAAGATTTTGGTTCAGAGTGGACGTGAGAGCCAACGACGAATGCTGGGAATGGCTGGGCTGTCGTAATCCCAACGGGTACGGACGAGTGTCTCCTAGCCGCGAACTTCAATTCTCGTGGGCCCATCATATCGCTTGGATCTTGGCCGGACAGGGCTCCACGCCGACTGGTTTTCGTCCATCTCTCCGCAGGGGGGAGTTATGCGTTCTTCACAAATGTGATCGTCCCCCCTGCTGCAATCCCGCCCACCTCTTTCTGGGAACCCCACAAGACAACGCACGCGATTCAATATCCAAGAACCGTAGGCCGGGCAAGGTCGCTCGCCTGAGCGACGAGGAAGTACTATTGATACGCCAGGCCGCGAGAGGTCGTCGGGGAAACCCCGTGCAGGCCGAGATGGCAGAGAGGATAGGAATATCACAGGGGAGCGTATCGATGATACGCCAGGGAAAAGCGCGACAGGACGTCCGCTAGTCCTTATTGCCCCTCCGCGGCCCATGCCGCCTCCAGCCTCATCATCAGCTCTTGGGGCGAAAGGCCCATGCGCTCGCCCACCATGCCTAGCTTCTGCAACAGTGCGGCCTCCATCGGGCCACCCCGGAAATTGTCCATCAGCAATCTGGAGGTGGTGCCTCCTAGCACGTTGGACCATTCCAGCCAGGTGAGTTGGGGCGCAGCCTGCCGTATGCGCTCCAGTTCCGCCTGCGATCCGTAGGTCGGCAACTTGGCCGGGTCGTCCTCCAGGTAGGGAGCAAGGTCAGGATTGCGCTCCATGAAGTCGCGCCGCCAGTTCCAGTATTCCGCCAGTACCGGATTCTTCGCAATGAACGCCCGACGAGCCCCGCCGCGATCCAGCTTGAAGTAGTCCGACTGAAGATCCCAGATCACATCGCTGTATCGGAAGGTCTGGTTGCGGGTGTCATAGAATGCTTGCAGCCTCCATGCGATGTCCGGATTGCTGTAGTCAATCGGCGCGACGTTCTTGGCCATCGTCATGTTGCCAGGGGGTTGTCCGCCGGCATATTTCAACCATACGCCAAGCATGTCGGTCGAGATCGCGTCGTAGGATCTTGTCTCGCGCGAGAGGAACGCGGTCTGGAAAAGGTCGCCCAGCTGGTCGCGAAGCTCATCCTTATGCAGTTTCGGCATCTCGTTCCAGCGCGTCCACAACTCGTCCACGAGGAACTGCCGCAGCCTCTCCTCTGGCTTCTTGAACAGAGCCAGACGGGCCTCGTACTCTGGATGCTCGCGGTAGAACGCGTTCACCGCGTCCAGATTGCCGGCCTCGTAACGCTTCCACGCCGCTTGGTAGGCGTCCCTGAGTTCCCGCAGGCGTTCCTCGCCCTCGGGATAGGCTCCTGCCGGCATACCGATGAGGCTTCCCATCGCGCCCACGCCAAACTCGATCCCGGCCTTGCGCTTGGCCTCCTCGAATATCGGACCCGCCCTTTCCGACATGGCGCGCCGACCATCCGTGACAGAGACCTCGCCCATCGCTATCATGTTGGAAATCATTCTGTCAACTCGGTAGTCGTCCCATTGGTCGAAGGCAGGGAGACCTAGGGCCCTCCTGACGGACCCTTCAATGTTGACGCCGCCCGGAGGCCCGATGCCCAAAAGGGCCGTTGCGCCCTTGATTGTGCGGGTTATGGGCAAGAATGGCCCGGTGTCCTGTGGCTGGCCCCTGAGAGCGTTGTAGGCCCACACGAGGGGCGCGTGGGGGGAAGTCAGAAGCGAAGCGATGTCAAACGGGTTCTGTCGCTCGTCAGCGTCATCCTGGCGAGCGAGGGCCATCGCCCGCTCCCATGTAGGTCCGGTCTGGTCCCGAAGGGCCTGGTCATAGTCCCCTTGCTCAATCTTGCCATCGTTCAGCAACTCTTCCAGCACGCGTCGGGTGGCCGCCGCGTCGCCGAGTTTCTGGTCGGTGATCGCCTGTAATGGAATCTCCCACTGCTTGAAGGGCAGGGCGGAACCCAATGGGTCTACGAAGATGGAGTCGCCCATCCAGGAGGGCAAGAAGGGAAGGGGAATGCGAACCTTCCCCTGTAAGCGTTGTGGCAGGTTGGGCTCGGGCCGGTAGGCAGTTGCCAGGAACTTCTGCATCCTCAGGTAGGTTGCCAGCATGGCCGGGCGGTCAATTGAGTGCAGTGCCCACTTGTAAATCGAGGTCGTCGTCCAGAACTCATAGGGGAACCACACGTCCAGCCAGGCATTGAAGTTCATACGCCGCGTGTAGTTCAGGAGGCCCGCATCTCGTACCCACTCTCCGAACCGCACCGCATTGTACTTCGCGGTCGAGAGAGCCGCCTTGGTGGAGGCGACATACTCGCCAAGCATGGCCCGCCCTCCCTCTGTTAGCGGTAGCGCGCGGGCCGGCTCGTCCATCTCGGCCAGGGCCGCGTCCCGAAGAGCGTCGATCACGCTGTCTCCGCGCTCATAGAACAGGCGATCCATGCCTTCGCCCCGCCACATCTGGTCTCCGACGAGAGCGCCCAGCCTCGGAATGCCTGCAAACTGCACCGTATCGCGATAGGGCGTCAGCGCGTCCAGAACCCTCTTGACGTCCGCCTCCTCTCCCACGACTCTCTGGATGTATGCGTAGACATCCGGGGAAGCGCCCCTTAGAACTTCAGGGTCTATCGTGTACTGCGCTACGGCATCGGCGATCTTCTCCAGGTCTCCACCAAAGAGAGACTGCCACTCGTCTCCAGGTCGTATCTCGGGAAGGACGTGTCCAACCTCGTGCAGGAGTACGCGGCGGACCGTCTCCGGGTCCTGTTGCATCAGGGTCTCGGAAATCTGGAATGGGATGCGTCCACTCTCCGTTCTCTCCGCCCAGCGGATGCGGGCTAATGCGAACTCGCCGGCGCCCTCCAGCTTGTCAACGATCTCCACCTCGAACGCGTCCTGCGCCCCACGCAGGGCGTTCACAACCCCGCCTCCCGTAACCTGGGTATGTCGCGCGGCAGCGGCCGCATACGCCATTCCCGCCTGGGGGTCTCCCGCCAATGCCGCAACGCCCCGGCGCTCGTTAGCCACCATGGTTTGCAATCGGGCCATCCTGGCGATTCTCTCGTTCTGGTAGGCGAGCTGCATGTCTTCGCGGGAGTACATGTAGAGCGGACGCCCGTCGCCGAAGGGGTTGTCTCGGAACCGGATAACGGCCTCTCGGTCGGCGATGCGCAACCGCCTGGAGGCGTCGCGCCAGGCCATCCAGAGCGGCCGCTGCCCTTCGGGCACCATGCGGCCGAGGGCCGCGTCCAGCTCGGACAGGATCAGGTCCTCCTGCCCGGCCAACTGTGCGTACCTCTGTGAGATTTCCTCGGCGATGACCTCGTACTTGCGAGCCGGCTTTCCGGCCTTCACTGCCTCAAAGAACTCGGCCAGTGTGTCGCCTTTCGACTTGAAGAAGCCGGTCCAGTCCGTCCGCCAGCGACTCAACTTGTTGAAGGCAGCGTCCATGTCGGGCATCGGCCCCATTTGGGCGGCGATCCTCTTCAGTCCCTTGCGTATCGCCTCTAGATTGGTGTCGAAGCGATTCCACTCGTTCTTCCAGAAAGGAACTCGTTGGGCCTCAAGTTCCCGCCACGCAAGGCCCACGAGTCCCTTCGTGCCGGCCGCCTCCGCGGCGCGAGCCTGTTCCGCCAGCCTGGCGGCATCCAGATCCCACCGGGCATGGGCACCCTGGAAGTTGTCGAAGGCGTCTCCGACAATGGAGGCCATTCCTAGCGGACCCTCCGTCTCCACGCGAGCCGTCAGTTCTGCAAGCCGTAGCGCCTCTTCCTCTCCCAGGGAGTTCTGGATGAACTGTCGCAATTCTCCCCGGATGGCCTCGGCCGTCTCGCGAACAGCCTTTCCACCGCCCGAACGGACGGCCTCGCTCAGTCTCTCGGCATATTGCGTTGCCGCCTCGGGACTGACAATCTGACCCAAATCCGTCCCCAGTTCTCTGGAGGCGCGGTCCATGATAGCCCCGACAGTCACCCTGGAGGCGTCGGCAAAGACCTCGGCGATCTCGGCGTCGTTTCGGACGCCCTTCAATGCCGCGATCCAGGCGCGGGCCGGAGCCTCCCCGATCTCTGCTACAAGTTGCGCCGGAATCTCCGGGGGGTACCAGAAGTGGTGCATACCTCGCATCGTGCCTATGGTGCTCATGCGGGCAGAGGCGTTGGCCTCGTGCCGAGCAGCCCACTGGCCCATATCGAAACTACCCAGATTGATCTTGCGCGCCCAGGCCGACATCCGGTTCAGCCATCCCGTCGTGCCGCGCGACGCCTCCTCGACCTGTGCTTCCAGGACGTTCAGCGCCTGGACCCCCATGGCCGCCCCGCCGCCAGGGATCTGCTTCAGGTGCGCGGGGATCTCCGCCGCACCGAATCCCGACCACAGCCGCGGCGGCTGGAAGCCCATCTTGCCCCAGAAATCCTCTATCATCTCGCGACTGAGGAGGCTGAAGGAGCCGCGGGCTATCGCCGTGAACTCGTTGTTGAAGAAGTTCCGGATGGCATAGGACGGATTGATACGCAAGAAGGCAAGCGTCTCGTATTTCTTGAATGCGTCGGACATGTGGGCTAGAAAGCCCTTTGCCTTCACGCCGAATTGAACGAGAGCGTGCTGGGCCGACACGTCCATGATCTCGTTGATGACGGCGGCCTTGAAAATGTCGGAGTTCAGGACGCGGTAGTCGCCGAATACCTCGGCCTGTGCTCGCAGGAAGTCCGGCGTCAGGTCGGCCAGCGTCAGCCCACGCGTCGCCATCAGACCCTCGATCTCTCTGGCGACATCGGCCCCCATGCGCCCAATACCGTCCGTCACCTGTCCCATGACGGCTCTCTCTTCGTTGTTGATAACCCGCACGAAGAGACGTACCGGATCGTCCTCGCCGACGACGGCGGCAAGACGCTCGAACAGAGTGCGCTCGAAGGTGGTCATGTCGAAAGCGTTGGCGTGCTGCTCAATCTTGGCCAGACTATGCTGTATCATGGCCCGCACGGAGCGTCCTTCCGCCGTCAATATCATGTGGCCCAGTTCCGGGGTCTGCAATCCGGAGGCCACGCGGCGCACGACGCGGATGATCTCATCCGGCGAATCGAACCGGCCCACGACCTGCGAGATGATGCGGTCGGCGACGATGTTGCCGAACTCTACCGCCCGCGAGGCAGGCGTCAGACCGATGGGGTTCCATTTGCTACGAAGGAACCTGGCCAGCGCGCCCTTGCCTTCCATGGGAACGATGCCCAGTAATTTCGCGACGCGCTCCATGCCAGGCGTCAGCGTATCTACCTTGGAGAAGAAGCCGATGGATTGCTCTATGTCGGCCACGTCCTCCAGGCGGTTGGCCAGGCGAGCCTCGTCCAGTTTCGTCGCCAGTTCCGCCAGGTGTTCCACCTTGAACGCCTCGGTGACGGCCTTGTCGCCAGCCAGCCCGATCTTGGAAAGGGCCACTCGCTCGACGGGCCTCAGGAACGGCAAGAGGATATTCAGCGGGTCGGCGACGATATGGAAGAGCGCGTCCTGAACTTGTCCCCGAATGGCAAGTGCTCCGAGTCCTGAGTAATACTGCTCACGCACCTGAGCAAGCGCGTCCTTGAGGGGAACCCCCTGTGAGGTGAGTTGAACGATTGTCTGCCGGGCTCGGACTATTCCGTCGATGCCGCCCAGGTCCTCGGGGAAGTAGAACCGACCATCCCGGAAGGTGGGCAGATTGGCCATGTCGGCGGATAGCGAACCTGCGTACCAGGCCGCTCCTAGATTCTGACTGAAATCCTCCCAGCGCGGGCCGATCTCCTCTGGCGTTCCCGCGTAGACCCCGGCCGCCTGCGCGGCCAGACCGCCTAGCCTCTCGGTTCCCTCTGCAAGAACATCCAGGTAGGGCAGGAGGTTCCTGCCAAGCCACGAGCCGTTGACGTATTCCAGGGCCTTCCCGATGGGTCCTTGCGCGAATCCGGGAAGGTAGTTCATAAGGCGGCGCTCGCCCCGCGTCAGCCGCTCGTAGTTGGGCATCTCCTCGATGGTGCGAGGTTCCTCTTCGTAACCGGGGGCGTACCACGTCCAGGGCTTCGGCTTGGTCGGGGCGACCGCATAGCCAGCCAGGTCGGGGCGTCTTTCGCCTCGTATGACCTTGCGCTTCGGCTGTTCCGTCATAGCGGCTGTTCCGTCATAGCGGCTGTTCCGTCATAGTCCTATGACCCAATTGAGGAGGCCATTGGCGTCTCGTCCGCCGCCCGCCCCTGCTCCGCCGCCTCCACCACCGCTGCGTCCACTTCTTCCCCTGACCACATAAGGCGCGCCGCCGGAGCCGGAGACGACCGTCGTCCTGTCGTTCCTAACGAAGTGGCCCGGCTCCAGTTCTGTGTAGTCATAGGCGAGCAGGAAGTCCTGCGCATTGTCGAGGCCGAACAGATGGAAAATCTCCGACGCGACCTCGATTGAGATGGCGTCGGGCAAGAAGCGCGTCGCGTCCAACAGTGTTTTGGGCGATGCTTCGTACTCGGCAAATGCCTGGGCCGTGTAGCGGGACGCCCAGGCGATTTGGGCTGGTGTCCGGCCCCGGCCGCTCCAGCCGCGGTTGGCGGCGAGGGTTTCGGGCGTCGCCACCGTGGCCTGAAGTCCGGTTCTTGGCAACGCGGCAATCTCGGCCGCACGACGCTCGCGGCCCCGGGCGAATCTGTCGTTCGCCGCCCCCGGCCCGCCAGGGGATTCGGGGAACATCTGATACCAAAGGTCGCCCAGGCCCCTCACGGCTTCGACGCCCGGACGAAGGCCCCGCCCCAGCGCGGAGGAGATTTGTTCAGCTGCCGGCCCCAGGCTGGTCGCCAAACTTCCAAGAACCTGGCTTGGCGTTCCGGCCTGCCTGACCGTTGCGCCCGCCGTAGCGGTACCGAGTCCGGGAACCTCCGGCTCCGGAACCTCAGCTTGCGAGGGGCTGCCACGCCCGTACGTCCTTGCCGGCCTAACGGCCCCATAGCCGCCAGAGGTCAGCAGTTGAATGAACTGCGTCTCGGGGCGAATCCTTTGGCCCCGCCCGGCGCGCCGCGCCGCCGCGGCTAATTGATCCGCCGCGCTCATGGCTCCTCCGGATGAGCCGCCACGACCAACCGTTCCGCCCTGTCCCTCATACCTCTCCGGTCGAGCAGGAGCCAGCACCTTCTTCTTGGGCGCCGCCGCCGCGGGACGCGGGAAGGGGGGAGGGTTGTACCTGTCGGGGTGCGCGACGGCGTAGTCCCAGTCTGCCGCAGAGGCATAGGGCAGAAGGGTCTTCTTTGCCGCGCTAGTAGACTGCGATTTCGTCGCCACCCGTCACCTCCGGAGCACTCTCGGCACCCGCCACGAGGTCGTCCATCCCCACCTCGACGGCTCGGTCGCCAACCATCTCGTCCATCCACTCCTGGGCGATCTCCTCGATGTAGTTCTCCGCTTCCTGCTCCATCACATCCCAGTCGTGGAAGGTCTCACCGGCCAAGGCCCACCTCCCCGCGTCGCGTCCGGCCCGTGGCACCCTCGAACGTAGCGGCCTTCGGGTTCGCCCTAATTGGGGGCGTGCCGCCAGCCGGGGGAGCAAATCCCTGACCCCCGATGCCCTCCATGTTCATGCCCTCTCCCGGAGGAGTCATGTTCTCCGGAACGACGCCCCCAGCCGCCATCTCCGGCGTCGCCTCGCCGGACCCGCCAGCCGCCTGCTGCATCATCTCTTCGTGAAGCTGCTGGGCCCTCTGCTCGATGAGTTGGCGCAACTGATCTCCGGCCGAGGCGAGAATCTGCTGCTTCTTGCCCTCCAGGTAGGCGTTCGATAGCTGCTCCTTGACGTAGACCCGCATGTCCGACTCGGGGTTGGTTGAACCCAGTTCCTCCAGGATCTTGTAGTTCGGGTAATTCATGCGAGAGAGCAACTGCGCGGCGTTGACCTGTTGGATGCGGTCCACAGGCGCATAAGCCTCCTGACTGACCTCAAGATAGAGCACCGCGGGGTCGATGTCCTCTGGGAGGATCTGATACCTCTTGCCCCGTAGTTTCTTCTCTTGACCGAAGCCCTCAATCGGAACGCCGGAGTAGTGGCAGTACAGCATCTTGGTCCGGTAGGATAGTTCTTGAAACGCCTCCATCATCTGCTTGAAGGGCATCAGCGTTCCCAGGGCCGTTTTGATCCGCAGGTCGAAGCCAGAATACGGCTCTCCAGGCTGCGACTCCGTTGTCACCAGGACACGAGCTATGGTGGATTCGTCCATCACGCGGGAGAACTGAGCATACACCTCGCGCAATCCCGGATCTACGCCCTGTTTCTCCAGAGTCTTCACGTCCTGAAGCGGTCCGGCGATGAACTCTCCGCCAGGCGTTCCATACCTGGTGATGATGTTCGCCGCCCCCGGCCCCTTCTTCACGAGTCCGGGCCGACCAAACGTCGCAATGGGCTCGGAGATCATCAGTGACCCGACCACGTTCTGCTTGATCCACAACTCCGACAGATACACAGCCATCAGCATCGGTGATCGCCGGAATCGTAGGTCGTATTCCAGTTCGCTTCCTCCTACCACCGAGAGCCAGGACATGAACGGGTATTGTGGCGCCTGCGGGGGCAGCACAACATAGGAGGGTTCGCCTCCTACGGCATTGTCGTCATCGCCAGTGAACAGGAGCACGGTTCGGGAGTTCCGATCCGTCCAGTCCAGCTCGATGAACGGGTCGTTGGGTGCGACATGGCCGTCCTGGATGGCTGCTCTCAGATCGGAGGCGCGATCGCCCCACATGTCAACGATCTGCTGAGCCTCCTTGAGGGTGGCGGCGCACACCATCTCGTTCATGTACTCGCTGTAGCGCGTGTAAACATCCTGGGGATTGCGCAGGGCCAGCGCGAATTGTCCGTTGGCGAGGGCCGCCTGTTGGCGAGCGGCATTCCCCCCGAGAGCCCGGATGGCCTTGATCTGCGTCGGAAGGTGGATGAGGTTTCCGGTGATCTCGCCAAACTTCAGGGCCGAGCGCGCCATGTCGGACTTGAGCGTCTGCTTGCGGCGAAGAGCCATGCGCATCTGCCACTGGAGGCTCTGTTCCCATTCTCCGGCTAGTTGTCTAGCGTAGCCGCTGTCGGGGTCTCCCTCCCCCCCGAGTTGGCGACGCACGGCCTTCATCACCGTCGGAGTCTCAATTCTGAGGTCATCCTGGAGAGTGGAGAGCGCGCGCGTTCCTGCGTCCAGGGATACTCTGGGTTGCGGGGACTTGAACGAAACGAACCACTGGAGCCTCCGCAACGCCTCCGGGGCCTCATACTCCACATGGTCGAGTTTGTCCATCCATCCCTGCATGTCTCGGAGATCCGTGTAGTCCTCGCGGAGATCCTGAAACTGCTCGATGTACCAGCCGACGTCCGGAAGTTTCGTGTCAGCCATGGAACGCTCCTATTACGGCCTGCGGTGTGCCCTGCGTTATTCCTAGCGACAGGAAGGGATTGGCCTCGCTCGCGCCCCAGACCTCTGCCTCGCCATCGGCCGACTCGGGAGCTATCGACATGGCCAGGTGGTCCTGTCCGGCCACGAGCATTCCCCAGGTCGCATCCAGCGTGTCGTCGTGGGGCGCGCCGGCCTGCCATCCGGCCCATTCGTAACGGAAGTCTCCAAGATACTCGCTGGGTTCGTCGCTCACCCAAACGCGGCCCATCTGGAAATGGGGCGCCATCATCCTCTGAAACCGCTCGCCCTTGTTGATGTTCTTGTGGCGCACTGGGATCAGGGGGAGTTGCGTCGTCATAACCAGCCGGTTGAAGTATTCCTCTCCCTTCCCGCCGATGTCTACGCCGACGGCAACCAGGCGATCTCCGTACATGGCCGCGATGGACTTGATCTTGTCCTCGGCCTCACCCTGACTGATCTTGTCGCGATAGCCCCCCACCAGAACAATCCCGCCGCCGGGGACGAGTCGGCCAACCGACACGGAGAAATAGTCGCGGTCGCGACTCTTCAGTTTATCGGCCGTCGAGGCGTAGTCCACCCCGATCACTGCGGGCCAGGACTCGGAAATCCTAGTGTGGTCGTACTCGTGTAGCCACTCCAGTTTCAGTTCCTTGCCGGCCGCGGCGGCCAGGTCCAGGAGGTACTGGCGGGCGAAGCCCATCACGCCGGACCTACGGCGCGCCTTCTCGATCTTCTCCAGGCCAAAGCCGTCCGGCCATGCCAGAAGAACCCATGCCTGCAACTGGGGATACCAGAGGGCCCCTGGAGTGTCGGAGGTCACAAACTCCAGAACGGGCGTGCTGCACACCATCACCTGCCCCGTTGACTCAACATAAGCAAGGCCGTCATTGAGCGTCCATGGCGTTCCCACCCAGATCTCCCAGGGGTCGTTAGGCTCCAGGGTTGGATAGATGGTCTCCCGGATGTACTCATTGACCTTCGCCAGTTCGGTATGGGAGGAGGTGTTCTTCCTGTTGTTGATGTCATCTCCGACCAGACAGCCCGCGGGGTGCTTTCCGAGAACTTCGCCGCTGTAGCAGCCGCGTCCCAGAAGACCGGGGTCCTTTCCCCAGATCCGACGCGAGGACAGCCAGGCGTGCCTGGGCATGTCGCTTCTGATGATGTCGTAGCCGCCTTTCCCCCACCTTGAATCGGGCTTGATGTTGGGGAAGGCAAGACTGACCACGGGTGCGTGCTGCATAATCTGTGACACGACGAGCGTGTTGTCGTCCGCCATGTCGTCGCTTTCTTGAATCAGAAGGTTCGGCCTCTCGGGGTTCAGCAGCCACCTGTAGGAAAGAAAGGCGTTCGTCAGCGTCGTCGTTTTCGTCGATCCGCGGAAGGCACGGATGAGAGTGCCCATGCCTGCCGCGCGGGCCGCGTAAGCCGTGTTGATCCACCTCCGGGCGTGAGGCGGCAGACGGCGGCCCATCAGCAGCATGTAATAGACCTCGAATCCGCGCGGGGTATCCGAGCGGACGAGATCCACAATACGGTGCGTCTCCTCTGGAGGGACGCGTATCTCTCGGCGGGCCACTTTCTTTCTATGAGCCACTGGGTCTCTCCAGGGCGAAGAACTCGACGATTCCGCCATCGCCAGTCATGGGGTATCTGTCCTCCCGGACCATCCGAAGAGTAGGGTCCGCCTTCTGGTAGAGTGCCGCATAGGGCCCCGACCACGTTCGGGAGGCGATGCGTTCCGCAAACTCCGGTGTCCAGTATTCGACACCGCAAATGCGTCCCGTTGCTTCCGTTACACGCAGGATCTCCCGAATGACCTCCATCACGTGTTCGGGAGGTTGGTGGATGAGAAGCCCACAGGTGTAGACAACGGCGAACGGCCCAGAGAGCGGCAGGTCATAGGCGGAGCCGAGTTCGATACGAAGGTCTCGCCGATGGGTCATGGCGCGCACGACTGCCTCGTCCGATATGTCCACTCCCCACAGGTCTCCGTACCCATGCTCGGACAGAATGTTGAGTTGGTCCCCGTGGCCGCATCCGACCTCCAGAATGGGACCAATGGCGGGGCCGATGAGCGCGGGCAACATCTCGCTTTGCTTGATGCCGCATAGCCGGCTGTAGTCCCGGTCAACATCCGCGGGCGTCCGGAGTTGTCCGTTGGCGTGTTCATCCCCGCCCACGGTCGCCCACCACGCTTCTTGGTCGGAATGGTAGTTCTTAGCCACGATGCCTGTTCCGCTTCTTGCGCCGCTTCATGGAGGCGTTCGTGATGCGTGCGGCCGACTCTTTGCTAAGACCCTTCGCTCGCAGTCTCTCATACTGGGGCCAATTTTTGACGGACCTTCCAGGCATCTCGCTACCTCTTGCCCCCGAAGGGCGCACGAATCCGCATCTTCATCTTCGGCTTCGGCGATGGCGCCAGGGGGCTTGGGTCGTGAATGTTGAGTTCGTCCGCTCGGCGTCGTGCGTCCTCTGGCGAGGGAGCACGCTCGCGGTAGACCCATTTGCCCTCATGCCACGTGTAGACCTGGTGCTCACGCGCGACGCTCGTCACATCTTCCTCCGCGACTCATTCGTTATCCGCGCCAGATCGAGGGCCTGTGTCCTCTGCTCATCTCGCTTGGCTCTCTTCTGGAGCCACTGCGACCGGATGGCCCTCACGGCATCGAACTGGATCTGCTGGGCGGCGCTACGGCCCCGGTACGAGATACTGGGTCCTCCGCCGCCGGAGGGGGCAGCCGCCGCCCCACTTATGCCCCAGACGGTGATGTCGGCTGAGCCCGAGGCAACGGGATAGGCAACGATGTCTGCCATCAGGCGATCACGGCGTCGTCCGTTACGCCGGCATACCCGTCGCCCTGAACGACAACGAAGTGCTCAACGTTCTCCTGAACCAGCACGGCGTACTCGCCGGCGCCGTCCGTAGTGTCTTCTCCGGCCAGCGTCAACGTTGAGGTGACAAAGACCATGATGTGCCCTCCAACGAGCGGGACGTAGTTGTTCGTTCTCACGGTCCCGGTCAGATACAGGTAGCCGGGGTGTCCTGTGCCGGCCGCCGCCACGCCGTCCAGGGTTACCGCCAGTGTGCCGGAAACCGGAGTGGTTGTTACCTCTCCCGTAGCGGAGAGGGCCGCGCCGTCCAGCACGACCGCGAAGGAGCCGGTTGCCGAGACCGCTCCCGCGCCGGCGAGCGGCAAGCTATCAAGCGCGACCGATAGCGCCCCGACAACACCCACCGCGCCCGTGGCCGCAAGCGCCACGCCGTCAAGTGTGACCGCGAGCGCCCCCGAAACGGGGACCGCCCCCGTTCCGGCCAGGGTCGCACCACCAAGCGTTACGGCAAGTGTTCCGGTAACGCCGCCCCCGGTGACGGTGCCGGTGCCGACGAGGGTCACGCCCGCAAGCGTCTGTGCCAGTGTGCCGGAAACGGCAACGGTGCCCGTTCCGGCCAGCGTTGCCCCGGCGAGCGTCACGGCCCCGGTTGCAGACACCGCGACCGCTCCCGTTCCGGCGAGGGTCGCACCCCCGAGGGTCTGGGACGATGTGCCCTCTACGTTGGGCTTGATCCCCAGGTGAACGGACTGCGAGTTGGCCGCCGTGTCATGGTTCCACGTCGTCGCGCCAGTCGTCGTTCCAGCACAGGTCGCCGTCCAGATTCCAACGCCGCCGCCAGCATTCGTGGCGACCGTCTGGTCTATTCGCTCTGCGCCATTGGCCAGGTTGGCGTTCGACCATCCGGAGTGGTTGGTCGTGTCGTTGGCATCGTCCGTGAAGCCAATTGCCAGAATGATGAATGAGGCGGC
>Ga0209521_10002244_pt1 | contig 15792 bp, 21 predicted proteins | sample Rifsed19ft4_FD_184016 | JGI IMG/M metagenome (GOLD analysis project Ga0209521, IMG submission 184016) | Soil microbial communities from Rifle, Colorado, USA - sediment 19ft 4 (version 2) | ecosystem: Environmental > Terrestrial > Deep subsurface > Rock core/Sediment | place: Rifle, Colorado...
GTCAGCGTTTTATAAGAGATGATTTCCCCATCGAGGAAGTCGGTGGAGAAATTGAAATGTACCGGGAATTTCTCGATCGGGGATTTGGTTATGGTGTCCAATTATGCCCCCAATAATACTAAATCAACGTCTGTCAGGGTAATTTCCATTGAAAATTCTCTATAAAAATTATTCCCGGCCATGGCTGGCTGAACAAGCCAATTAGAGTAATCATTCGTCAAGTCTGCGTGTTCATAGCGGAACCTGAAATCATATCCAGCACTTTGTGAAACAAGGCCTTGCCCTCTCGCTTGTACGTAGAATGTTATTTTTATTGATGTTGTGCCCATTAATTCGTATACAGCATCTTCTGGTGTAACTAATAATTGGATTCCGCTTGCATTACTATCATGTATTTGAGCTATTAATGGAAAAGTAAACCCGGGAAAAACCAGGTTTTCGCCTCCATTTGCTCCTTCATAAAAAGGAGGGATATTTTGACCCGATACCGGATTATTGAATCCAACTGCGTTTGTCGGGACCGTTTTAATTTGCGGGTTAGGGCTTGTCGGTGGGTCTGCTGTAAGTACAACTCCTTTTCCACACGACACGAATAACTCCACAACGTTACTGTAAAAGAATGAATTTATTGTATTTGCTCGGACATAGAAGGTATATGTTTTCGACGCCTCAAGGTCCGGGGTTGTATACGAAAAAGCATTTGTCGTTGCAAGGAGGACGTACTCCTGCCCTGCCGGAACATTCGATTTCCAGAACACCTGAAAATCAGCGTTGCTATCAAACGTCCACGACAAGGCTATCGCCCTTTGCCCGGACAACACCGCCGAAAGAACGGGATCAGCCAACGCGATTTCTCCTGAAAAACCGTGTTACAACGCCAGATTTCGAGAAATTATATTTAACCCGTGCGCTGTAATCTATCGCGATCCGATACAGATAAGTAAACTCTCTCGCAACGTATATCCATATATCCCACAGATACGTAAATTCACGGGAAACATAGAACATGATATTATATCTGAGCGTGAAGTTGTTGCTAACCGCGCTATATATGCTTTCAAGGAACGTGAATTCTTTGGAAACTACACCCCATATATTCCACTTCGCAGTTTTCTCCTGCAAAATCTGGTATTCATCACGAAGCAGATAGAATGACATTTATGGTGCCGATCCCGCGGTCACGGCAAATTTGCCCGTGTCACTTGCCTGGGCCGCGCCAGCGCTTGTTGTTCTTCGGAACCACACCCGTGCCACCCCCGAGGCGGCGACATCCCCAAGGGCGATCCCTGCGGCCAAGGAAAGGGGCGTCGAGAAGGAAAGGCCGACCGGCGCTGTATCTTCATCAACTACGCTCTGTGTCCCGGTCGCATCGAAGGCGATCGCCACAGTCGTGTCGGCCGAGGTTGTTTCTTGTGAAATATAGATCACCACGGCGTACGCCGTCTCCGCGGCGAGGTTCTTGAACGACAGGGCCCTGTACTTCACGCTTCCCGCAAGGGCTTCGGCCGGCGTGACGTTGGCAAACAGGTTTTGAAGGGTGTTGTCCGTGAAGGCCGTATTCGAGATATCCCCCCCGAGGGACGCGGCGGGGAGAGCGTTCCCAGCCCCCCCGGTCAGGTAGAAAGCCAGGTTCGCCGCGATGATCGCCATGTCGCCCCCCCTACTGATTGATGATGATGAACCGATCCCCCACCGCGGGGATCTCCGTGAAGCCGGAAGTCACCTGCAAAAGCTTCGACGTTCCCCCGTATCCGGGTGTGGCGATCTTCTTGGTCTGGTTGATGAGCGCGCCGCTGGTGAACTTGACGAAAGAGCCGTTGCAATATCCGTCGGTTGTAGAGGCAAGGTCGGTCTTGAAGGAGATCGTCGAATTCGCGGCGTCGGTTTGCACTGTGCCGGTTTCCCAAGGGACGGCGTTGACAATCAGATCCCCAAGCACCCAGAAGTCCATCTGATCCACAAGGGCGTCATCTACCGGAGCCGGAGAAGCCCCTGACTGGATGTAGATGAATGCCCTGTACCGACCGTCGTTCCACGCGACACGAGATTCGGAAACCTCATACAGCCCCTTGATGGCGGAATCTTCTGTCAGGGAAACGTACGGATCCGCAGGAGCCGCAGCGAACGTCAGGCCGTCAGCGTCGTCCAGCCGGAAATCATCGAGCTCCCTCCGTATGATGCAGTAGACGGTATTCCCCGGGACGATCTTCGACGTACCGAGTTTCTTTACGTTCGCCATCTCGCCCCCCGATCAGTACAATTCCATGATGTAAAGCACTCCATTGTCCGTAGCTCCAAGAGCCCCGATCCGCACGTTCGTACCAACGATGACCCATTTCGGCTGATTCGCCGGCAAGAAATAATCGTTGTCCGTAGCGATCACGGTATTGTCGCCGAGTTTGTAGAAGCAATCCTTCGTCGCTGTGATTTCGATCACGGGATACTGGAAATCCGCGGAGTTCACGGCGTTGTCCGTCGTGGTGTAGAAACCAAGTTTCTGCGCGACGGCCGGTCGCAAGGCGCCCTGAATCGACACACCGAACGAATCCCGCTTCAATGTGGAATTCAGGGCGTAGGCAAGAGTCGCCAGCAGGAGAAATATGCAGGATGTGATGAGGATTTTATATTTCATTCCGGATTCCCTCCGATACATCTAAAATCGGGTCTTTTCCTTGTCAAGGATGAACCTCAGTGCTGCATTCCCGTCGTACCAAGGCTTTTCCAGGTGCGCCCCCTGTGGCATGATCGCCGCCGTCAGGTATGCTTTTTCGTAGTGCCTCGCCGGGAGAGCCGGCCCCCACTTGTCGATGAACGGCACCCACGACAGAAGCGGGGCCACGGTAAAATACGGCTGATTCGGGGCTGGAAGGTATGCCCTCTCGTAACGCCTTGCCGGAAGACAGGGCTCCCACTTGTCCGGCGTCATTCTCTCGAGCCACGAAACCATCCGGGGTTCCGTCGAAATATCCGGCATGATCGCTTCCGAGAGATATTTCAGCTGGAACCGGATATCGGGGAGCTTGGGTACCCATTTGTCGAGCGTAATGTTTTCTTCCCATCCTCCGGTCAGGCTGTTGGCCGGAGGAAGCTCTGCGAGAATCTGATATTGCCACATGAGAGGCATTACGGCCGCTTCACCCCCTGGCGCTCCATTTGCTCAAGCCACTTCTCATGCGGGATGCACTTCGAGCATTGAGGCCCACAGAAAGGTCCGTGACAGCGGGTGCAGAAACCCCGAAGGATCCCCGAACCGGGAACGACTTGCCATTGACCGCCACAATGGACACATTGAAGCGTGTCGAATTCCTTTGCCGGCATCCCCGGTTCGGTGATGAGGACGTTCCCGGCCGGCTTCCGCGCGGTTGCGTTGAACATCATTCCTCCCAATAGAGGGAGGTATCGACGTTGTACGCGGCCGTCTGCGCCGCCGACTGGATCCCGGCGCCAGCGTACTGCGTATTGGGAATCACAAATTCCTTCGTCGGCGCTGCCACCCACCGGAAGGTCGCCCGAAGGTTGACGGCAACGATCATCAGAATCGTCGAGAGGGTCAACCCGCCCGTGGCCGACAGGTACGAGGTCGCCAGGGAAGCGGGATCCGCGGGGTCCAGCGGAGCGATCGCTGGATTTGATCCTCCCGTCGGCGCTGCGGTCGTGGTCCGAGCGATCTGGAACTGCGAGGCATTGTCGGCTGGCGATGCCGACGAGCTCACAAGAAATTCGTAAATCTTCGGCCGGATTCCCGCGGCCGTCGCCATGTAGATCATCAACTGTGGATACGAGGCACTTCCGACCGCCGCACTTCCACCAATTCCATAGCTTCTTGCCATTGCGCTTTCCCCCTTTGGGTTAGTAGCCCACGATTTGCTTCTTGTGAAGAAACGCCAACGGCTGCTCTATCGAAAAAAATTGAAAAGGCCCGGCAAAGGAAGATTCTTCCTCGCCTCCCCAGACGCCCCAGGCGGGGCCGGTAGGGAGATAATACCCAACCATTATTTGGTCGAAAAAGTCAGTTCCACCAGCCGCATAATGTTCCAGTTGGCTCCTGTCGGCGACAGATGAAACCGTATTCACATTTGAAACATTCGCCGGGGTATAAAGGGTGTCGTCAACCCAAGTTTTATGTGTGGTCGTTGAATCCAAAGCTATCATTATCTTGTACCAAATATTGCTCGATGCGGCCTTTCCGATGTTGACCCACGACGGGGGAGAAACCAACGCCTTGAATTGACCGGCGGCGATCTGCACGGCTGTAATCGCATTTGTCCCTTCGTTGATGTTTATCTGTGCCTCGGAAGCGGAACCGGCTGAGGAAGATCGAAGCCTTGCCTGTATGAATACCCTCCACGATGAGGCGGCCGCAAATGTCTTCCAAGCATTTACAGTGCTTCCACCAGCGGCTGTCGCAACTGCTTTCGCGCCCTCATATTTCGTCGTGGATTCCACGTCAAAATAAACGTGTCCCGACCACCCATTTTGTCCGTTGAGATCCCCATTCGTGAGGGCGTTGAAATCCTCGAACAGGATGAAGGTATTCGGCCCGTTGCTCACGGCCGAGGCGCCGGCGTTCCCGTAGTACATATAAAAAGTCGTGTCGCCCGTGCCGATGGAGTCGAATTCTATCCAGATGGTCGCAAGCTGGTTCGGCGTGGCGCCGGAGACGTCCTCGATGTAGTAGTCGAGAAGTGTCGTGCCGTCTGCGGCCGTAAACCGGAGGTCCGAGAAATCAGCCTTGCACTTCCCGCCACAGTCGACATCTTCACCTGTGGCGCCGGCGCTCTCCCCTACTTTCAATTTCATCTGGTAGTTGGTGACAGCTCCGGAGGCCCTCGAAAGGGTGACGGGCTTGCGGTACAGCCATCCGGAGAGGAATGCCATGATTGAACTCCTTAATTTCCGAACACGACGAAAGTTCGATTTGCCGCTTGTGCAGCGCCGACTGTGATCTTCAAAAGCCGGCACGGGCTGATATCCGGCAGCCGTAAAACCTTCTCGCCCGTGGTCGCCGCATAGGTAAAATCAATGAGCGCCGTCGCGCTGTAATTCGTGGCCATCGTCCCGAAGTTTGTCCCGTCCACGCTGCAAGAAAGCGCGATCGCCGCGGAGTCGATCGTCGGAACGTACAGGTACATCGTCTTTGGGACCCCTTGCCGAAGGGTGAAGGTGACAGTCGTGTTGTCGGTCACGACCCCGCCCGTGAGAGTTGCCGATTGCCGGTAAGTGTCGAAGCCAAAAGCCGAAGCCGCCAGCAGCGTCAAAGCCAAAACTGCGAGAACGATCTTCTTCATCACCTTCCCCCTCACAACGAAAATGGTGTTGATCGAAGGACGTTGCCGCCCGTCGTTTCACGAGCTTCCTTAAACTTCAGCTTTTCTCGCGTCTCGAGCGCAGCATCGGCCCACTTCTTCTTGTCGCCCTCCGGGATCCCGGAAACGTACATGGAGAGCTTGTTCAGGCAGGACATGAGAAGCGCTTCCTCCGCATTCTCGCTCCACCAATTCGTGTTCGGTATCGGCGTCCCGGTGGTAGAGGCCGTCAGCACGGGAAGGCGCCGGTAATAGCACCAATCGCGGGTGTATGCGGTGTCCAGCAGAACGTCGAACACCAGATCATCGGCTATCCTGGACACTCTGCAGGGGGTCCCCGTCTCCGTGGTGGAAATTTGCGTCGAGTACATTTCCACGGGAGAAGACCGGACCGTGATCGGGTAGCGAACACCATCCTTGATGAGAAGGAGGTAGATCATCTCGAGGTAATCCGACGGGAGTGCCAGCAAGGCGGCCGCTGCCGCGACATTCGCCGTTGTGGGGTGATACTCCATTGGACGGATCCTAAGATCGTCCTCCAGGTCCCTCTGGCCGAATCGGATGACCGTCGGCAGAACTTTGTCGATCGAGCTTTTATTCGACCAATCACAGATCGCTTGTGCCAGCTCCGCGTAATTCATGAATTACCTTCCTGTTTCTTCTATTTTTCCGCACCAGGAACACCACCAGGCGGTTCCAAGATGAGTGTGTTTCGAGTGCCAGCGGTGAATTCCTGTTCTGCAAAAAAACTTTCTCACTTTTTTCTCCCTTGCATGCCCCTTTTCGAAGCGGGAGGGGGATTGCTCCCCCTTCCCTTTTGCGTTTACTACTGTTGCGCCCAGGTTCCTTGTCGCAGCATAACTTTCCATGTGTTTGTGGCAGTCGCCACAACACAGACGATATCCCCCGTACTGGTCCCGCTGGCATTCGTGATGCCGTCTCCCGCAGTATCGGCCGCTCCCAGGAGGGCAATCGTATCGGTTCCCTGAACATCAACAATGATGTCGTGCGCAGAGCCAAAGTCCAGAACGCACCCATTCATCCCCGTTACCGCCGTTGGAAGCAAAACGGTGATGGCTTCATTTACCACGTTCAGGGAGTTGTACATCTGCGCTGCCGCGGGTCCCGACACGTTATCGAGAATCGTCACGGCAAAGGCGCTCTCGAGTAAATCGACTTTCGCTATGGTGTTGTCCTTGATGTCCGCGGAGACGATCACGGAGTCGGTCAAAGAGCCTTCCGTGACCGTCGCCTGTTTCGAGTCGATCTGCGTTTGCACATCGGAAGTGACCGTGCCGAGGTAATCGAATTCCGTGGTCGAAACCCCGCCCCCGCCGATTTTGCTTGCATCGATCGCCGCAGCGGAATTGATGTCCGCGTTGACGATGAGGTTGTCCGTAATCGCTCCCAGCGTGAACGTGACGCCCGTAGTCGCCGAAGCGACATAGTAGATTTTTCCCGCGCTGGTGGTGACGTACAAGGACGTGCCGACGATCGTAAGGGACGTGATCTTCCCTGTAACCTGACCGACCAGCGTGGTCGAGATGGTTGAATCGGCAACCGTCTGTTTGTAGATTTTGCCGGTTCCCGTTCCTATAAAATTATACGTCCCGTCTGTGGCGATCGCCGTGATATTGGCCGGCAAAGAACCGGCCGCCGTCACCGCGGAGAAGGCCGGCGCGGGGATGAGTGGTCCCGCAATCAGCGACAGCATCAGAGCAAGAATGAAAAGCGTTTTTCTCATCGAATTCCCCCTTCGAGGGTGGGGAGGGGCTGATCCCCCTCCCCGTCGGGTTGTTTGCCGCCTACGGGTCCATCGTGTAGAGCGCCGTCAGCTTGATCGTGCCGTCCGTCACGGCCGTCGCGCCGGGAACGGTCTTGATCTTGAACTGGATCGTGTTTTCCGCGGTGTATTTGTACTGCGAGCTTCCGACCACCGTGGTCCGCACAATCGCTCCCGCGCTGGACCGGCCTGCAGTTCCACCGGAGATAAACCGGCCGCTGTCGGTTCCGTCTCCCAGGTCCCAGGTGACGTCGGCCTGGTCCGTGAGGGGAGGAACGTCGAGGATCAGTTCAAGGATAGTCGCACCTGCGGGGATCTTGACGAGATGAACGATATCCTCGTCAAGAAACGCGGCGAGCATGGTGTAGGAGCCGGAGATGGAGCACAACCCGAGTCCCGCCCTGGGCTGTATGCCCCCTCCGGATTTGGTCTGGTCGCTGTAGAAAGGAGTGGTCATTTTTCATCGCCCCCTTAATGCGCGATCGCGTAGGTGTCAAGAGCCATGACACCGAAGTCCGCGCTGTTGTAAACGCTCTTCTTGATGCCGAAGATCGCGCCCGCCGCCACGCCGAGCTGGTTCCCGTAATCGAACAGCTCTTCCTTCCAGCTGTACCGGGCCTCGCCGGTGCCACTGCCGTTGCCGTGAGCGATGATGCCGGCCTGGGCGCCGAGGAACAGCGCGCGAGCCGCGGGGAGGTTTGTTCCGGAGCCGTAGTCGCTGAAGCGGACCACGTTCCGGTGCACATGGATCACCACGTTGTTGTAGACGCCGAGCGCGCCGGTAAAGATGGGGTTCTTCTGCCCCTGCGCCGACGCGGCGGCTTTCTGGATGTCGAGCCACTGCCCTGCGGCCGTGTTGGTCCGGAGGTCGGTGGCCTGGTACGGGTGGATCAGGAGGACGAAATGCTTCTCGCCGTTGACCATGATCGGCTGGATCATCGGGTCGACGGTCTGGGCCCGCTCCGTCAGCACGTCGATCTCACTCAGCGTGAGGATATCGGCCGTGGTGATGGTGGCCTTCGTCAGCTCGTTCGCGTACCGGATGTGTGCCGCGTCCGGCGCGGAAAGCGCATTGCCGGCGAACGCCGTGAAGCCGACCGGCAGGGTGTACGTGGTGTCCACACCCCGTGCGCCGGACAGGTAGACGAACACCAGCTCGTCGTACCGCTCCGCCCACCAGGTCGAGAGAGCGCCACGGCCGCGTGCCCGCATGTTGTACGGCACGCGCTGTTCGGACGCCTTGCCCTTCGACCGGACCGCATGACGCAGCTGGTCGATAAGGACGGCATCGTCGTAGTACGTCAGGGACTCTTCGTTGTTCTCGAGGGTGTTATCGCCGGTGACGCCGGCACCCCGGAGCTTCACCTCCAAGCCGACCGTCACTTTGTCGCCCGCGTTCTTCTCCAGCTCCGTTTTGCGTACGATGACGTTCTCGGGCCCGGTGCCCGTAAACTTGTTCCAGTACATCTTCTTTTCCGCCTCGACGGCCAGCGATGTCGACCACCGCTTGACTGCGAGAGCATGGTTTACTCCAAACTCCGTCTGGGCCATGGTTCGTTACCTCTCGTTTTTTTATTCCCCGTTCAGCCAGGCTTCTCGCTGTTCGGGGGTGAGTTTTTCGTATTCCGCTTCGGTGTTCACCTTCAGTTTCCCATCCGGGACGGTTCCAGGGATGGTGTTGAGCGACTTCGCCGGCTCCGTGATCTTGAATTTCTCCATCAGTTCCTTCGTGATCCGCGTGGTCTCCTCCGCAACGATCTTCGGCCTCAGTTCCGCCTCGATCGCAGTGCGGAGCTTCGTCGCGTCTGGTGCATCCACCAGCTTCGAAAGGATCTTGAAGAGTTTCGGAGCGTCCTTGCCGGAAGCGCCGATGATATTCAGCACGGAGTCCTCGGAAATGCCGTTGTTCAACAGCAGTTCCTCCATGAGCGGAGCTTTGTCGAGGAAATCAGGCACTTCAAGGTCGATACTGTGCTTGATGTCCCGACGGTCGAGCTCCGCCCGCAGTTCGGCGATCTGCTGTGTGAGGCTCGCCACGGCGCCGTCCGCGTCTCCCTCGAGCATCAGCTCCTCGGGGGACTTGACGACTTCCGCTTTCGTCCGCTCCAACGCTTCGAGGCGTTCCCTCAACTGACGGTTGCGGGCTCTTTCCTCATGCAGCGCGGCCAGCGGTACGGTCCGATCGTCTTTCTTCTCCGGAGTAACTACCGGGGGGGGCGTTACTTTCCCCGGATCGGCTTCGCCCTCTTTCACCGGAGTAACGACGGGTGTGACCACCACAGGTGGCACCACGGAAGGAACAACGGGCGTCACGGCCGGATCCGGAGTTACCACCGGAGGAGTGACGTCTTCGCCTGTCAGTTCCGCCTCTGTGAAAATCTGCTCGACCACTTCTCCAGCCATGAATCCCTCCCTTTTTACGCCTTGGTAGGCGATCCCGGGGTGACGCCCCCGGTCGGCGGTTTTGGAGCTTTCACGAATTCAGCGGCCTTTTCTGCCGTGGTGTCCTTAATCACCGTAATGCCACCCCACGTCTCCCCGGCCATGATCTTCTTCAGGACTTCATCCGCGGTAATGCCTGGCTGCGGTGGCCCCATCGGCTTCGGTTCTTCCTTCGCCGGCGCGGCGGCTGGTGTAACGTTCCCGGCTGCCTCGTTGAAGAGCTTCTGTTGCGTAAGGCGGTCCTGCTTCTCCTCCGCAGCCTTCAGCTTTTCGAGGATCTTCTCTTTGTTCGGCAGATCGGACGCCTCGAAGGACGCCTGGAGCACCGGCAGCGCGATATCCGGCGTCATGCGGGTGGCAAATTCCATCATTGTACGGCTGACCCAATTCCTGGTCGTCTCGGTCTCGGCGTGCTCAGAGACCACGATGTCATAGCGTCCTTGCGTGACGACGTTTACTCCATCCTTGTTGAACGTGACCCACTTGTCGGAGCCGGTGGTATCCTCCGTGATCCGGATTACCTTCTCGTACGTCCATAGCCGGCGCATCTCCGCCAGCATAAGCTCTCCCATCCGGTGCTTCATCAGCCGGAGGTTATCGAAGGGCTCTGTGTTGATCGTCGCTCCCTGTCGCTGCCGTGCCTCAATCGCCACCCCGGAGCGAGCGTTCGTCTGCTGACCCATCTGCTCTTCGACGGCGCCAGATATCTCCTGAAGCTCCCGCTTCGCCTCCTGCATGATCTTGAAGTGCTCCGCGGCGATGACCGAATCTTGAGAAAACTGGAATTTCTTATACTGCAAGGCGCCGGCGTTCAGTTGGATCCACGCATCCGGGCGGCTGATCTGTTCCTTCGCATCTTGTGGATTCGTTATGGATCCAGTCTCCCAAAAGACGCGGCGGGTGGAAAGGATGTGCGAAAACTGGCTCCGGTTCTTGTTGATCTCCCGCTGCGGGTCCTTCATGTTTTCGACCATGCCGTAAGGTTTCCCGTCGTCGTCCATGTAGCAAATGAACGGGATAAGCGGGTAATAGTTGTGGCCCGACTGGATCTTGCTTTCCGGCTCAAGGATTGTGTCGCACGTGAAGATCACGCTGTAAATTCGGTCGACCAGTCGTTGAATTACCTTGTAGACGTTTGGATCGGACACCAGTGACGTGTTGAGTGCCAGCGATTCCTTCGTCGTTTCCTTAACGGAACCGTCACGATATCTCAGGAAAACCGACGGCTCGCATTTCTTGAAGTACATCTGTATAACCAGCACGCGGGCGCGCGCGGAGTCGACCCAGCCGACGTTGCTCTTGTACTGATCTCCTTTGACGTTGATATGGGGAGTCTTCTGGCGCTGTTCGTCGTACTGCGTCTGCAGCTCGTTGGCTTTTTCAGGCCAGGTGGCTTTCGCCACATCGAGGTCGAGCCAGCGGTCGATGTACATATAACGGGAGTCGTCAAGTAGCATGTGTCGGGCGTGCGGATCCCATCCGACATTTCGCCAGTCGGCGTACCGTATCTGAACTTCCTCCGCCGTGGGATCCTGATTCTCTCCGATCTCGATCCAACCGATCCCGCCGCCGAGACCGTCAAAAAACACGTCGGAGACGAGATGGTCAGCCTGGTTCTGGTCTTGGATGTACTTGAAGCCGGCCGTTATCGCGTCCGCCGTCGGGCCGTCAGTTGCGCCTCGAGGCTTCGCGTCGATATCCGTACGGGACCGGATCTCGATCCCCTTCTGCAAGTCGATCGTTGGTTTGATCCGGTTGATGGAAAGGACGGGGCGCTTCTCTTTTTCGAGGGTGTCGATGTCGTCCTGCCGCCACTGCCTCTTGCCGCCGTGGTAGAAACCGAAGCTCTCCTTCGCCGTCTCCCGCCAATCGCCGAGGCATTCACATGATTCCTGGTACCACTTCTTGTATTTCGCGGTCGAGGCACCGGCTGGCTTCGCGGCCCCGTTGTTGACGTCCTGCGTGGAAGGCAGCTCTTCGCCGGCGTAAGCGGCTACACGCTCATCCATGAATTCTTTTGCTCCTTCCGGATTCCGTAGCGCTCCTTCTTCCGCATCTGCTCATCCTCGACACTCCCGAAGATATAGTCCTTGAGCACGTCCGAGTACAGGTAGGCGAGGATGTTGGAGATATCGTCGTGCCAGAAAGGGAACTTCTCGAATTCGGTCTTCAGCCGTTCGATGTACTCCAGCGGGATATCCGTGCAGTAGTGGATCTTCCCGTTATTGAGCGGCCATTCCAGCGCGGCGCCTATGAATTTCTTCTTGTTCCGTCCCGCCGGTCTCAGTAGGATCCCGTTCCCGCCCTTCTCGAATGTTACCCAGCGGCCGGAGGCGCGTAGCGCGGCTTGGACGTGGACATGCGTGGTGGAGATACCGACCTTCTCGATTCCCAGGCGCATGACAATACCGGATTGCAGGTACATCCGGACGATCTGCTCGATCGCTTCCGATTCGCCGGCCGGCGATACCCACAACTTCTCGATGAACACCCGACTCTGGCCGATATCGTCGGAAAACGGCTCCACATTGAACAATCCTACCGTCCACGGGTCTCCGCCGGTCTTCCTCAGCGCGCTTTCCTGATCGCCCGCTTGGTCGACCAGCATGAAGCGGTACAAACCCTTCGGCATGAACTTCCGCTCGATCGGCATCAGGAAGGCTGAATTCAGTTTCCGGTCCGCTTCCGGCGTGGGGTTACAAAGCTGCTGGGCGTTGAAATCCCGGTCCCCCATCAGGTCGTTCAGGCGTTTTTGTGAGATAGAGACCGTTTTCCCCTGCGCCGTCCCGTCGTCGGTAGCCGGCTTGATCCGGGCGAGATACTTTGGCCGACCCTCCCCGTCCTGCTTCCCGCGGACGTATACCAGCGGGTCGTTGTGGTGATAGAAAGTACCGATCACCCGATGATGCCCGCCGTCTTTCCCAAGGTTCTGGCTCGAGTCGTATTTGTCCTTGACCTTCTCCATCATTTCAGGGGAATCGGCCAAGTCCTTTGTGGTGATGTCGTCGTAGATTCGGCGCTCATAGTGCCGGCCGGTCGGCATTCCTTCGATCAGCCCCCACGCGGCGACCGTAGCGTCCGGTCGCGTGGTAGCGCGCTTCAGGATGATCCCTTCGTCCAGGGACCAGCGCGGAGCCTCCTTCTCACAGTCCTTCCAAATAACGTCCGGGAATAGCGCCTGGAGAAACTTGTCGGTCTCGAATATGGTCTTGATGCTGGACAGGAAGGCTTTCGCCAGCTCGCGCTTTGCGGAGAAGATGCCGGTAGAGTGGTCCGGATTGCGTAGGGTGTACTGGATCGTCTCCGCGACTGTGATGATGGTACTCTTGAAATGCTCTCTCGCCCAAACGTCCAGCGTGAAGTCCTGCGGGCCGTCCTCGATCTCACGACACGCCATCACGGTAAAGGGGCTATTCGTGCGGTCTTTCCCAATGGGATCCGACCACGGCTTCAAGATGAAATAGACGATAAACCACAGATCATTCAGCACCAGGTAGCGGTACGCCGCATATTCGTCGAGATTGCCGTCCGCGATGTCCTGGGAGATTTTCAGGTAATTGTGCTTGTATTGCAGCTCAAACGGCTCATCAAACCCGATCTTCGGGTGCGGCGTGAAGTCGATGCCGTTGATCCGTATCATGGAGTCCACAGGCTCATCACGAAGATTACACGCGCCCATTTCATGTCAAATGGCTTTGCGTTTTTTGCCACGGAGATGCCCATTCATTGGCTTAAAGTTTGGGTTGTGCTCGATCGCCCGCAGCAGCCGCATCTGGGCTTGTGCCTTCTGAAGCGAAGTGTTGCTCGAGTGCATACCGCTGGGGCCCTTAACCCCGAACCCTTCGCCGGTTTTCTTCAGCTCGTAAGGCATCGCTCAGTCCTCCGGAACGTCGATCCAGATTATTTTCCCCGTCGCCGGGTCCCGCTTCGGGACTCTCTTCGTGCCCTTCGGTTTCGGCGGCGGCGGCGGTAATTTCGGCTCCGTCCCAACGGCATCAAGTATCCGGTTCCGAGCTCTGATTTTGTCGAGTATCGAAAGCTCCGCCACGAATCCTCCTCAGGCGTGATGCTCATGCGGTTGGCCCCACAGCGGCAGCCACACGCAATGAGGCTCGCCGGTGCAGGTTTCAGCCCGCCAGAATCCGTCGCTGATTTTCGTAAGAGACAGCAGGGGTGGGAAACCATCGTGCTCCAGCCGGTGCACGGCATGAAGCGCCAGAGCCTCCTCGAAGGTCAGTTCCGTGTCCGCATTCCGCGCCACCAATTCTCCGATTCAAACATTGCGCCAGTTAAGCGAGACGGTAGAGACAAAAACCGTGCCCGTCAAGAAGAAAATTTATATTGACGAAGCTGCGGAAATTCCGGTATTGTCTCGTTGCCCACATATGGGTATACCCATATAACAGAGAGGAGAACACACTCAATGCTCCCTGAGCCGCTTCCATCGCTGGCCTTGCCGCGCCTACACTGTAAGCGATGCGGCGGGAAATGGATACCCCGGAAAGACAAAAACCTGCCCAAAAAGTGTCCGAAATGCTCCAGTCCGTACTGGCACAAGGCCCGGAGGCGAAATGCGGCATAACGCAGTGCTGTGTTTGGCTGAAATGACCCCTGGGGAGAAGCGGGCTTATCGCTCTTGGACCAGCATGCTGTTTAGGTGTTCGTCAAAATCAATGAAGTACCGTTGGTGGAAATACTACTACGGGAAGGGCATACGGATAGCGCCGCGTTGGTACTCTTTTGGATTGTTTTTAGTGGATATGGGAGAGAGACCGACGGGAACAACGCTTGATCGAATTGAGGGAGAGAAAAACTACGAACCAGGAAATTGTCGATGGGGCACAAAGAAAGAGCAGATGGAAAATCGAAAGTCGTTCCTCAGCGAAAACATACCGTGTTCCACATTCCATAAAAAGGAGAAATCGGATGGGACGCTTCAAGTGTCGGCAGGAAGTGAGGCATCTCCGGATCGGCATCGGGAAGAAGGAGCGCATGTCGACACGTCGCAGCCTGTTCCGCGGCGCGTTCGATCCACGTGCGCTGATGGCCGCTGGTCCGGAATTTCTGCGGGCGATCGTCAGCAGGGTGACGGAATTCAAGCGCCGGAAGATGATTCCACAGAAGAAAGGAGGCTGACCGTGGCGCGGAAAAACAAGCCCAGGCAGCTCGATCGGCCGCAGGACGAAAGGGAATGCAGCCGGCCATACTGCAAAAACGGCCGCAGGAAGGGCGGGCGGTATTGCGTCGAGTGCCACGCTGAAGATATGGCGCGACGGCGCCGGGAAGGAACGGTGGCGGCATGAGCAAGATCATAGCGGTCGAAGTGCACTTTGTGGATGGAACGAGTCAGAGGTACACCACGGCGGCCGCAGGGACCACGTATCTGTGTATTCTTGAAAACATGGTGTACAACAATATCGCCATGACCGGCGGACGGGAACGCCAGGTCGTGATGGCGAAGATCCTTGAGACGCTGACCACGAAACGGCTCATGGAGATCAACAGGCCCACCGAAGAGGGGACCAGGCAATGATCCGGGTCATCGACTTTGAAACGACCGGCCTTCCTCCCGACGCGGACGTGGTCGAGACCGGGATCGTCAGCTTTGACGAAGCGGATATGGAGGTCATGCACTCCGGCGTAAGTTTCTTTGTCCGCTCAGATCGCCCCGTCGCGGTCACGGCCCGCGCGGCCCACCACATCACCGATGAAGAGATCAAAAGCGGGTCGGAGTGGGATAAGGTGAAAGAAGCGCTGATGTCTGGTTCCCCTATGTATTGCGCCCACAATGCCGATTTCGAGAAGCAATTCTTCAACCCGGAGGGATCCAAATGGATCGACACCTATAAGTGCGCGCTACGGCTCTGGCCGGAAGCACCGAAGCACACGAACCAAGTGCTCCGGTACTACCTCGACGGATGTGATCCTGGAGAAGCCGGAATGCCGCCGCACCGCGCGCTGCCAGACTGCCGCGTAACAGCCTTAGTGCTCATCAAATGTCTCGAAGCCTCGACTTTGGATGTCTTGCTCGCCTGGAGCGCGGAACCCCCGCTACTCCCGCGGGTCCCGATGGGAAAGCACTTCGGTAAGCGCTGGAGCGAGGTACCTACGGATTATCTGGAATGGGCCACCAAGCAAAGCTTCGACGCCGGCGTAGCGCATACCGTCCGGGTCGAGCTGAAGAGGAGAATAGGATGACGATCCACGACATCGTGAAAGCGTGGCTGGCTGAGCACGGCTACGACGGCCTGTACAACGAGG